>Ga0073899_10004612_pt1 | contig 12045 bp, 13 predicted proteins | sample KloWWTmetaKNB5Ph_FD_88975 | JGI IMG/M metagenome (GOLD analysis project Ga0073899, IMG submission 88975) | Active sludge microbial communities from Klosterneuburg, Austria, studying microevolution and ecology of nitrifiers - Klosterneuburg... | ecosystem: Engineered > WWTP > Aerobic digester >... | reverse complement strand
GGCGGCAAGCATGACTGCTCCAGAGGAGGGCGGGATTATTATAGGCACCCCCGCCAATGCGCCGAGGTGATGACCGCTGTGTCGAAGGGCCGATTCGCAAGCCTGTCGTTCGCGCTGCTGCTGCTCGCCGCGGGCGCGGCCGCATGGGCGTGGCACGGCTTCACGGTGGCGCCGATCGCGTTCGCCACGTCGCCGGTGCGCTACACGGTTCCGAAGGGCGCCGGCGTTCGAGCGGTCGCAGCCGGCTTGCGCGCGCAGGGTGTCGACGTTTCGCCGACTCGGCTGTGGCTGTGGTACAAGCTGCGCGGCCTCGACGGCCGCCTGAAGGCGGGCACGTATGCGCTGGCTGCCCCGATGACGGTCGACGCCCTGCTCGACAAACTGGTCCGCGGCGACGTCGTGCTGGCCGAGATCCGCTTCATCGAGGGTTGGACCTTCCGGCAGATGCGCGACGCGATCGACGCGCACCCCGACCTGGGCCACGAGACGAAGGGCATCGACGAGGCCGGGCTGCTGGAGCGGATCGGGGCGAAGGAGCGACGCGCCGAAGGGTTGTTCTTCCCCGACACCTACACGTTCTCGCCCGGAGTCAGCGATCTCGAGGTGTACCGCCAGGCCTATCGCAAGCAGCAGCAGGCGCTCGACGCCGCGTGGCTGGCGCGCGACCCGTCGCTGCCGTATCGCACCCCGTACGAGGCACTGGTCATGGCCTCGATCGTCGAAAAGGAGACCGGCCGGCCGCAGGAGCGCGACAAGGTTGCCGCGGTCTTCGTGAACCGGCTGCGCCGCGGGATGATGCTGCAGAGCGACCCGACGACGATCTACGGGCTGGGCGAGCGTTTCGACGGCAACCTGCGCAAGCGCGACCTGAAGGCCGACACGGACTACAACACCTACACGCGCGCCGGCCTGCCGCCGACGCCGATCGCGCTGCCGGGGAAGGCATCGATCGAAGCCGCGCTCAAGCCCGCGGACGTGCCCGCGCTGTATTTCGTCGCGCGCGGCGACGGCACCAGCGAATTCTCCAACGACCTGGCCAGCCACAACCGCGCGGTGTCTCGCTACCAGCGAAACGGACGATGAGGGGGCGCTTCATCACGTTCGAGGGGATCGACGGTGCCGGCAAGAGCACGCATCTCGACTGGTTCGTCGGGACGCTGCGCCGCCGCGGCGTCGAGGTCGTCCAGACCCGCGAGCCGGGCGGCTCGCCGCTGGCCGAGTCGCTGCGCGAACTGCTGCTGCATCGCGAGATGCCGATCGACACCGAATTGCTGCTGATGTTCGCCGCACGGCGGGACCACCTCGACCGACTCATCCGCCCTGCGCTGGCCGATGGCCGTTGGGTCGTCTGCGACCGCTTCACCGACTCGACCTACGCCTACCAGGGCGCGGGCCGCGGCGCGTCGATCGAGCGCATCACCTGGCTCGAAAGCTGGGTGCACAGCGACCTGCAGCCCCACCGTACCTACCTGTTCGACCTCGACGCGTCGCTCGCGGCGCACAGGCGCGCGGCGGCGCGGGCGCCCGACCGCTTCGAGGCCCAAGACGTCGCGTTCTTCGAGCGCGTCCGCCGCGCCTATCGCGACCGCGCGCAGCGCGAGCCGTCACGCTTCGTCGTGCTGGACGGCGAGCAGTCCATCCCAGAGATTCGAGCGATACTCGAAGAAGACGTCGCAAGTGGCTGGAATAAATGATTTATGACTGGCTCAGACCTGCGTGGCAAAAGCTGCTCGGCCAGCGTGAAAAACTTCACCACGCGCTGCTGATCCACGGCCCGCGCGGCATCGGCAAGTCGGCGTTCGCGACGGAACTGGCGCAGGCACTGTTGTGCGAGTCACCGCGCGCCAGCGGCGACGCCTGCGGCCGCTGTCTCGCCTGCGGGTGGTTCGCGCAACGCAACCACCCCGATTTCCGCCTGCTGACGCCGGCGGCCGCCGAAGCGGAGCGGGACGGTGATGCGGAGAGCACGGGCGAGGGCGCCCGGAGGCCGGGCTCGAAGGCGGGCGCCAAGCCTTCGAAGGACATCCGGATCGACCAGGTCCGCGATCTCGAACGCTTCACCGAGGTCGGCGGGCATCGCGGCGGCGCGAAAGTGGTGCTGATCGACCCGGCCGACGCGCTCAACACCGCGGCGGCCAACGCGCTGCTGAAGACGCTGGAGGAGCCCAGCGGGGCGACGCGATTCATCCTGGTCACCGATCGCCCGGACGCGCTGCCGGCGACGATCCGCTCGCGCTGCCGCTCACTGTCGCTGCCGATGCCGGCTGCCGAAGCCGCTGCCGCCTGGCTCGCCGCCGACGCCGGCGTCGGGGTGGCGCAGGCGCGCGCGTGGCTGGCGGCGGCGGGCGGATCGCCGTTGCGCGCCAGGCGATTCGCCGATCCCTCGCAGGCCGCCATCCATCGGCTTCTCGTGGAGACGCTGGCCGGCATTCCCGAGACTGGCATCGTGCAGGCAGCCGATGCGCTGTCCGACGTCGAGGCATCGGTGTGGGTCGCGACGCTGCAGACCTGGGTCGTGGACCTGCAGCGAGTGTGCGTCGGCGCCGAGCCGCGGTACTTCCCGGATCGGGTCGACCGCCTGCGGGCCTTGTCGCGACGAACCGGCCTGCGCGCGCTCGACCGGCTCGCCGCACAGCTGGCCGCCGTGGCGCGGACGGTCGATCATCCGCTCAACCCGCGGCTGACGATCGAGGATGCGTTGTTGGGCGTTCGCGCCGCGTTGGCGGACTGAACGTCGGAAGGCCCCGGGAGACCGGGGGAACACGAAGGGGCGACCCATGGATGCAATCGCGAATGCCGTCGGGACCGAGTCCGCCACCACGCCGGTGCCGGCAGACGCGGCGGAGACCGCCGCGATGCTCGCCGGCGTCGCGACCGAACCCGCCACGGCGCCGGCCGCGCCTGCTTCCGGCATTGCCCAGCAGCCCCGCACCGGCGCCCGGCCGGGTGTGGTCCAGTTGGCGATTCGCGAGAAGGCTGCCCTCTATGCGGCCTACATGCCGTTCGTCGACGGCGGCGGGCTGTTCGTCCCGACGACGCGAACCGTGAACATCGGCGACGAGCTGTACCTGATCCTCTCGCTGGTGGACGATCCGAACAAGCTGCCGGTCACGGGCAAGGTGGTCTGGATCACGCCGGCGGGCACCCCCGGTCGCCAGCAGGGCCTCGGTGTCCAGTTCTCGAAGGACGACGCCGGCGCACAGGCGCGCAACCGCATCGAAACCCTGCTCGGCGGGGCGCTGAAGGCCAACCGGCCGACTCACACCATCTGAGACGCCGGCCCGGCGACGCCGCACGGCGTGCCGGGGACGACGGCAGCGTGTTCCGGAGCGCGTCCGCCCCTGCCGATACAATGGCGGATGCGGTCAGCCGACGCTCCGATGCTCGTTCTCCGATGCTCGTAGATTCCCACTGTCATCTCGATTTCCCGGAGCTCGCCGGGCGCCTCGACCAGGTGCTCGCCGACATGGCGGCGCACGGCGTCGGACACGCGCTGTGCGTCTGTGTCGCGCTGGCCGGATTCGAACGGGTCCTCGCGCTGGCGATGCGCGACGACCGTCTCAGCGCGTCGGTCGGCGTGCACCCGGACCACCGGGACACGGTCGAACCCGACGTCGATACGCTGGTGCGGCTGGCCGCGCACCCCAAGGTCGTCGCGATCGGCGAAACCGGCCTCGACTACTTCCGCACGGAGGGCGATGTCGAGTGGCAGCGCGAGCGTTTTCGCGTGCACATCCGTGCAGCGCGCATCGCGAAGAAGCCGCTGATCGTCCATACGCGCGCGGCAGCGGGCGACACGATCCGGTTGATGCGCGACGAGGGCGCCGAGGCTGCCGGCGGCGTCATGCACTGCTTCACCGAGGACTGGGCGACCGCGCGCGCAGCCCTCGACCTTGGCTTTCACCTGTCGTTCTCCGGGATCGTGACGTTCAAGAACGCGGCGTCGTTGCGCGAAGTCGCTGCGAAGGTGCCCGACGATCGACTGCTGGTCGAGACCGATGCGCCCTACCTGGCGCCGGCGCCGTTCCGCGGCAAGACGAACGAGCCCGCTTTCGTGCGTTTCGTCGCGGACTGCCTTGCCGAGCTTCGCCAGCAGCCGGTGGCACGCATTGCCGAGATGACAACTGAGAATTACTTCAAACTTTTCAGTCATTCACGTAGGAAAGTTCATTCTTGACATGAACTCCAGTCGGCGTCTTTTTAGGCTGTTCGCCGGTCTGCTGGCGATGTCGCTCGCGATCGCGGCCGTCGCCCAGGTACCCGGGCCAGCGCCGCAGACCTCGAACGTGCCGGCCGAGTTCTGGGACGCCGTACGGCGCGACGACGTCGCACGCGTGCAGACGTTGCTGTTGCGGGGCGTCGATACCAACGCCGTCAACGCCGAGCACGGGCCGGCGGTGGCCGTCGCGGCGCGCGAGCGCTCGTGGCGGACGCTGAGCCTGCTCGCCGGCTTGTCGGGCACACGCGTGGATGCGCCGAACCAGCTCGGCGAGACGGCGCTGATGCTGGCCGCGCTGCACGGCGACCTCGACAGCGTCCGGATGCTGGTCGGACGCGGCGCCGAGGTCAATCGCGCCGGATGGGCGCCGCTGCACTACGCCGCGACCAATGGGCACGTCGAAGTGGTCCGCTACCTGCTCGAGCGACACGCCTACATCGACGCGCAGTCCCCGAACCGGACCACGCCGCTGATGATGGCCGCGCGTCACAAGCGTCCCGACGTCGTCCGGCTGCTGGTCGAGGCGGGCGCGGATCCGACCCCCCGCAACGAGGCGGGCGTCGACGCAGCCGGCTACCTGCAGCGCCACGGCGAGACCGAGATGGCGGCCTGGCTGCGCCAGCGTGCCACCGACTACGCGCGTCGCTACGGCACGCTCGAGCGCCCGCGCACGGTCGAGACGATCGAAGACGAGAAGCGACACGCCGAGCGGCAGGGTGCGCCGCGGCTGCCCGGCGCGCGCGACTGAAGCGCCGCCGCACCGGGCTCGCCGAACGGCCGGCGTCAGTCGGCTGCGGCGCTGGCGCTTCGCTCGGCTTCGGCGCCCGCGGGCGCGGGTTCGCCGAAGCTGGCGACTCCATCGACGCATTGGCCGTTCGCGATCGCGTCCCCCGCGACGCGGTGCTTCAGCACGCAGTGCATGTACCGTGCACCCGGTCGTCCGTGTCGCGCCGCCTGCTCGAACCAGCGCATGGCCTCGCGCCAATCGCGCTCGATTCCCGGGAAGAACGACTCGCCGTAGGCGTGCAGGAAGCCAAGCATTTCCTGGGCTTCGGCATGGCCGGCGCCGGCCGGCGCCCGCAACATGCGCAGGGCCTCGGCGTACTCGCCCTCCCTGAAAGCCTCCACGGCCTCCGCGAACGCGTCGTCGGCCCGGGCGGGCGCGGCCACCTGGAGAAGGGCGAGCAGCGCCGCAGTGGCCAGCCATGCGCGCCGCAAGCACCTCGGGCCGGTGCGGCCTGAGCGCAGCGGCTTCACGAGCGGACTCTTTCGGCATGCGGCGGCACGCGTGACGGTTGCACGGCGCGCGCTCCGGTCCACCGGGACGGGTCGCTTCCGACCGAAGGCGCCGGATCGACGAGCGGAGTCGGTTGCGGCGCGAGCGCCGGATCGGCGCCGGCCGTGCCCCGCAGCCGCCCGGGCACCACGGTCGGGCGCATCCCGTCGGCGGCCGTCGTGGACGACGTGTCGATCGCCGACCCCGGCAGCGGTGCGGAGAAGCCCGCGACCGCGTTGCACAGGTTGCCGGTGGCGTCGATGCCGCCGTCCGGTCCGCCCGAGCAGGTCTGGCCGGAAGCGCTGCCGCAGAACGCGAGCGATGAAGCGAGGCAGACGGCGGCTGCGGCGGCCGGATGATCGAAGTTCTTCATGACGTGGTCCTCCTGCGTTGATGCTTCAGGCCACTGCGCGACGTTCGGCCAGCCGGACTGGCCAGGAAGGGGCCTGGGCAGGAACGATGTTAGGAACGCGTCGAAGCGGGAGGAATCCCGCCGATGCGGCGCCACCGCCGGCGGGCTACCGCATTCGCGGCGCGGCAGGGACGATCCCGCGGGTCCCGCGCCGGCTCAGCCCAGCGCGACGTCGAGGAAGAACATCAGGCCGAAGCCGACGAACAGCGCCGCGGTGGCGGAATCGCCGAAGCCCGCGCGATGCGTCTCCGGGATGACTTCGTCGCTGATCACGAACAGCATCGTGCCGGCGGCGAACGCGAGCGCCGCCGGCAACAGCGCGGTCGAAATCGCCAGCAGGCCCGCGCCGGCGAGGCCGCCGATCAACTCGACCGAACCGGTCAGCGCCGCGACGCCGAGCGCCTGCATCCGGCTGTAGCCCAGCCCGGCGAGCGACATCGCCACCGCGAGCCCTTCGGGCAGGTTCTGCAGCCCGATGCCCAGCGTGACGCCCAAGCCGATCGCCGCGTCGCCGCTGGCCGCGCCGACCCCCATCGAAAGCCCCTCGGGGAAGTTGTGCACGGCGATCGCCAGCACGAACAGCCACACCCGCGCGACGCGCTGGCGGCCGGGTCCTTCGTGGCCCTTCTGGAAGTGCTCGTGCGGCAGCAGCCGGTGGATCGCCGCCATCGCCAGGCCACCGGTGGCCATCGCCGCGACCACCGCCAGCGCGCCGGCCTTGGGTCCGCCGAGCAGCGGCTCGGCCAGCGCGAAGCCGGGCAGCAGCAGCGAGAACACGGTGGCCGCCAGCATCACGCCGGCCGCGAACGCCAGCATCGCATTGTGGACTTTGGGGGACAAGCGACCGACCACCAGCACCGGCAGGGCGCCGACGGTGGTTGCCAGCACGCCGCCGACCAGGCTGGCCAGCAACGCCAGCACCAGCGGCGAGGCGTCGGGAACGAGGGCGAGCGGATCCACGCCCGAATCCTAGTGCGCCAGGTAGTCGCGGAAGGCCGCGATCGCCGCGCGCACCTTCGCGGGTTGCGGGTCGCGTCGCGGTGTGATCGCGTGGATTGCCAACGGCGGTGTCGACCACGCTGGCAGCACCTGCACCAGCCGTCCCTGCACGAACAGCGCGCGCACCTCGGGCTCCGGCTGCAGCGCGACGCCGAGCCCGGCCAGCGCGAACTCGCGCACCGCCGGCATGCTGTTGGCATTGAGCCGAGCCTCGACCCGCAGCCGGCGCGTCGCGCCGTCCGGCCCGCTCAGTTCGATGGTGCCGGCATCGCGGCCGTGCAGAAGCCAGTCGAGCGCACCGAGCGCGTCGGGCGAATCGACCACGGCGCGCGCGGCGAGGTAGCCGGGCGCCGCGCACAGCACCGCACGCCACTCGGCGAGCCGACGCGCGACGTAACGCGAGTCGTCGAGCGTGCCGACGCGCACCGCGACGTCGATCCGGTGCTCGATCAGGTCGATGTTCTCGTCGTGCAGGACCAGCGTCAGGCGCAGGCGAGGGTGGGCGGCGAGCAGCGGTGCCAGCGGCCCGGTGAGCATGGGCCCGGCAAAGCCGGCGGGCGCCGCGAGGCGCAACTCGCCGACCAGTTCGTCGCGCAGCTCGGCCAGGCGCTCGTCGGCGAGGCGCGCCGCGCGGACCATCTCGGCGCAGCCTTCGTAGTAGCGCTCGCCGGCCACGGTCGGAGTCATCTTGCGCGTGGTCCGGTGCAGCAGCGTGACACCGAGCTCGCGCTCGAGCTGTCGCAGGTGCTGGCTGACCGCCGACGGCGTCAACCCCAGCTCGGCGGCGGCGCCGCGCATCGAACGGCGCTCGACCACCGACGCGAAGACGGCCATGCGACGTAGGCGATCCATTGTGAAGCCCTGCTGAATTGTCGAATTAGCGACCTCAGGATTATCAACGATCGCTTCATTGGATAGGGTGGCGACCAGTCCCGAACAGGAGAGTCACATGGACGCACTGGAGAAATTCGCACCACTGGCCGGCCGCGTCGGCATCGCCTGGCTGTTCATTCCGAACGGCTGGGCCAAGATCGCCGGCTTCGCCGGAACCGTCGGCTACATCTCGTCGAAAGGGCTGCCGATGCCGTCGGTGCTGGCAGCGATCGCGCTGGCCATCGAACTGGCGGCCGGCACTGCCGTGCTGGTCGGCTACCGCACCCGCCTGGCGGCCGCCGTGCTGGCGATCTTCACGCTGGCGGCGGCGCTGCTGTTCCACAACTTCTGGGCGGTCCCCGAAGCGCAGCGGATGGTGCAGAAGATCATGTTCGACAAGAACATCGCCATCGCCGGCGGCCTGCTTTTCCTGGTGGCCTGGGGGGCGGGCGCGCTCAGCATCGACGGTCGCTCGCGGGCCTGAGCGAGGCGCGGTCGGCCGCTCATGCCCTGGCGGCGAGCAGGTCGACCAGTTCGGGAATCGACGACTGCGCGTGGCCCTCGGCGGCCCGCGCGTAGGTCTCGCGGATCGCCTCGGCGGTCGCGCGGGCCGCGCCGAGTTCGCCCGCCATCGCCGTGTAGTAGCCGACGTCCTTGAGCGCGTTGGCGATCGTGAAGCGGAAGCCCGAGTCGTCGCGCGTTTCGATGAACGGGCGCATGCGCTCGAGCACGACGCCGTTGCCGCCGCCTTTCGCCAGCACCTCGAGCAGCACGCCGCTGTCGACGCCGGCGCGCCGCGCGCACGCCGCCGCCTCGGCCAGCACCGCCGTGAAGCCCAGCGACACGTAGTTGTGCAGCAGCTTGAGTTGGTGTCCGGCGCCCACCGGACCGGCGTGCACGACGTTCTCGGCGTAGCTCGCCAGCAGCGGTCGGCATTCGTCGAACAGCGCGCGGTCGCCGCCGACAATCAGGTTCAGCCGCCCCTCGGCGGCTTCCTTGGGCGTCCGCGTCATCGGCGCGTCGAGGAACCGGCCGCCCGCCACCTCGACCGCCGCCGCGATGCGTACCGTCGACGAAGGAATCGCGGTCGAGCAGTCGATCACGGTCATGCCCGGGCGCAACCCCGCAAGCACGCCGTCGCTGCGGAACAGGACATCCTCGACCTCAGGCGTGCCGGTCACGCACAGGATCACCACGTCGGAGTCGGCGGCCAGCGCTGCGGCACTCGCCACCGGACGGGCACCCATGGCGATCAGGTCGGCCACCGGCTGGTTGCCCGGATGCTCGAGGAAGGAGAGCCGGTAACCGTGCCTGGCAACGTTGATCGCGATGCCGTGGCCCATCAGCCCGACGCCGATCAGTCCGATACGCTTGTCCTTGTCCATGGCGAAACCGTCCACGCTCGTCGATGCGCATCCGCGCAACGCGACACTTTACCGGTGTGCCGTACCCGCGCGGCGCCGAACCGCCCGGGTCGATCAGACTCCGGTGTCCAGCCGGCGCGACGGGCTCCGGAGACACGGTGGCGAAGGCGTCACGCACGCCAATGGTCCACGCCTGCAAGTTCATGGAATCAACTGACTACACGATGTTGCTGATGTGGCAGCTGAAGTCTGATTGCACTGCATCGAACATCAAGTGATTTCTTCGGCAAGCACTGCAAGGCACTGTAAATATTGACAATGTATAGCTATGAGCTCCCGGGGATCACGGCGCTCGAGGGGGCGCCAATCGATGGCCGCCTCTTCTGCGCGAGACTGCGCATAATGTATATTATGTCAACTCTGTTAATTCGATCGCTAGCGTTCCTCGATGCGCGATGACTCCCCGGCCAGCGCCGTCGGCGCTGCCGCGAACACGGGATAGGCACGGCGCGCCTGCCCGCGTAGCTTCAGCCGACGATCGAGGAGGAAGCCATGACCAAGACCCATCTCGCTGCCGTGATCCTTGCCTTCCCGCTTCTGGCGCCTGCCGCGCGCGGGGAGCCGGACCGGATCGCGCCGAAGGCATTGCCGGTCGACGCACTGAAGGTCGCCTACCTCGCTTGCGATCGTGAGACTTCCCGGGGCCGCATGGATCCGGGCATCGCCAGCCGGTGCATGGCGATCAGCAGCGAGCTGATGCAGCGCGCGTTCGAAGGCGATTTCGACCGGCTGATCGCGTGGTGGCGAACGGAGAAGGCGCGCGCCACGCCGACCACGGCGCACTGACTGACGCGGCCGCCGCTCGGTGCTTTGCGGTGCGGTCCCCGCGGAGCCGCGACGCCTCTTTTTCGTCCATGATCGTGGCTTCACGGGTCGATCGACACGCCACACCCGCCGCGCCGATGCCGCGCTTTCGCTTCCACGATCAGCTCGACGAACTGCTGCGGCCGGACCTGCGCGGCCGCGCCTTCGACTGGCGCAGCGCCGAGAACGCGACCGCCAAGCACGCGATAGAGGCGCTCGGCGTGCCGCACACCGAGGTCGGACGGCTCCTCGTCGACGGCCGCGTTGCTGGACTCGGCCACCTGCTGCGCGAGGCCGACGAGCTCGACGTGTTCCCGGCCGACGCCTCGCGACCGACCCCGGACGAGCCGCCGCCGCGCTTTCTCGCCGACGCGCACCTCGGCGGGCTGGCGCGGCGCCTGCGGCTGCTCGGCTTCGACACCGAGCTGGCCCGCGACGCGCCGGACCGCCTGCTGGCCCTTCTGGCGGACGTCGACGAGCGGATCGTGCTGAGCCGCGATCGCGAATTGCTCAAGCATCGCCGCGTAGCGCGCGGGCGCTACGTGCGCGCGCGGTCGACCGACGAGCAGCTGCGCGAGGTACTCGGGCACTACGGGCTGCGCGGCAACATGCGTCCGTTCACGCGTTGCCTCGAATGCAACGCGCCGCTGCGGCGCACCGACCGCGCCGAGGTTTCCGATCGGCTGCCGCCACGCGTCGCGGCCGAACAGCGCGAGTTCACGCTGTGCACCGGTTGCCGGCGCGTCTACTGGCCCGGCTCGCACTGGCAACGCCTGCGATCGCTGGTCGACAGCCTGTGCGACACTTCCCGAGACGCCCTGCCCGCGCAGGCACCCACGCCGCAATCGCCGATGAGCACGCCCGACCCGCCGGCTCGAGACCACCCACCGCAACTGGGCCGCCTGTACGACGACTTCGTCGTCGGCGACCGGTACGCGCACTGGCCCGGTCGCACCGTGATCGAATCCGACAACAGCTGGTTCACGCTGCTGACGATGAACACGCATCCGCTGCACTTCGATGCCGCGTGGTCGGCGACACAGGAGTTCGGCAAGCCGCTGGTCAACAGCCTGCTGACACTGGCGATCGTCACCGGCATGAGCGTGCGCGAGACGAGCCAGCGGGCCATCGCGAACCTCGGCTGGGAACAGGTGCGACTCACCGCGCCGGTGTTCGTCGGCGACACGCTGTACGCGCACAGCGTGGTCATCGCGGCCCGGCGGTCGCGCTCGCGCCCCGGCCAGGGCATCGTCTCCGTGCGCACGACCGGCACCAACCAGCACGGCACGCCGGTGATCGAGTTCGAGCGCAGCTTCCTCGTCGCTTGCCGCTCGGCTGGCGCAGGCGACTGACGCGGCGAGTTGCGGATGACGGAGCCGATGCTGAGCGGGCTGCGAATCCTCGCCGTCGAGCAATACGGCGCCGGGCCCTTCGGCACCCAGACGCTGGCCGACCTCGGCGCCGAAGTGATCAAGGTCGAGAACGCCGCCGATGGCGGCGACGTGTCGCGCTCGGTCGGCCCGCACTTTGCCCCGGGCGTCGCGCCCGACCGCGCCAGCGTGTTCTACCAGAGCTTCAATCGCAACAAGAAGAGCCTCTGCGTCGACTTGGCGCGCGCTCCCGGGCGTGCCGTGCTGCGCGATCTCGCGCGCAGCGCCGACGCGCTGCTCGACAACCTGCGCGGCGACGTGCCGGCGCGCCTCGGGATCGACTATGCGTCGCTGAAGGCGGTCAACCCGCGCATCGTCTGCGCGCACCTGAGCGGCTACGGGCGCGAGGGCTCGCGGGCGCAATGGCCCGGCTACGACTACCTGATGCAGGCCGAAGCGGGCTACTTCGCGCTGACCGGCGACCCCGACGGCGCGCCGGCGCGCATGGGCCTGTCGATCGTCGACATGATGGCCGGCACGATGGCCGCGCTCGCTCTGCTCGCCGGCGTGCTCGACGCCCGCCGCAGCGGCGTCGGCCGCGACGTCGACGTGAGCCTGTACGACACCGCGATGTTCCACCTGAGTTACGCGGGAAACTGGTACACGGC
>Ga0073899_10004611_pt1 | contig 12047 bp, 9 predicted proteins | sample KloWWTmetaKNB5Ph_FD_88975 | JGI IMG/M metagenome (GOLD analysis project Ga0073899, IMG submission 88975) | Active sludge microbial communities from Klosterneuburg, Austria, studying microevolution and ecology of nitrifiers - Klosterneuburg... | ecosystem: Engineered > WWTP > Aerobic digester >... | reverse complement strand
TGGCCCATTGCCAGATGCCGATGCCTTCGGAACAGTGCTTCGCAGCGGCGTCCATGTTGAGCCACTGCGGTGCGGGATGTTTCCCGGCGATGACCACATTGACATAGTGCCGGCTGCGCAGGCAGTGATCCATCACGGAGAGCAGGCAATTCGCATCAGGCGGCAGATAGACGCGCACGACGGAGGCCTTTTTATTCACTACGTGATCAATGAAGCCGGGGTCCTGATGCGTGAAACCATTGTGATCCTGACGCCAGACGTGCGAGGCGAGCAGGTAGTTCAGTGAGGCAATCGGCGCGCGCCATGGCAGCCCAGCAGTAACTTTCAGCCACTTGGCGTGCTGGTTGAACATCGAATCGACGATGTGGATGAAGGCCTCGTAGCAGTTGAAGAGTCCGTGTCGTCCGGTGAGCAGGTAACCCTCGAGCCAGCCTTCGCATTGGTGCTCACTGAGCATTTCCATGACCCGTCCCGTCGGCGCAAGCCACTGGTCGTTTGCCAGGGTGGCTGCGTCCCATTGGTGCTCGGTCGTTTCGAAGAGGGCTTCGAGTCCGTTCGATAGGGTTTCGTCAGGACCGAAGACACGGAAGTTCCGATGTGCCTCGTTGAGTTTCGTCACGTCGCGAAGGAACGGTCCAAGCACGTGGGTATCGCCAATGCCAGGCACGCCGGGCGTGGGAACGTCAGCTGCGTAGTCGCGGAAGTTCGGCATCTGCAAATCGCGCAACAGCAGTCCACCGTTCGCATGGGGATTTGCTCCCATCCGCCGCTCGCCTTTCGGAGCGAGTTCGGCCAGTTCAGGATTCAGTTTGCCCTCGGCATCGAAGAGTTCTTCGGGGCGATAACTGCGCAGCCAGTCTTCGAGTTGTTGAAGCTGCTCGGGATGTCCTGCCGGATGGAGTGGCACCTGATGGGCGCGAAACGTCCCTTCCACTTGCAGACCAGCGACCCATTCCGGCCCGGTCCAGCCTTTGGGGGAATCAAGCACGATCATCGGCCAACGCGGACGGGTCCGACTGCCTCGCTCGCGAACTTCGAGGTGGATGCGTTGGATCTCAGCAATCACGACATCAAGCGTTGCCGCCATCGCCTGATGCATGGCGTCGTTGTCATCTTGGTATTCGACAAAATGGGGAGTCCATCCGTAACCGCGCATTAATTGATCCAACTCCTCACGCGTGATGCGGGCGATGATCGTCGGGTTTGCGATTTTGTATCCGTTGAGATGCAGAATGGGCAACACCGTGCCGTCGGTCGCTGCGTCGAGAAACTTGTTCGAGTGCCACGCCGTGGCCAACGGTCCGGTTTCCGCCTCGCCATCACCGACAATACAGGCGACGATGAGATCGGGATTGTCGAATACCGCGCCAAACGAATGGCTCAGCGAATAACCCAACTCGCCGCCTTCGTGGATCGAGCCGGGAGTTTCAGGGGATGCGTGACTGGGGATGCCGCCGGGAAACGAGAACTGCAGGAACAGTTTTTGTAATCCTGCCTCATCCTGACTGATATCCGGATAGACCTCGGTGTAGGTGCCTTCGAGGTAGGTGTTGCCAACAACAGCCGGACCTCCGTGTCCTGGCCCCGAGACATAGATCATGTCGAGGTCATGCTCTTTGATGACGCGGTTCAGATGCGCATAGATGAAGTTCTGCCCCGGTGTCGTGCCCCAATGGCCGAGGAGCATGTGCTTGATGTCCGTGAGCGCGAGCCGCCGTTTCAGCAGCGGATTGTCGGCGAGAAAAATTTGCCCGACCGAGAGATAGTTCGCCGCGCGCCAGTAGGCGTCGATGCGTTGGAGAAGGTCTGGTGAAAGGGGATTTGTTCTCATCTCCTAGCACTAGTCTCATCACGATGCTCGTGCCATGGGGTGTTCACCCCATGAAGATGACTGATCTGTTTTAAACCGACGGTCTCACGGGATGCGCTGGCGTGACCTGGTGCGCCCCGTTGGTTCGGTTGCCTGAGGGGACTCTCAGGTGTCGCTCTGTTGGACATTCGTTCGAATGGAATATCTTTAAGTTCCTCCGATTCAACTCTGTTACATCGAACACCCGACAGGGTTGAATCAGTTGAGACCTGCGAATCTTGAAAGTCACACGGTTTCAACGCGTGAGCGGGGTAGGGATACTCCCCATAGTGGCAACGTTGTCCGTGTGGATATGGTGTCATCATTCCGCTTTCTTAAGTACTGCGAATGTTCGATGGAATGACTCTATGAGTGAAGTGAGTGCAGTGGAAGCACAGTTCAACCCTGGGTTGTTAACCGATCTCGAACCGCCCTCTTTCAAACATGAAACCGATTCTGCTCGCTATTGCCAAACTGCTTTTTCGCTTTCGAGTGTTCAATTCCAGCGTCCTCAACACTCCCGGACCGGTCCTGCTCGTTCCGAATCATGTCTCGTGGCTGGACTGGTTGTTTCTGCTCATGTTGCTCGACAAAGACTGGAAATTCGTCGTCTCCCGGAGCGTTGCGGAACGATCGTGGCTTTACCACAGGAAGGTCGTCACTTGTTACCTTCGCGGTGCGAACCGGTTGAAATGGTCACACCATCCCGGTCGCCGCGAGTGGTTTCCGAGAGTCTCCGCACACTTCAGTGAGGCGCTCGACTCACCAGTGCCCGCCGGGAATCTCAGTAACGCCTCTGCCCGGATCTTCCTCACCGACTGGCTCCGGGAACGGATGGTGGAACAACAGTTGCGGACTGAGATGGAAATTGGACCGCAATCGCTGACCGAGGCGATCATCGACACCGCGCGCAAACAACCGAAGAAAATCGTTCTCGAGGATTTCACTCTGACGGAGATCAGTTCGCGCCGCTTGCTTGTCAGTGCCGACCTTCTCGCGGACCGTTTTGCCGCGAGGATGGACGGACGTCAGGAGCGCATCGGCGTGCTCTTGCCGAATACAAATGCGATGCCCGTCTCGCTCCTCGCGTTGTGGGCGCTCGGAAAGGTGCCGGCTATCGTCAACTACACGGCCGGTCCCGCGTCGATGCTACGATGTGCGGAACTGGCGGAACTTGAACAAGTGGTCACCTCGCGACAGTTTCTGGAGAAAGGAAAGATTGACGTCCGCTCTATCGAGGAAGCCGGGATCGAATTGATCTATCTTGAGGACCTCAGCACTGAAATCACTGCGGTCCGAAAGTTGGGAGGTCTCCCGTCCCCGTTGCATTATCGCCTCGTGCCGACGGCAATTTACGATCGCGGTTGCACGGTTTTCCTCAGCACAAATACTTTCCTGAACGGCTATGCCCGCAAGGCGCACCAGTACGACTTTCATACCGTCCGCTACCTCTTTGCCGGCGCGGAAAAAGTCCAGGATTCGACCCGTCAGGTGTGGGCGCAGAGATTTGGCGTTCGCATTCTGGAAGGGTACGGAGCGACGGAATGCGCTCCGTGTATCAGCGTGAACACGCCGATGGCAAACCGCCCCGGGACTGCTGGACGATTGATGCCTGGCATGGACTACCGGCTCGAGTCGGCTCCCGGCATCGAAGAGGGGGGACGGCTCCATGTGCGGGGGGCTAACGTGATGATTGGTTACGTGAATGAAGCCCCCGACCGGGAATTCCAGGCGCTCGGGGGCTGGTACGACACGGGCGACATCGCGAGCGTCAGCGACGACAGATTTATCACGATCCTGGGGCGCCAGAAGCGCTTTGCCAAGATCAGCGGCGAGATGGTGAGCCTGACGGCGGTTGAAGACGCTCTCGCTGGTGCATTCCCTCAATACGGTCTCCGTTGTCAGACTGCAATCCTGAGCCAACCCGACGAGAGCAAGGGGGAAACGCTCGTTTGCGTAACCAACGAATCCGGGCTCGGGATCGAAGAAGTTCGGGAAGCCATCAGAAACAGGGGATTGACGAACCTCTGCATGCCACGCTCGATCATTTTCAGTCAGGAGATCCCGAAGCTCGGCTCCGGAAAAGTGAACTATCGTGAACTTGAAAAGCGGCTCAAGGAAAGTGGCAATCTGTAAAATTCCGATGAGCAACGCAAGAGTAACGACAAAGGCGCTGAGATAGATCAGAAATTTACGGGTGAGGATCAGTTTCCCGCCGCGCGTTCCGCACGACTTTCAACAGCTCCAACACCACCAGCGGAATGGTGCCCACGGCGATTAGGAGGAGGCCATCGGTGAGCGGGATGGGCGAGGTCTTCAAAAAGCGGGCGAGGATATCGTTGTGATGGCTCCAGATTTGGAAGCCGAAAGAGGCGCAAACCACGAGCAAGAGATTGAAGTTCGTGAACAGGGAGATGCGCCAGACGGGTTTGGTCTCGCTGCGAGCGCCAAAGGAGCGCAGGAGCTCGGCGAAGACGAGAACGGTAAAGGCCTGAGAGCGGGCCATCTCCACGGTTTCCGTTCGGAGGGTGTAGAAATAGACCGCGAACGCCACTCCTGCCGTGAGAAAGCCGGTGAGAAACATCGTGCGGAGAAAGCTGCGGTTCGTGAGACGTTCGGATGGTGAACGCGGCGGGCGCTTCATCACATCGTGATCAATCGGGTCGGTCGCGAGGCAGAGCGCGGGAAGACCATCGGTGACGAGATTGATCCAGAGCAGGTGGATCGGGAGGAGGGGCGTGGGCAGTCCGATGATGACACAGACGGTCATGAGGAGGAGTTCCCCGGTGTTGCCTGCCAGCAGATACTGGAGCGTTTTGCGGATGTTGTCGTAAATGCCGCGGCCTTCTTCGACAGCGGCGACGATCGTCGCGAAGTTGTCATCGGTGATGATCATGTCCGACGCCTGCTTGGTGACCTCCGTGCCGGATTTCCCCATGGCGATGCCGATGTCCGCGCCTTTGATGGCCGGAGCGTCGTTGACGCCATCGCCGGTCATCGCCACCACGGCGTCGCTTGCTTTCCATGCGCGAATGATGCGCAGCTTGTGCTCGGCGGTGACGCGGGCATAGACGGCGTTCTTGGGCGCGTGCGTGCGGAGTTCATCGTCGGACACCTTGTCCAATGCGACTCCCGTGATGGCCTTTTCGTCGTCGGTAGCGATGCCGAGGTCTCGCGCAATCGCCGTTGCGGTGTGCGGATGGTCACCGGTGATCATCACGACGCGAATGCTGGCGACTCGACATTTGGTGATGGCGTCCCTGGCCTCCTGGCGCGGCGGATCATACATTCCCGACAGACCCACGAAGACGAGCTCCTGCTCCACGAGGTCCGCCGTCAACGTAGCGGGTGGAGCTTCATCCATATCACGAAAGGCCGCCCCGAGGACTCGCAAGGCTTGCTGCGCCATCGCGGTATTCTGCTCCTCGATGTCCTTGCGATCCTCGTTCGTCAGGGGGCGAATGCCTTCGTTTGTGTAAAGGCTCGTGCAAAGCTCCAACAACACATCGGGCGCACCGTTCACGAGCGCGCGGATCTTCCCATCCGACCTCTTGCGAAGCGTCGTGCTGCGTTTGCGATCTGAGTCGAACGGTATCTCGTGATATTGCGGCATCTCCTGTTCGATGCTTTCGGCGTTGCCTCCGGCCTTGAGGCCAGCCGCGAGCAGAGCGCCTTCGGTGGGATCGCCGATGACTTTCCATGTGCCCTCTTGCTCAGCGAGATGGGAGTTGTTACAACCGATGAGGACAGTCGCGAGTTCGAGCAACGGCGCTGCCTGCGCTGCGTCCGCCTCCTTTCCGTCAAGGCGCACTTCGCCCTCCGGTCCGTAGCCTTCTCCGGTAACTTCATAGTTTTGTCCTGCGACGTAGATCGCGCGCACGGTCATCTCACCCACAGTCAAGGTGCCCGTCTTGTCTGTGCAGATGACCGTGGTCGAGCCCAGTGTCTCGACCGCCGCGAGTTTCCGTACCAGCGCGTGATGACGGGACATGCGCAGCACGCCGAGCGAAAGCGCCACCGTGACGATGGCTGGCAAACCTTCTGGCACAGCGGCGACCGCCAGACTCACCGACGTCAGGAACAGTTCCATGAACGGAGTCCCGCGCAGCCACCCGAGGCCAAAAAGCAGCACCACAATACCTAGCGTCGCCCAGACGAGAATGCGGCCGAAAGAGTCGAGCTTTTTTTGGAGTGGAGTCTCCTAATTGCCTGTTGATTCAATCAGTCCCGCGATCCGGCCCAACTCCGTATTCATCGCGGTTCCGACGACGACGGCCTCGCCCGTGCCAGCCGCCACGCTCGTCCCCATGAAAAGCATGTTTTCACGATCCCCGAGTGGAATGTTGTCCCTATCAAGGACTCCGGGCTGCTTCGTCACCGCCTCCGACTCTCCGGTCAGCGCCGACTCGATGCACTTTAGCGAGGCAGCGGTGAGAAGCCGTGCGTCTGCTGCGATCAGATCACCCGCTTCCAGCGCGAGAATGTCGCCGACCACGATGCCTGCGGCAGGGATCGACGTGACCTGCCCATCGCGCCGCACCTTTGCCTGAGGCGCAGCCATCTTCTTGAGAGCCGCGATGGATTTCTCCGCATTGTATTCCTGGTAGAATCCGATGGCCGCGTTGAGAACGACGATGGCGAGGATGGCGATGGAATCGACTATCTCTCCGAGCACGCCGGAGATCACACCGGCGACGATGAGAATCCAGATGATCAGGCTCTTGAACTGGCCGAGGAAAATCTGGAAGGGGCTGATGCGCTTACCCTCCGTTAGTTCGTTCGGCCCGTCCCCTGCGAGACGTTGCGTTACTTCGGCGGCAGAAAGTCCGATCGCCGCGGAGCTGAGTTGACCCAGCACCTCCTCGGCGGACTCACTGTGCCAGGCTTTGCCTGCGGGCTTTTCGGCGAGGACCGGTTCCATGAGCTATGGTTTGATCGCGACTTTTAAGACTCCGTCCGAGCGGTTGCCGAAGAGCTGGTAGGCTTGGGGAATTTCCTCCAGCGAGAACCGGTGGGTGATAATCGGAGTGGGATCAAACCGCCCGGATTGCACCAGATTCAGGAGTCGGCGCATCCGCTCCTTTCCGCCGGGACACAGCGTGGTGACGATGCGGTGATCACCGAGGCCGGCCGAGAAAGCGTCGTAGGGCACTTGGAGTTTGCCGGAGTAGACGCCGAGGCTCGAAAGTGTGCCGGCAGGTCGCAGGCAGCGCAGGGCGTTTTCAAAGGTTTGCGGCGTGCCGAGGGCTTCGATGGCTACGTCCGCGCCACCGCCGGTGAGTCGTCTGACTTCGGCCACGACATCCACGGAGCGATAGTCGAGGACCACATCGGCACCCATGCGACGAGCCATCGCGAGCCGCGTTTCGTCGCTATCCACGCCAATGATCAGGGAGGCACCCATCAGCCTGGCTCCGGCGGTGGCGCATAAGCCAATCGGCCCTTGCGCGAACACCACGACGGTATCGCCGATTCGCACAGGTGCCGCCTCCGCGCCGGAGATTCCCGTCGAGGCGATATCGGAGAGCAGGACCACTTGCTCGTCCGTCAGACCATCGGGAATCTTCGCAAGGTTGGCTTGAGCGGACGGCACAAGAAGATATTCGGCCTGCGCGCCGTTGATCGTATTGCCGAAGCGCCATCCCCCAATGGCTTCGTAGCCTTCGCCGTGTCCACATTGTGAGAGATGTCCGGAGAGACAGGCCCGGCACTGTCCACACGGAGTAATGGCACCGACCAACACGCGCTCGCCCACTTCATATCCAATCACCCCCGGCCCAAGTTCGTCGATGACGCCCACCGGTTCATGGCCGATGACCAGGCCCGGCTTTACCGGATACTCCCCGCGCACGATATGAAGGTCGGTGCCACAGATCGTGGTCAAGGTCACGCGGATCACGGCCTCCCCAACTCCAGCATGAGGTCGATCGACTTCTTCGACACGAATGTCGTTCGTTCCGTGAAATACGGTCGCTTTCATTGTGCTCATTTGATCGATTTTGGGTAGATTTGGCGATCGAAAAGTCAGATGGAAACGTCGGGCTCATGCCACGCGAGCAGCCGCAGGGCGTTCAGGACGACCACGATGGTGCTGCCTTCATGCAATACCACCGCGACGCTCAGAGGGATGACGCCAAACCCCGAGGCTATCAGGAGCAGGGCAATGACTCCGAGCGCGATGACGAGATTCTGGCGAATGATGCGCGCGCTGGCGCGGCTCAGGCCGATGGCAAAAGGCAGCTTGCCGAGATCGTCGCCCATGAGCACGACGTCAGCGGTCTCCAGCGCGACTGCGGTGCCTCCGGCACCCATCGCCACGCCGACTGTGGCTGCGGCCAGTGCGGGGGCATCGTTCACGCCATCACCGATCATCGCGATGACGCCGTGACCGTGCTGGAGTTCTTGGATCAAGGTCAGCTTGTTTCCCGGCAGCAACTCTGCGCGCACATCGGTGATTCCCACATTTTCGGCTACCCGATGGGCCACAGAGGCGTTGTCGCCCGTGAGCATCACGAGGCGCTCGATGCCCTGCGCCCGCAGCCGTTGCATCACCTCTTTGACCGAGGCGCGTGGTTCGTCGGCGAGGGCAATGACGCCGATGAATTTTCCGGCGCGACGAATGATCACCGTGGTCTGTCCTTCGGCTTCGAGCCTGGCAACGGTTTCTCCCAGCGTTTGCCCGTTCTGGACAGTTGGATCATCGACAAAGGCGCGGAGTGCTCCGACCAATACATCCGCACCGTCGACTTTCGCCTGAATCCCTTTGCCTGCGAGGTTTTCGATCTCGGTGGCCGGAGGGAAGGTGAGGTTCCGCTCGTTGGTTGTCTTCACGATGGCCTTGGCAAGCGGATGACTGGATTGTTCTTCGACCGCAGCAGCGATGCGAAGGACCTCATCCTCTGATGTGCCGTCAAAGCCGATGACTTGCGTGACCGCGAAAAGTCCGGTGGTGAGCGTGCCGGTTTTATCCAGCGCCACGGTCTTCAGATGTCCCAGGTTTTCCAAATGAACACCACCTTTGATCAGTACCCCGCGACGTGCCGCCTGGGCAATGCCAGCGAGCACAGCAGCCGGCGTGCCGATGGCCAGCGCACACGGCGAAGCCGCCACGAGCAGCAACATGCCGCGGTAAAAACTTGCGCTCCATGTCCAGCCAAAAACGAGTGGTAACAATACGATAACGAATAGCGTGCCGACGAGAACCGCTGGCACAAAACGCCGCGCAAACGTCTCCGTGAAGCGTTGCGTCGGGCTCTTTTGCTCCTGCGCCTCGGCGACGAGCTGCATCACGCGAGCGAGCGTGTTGTCGCGGGCGAGACGTGTCATTCGCACGTCCAGCGCGTTGTCCTGATTGATCGTTCCTGCAAAGACGTCGTCACCGGGCTTGCGCTCCACGGGCACGCTCTCGCCCGTGATCGCGCTTTGATCGATGCTGCTCTCGCCAGCCGTGATGACACCATCCACGGGCACACGTTCGCCCGGTTTCACGACGACGACGTCATCCACTGCGAGTTCTTCCACTGGCACCTCTTCGAGCCGGTCGCCGCGTTTCGTGAAGGCTGTGCGCGGCATGAGTTCCCCGAGCACGCCAACGGCATTGCGTGCGCGATCCATGGCGTAATGCTCCCCGGCATGGCCGAGCGAGAAGAGAAACAGTAGGAACGCTCCTTCGCTCCATTCGCCGAGCAAGGCCGCCCCTGCCGCCGCCGCGATCATCAGCAGGTCGATGTCGAATTTGCCACGAAACAAAGCCGGCAAGGCCGCACGAGCCACATCGTAACCGCCTGCCAGATAGGACAAAAGGTAGAAAGCGAGCGCCACCGACGCGGGAAGTCCGAAGAACTTTTCCCCGAAGAATCCGATCATGAGCGCCACTCCAGCAACTGCCACGGTAAGCACTTCCCAGCGCTCCTGCATCCAGTGTGGCAGGAAAGTCGGCGCAAAGCCGTGCTCGTGGTCTGGTTCGGTGACTTTGGGATTCACGTTACCACCAATTGAAGATTGGACGAAGCTAGACGAGCGAGCGCATCGGGGCCGACCGGTTCCTCTGCTTGCCATGGCAGCCATGCCGTGCGTTTGGCCTGCTTTTCCACCACTTCTCGCAGGTAGCGATGCTCGGAGGCTTCGCGGCATTTCAGCAGCGGGTCGCAGGAGCCGCTATTGATCAGGCTTTGATTGATGATCCACGCGAAAGGCTCGATGTGCGCGCGGCGCAGGTCTTCCTGCAACGCGGCGGCTTCATGCACGGGGGTGGCCTCCGGCAGGGTGACAAGCAGGATGCGGGTGAACTCAGGGTCGCGGAGGCGTTCGAGGAGTTTCAGCACTTCCTTGGGTTGGGTATTGCGGGCCTGCCGCTCGAGTTCCCGTTGATATGCTTCGCTGGCATCGAGCAAAAGTAAAGTATGTCCGGTGGGAGCGGTGTCGAGAACGACGAAGCGATCCGCTCCCTTTCCGACTTCACGAGCAAAGGCGCGGAATACGGCGATTTCTTCGGTGCAGGGCGAGCGAAGGTCTTCTTCGAGCAAGGCACGGCCTGCGGCGTCCATCATGGCACCTTGGGCCTGCATGACTTCGCCTTGATAGGTGGCAGTCTCAATTGCGGGATCGATTTTGCTGAGCGTGAGGCCCTCCACCTTGCCGTGCAAAGCTTGCGCCACATGAGCGGCGGGATCGGTGGTGGTGACGAGGTCTTCGAGACTCTCCATCGCTGGTGGTGTCCAACCGCTCTCATCCGCTTTCATACATTTGCCTTGAGCGTCATCACTCAGCAGCACACGAAGTTGACGAGGTCAGGATCAATGTCCGTGCCGCAGATGCCGGTGGAGCAGCACATGGGCGGGTCATAAACTTGGATGGTTTTCATGGTGTGGATTGAATCGGGAGATCACAGCTTCACTCTCCGCAGTCTCAGTGCGTTTGTGATAACGGAGACGGAACTCATGCTCATCGCGGCACCGGCTATGATGGGGCTGAGCAGGATTCCAAAGAAAGGGTAGAGAACGCCCTGCGACGATGGGGATGCCCATGGCAATGCGAGCTTCGGCTTCGCTGAGGCCAAGGGCGTCGTTGATGCCGTCATCAGCCATGGCGACGTGTTCGCCTTCGGCTCGCAATTTCTTCATGATTCAGAGTTCATTTCCCTTTCAGGTGCTCAATCGTGGAATTATTTTCTGGATGTCTTGGCAATCACGAGGGTCAGCAAGGCCACGATGACAGCGCCGATCGCGACCCATATCAACATCCCTCCGCCCATCCATCCATCCATCTATCCGTCCGTTCCCATGGTTCATCAAAGATTTTTTCGCTGTGTTGGGACTGCGATCCGGCAAGAGTGTCTTCCGTTGAATGGTTGAAAACGTATCTGAGCCACAGCCCTCCGTGACTGCCCGTGGCTGTCTGTTACCACTATTTCTCCTGAGTGGCTTCCCCCGGCTCCGTGCTTTTGCCTGTCGAGTCTTTCCCGTCCATCATCGGACACTGCGCCATGGATTCCTTACCCCTCTGCATGTGCTGCATCATGTGTTTCATCATTCCTTGTTCCATTTTGGCCTTTCTTTCATTCAGGGCGGTCCGTTGCGCTACCATCTGAGTGACGATGCCGGCCATCAGGTCCAGCTTTTTGTCCTCGGCGGCCTCATTCATCTCTTCGATCCTAGCGGTGAGTTCGGTGTCTTGCTTTTTAAGATCCGCCGCCAGATTCTCTTTCAGTTCCTTTGTTTCATGGCAGCACTGCATTATTTCGGTCTCCGTCATCTTCTTGCCTCCCATCATCGTCTTACCCTCCATTTTCGTTTTCTCCTCCGCAGGATCGGCGGACTGGGCTTGGACTGGTGACCAGAGGGTCAGGGCCAATGCGATGGCAAGGCCTGAACGAAGAACGAGGTTCGTATCTGTATGCTGATTCATGTGTAATGGACTTTTTTTGTGATTTTGTTTGATGTCGCGTGCCGCTGGACCCTCGATAGAGGACGCAGGAGTTGCCGCGACTGACTACACTCATCTTGCGTCGGAAGTAATTTCCACGCTATGGGGCGTTACCCTACTTTACTTCAAGCAGGCGATTGACCGATCGCGCGATCATCAGTTCCTCATCTGTGCGAAAAACTCGCCCCGCAACCCGCCCCGCGTCCGAGGTAATCAATTCCGCGTTGATTGCATTGCGCGACGGATCCAGCTCAACACCGAGGAACCCGAGTCC
>Ga0073899_10004609_pt1 | contig 12051 bp, 9 predicted proteins | sample KloWWTmetaKNB5Ph_FD_88975 | JGI IMG/M metagenome (GOLD analysis project Ga0073899, IMG submission 88975) | Active sludge microbial communities from Klosterneuburg, Austria, studying microevolution and ecology of nitrifiers - Klosterneuburg... | ecosystem: Engineered > WWTP > Aerobic digester >... | reverse complement strand
CGCGCGTGGTCGATGGCGTGTCGCTGGCCATCGCGCCCGGCGAATGCCTGGGCGTGATCGGCCCCAACGGCGCCGGCAAGACGACGACGATCCGCATGTGCCTGGGTCTGACGGCGCCCGATTCCGGCGGCATCCGCTATTTCACACAACCCGACGGCACGGCCTTGGAGATGCCGCGCGATGGGCTGGCCATCAAGGCGCGGCTGGGCGTGGTGTCGCAGTTCGATTCGCTCGACCCCGATTTCAGCTGCGCCGAAAATCTGTTCGTCTTCGGCCGCTACTTCGGTCTGACGCGGTCGCAGATGGCCGAGCGCGTGCCGCAGTTGCTCGACTTCGCCGCGCTCGGCCACAAGGCCGACGCCAAGCCGGCCGAGCTGTCGGGCGGCATGAAGCGCCGCCTGTCGCTGGCGCGCGCACTGGTCAACAACCCCGATCTGCTGCTGCTGGACGAACCCACCACCGGGCTTGATCCACAGGCGCGCCACCTGATGTGGGAGCGCCTGCAGCGCCTGCTGGCCGAGGGCAAGTCGATCCTGCTGACCACGCACTTCATGGACGAGGCCGAGCGCCTGTGCCACCGCCTGCTGGTGCTCGACCATGGCCGCAAGATCGCCGAGGGGCGCCCGCGCGAGCTGATCGCCGAGCACCTGGAGCCGGAGGTGATCGAGGTCTACGGCCACGGCGCGCTGGCGCTGGCCGATTCAACACTGGCGGCGCACGCCGAGCGCGTCGAGCGCAGCGGCGAGACGGTGTTCTTCTACACCCGCCACGCGCGGCCCTTGATGCAGGCGCTGGAAGCGCACCCGCAATTGCGCACCTTGCACCGTCCCGCCAACCTGGAGGACTTGTTCCTCAAGCTGACGGGCCGACAGATTCGACAAGATGGCTAACCGCAACGAAGCCTCCGTCTGGGCGCCGCCGCGCCTGTCGATGCGCTGGTGGCCGGTGTTCCAGCGCAACCTGCTGGTGTGGCGCAAGCTGGCGCTGCCCAGCCTGCTGGCCAACATCGGCGAGCCGCTGCTGTGGCTGGTGGCCTTCGGCTACGGCCTGGGCGCCATGGTGGGGCGCGTACCCACGCATGGGCAGGAAGTGCCCTACATCGTGTTCCTGGCCAGCGGCAGCATCTGCATGAGCGCCATGAACGCGGCCAGCTTCGAGGCGCTGTACTCGGCCTTCTCGCGCATGCACGTGCAAAGGACCTGGGACGGCATCCTCAACACCCCCGTGCAGCTCGACGACGTGGTGCTGGCCGAGATGCTGTGGGCCGGCTTCAAAGCCTTGTTCTCGGTCGTCGCCATCCTGGGCGTGATGCTGGCGCTGAAGATCAGCCTTTCTCCCAAGCTGGTGCTGGTGCTGCCGATCGGGTTGGTGGCGGGCGTCACCTTTGCCAGCATGGCGCTGGTGTTCAACGCCAAGGCCCAGGGCTACGACTTCTTCACCTACTACTTCGCGGTGCTGCTGTCGCCCATGATGTTCCTCTCGGGCGTGTTCTTCCCGCGCTCGCAGCTGCCCGGCTTCGCGCAGACCATCACCGACTGGCTGCCGCTGACGGCGGCGGTGGAACTGGTGCGCCCGCTGTTCCTCGACCAGTGGCCGGCCGATGCCGCGCGCCACCTGGCCGTGCTGGCAGCCTACGCCATCGCCAGTTTCTGGATCGCGCTGGCGTTCACCCGGCAGCGTTTCCGGCGCTGAGCGCTGGCCCGTCCATTCATCGCTGCCCACGCATGCCCTATCAGGGCTAAAGCTTGAAATCGGCCCGCTTGGCAGCTTTGCCAGATTGGCATGACAGATTGACAGGTCGGCGCGAGGGCGTCCTGCCAATGTGGCAGATCAGATGACCGCTGCCCGCGCAAATTGAATGGCGACAAGCGCTTGCAACAGCCTACCGGGCTGGCATGCACCTTGCTTCATACCCTGCAGACACACCGCACATGTGGATGGGGATATGAAGCCGATTCTTGTCGTTACCGCCGGCCTGCTGGCTGTCTTGACCGCCGCCCAGGCGCAGGCGCCGGGCGCCTCCGCGCCAGCGGTCGCGACGCCGGTTGCGGGCGCCCCCATCGCCGGCCTGCAACCCCACCAGCGCCCGGCGGGCGCCCCGACCGAGACCGACCAGCCGGCATCACCCGAGCAAATGGCCCGCTGGCTGCGCGGCGTGTCGGCGCCCCACCCCGGCAACGTGGACACCATCGCCGCGACCGGGCGCTGGTGGGTGCCCCTGCGCGGCCCCGGCATGACGCCGCCCTACGACCCGCGTGGCTGGCATGAGGGCGCCAGCGCGGTATCGCCCGTCGCACCGGCCAGCGCCGCATCCCGCTGAGCACCTTTGTGCACGCGATGACCCATGCATTGATCACGCCCAGCCGTCGGCTCTGCTGCGGCTGGGCTCACCGAATCGCCGCGGCCGTGCAAGGCGGTGCGTCGATGCTGCCGACAGGCAGGGGGCGTTAAAGCCCTTTTTTTCCTTGTCTTGTAATGAAGGAGATCTCCATGAAATTGGTTCGTAAAGCACTTGGCCTGTCGGTGATGGCTGCTGCACTGGCAGCGCTGCCCGCCATGGCACAGCAATCCGGCATGAGCGGTATGTCGGGCATGAGCGGCAACAAGCCGGCCGCTGGAGAGCAGAACCCTGGCATGAGCGGTATGTCCGGCATGTCTGGCCAGCAAGGCATGTCCGGTATGTCGGGCATGAGTGGTCAGCAAGGCATGTCCGGTATGTCTGGCCAGCAAGGCATGTCCGGTATGTCGGGCATGAGTGGTCAGCAAGGCATGTCCGGCATGAGTGGCCAGCAGGGCATGAGCGGCATGTCGGGCATGTCCGGCATGAGTGGCCAGCAGGGCATGAGCGGCATGTCGGGCATGTCCGGCATGAGCGGCCAGAAAGGTATGAGCGGCATGTCCGGGATGAGCGGCCAGAAAGGCATGTCCGGCATGAGCGGCATGTCGGGCAACAAGGCCAAGGCCGCCAAGAAGAAGAAAAAGCCCCGCAAGGCAGGCCAACAAGGCATGTCGGGCATGAGTGGCATGTCCGGGATGAGCGGCATGTCCGGTATGAGCGGCATGTCCGGTATGTCTGGGATGAGTGGTCAGCAAGGCATGTCTGGCATGAGCGGCCAACAAGGCATGTCCGGCATGAGCGGTCAGCAAGGCATGTCCGGCATGAGCGGCCAACAAGGCATGTCGGGCATGAGCGGCAGCAAGTAAGCACTGTCCTGCCGTGAGCCCCGGGCCGGCCATCATGCCGGCCCGGCGACCGACTGCGGCGCCCTCGCTGCCGCGGCGGTGTTTCTCAAAGCCTTTTTCCCAAAGTCTTTTCTCGTCGGAGCAAGCACCATGCGGCCTTTGTCCTTCAGGCTGGTTCTGGCTGGGTTGTCCTGCCTGTTGGCGGCGTGGCTCGCCTCGGGATGCAGTGACAACGCCAAGCCGATCACGCCCGCGCCTGTCGCCAGCGCACCGCCTGCCGCGGCACCCGCACCAGCGGCCGTCAAGCCGGTCAGCTACCACGCGGCCAAGTACGACCCCATCCACTTCAAACCGGCGATCGAGAAGGCCACCGACCAGCAATGCCTGGCCTGCCACGCCGAAGTGCTCAAGCCCTCCGTGCGCAAGACCTCGCCAGCGGGGCTGCCGGCCAGCACCGCCAAGGCCTGGTACCAGGTCACCTCGACCTACCAGGGCGAACAGGACACCTTTCACCGCCGCCACCTGGAAACGCCGCTGGCCAAGCAGGTGATGAACATGCGCTGCACCACCTGCCACGAAGGCAACGACCCGCGCGAGGAAGCGCCCGGCTCGTCCACCTTCGACAGCGGCCAGCAGATCCTGCGCAAGATGGTCAACCCCGAGACCGTGTGCCTGAAGTGCCACGGCAAGATGAATGTCGAAGTCATGGGCCTGCCCGGCCCGTGGGAGCAGTCCAAGGCCACGTTCCAGAACAACTGCCTGCTGTGCCACGCCGGCATCCGCACCACGCGGCACCAGGTCAATTACCTCAACGCCAAGGCCATTGAGGAACTGGGCGCCAAGCCCAATGGCGGCGACCTGTGCTTTGGCTGCCACGGCGGCCGCTCGTGGTACCGCACGCACTACCCCTATCCGCGCCACGCCTGGCCCGGCATGGCCGCCGACGTGCCCGACTGGGCCAAGGGGCGCCCCACCGAGAGTGAAGTGCGCTTCATCAGCGCCGCCGTCGCGCAGACCGGAGATAAGAAATGAAGCACGACCTGCCTGAAGTCCTGGATGCGCCAGCGGCCGCGCGCTTTCCCAGCGTCAACGATTCCATCGACCAGCATTCCACCGGCTACAAGCGGCGCGACTTCCTAAAGATCGTCGGCGCCACGGCCGGCGCGGCGGGACTGGTCAGCGTCGGCGTGGGCATCGCACCCGAAAAGGCCCAGGCCTTTGCCTACGAGCCCTATTTCACCGACGACCAACTGACCACCGTGGTCACCTCGTGCGCGCACAACTGCGGCTCGCGCCACGTGCTGGTGGCGCACAAGAAGGGCGACGTGATCGTGCGCCTGTCGACCGACAACGGTGAATACCAGGCTCAAGGTGCCTACGGCAAAGACACGTTTGAAGAGCCGCAGCTGCGCGCCTGCCTGCGCGGGCGCAGCTACCGCGCGCGCCTGTATTCGCCCGAGCGCCTGCTCTACCCCATGAAGCGCGTCGGCGCGCGCGGCGAGCACAAGTTCAAGCGCATCAGCTGGGACGAGGCGCTGAACGAAATCGCGCAAAAGATGGTGCAGCTGAAGAAAGACTTTGGCCCCACCGCCATCCTGGACCAGAGCTACGCTGGCGCCAGCTACGGCGTGCTGCACAAGTCCGACCAGATCGAAGGGCTGCTGGGCCGCTTTCTGGGCATGTTCGGCTGCCGCACCAACTCGTGGAGCGTGCCCAGCTACCAGGGCACCACGTTCTCCAGCCGCATGACCTTCGGCACCATCCAGGATGGCAACGAGGACGACACCTTCGCCCACAGCAAGCTGATCATCATGTGGGGCTGGAACCCGGCCTACACCTTCCACGGCGGCAACACCTTCTATTACATGCGCATGGCCAAGCAGAAGGGCTGCAAGTTCGTGCTCATCGATCCGCAGTACACCGATTCGGCCGCCGTGTACGACGCGTGGTGGATTCCGATCAAGCCCAACACCGACGCCGCCATGATGGCCGGCATGGCCCACCACATCTTCACCAACAACCTGCAAGACCAGAAGTTCATCAACAAGTTCTGCCTGGGGATGGATGCGGGCACCACCACCGGCGACTACAAGGGCAAGGAGAACTTCAAGGACTACATCCTGGGCAAGTACGACAACACGCCCAAGACGCCCGAATGGGCCGCCGCCATCTGCGGCGTGAAGGCCGAGGACATCATCAAGCTGGCCGAGATGTACGCCAAGACCAAACCGGCGGCATTGAAAGCCAGTTGGGCGCCCGGTCGCGCCAGCTATGGCGAGCAATACAACCGCATGGCCGCCGCGCTGCAGGCCATGACCGGCAACATCGGCGTGCTGGGCGGTTGCGCCGAGGGCGTGGGCAAGGCCTGGCACAGCGAGAGCGTGGCCTACCCCTACGACGAAAACGCCAACCTGTGGTGGGCCTCGATCAAGTCCGACCGCTGGGCGCACTGCGTGCTGAACTACCCCGACATCAAACGGGAGGAACTGGGCCTTTGGCCGCGCGAGGACGACCTCGACGGCAAGGTGCCCAACATCAAGGCCATCTTCTGGCAGGGCAGCGACTGGTTCAACCAGCTCACCAACATCAACAAGGAAATCAAGGCGATCGAAAAGCTGGAACTGGTGGTGTGCATGGATTCGACCATCACCCCATCGGGCATCTGGGCCGATTACCTGCTGCCGATTGCCACCCACTTCGAGCGGCACGACGTCGCCTTGCCCTGGTACAAGGGCCACTACTACATCCACCGGCCCAAGGTGATCGAGCCGCTGGGCGAAAGCAAGACCGACTTCCAGGTCTTCACCGAACTCAGCTACCGGCTCGAAGAACTCGATCCGAACCTGAAGAACCTGGGCAAGCGCTACAACCCGCGCGCCGACCGCAGCTACTTCCAGAACCCCGACGCGGTGGACGAGGCCTATCTGCTGGCCTGGTGGACCAACAACGTGCAGCACCACCAGGGTGTGACCATGTCGTGGGACGAATTCAAGAAGCACGGCACCTACAAATTCAAGCTGAAAGAGCCGCACGTCGCCTTCCGCGAGCAGGTGACCAAGGGCGTGCCGTTCGAGACGCCCAGCGGCAAGATCGAAATTCTGTCGACGCAACTGGCCGACATCACCGACTGGACGAAGACGCAGTACGGCTACGAGATTCCGTACATCCCCAAGTGGGTCGAGCCGTTCGAGTCGCTCAACCACCCCATCGCCAAGCAGTACCCGTTCCATTTGATCAGCCCGCACCCGCGCTGGCGCACGCACTCGATCTTCAACAACATCCCCTGGCTGCGCGAGACCTTCGAGCAAGAGGTCACCATCAACGCCAGCGATGCCAAGAAGCTCGGCATCCAGACCGGCGACACGGTGGAGGTGTGGAACGACCGTGGCAAATGCGTGGTGCCCGCCTACGTGACCGAGCGCCTGCTGCCCGGCGTGCTGGTGCTGTTTGAAGGCGCGTGGATGGACCCGGACAAGGATGGCATCGACCGCGCCGGCAACCCCGACTTCCTGACGCTGGACAACCCCAGCCCCGCCGGCGCCTTTGCCTACAACAACGCCATGGTGCAGATCAAGAAGACCGATCTGGTGCACCGCCCCGGCTGGGACGATCTGGCCGTGGCGCGCTCGTCGGTGTTCCGCCGCGACATGTGACGGGAGAAGAACATGGCTGAAAAACAAGTCATCAACAAGCTCGGCGTCGATGCCAAGGCGCGCGTGAAGTACGCGCAGGAAAAGCGCGACGCCACCACCTACGAGCCGGTCGTCCCACAGCAGCAGTGGGGCTTCATCCACAACAACATGGATTGCATCGGCTGCCGCGCCTGCGAGATTGCCTGCAAGGACAAGAACGGCCTGCCGCCCGGCCCGCGCTTTCGTCGCGTCATGTACATCGAAGGCGGCAGCTTTCCCGACGTGTTTGCCTACAAGGTCAACATGTCGTGCAACCACTGCGCCGAGCCGGCCTGCCTGCCGTCGTGCCCGACCGGCGCCATCTGGAAGCGCGCCGACAACGGCGTGGTCGACATCGACAGCACGCTGTGCATCGGATGCCGCCGCTGCGAAGCCACCTGCCCCTACGGCGCGCCGCAGTACGACCCGACCGACAACACCGTCAAGAAGTGCAACCTGTGCATTGACGAGCTGGAAGCGGGCCGCAAGCCGTATTGCGTGTCGGCCTGCATGATGCGCGTGCTCGACATCGGCCCCATCGACCAGCTGCGCGCCGGCACCTGGGACACCAAGGCCATGGGCCCGGGCGACAAGCCCGTGCGCCAGGTGCAGCACATGGCCAACCCGGAATTGACCAACCCGTCGATCGTGTTCATCGCGCATCCGAAGGGCAAAGTCGAGCCGCCGCCGCAGACACCGGCCGCGCCGGCGCCCAAGGCCTCGTCATGAACGCGCCGCACCCGCCGTGGCAGGCACTGGCGGCTGAAGACCTGCGCGCCCTGGCCTGGCTGCACACCCAAGAGCGCCCGCCCGAAGTGCTGGCCGCCTTGTACGCGAGCGGCTTTCCCGCCACGCTAACCCTGGTCGGCGCGGACGCCGCCGAAGCCCAAGCCATGGACGCTGCGCTGCGCGCCCTGGCCAGCAGCCGTTGCGAAGAAGACGCGCCGGGCGCGCTGCCCGCCTCCAGCGCCGACGAGTTGGCAGCCGACTACGCGGCCATCTACCTGACGCATGCGCTGCGCGCCTCGCCGCACGAATCGGTGTGGCGCGACGACGACCACCTGATGCTGCAAGGCCCCACCTTTGCCGTGCGCGCCTTCTACCGCCGCCACGGCATTCAAGTGAGCGATTGGCGCGCGCGCGCCGACGACCACCTGGTGCACGAGCTGGAGTTCGTGGCCCTGCTGCTGGAGCGCGGCGACGAACGCGAGGCCGCGCGCTTCTTGAAGACCCATCTGCTCGCCTGGCTGCCCGACTTTGCGCGCCGCGTGGCGCAGCGCGCCGCCACCCCGTTCTACGCCGCGCTGGCCGGCCTGACGCTGGCCGCCTGCGAGGCCTGCCAGCGCCGTTTGCCCAGCGTGGCCGCGCTGCCGCCTGTGGTGGCTGACGGTCCTGCAGGCGCACCTGGTTGCGGTTGACAGGGCAACGCAGATGCGGCTGTTTTTAAGCATAATGAGCCGATTTCCCTTGCCCATCCAGCGCAAGCAGCTATTGTTTATGTAGTATCGCACCATGAACCACCTGGACATCCACGCCGAACGCTGCGTGCATCAACAGGTGGTGGCGTCGGACTGCGACGCCTGTGTGCGTGCCTGTCCGCCCGGCGCCTGGCGCCTGCACGACGACGGTCTGGGCTTTGACGCCGACGCCTGCGACGGCTGCGGCCTGTGCGTGGCCGCCTGCCCCACCGGTGCGTTGGAGCTGCCTGCACCACAAGCCCTGCTGCACACCGACGCCCGTGGCAAGCGCAGCCTGCTGCTGGCTTGCGAGCGCGCGGATGTGCACGGCGCGGCGGGCGTCGTGGCTTGCTTGTACGCGCTCGCGCCGGGTTGGCTGCTGCGCCAATGCGACACGCACCGTGCCCACGCCATCGCGGTGGCACCGGGCGATTGCACGCACTGCGAGCGCGGCGCCGCCGGGCCGGCATGGCGCGCGCACTGGCTGGCCGTGGCGGCGCGGCTGCCCGCTGCGCCGCAGCTGAAGCCCACCACCGCCCCCGAGTGGACGGCACGCGCCAGCGCGCCCGCCGTGCCGGACGCGGGCCGGCGCGCCTTCTTTCGCCGCCTGGCACCTGTGGCGACCCGAGCCACCGCGACTGCCAGTGAACCGGCGCTGTCCAGCGCGCGCGCCGACACCGTGGCGCGCCTGGCCGTGGTCGGCACCGATGCCCCGCCTGCGCCGCTGTGGGCCGTCACGCTGGATACCGCGCGCTGCACCTTCTGCATGGCCTGCACCCGCTTGTGCCCCACCGGCGCGCTGGCGGTCGAGCTGGGCAGCGCCGTGGAGCAGTTTCGGCTCGACATGGCCCGCTGCACCGGCTGCGGCCTGTGCCAGGCGGTGTGCGGCGACGGTGCGCTGTCGGCGCCGCGCACGCCGGCGCCCGACGACACCGCGCTGGCCCAGCCGGTGCGCCTGCCGCTGCACCGCCGCCGCTGCCCGTCCTGTCGGATTGACTTTCATCAATTTGCCGCGCCTGCCGAGGGGCCACACTCTGAAGAACGGTGTCCGACCTGCCGGCAAGGCCGCCCCTGGCAGCCCAAGCTTGTGGTGCAGGACGCCACCCCTTCATGAACAGCGCACCCGCCGCCCACATGCCCGGCGCCGCGCCCACCGCTGCGCCGCGCTCGGGGCTGGGCGCGTGGCTGGGCGCCTCGTTGGCGCGGCGGCTGACGCTGGGCCTGATCGTCGCGCTGCTGCTGTCGGCCGGCCTGCTGGTGGCGCTGGCCCTGGCCATCAGCCGCGATGCCTTGCGCCGCGAGCACGAGCAATCGGCCACGCGCGTGGCGCACCTGTTCGAGGCCAGCTTGCAAAACGCCATGCTCAAGCACGATATCGAAGGCATGGCCGGCATCCTGGCCGCGCTCGGGCACTCGCCCGGCGTGGCCGGGGCGCGCCTTTTGGCGCCGCAGGGCACGGTGCGCTTTGCTTCGCGGCCCGAGGCGGTGGGCAGCAGCGCCCAGGCGCAGATCGCCGGCCTGTGCCTGCATGCCGGCTGCACACCGTCGGCGCCGCGCCTGGCCTGGCACGCAGCGCCCGAGGGCGATCGGCTGCAGATTGCCTACCCCATCCTCAACCAGGCGCGCTGTGCGCAGTGCCACGGCCCCGCGGCCGAGCGCCCGGTCAACGGCGTGCTGCTGGTCGATTTCAAGCCGCTGCCGCCCGCCACGCCGGGCAGTGGCCCGGCGTTGCTGCTGGCCGGCGCGGGGCTGGCGGCGTTGGGGGTGTTCGCCGCCATCATGGGTTTCACGCTGCGCCGCCAGGTGACGCAGCCGCTGGCCGCGCTGGCGCAGGCCACCGACCGGCTGGCCGCGGGCGATTTGTCGGCGCGCGTCAACGCCAGCGGCGACGACGAACTGGGCCGCGTCAGCCATGGCTTCGACCGCATGGCCGCGCGCATCGACGCCATGGTCGGCCGGCTGGATGCGCAGGCGCGGTTTCTGCAAACGCTGATCGACGCCATGCCCGACCCGGTGCTGGTGATCGGCGCCGACCACCGCATCCGCCTGGCCAACCAGGCCTATGCCACGCTGCTGGGCCACGACGCGCAGGCCGTGGTCGGCCAGCCCTGCTACCGCGCCAGCCGCGGCCTGGCCGAACCCTGCCCCAGCACGCTGGTGACCTGCCCGCTGGCCGAAATCCGCCAGCACGCGCAGCCGGTGCGCAGCATGCTGCGCCTGCAACGCAGCGACGGCGCGCCGGTCGAGGTGGACATCGAGGCCGCACCCGTGCACGCCGCCGATGGCGAGACGCTGGTGGTCGAGGTGCTGCGCCCGCTGGAGCGCGCGCTGCGCTTTTCGCAAGAGCAGCGCCTGTCCACCATCGGCCTGCTGGCCAACGGCGTGGCGCACGAGATCCACAACCCGCTGGCCTCGATCCGCCTGGCGCTGCAGGCCATCCTGCGCGGGTTGCGCAACGGCGGCATGGACCGCCCGGAGATGGTCGATTACCTAGAACTGGTGGATCGCGAAATCGACCGCTGCGTGCTCACCACCCAGCGCCTGATGCAGATGAGCCAAGCGCCCACGCAGGCGCTGCAGCCGGTGCGCCTGGCCACCGCCATCGACGACGTGCTGGCGCTGCTGCGCGAGGAATGCCGAGCGCGCGGCGTGCAGGTGCACGTGGGTGTGCCCGAGGACGAGCGCGTGCTGGGCGACGAGGCCGAGCTGCGGCAGGTGCTGGTCAACCTGGTGCACAACGCGCTGCACGCCATGCCGCAGGGCGGCCGCATCGACATCGACGGCGCGCCCAGCGACGACGGCACCCACCTGCGCCTGGCCGTGCGCGACAGCGGCAGCGGCATTGCGCTGGCCGACCAGCCGCTGATCTTCATGCCCTTTTTCAGCCGCCGCGCCGACGGCCAGCGCGGCACCGGGCTGGGGCTGGCGATCTGCAAGGCCACCATGGAGCGCTTTGGTGGCGCCATCGAGGTGCAGAGCGCGCCGGGGCAGGGCAGCACGTTCACGCTGACATTGCAGCGCGTGGCGGCGGACTCGGCCACGGGTGTGGGTTGATGAGGAGGTCGACATGAAATCCTCCATCCTGGTGGTCGAAGACGACCCCGTGCTCAACGGACTGCTGGTCAAGGAGTTGCGAAAGGCCGGCTACGACATCGACAGCGCCAGTTCGTGGCGCGACGCCCAGCAACGCATCGCCGCCTTCGCGCCCAACCTGGTGCTGCTGGACGTGAACCTGCCCGACGCCAGCGGCTTTGGCCCCTTGAGCGAGATCGCCCCGTCGCGCGCGGTGGTGATGCTGACCGCGTATGGCAACGTCAACCAGGCCGTCGAGGCGATGCGGCTGGGCGCGGCGGATTACCTGGTCAAGCCAGTGAACCTGGACGAGCTGGAGCTGGTGATTCGCGGCGCGCTGGAGCGCTCGCAACTGCGCGCGCAAAAAGCCGTGGCCGCCGCTGACGCGGCCGGCGCCATGATTGGCGACAGCCCCGCCATGCGGCAGTTGCGCAAGACGATTGCCGAAGTGGGCGCCAGCGATGTCACGGTGCTGATCGAGGGCGAAAGCGGCGCCGGCAAGGAGCTGGTGGCGCAGGCCCTGCACACCGCCAGCGCGCGGCGCGGCGAACCCTTCGTGCCGGTGGACTGCTGCACGCTGCAAGAGTCGCTGTTCGAATCCGAGCTGTTCGGCCACGAGCGCGGCGCCTTCACCGGCGCCGACCGGCGCAAGGCCGGCCTGATCGAGG
>Ga0073899_10004608_pt1 | contig 12054 bp, 9 predicted proteins | sample KloWWTmetaKNB5Ph_FD_88975 | JGI IMG/M metagenome (GOLD analysis project Ga0073899, IMG submission 88975) | Active sludge microbial communities from Klosterneuburg, Austria, studying microevolution and ecology of nitrifiers - Klosterneuburg... | ecosystem: Engineered > WWTP > Aerobic digester >... | reverse complement strand
TCACCACTTCTGGATGCACAACACGCTGATCGCCCTCGACATCATGTTCATCACCAAGGACCTGAAGGTCGCCGGCGTCCTCGAGAACATGCAGCCGCTCGACGACACCTCGCGCGGCGTCGGCCGGCCGTCGCTGTACGTGCTCGAGGTCAACGCCGGCTGGGCCAAGGCCCACGGCGTCGCCGCCGGCACCACGGTCGCCTTCGAGGGCGTCGAGGCCGCGGCGCAGTAGCGAGATGGCCCGGCGGCTCGGCGACGAGCCCCCTGAAACTCAGCGCCTGTGAGTCTCTCGCTCGAGGTCGACGCGCCGGGAGTCTCGCGTCGTGGGGGGAGGCTCGATCCCGGCGTCGCCGGGATCGAGGGGGGCTCGGCGACGAGCCCCCTGAAACTCAGAAGCGGCCGACGGCCAGCGCCGCGGCGCCGCCGTCGAGGGTCGGCACGACCGCGAGCATCGGGCGATCGGCGTGGCGGTCGCGCCAGTACAGGTAGCCGGCGGCGCCGAGCGCGACCACGCCGACGCCGGTGAGCAGCCAGCCGCCGGTGCCGGTGTCGCGCACCTCGGGGCAGGTCGGGTGGGCGCAGGTCGGGTCGCCGTCGACGGCGATCAGGTACACGCCGCCGGCGATCGCGATCGCGCCGCCGCCGGCCAGCGCGTAGGGCGCGTAGCGCAGGAGCGAGCGCGGGCGCGCCTTCACCGCGACGGTCACCTCGAGCGCGACGGTCTCGGCGCTGGCCTCGACGAACACCGCCTGGGTGGTGGTGCCGGCGACGAGCGTGTGCGCGCCGGCGGTCAGCGTCCCCGACCACGGGGTCGGCACCGGCGCGCCGCCGTCGATCGCGACCGCCGCGGCCACCGGCGTGGTGGTGATCGCGACCGCGACCGGATCGTCGTCGGCGGCGTCGAGGGTGGCGGTCACTACCGCGCCCGCCTTGGCCGCGGCCTCGGCCATCGTGCAGGTCGCGCAGTCCTCGCGGCGGCGGCGCAGCGCGCGGCCCTGATCGTCGACCACCGTCGCGGCCACCGCGAAGCGATCGTGGAACTCGCCGGACACCGCGATCGTGACCACCAGGCCGCGCGGCGCGCCCAGGCCGGTCAGCACCGTGGCGGCGCACTGCGGCGTCGCGCACGTGCCCGGGGCGCGCTTGGCGTCGCCACCCGCCGCGGTGACGACGCTGTCGGTCAGCGCGGCGGCGGCCTCCGGCGAAGGCGCGCCGTCGACCGACACCCCGGCTACCGGGATGCCGGCGAGGGCAGGGGCCGCGCTGGCGGCCAGCACGGCCGCGGACACCAGGACGCCGATGCGCATCGGCGGCGACACTAACACGCGCCTGGAGGCTCGTACGGCGTAGACCCCGAGATAGCCTCGCTGGCGCTCGGCTAGCGCGCGCGCGCGATCGCGGCGTCGAGCTCGGCGGGCGCGAGCTGGCGCTCGGCGCGCGCCGTGACGCGGCCGGACCGGTCGAGCACGATCGTGGTCGGGATCTGCGCGATCCGGCCCAGCGGGCCCGCTCCGGCGCGGGTCGCGTCGTCGGCCAGCGCGATCAAGAAGTGGACGTCGGCGCCGCGGCGCCACGGCGCGACGACGGTGTAGCCGTCGGGATCGAGCGCCAGCCCGATCACCGTGACGTCGGGGCGCGCGTCGGCCGCGGCCAGCGCGTCGTTCTCGAGATCGGCGGCGGCCGACCAGGTCGTGAACAGGTGCAGCACGACGATCTGGCCGCGCAGCTCGGCGAGCCGCACCTCGCCGCCGTCGAGCGCGGGCCACGCGGCGTCGAGCACCGGGCCCGGCGCGGACGGCGCGGGCGCGCGGCCGCCGCAGCCGATCGCGATCGCGGCGACGATCGCCAGGGCCGCGCGCCGGCTCACGCCGCGCCTCCGGACGGCGCGGCCTTGAGCGACCACGCCAGGAGCGGCGGCGTGATCAGCGTCGTGATCATCACGACCAGCACGATCGCGGCGTAGGTCGTCGGCCCGATCACCGGCTGGCCACCCAGCATCAGGTGGGCGCCGGTGGCGGCGAAGATCAGGCCGACCTCGCCGCGCGGGATCATGCCCAGGCCGACCGAGCGCCGGTGGACGCCGTCGCCGAACGCCACCAGCGCGCAGGCCTGCTTGCCGACGATCGCCGCCACGGTCAGCGCCGCGGCCAGCGCCAGCGCGTCGCGATCGGCGAACGCCGCCAGGTCGACCCGGGCGCCGGTGAGCACGAAGAACACCGGCGTCAGCAGCTGTCCGACCGGCTCGAGCTGCACCTCGAGCGGGCGATCGCCCTTGGCCAGGTGATCGTGGAAGACCACCTCGTCGAGGATCAGCCCGGCGGCGAACGCGCCGACGATCGGCGCCAGCCCGACCGCGTGGGCCCCGTAGGCGACCGCGAAGCAGAACCCGAGCGACACCGCCAGCAGCACCCCGCGCACCTCGAGCGCGCTGGCCGCGCGGTACAGCCGGCGCGACACCGGCGGGCCGGCGACGATCGCGATCGCCAGGAAGCCGGTGGCCTTGCCGACGATCGCCAGGATCGCCAGCGCGTCGAGGGCGCCGCCGCGCTCGGCGCTGGTGACGACGCCCGACACCACCGCCAGCACGATCAGCCCGAGCACGTCGTCGATCACCGCGGCGCCCAGCACGACCCGCCCGGTCGGCGAGTCGATCCGGCCGAGGTCCTTGAACACCCGCGCGGTGATGCCGACCGAGGTCGCGGTCAAGACGGCGCCGATGAACAGGTGGGTGTGCCAGGTGCGCTCGGGCACCAGCGCGGCGTGGAGGCCATAGCCCAGCGCCATCGGCAGCGCGACGCCGACGCACGCCACCGCGAACGCCGCGGCGCCGACCTTGGCCATCTGCCCCAGGTTCGACTCGAGCCCGACCTGGAACAGGAGCAGGATGACGCCGAGCTCGCCGAGGAACGCCAGCTGGGCGTCGGTGATCGCGAACTCGAGGCCGTGCCAGCCGAAGAGGCCGAGGTTGCCGGCCAGGATGCCGGCGGCGAGCTCGCCGAGCACCGCCGGCATGCCGAGCCGCGTGACCGCCTCGCCGCCGAGCTTGGCCGCGATCAGGAGGCCGCCCAGCACCAGCAAGAGCCGCGGGTCGACGCCGCCATCGGCGCCGCCGAGCAGTGCCACCGCGACCACCGCCAGCGCCGCGCGCCTCATCGGGTGGGCTTGGTCGCCAGCACGACGTACTGGTGCGGCAGCGACTCGTCGGCGATCCGCGCCACCAGCCCGGCCGCGGTCAGCTCGGCCGCGACGGTGGCGGCGTCCAGGCGCGCCACGGCCGGCGGGCCCATCGGCGCGTCGCGGGTGAAGTCGACCACCGCCAGCGTGCCGCCCGGGCGCAGCGCGAGGGCGAGCTTGGCCGCGTAGCGCGGGCGATCCGGCAGGTGGTGCCAGGTGTCGACGATCAGCACGCGATCGACGCCGGCGGTGGGGAGCCCGGGATCGTCGGCCGCGATCACCTGCGCGACGACGTTGCTCCACAGCTCGGCGGTGGCGCGCTGCGCGATGTACGCGACCATCGCCGGCTCGCTGTCGAGCGCGAGGATCTTGCCGGCGCCGCCGACCGCGCGGGTCAGGTAGGGCTCGAAGTAGCCGGTGCCGGCGCCGATGTCGGCGACGATCTGGCCGGGACCCGGCGCCAGCAGCGCGACCACCTCGTCAGGCTTCTGCCACGCGTCGCGCGCGGGATCGTCGAACACCGTCGCCCAGTGGGCGGCGTCGGCGAAGTCGTGCGCCGCGTGGCCGGCGTGGTGGCCGTGGTGGCCGGCGTGCGCGGCGTGGCCGGCCGGCGCCGGCGCCGCGGGGGGCTTGGTCGCGCCGCCGCCGCAGGCGGGACCCAGCAGCGCGCCGACGATCGCGAGTCGCTTCACGCGCCGACCCTACCGCAACTCGGCGCCGCTCACACCAGCGAGCCGGCCAGCCAGTCGGCCAGCTCGCCGACCGACGACACCATCCGGTTGGCCTCTCGCAGCCGCTCCGACAGCGTCTTGACCACCTCGACCAGGAGCGCGCTGCCGGCCCGCGGATCGTGGCGCAACAGCTGCTGCAGCTCGAGGTACGGCAGCCGGAACAAGAACGTCGACGCCGCCGCGGTGACCGTCGCCGAGCGCGGCGCCGGCTCGACCAGCGCCATCTCGCCGAAGAAGTTGCCGGCGGTCAGGCGCGCCAGCGGGTGGCCGGCCTTGGACACCTCGACCTCGCCGGTCAGCACCAGGTACAGCGCGTCGCCCAGGCTGCCCTCGGTGACCACCACCTCGCCGGCGTGGAAGGTCTCGAGCTCGCCGGCCTTGGCGATCCGGTTGAGGTGATCGGGGCCGACCCGCGCCAGCAGGGGATGGTGCTCGAGCAGGCGCGCCGTCGACACGCTCCGACTATACGCTCGAACCGCGCGCGCCGGGTGGCGGCGGGATTCGCAGCCCTGCGCTAACCTCGGCGCCGATGCACACCCGCTTCGTCGTGACGATCGCCGGCGTCGCCGCCGGCCTGGGGCTGGCGGTGGCGCGGGCCGACGACGGCCCGTACGCCGACGATCCCACCGGCGCCATCGACCTGCCGCCCACCGCGCTGGCCGGCGATCAAGACGCGCGGGCCGCGGTGGTCAACCCCGGCGGCCTGTACTTCCTCGACGGGCAGAGCCTGGTCGTCGCCGCCACCGGGGTCGCGCCCGACGACGCCGCGTCGACCGGCGCCGGGGTCGGCGGCTACGCGGCGGCGCCGCTGGGCGGGCGGTTCGTGCGGCGGTTCGCGGTGGCGGCCGGGCTCGAGGTCGGCCTGCCGCCGCGCGCGGCGCTGGCGCCCGATCCGGGCACGCCGGCCCGCCTCACCGCGGCGCTGGCGCTGGCGCCCTGGCCGGGCTGGGGCGTCGGCGTCGCGTGGCACCGCGGCTTCGGCGACGGGCCGATCGCGGGCGTGTCGTCGGTGGACCTCGGCGTCGCGACCCGGTGGGGCAACCACCTCGCGTTCGGCGCGGTCGGCCGCGAGCTCAACGCCCCGGCGGTCGGCGCCGGCGCGCTGCACCGCCGCCTCGACGCCGAGTTGGTGGTGCGCCCGCTGGGCACCGATCGGCTGGAGCTGGGGCTGGGCGGCGGCGTCGCCGAGCCGGCCGGCGGGCGGCGCGCGGATCTCGACGGCGGCCTGCGGGTCGCGGCCCGGCTGGCGCCCGGGGTGGTGCTCGAGGCCGCCGGCGTCAGCCGCGCGCTGACCCGGATCGTCACCACCGGCACCGGCGCCACCCGCGCCGAGGCCGCGCGCGATCTGCGGTTCACCGCCGGGCTGTCGCTGTCGTTCGGCACGGTCACCGCCGGCGCCTACGGCAGCGCGCGGATCGCCGACGGCGTGCGCGCCCCCGGCGCGACGGTGATCGCGCGCTGGTCGGAGCGGCCGTCGCCGTCGGTGCTGGGCGCCGGCCCGCGGCTCGAGCGGCTGGAGTTCTCGGGCGCGCAGTCGGCCCGGGCCATCGTCCGCGCGGCGCTGCGGCTGCGCGCGATCGCCCGCGATCCCGACGTCGCCGGCGTCATCCTCGCGATCGACGGCGTCGGCGCCGGCTGGGCCTCGCTCGAGGAGCTGCGCCGCGAGGTGGCGCGGGTGCGGGCCAGCGGCAAGCAGGTGTTCGCGTACCTGGTGGCGGCGACCGCGCGCGACTACTGGCTGGCGTCGTCGGCCGACAAGGTCTACCTCGACCCCGGCGGCGGCGTGCGGCTGATCGGCTTCGCCGGCACCACGCTGTACCTGCGCGGGCTGTTCGATCAGCTCGGCGTCGAGCCGCAGTTCGAGAAGATCGCCGAGTACAAGAGCGCGCCCGAGCAGTACACCGAGCGCGGGCCGACGCCGGCCGCCGCCGCCCAGCGCGACGCGCTGTACGACGGCATGTGGGCGACGTTCGTCGACGGCATCGCGCAGGCGCGCGGGCTGGATCCCGACGTCGTGCGCCAGCTGGTCGACGGCGGCCCTTACACCGCCGGCCAGCTCGTCGACGATCACCGCCTGATCGACGCGGTGGTCGAGCCCAACGCCGCCGTCGAGCTGATCGCCAAGGAGCTGGGCGGGCTGGCGCCGCTGGGCACCGCGCCCCGGCTCAAGGACGATCGCTGGCAGCGGCCGGCGGTCGCGATCATCTACGCCGACGGCGACATCATCGACGGCGCCTCGCGCACCGTGCCGCTGCTCGGCCGCAAGCTGGTCGGCGGCGAGACCCTGGCGGCGCAGCTGGCGGCGGCCCGCGCCCACCCCGACGTCAAAGCGATCGTGCTGCGCATCGACTCGCCCGGCGGCAGCGCGCTGGCCTCCGAGCTGATGGCCCGCGAGGTGTTCGCGACCCGCGGGATCAAGCCGATCGTCTGCTCGATGGGCGACGTCGCCGCCTCGGGCGGGTACTTCCTCGCCGCCGGCTGCGATCGGATCTTCGCCGACGCCACCACGCTGACCGGCTCGATCGGCATCTTCTACGGCAAGTTCGATCTGTCGGGGCTGCTGGCCAAGCTCGGCGTGACCACCGAGAGCTTCCGCCGCGGCGCGCGCGCCGACATGGAGAGCCTGTTCCGGCCGTACACCGAGGAGGAGCGCGCGGTGCTGCTCGATCGGCTGCGCTACTTCTACGGCCGGTTCACCGACGCGGTGGCCCGCGGGCGCGGCAAGACCGCCGCCGAGGTCGACGCGATCGGCCGCGGCCACGTCTGGACCGGGGCCCAGGCCCAGCCGATCGGCCTGGTCGACGAGATCGGCGGCGTGACCGACGCGCTGAGCTACGCCAAGCGGCAGGCCGGGCTGGCCGACGACGCCAAGGTGCGGCTGCTCGAGCTGCCGCGCGAGTCGAGCGGGCTGCTCGGCAGCGTGGCCCGGCTGCTCGGCGTGTCGGCCGCCGCCGAGCCGAGCGTGCTCGAGCTGCCGGTGGTGCGCGCGGCGCTGGGCGCGGTGCCGCCGGCGCTGCTGGTGACGCCGGGCGGCGCCCAGGCGCGGCTACCGTTCGACGTGATCTGGGAGTAGCGCGTCGAGCGCCGCCGCGGCGTCGCGCGCGTCGAGCGCGTCGAGCGCCGCGTCGGGCGGCAAGACCACCGGCGGGATCGGGTGGTAGTCGGGCTTGGGCGGCGGATCGACCTTGCACCGCATCAGGCCGAACCCCAGGCCGAGGTTGACCGACATGATGACCACCATGCCGCCCGCCGTGGTCAGCCAGTAGCGGCGGTGCTTGCGGCTGAACGGCGAGGCGCGGTCCTTCACGGGATCGGCAAGCGGTACCACGCCGTCGCCGCCCCCGCGAGCAGGGCGCCTGCGACGATTCAGCGCTGCGCGGCGAGGAACGCCGCCAGGTCCCACGCCAGCGGGCTCTCGACCTCGAGCGGCGCGCCGGTGCGTGGGTGCGGCAGCCGCAGCCGGTGGGCGTGCAGCGCGTGGCGCGGCAAGCCGAAACGCTCGGCCAGCGCCCGGGTCATGCCGCCGTCGCAGAACGCGATGAACGCGGCGTCGCCGTGGGCGTACAGCTTGTCGCCGACGATCGGGAACCCGGCGTGGGCCAGGTGGGCGCGGATCTGGTGCTGGCGGCCGGTCACCAGGTCGCAGCGCACCAGCGCGTAGCCGCCGGCGCGATCGACCACGCTGACCTTGGTGATCGCCGGCAGGCCGTCGGCGCGCACGACCATGCGCACGCCGGGCAGGCGGGTGTCGTCGTCGGGGCCGGACACCGCCAGCGGCGCGTCGAGCACCAGCGGCGGCGCGCCGGCCTCGGGCCACGGCGGCTGGCCGTGGCAGATCGCCAGGTAGGCCTTGGCCGCGCGCTTGTGCTCGAACGCGCCCTTGACCGCGGCGGCGGCCTCCTTGTGCGCCGCCATCGCCAGCGCGCCCGAGGTCTCGCGGTCGAGGCGGTGGCCGATCTGCCACGGCGTGTCGGGGAACCGCTCGGCGACCACCCGGGTCAGCGTGTTCCAGTAGAACTTGGCCGAGGCGTGGACCGGCAGCCCGGCCGGCTTGTCGACGATCATCACGTCGGCGTCCTGGTACAGCACGCCGAAGGTGCGCGGGCAGGGCGGCTCGGCCTTGGCCGGCCGGCGCAGGATCAGCTCGTCGCCGGCGGCCACGGTCATGCCCGGGCGCGGCCGGCGCCCGTCGGCGCGGGTCAGCTGGGTGGCGATGACCGCCTGGATCCGCGTCCGCGACAGCCGCGGGATGACCCGCACCAGGTAGTGATCGAGGCGCAGCCCGGCGTGGTCGTCGGTGACCACCAGCCGGCGCTCGATGATCTGCGGCGCGCCGGCGGCGTCGAGGTGCGCGGTCAGGCCCAGATCGACCCCGGGCGGCGGCGCCCACCACGGGCCGAGGTCGGCGAACGCGTCGGGCGGCGGCGGCGGGGCGTCGGCCAGTTCGTCGCCCGCGTCGTCGTCGGCGTCGACGTCGTCGTCGGCGTCGATCACGACGGACCGCGGAAGCTCTCGAGCTCGAGCCCGAGCCGGCGCATGCGGTTGTAGATGGTGGCGCGCGACAGCCCCAGCGCCTTGGCCACCGCCGGGATCCGGCCGTGGTAGCGGTCGAGCGCGGCGATCAGCAGGTCGCGCTCGGCGCTGGCGGCGGTCGGCAGCGGCGCGCCGCGGGCCGGGGCCGTGGGTGGGGGCGCCGGCGCCCCTGGACCGAGCGGCGGCGGCGACGACGGCGGGGTCGCGCGCTGGCCCAGCCGCACCGGCAGCGCGCCGATCACGGTGGCGTCGACCGGCGCCAGCGCCACCGCGCTCTCGATGACGTGCTCGAGCTCGCGGATGTTGCCGGGCCAGGTGTGGGCCCCCAGCGCCGCCATCACGTCGGCGGCGATCACCGTCAGCCGCTTGCCGGTGGCGGCGGCGTGGCGGCGCAGGAAGTGCTCGGTCAGCGCGGTGACGTCGCCGGCGCGCTCGCGCAGCGCCGGCACGACGATGTGGATCACCCGCAGCCGGTAGTACAGGTCGCGGCGGAACAGCCCGCGGGCGACGTCGTCGTCGAGCTCGCGGTTGGTGGTGGCGATGATCCGGCAGGTCACCGGCAGCTCGCGCGCGCCGCCCAGCCGCGACACCGTCTTCTCCTGCAGCACGCGCAGCAGCTTGACCTGCATGTCGAGCGGCATGTCGCCGATCTCGTCGAGGAGCAGCGTGCCGCCCTCGGCCAGCTCGAACTTGCCGGGGCGGCCGCCCTTGCGCGCGCCGGTGAACGCCGCGTCCTCGTAGCCGAACAGCTCGCTCTCCAGGAGGTCGCGCGGGATCGCGGCGCAGTTGATCGCGACGAACGGGCCGCCGGCGCGCGGCGACGCGTTGTGCACCGCCTGCGCCAGCACCTCCTTGCCGGTGCCGCTCTCGCCGGTGAGCAACAGGCTGGCCTCGCTGCCGGCGGCGGCCTCGGCCAGCGCGCGGACGTGGCGCGCGGCGGCGCTGTCGCCGATCAGATCGTCGAGCGTGTAGCGCGCGGTGGTGCCGACGATGCGGTAGGCCAGGCTCGACGCGCGGCGCAGCTCGGTCAGCGTCGCGACCAGCCCGGCCACCCCGCCGCGGTCGTCCTTGACCAGCCGGGTCGACACCAGGTGCTCGGTGGCGCCGATCGTCAGCGGGCGGCCGTCGGCCTCGTCGGCCTTGGCCATCGCGTCGCGCAGCGTCGTCGCCAGCGCCCGGGTCTCGGCGCGGCCGGCCAGCGCGACCGCGCCGGGGTTGTCGACGGCGCCGGGCGGCAGGCCGAGCTGCCGCGCCGCCGCCGGGTTGATCGCGGTGAGCCGGCCGGTGCGATCGACCGCCAGCACGCCGTCGCCGATCGCCGCCAGCGTCGCGGCGGTGGTGCGGGCGGTCAGGCGCAGCTCCTCGGCGGCGCGCGCGCGATCGACGATCGCCGCGGCCTGCACCGCGAACGTCGCCAGGAGCTCGAGGTCGCGCTCGGTGAAGACGCCGCCCGACGGCGTCTTGTCGACCCAGATCGCGCCCAGCACCGCGGCCCCGGCGCGCAGCGGCGCCAGCAGCGACGGGCCCAGCGCCGCCGCCGGGTCGCCGCGCCCGCTGGTCGCGGCGCCGAGGATCGTCGGCCGCGCGGTGGCGGCCCGGCCCTGGGTCAGCGCCGCGTGCCACGGCCCGGGATCGGTGGGCAGCGCGCCGATCGCGCCGACCAGGCCCCCGCCCAGCGCGACCACCGCGCGGTCGCCGCCGACCAGCTGGCTGGCGAGCCGGGCCACCGCCTCGGGCAGCGCGCCGTAGTCGGTGATCTGGGCCAGCCCGCGGATCAGCTCGAGCAGGCCGCGGATGTTCTCGCGATCGACCACCACCGCGTTGGCCGCGGTCATCAGCCGCTCGCCGGCGGCGGCCAGCCCGTGGAGGTCGGCGTCGAGCGCGGCCCGGGCCTCGGCGCCGACGACGTGGCCCAGCGCGGTCGCGGTGGTGGCCACCGCGTGCTGCTGCCGGCGCAGCTCCTCGAGCAGCGGCGCCAGCTCGACCGAGGCCACGCGATCGGTGGCGCGCCGGCCGAACCGCCGGAACGCGTCGCGGACCCGCTCGAGGTCGCGCAGGCCGCCGCCGATCCGGAACAGCTCGTGGGCTCGGGCCAGCGCCGGGGCCGCCGGCTCGGTGGTCGCGCCCCGCTCGGCGGCGGCGCCGATCGCCAGGCCCAGCGCCAGCGACGCCTCGGCCTCGAGCCGGCGCAGGTCGGCGCCGGCGGCCAGCGCGATCGCCTCGCGCCAGGTGGCCAGCGCCGCGGGCAGATCGTCCTCGGCGACGCCGACCTCGGCCTCGGCCATCGCCACCCCCACCGCCGCCGCCGGCCGCGCCGCGACCCGGGCGTCCTGGCGGGCCGCGTCGACCAGCGCGCGGGCGCCGGCCAGGTCGCCGCGCCGCGCCGCCAGCCGGGCCAGCGCCGCGGCGGCCCGGGCGTGCCCCTCGCGATCGCGCAGCGCCTGGGTCGCCGCCTCGGCCGCGCCGATCAGATCGCGGGCCGCGTCGTCGTCGCCGCGGGCCGCCGCCGCCTCGCCCAGCGCCAGCTGGACCCGGGCCCGCAGCTCGTCGTCGCCCTCGGCCTCGGCGTGGTCGAGCGCGCGGTCGAGGAAGACCAGCGCCCGGTCGCCGTCGCCGCGCGCCGCGCACACCTCGGCCAGCGCGACCTCGATCCGGGCCGCGTCGCCGGCGCGGCCCAGCCCGGCCATGCGCCGGCGGGCCTCGCCGAGGAAGCGCAGCGCCGCCTCGGGCTCGCCGCGCTCGTGGTGCCGCTCGCCCAGCGTCCACTCCAGCCGGGCGCGCGCGCCGTCGTCGGCGGCGGCGGCCAGGCGGGCGGTCAGGGTGGCCAGGTCGGGCGGGGCGTCCACGGAGCCACTAACCGTATCGCACCGGCGCGGCGGTGGTGGGGTTCGGTTACCATCACCGCGACCGATGAAGAAGTTCCCGGACTTCGTCCCGCCGACCAAGGTGGCGTTCCTCGAGCGCGGCCCGACCCTGCACCTGCGGCAGTGCGTGCTGGGCGCGGCCGACACCGACGAGGAGTGGCTGTTCGAGAAGGACGAGATCCGGATCGGCTCGATGGACGACAACGACGTCGTGGTCCGCGACGAGACCGTCTCGCGCTACCACTGCAAGATCGTCCAGGAGGACACCGGCTACGTGCTGGTCGACCTGCGCTCGACCAACGGCACGTTCATCAACAAGGTCCGGATCCGCGAGGGGTTCCTCAAGCCCGGCTGCACGATCGGCGTCGGCCAGAGCCAGCTGCGGTTCCACGCCCGCGAGGAGGAGGTCTCGATCGTCCCGTCGCGCGCCGATCGGCTGGGCGGGCTGGTCGGCGGCAACCCGCGGATGCGCGAGATGTACAGCATCCTCGAGCGCATCGCCCCGACCAACACCACGGTGGTCATCGAGGGCGAGACCGGCACCGGCAAGGAGGTGGTGGCCCAGACCATCCACAACCTGTCGCCGCGCGCGGCCAAGGAGCTGGTGGTCTTCGACTGCGGCGCGGTGCCGCCCAACCTGATCGAGAGCGAGCTGTTCGGCCACGAGAAGGGCAGCTTCACCGGCGCGGTGATGACCCGCCAGGGGCTGTTCGAGCTGGCCGACGGCGGCACGCTGTTCCTCGACGAGCTCG
>Ga0073899_10004607_pt1 | contig 12055 bp, 13 predicted proteins | sample KloWWTmetaKNB5Ph_FD_88975 | JGI IMG/M metagenome (GOLD analysis project Ga0073899, IMG submission 88975) | Active sludge microbial communities from Klosterneuburg, Austria, studying microevolution and ecology of nitrifiers - Klosterneuburg... | ecosystem: Engineered > WWTP > Aerobic digester >... | reverse complement strand
TGTCCTCCTCCAGACGGCGCAGCACGTCGAGGCCGCTGCCGTCGGGCAGGCGCATGTCGGTGATCACCGCGCTGAAGGTGCGGTCCTTCAATTGCAGCAGTGCCTCTTCGACGCTGCCGGCGGTCTCGACGTCGTAGCCCTCGCGCAGCAGTGTCAGCTCGTAGAGCGTGCGCAGGTCGGGCTCGTCGTCGACGACGAGCAGGCTGAAGTGGGCGGGCGAGGTCATGAGGCGAACAGGGAGCGCGACTCGGCGGCACGGAACGACGGATCGCGGTCGCGCAACAGCACTGCGACGAACTCGTTGCGCAGCGGCTCGGCCTCGCCGCGCGCGCGATAGTCGATACTCGCGCCGTAGCGTTCGCACAACTCCCGGCAAATATACAGGCCGAGGCCGGTGCCGCGGCTGCGCGTCGAAAAGAACGGCTCGAACAGGAAGCGCTCGACATCGGGCGCGATCGGCTCGCCGGCGCTGGCCACCGTCAACACGGCGTGGATCTCGTCGCGCGCCGCGAGTCGCACCCGTATCGAACCCAGCTTGCCGCCGCCGTGGCGCAGCGCGTTGTCGAGCAGGTTGACGAGCACTCGGCGCAGGTGCTCGGCGTCGAACAGCACGCCGATGCCTTCGGCCGGCAGCTCGACGCGCAGCGGGCCGGCATCGCCGATCGGCAGCTTGCTCGCGCGCAGCCATTCGGCGCAGATCGCACCGACCTGCGCCGTCGCGTCGATGCTCGCGGGCGACGGCGTCGCGCCGGGGGCCACTTCCATCACGTCGTCGACGATGCGCTTCAGGCGCTCGACGTTGTCGGCGACGAGCTGCGTCAGCTGGCGCTGGCCCGGGGTCTCGGCGTCTTCGGACAGCAGCGCGTTGGCCTGCGAGATCGCCGCCAGGGGGTTGCGGATCTCGTGCGCGATGCCGGCCGACACGCGGCCCATCGCGGCGAGCTTCTCCTGCCGCATGCGCGCCTGCACCGCCCGCACGTCCTCGACGAACAGCACGCACAGCTCCTCGCTCGCTTCGGGCCCGCGGCGCCGCGTGAAGCGCACGCGCAGCAGCAGCGTGCGCACCAGGCCGGGCGAGAAGCGCAGCGTGATCTCGCGCCCGGCTTCGGGCCACGCGCCTTCGGCGAACGCCGTCTCGACGGCCTGCACCAGCGGCTCCCAAGGCTCGACGCCGCGCAGCTGGAACGGCGCCACGCGCGCCGCCCCGCTGGGCGCCAGCAGGTTGCGCGCCGCCGGGTTGGCGGCACGCACGCGGCCCTTGCGGTCGACGACGAGCACGCCTTCCTGCATCTCCTCGATCACGAGGCGGCTGAGCTGCGCCTGCTGGCGCGCCATCTCCATGCCGCCGCGCGCCGCCAGTTCCTCGCGCGCCAGCCGCCCGGCCAGCTCGCCGGCCAGCAGCGTGATGACGAAGAAGCCCGCGCCGGCGAGCCCGGCCTGCGTCAGCAGCACGGCCGGGTCGGCGCCGCCGAGCACGTCGTGCCACGCCGTCGCCAGCAAGGCCAGCGTGACGCCGGCCGCCGTGGCGAGCGCCGGAAGGCGCGGCGTCAGCACGCCGGCCATCAGCACCGGCAGCACCAGCATCGCGGCGAAGTTCAGGCTGACCGAAGGCGACAGCAGGTGCAGCGTCGCGAACACGAGCAGGTCGACGCCGATCGTGGCAGCCCACTGGCGGCGCAGCAGGCGCCGCAGCGACTGTCGCGCCGGCGCTCCGCTGCGCAAGCGCGGCACGCCCCACCAAGCGATCGCCTGCGCGGCATAGGCGGCGCAGATCAGCAGCACGTCGAGCGGCACTCGCATGCCGAAGACGGTGCCGGCAACCAGTGCGGCGAACAGCATGCCGCCGAGCGCCGCGCGCGCGGCGAGGTAGGCGCCGTAGATGCGCTGGAACGCTGTCGTGCCGGCGCCGACGATGCGCCTCGCCTCGCGCGACAGGAAGCGCGAGTCGTCGGGTGACGCCGCGCCGGCCGCCGGCCAGCCGCCCTCGAAGCGCGAGTCGGCGTCGTCGGACCCGACGTCGTCGTGCAGGTGCGTGTCGGCGTCGACCCCGAGCGCTCCGAACCACGATTCGAGCGGCGGCGCCGCGTCGCGCCGCTCGCCGCGGCGCTGCGCGGGGCGCGGCGCCGCGTTCAACCCGAAGCGTCCTTGCGCGCGTGCGCCACGCGGTGCGCCTCGTCGCAGTACCACGCGTCGCCAGCCGCGAGCGCCTCACCGCGCGGCAGGTGCAGACCGCAGTGAGCGCAGGTCACCATCGGCTCGGCACCCTGCGGCGCACGCTGCCGCGTCGCGGTGTCGACGCGGCGTCGCCCGGCGCGCGCCAGCCAGACCAGCGCGACGACGACGAGCGCGATGACGAGGTACTTCATGCCGCCGCCCCGCGCTCGAGCAGCACTTCGAGCACGAAGTGCGAGCCGACGTACGCCAGCAGCAGCAGCGCAGCGCCGGCATAGACCCAGCGCGTCGCGCGACGCCCGCGCCAGCCGAAGAAGCGGCGCCCCGCCATCAGCCCGGCGAAGACGAGCCAGCCGAGGACGGAGAACACCGTCTTGTGGTCCCAGCGCCAGGCATCGGTTGCCGTCCAGCCCAGCACGATGGCCACCGACAGCACGACGAAGCCGGCTGTCACGAACTGGAATGTCAGCCGCTCGAGGCGCAGCAGCGGCATGCCCGCGGTCGGCGCGCCGGCTGCGCCGGCATGCAGGCGCAGCCGGCGATCGGCCGCGTTGAGCAGCGCCGCGTGCAGCACGGCGGCGCCGAACAGGCCGTACGACGCGATGCCGATGATCCAGTGCAGCGGCGCCCACGGCGTCGCCGTGTTCGGCCGGAACTCGCCGGGGAACGCGGCCGCCAGCGCGACAACCGCGCCGCCGAGCAACGCCAGCGTGCGCCGCACGTGCGGCAGCGGCACGAAGCGGCTCTCGACCGCATAGACGCCGAGCACCAGCCACACCGTGGCCGACAGCGCCGGCGCGAAGCCGAAGCGCGCACCCGGCACCGCGCTGCCCCAGCCGCCGACGTCGACGACGATCGACACGGCATGCGCGAGCCAGCCCGCGACCAGCGCCGCGCGCGGCCAGCGCCGCGTGTCGTCCAGGCGCAGCGCGGCCAGCGCATAGGCGAGCACCGCGGCTGCGCTCGGCAGCAGGTTCAGATGGTTACCGTTCATTGCAGGCGGCACGCTCGCACGCCGTTCGCGACGAAGGCGAACGATAGAATCGACGCCACAGTGTAATTCGCGCCCGGCGCCCGCCGCGGCTGCCGCAGCGCCCCATGGCCTCCTCGCTGACCGATCGCCTGTCGCGTCTCGTCAAGACGATGCGCGGCCAGGCGCGCATCACGGAATCGAACGTGCAGGAGATGCTGCGCGAGGTGCGCATGGCGCTGCTCGAGGCCGACGTCGCCCTGCCCGTCGTGCGCGACTTCGTCGCGCGCGTCAAGGACAAGGCGCTCGGCGCCGAGGTCGTCGGCTCGCTGACGCCGGGGCAGGCGCTGGTCGGCATCGTGCAGCGCGAACTCGCCGCGACGATGGGCGAGGTCGACGCCGCCGGCGCGTTGAAAAGCGCCGTCTCCGACATCAACCTCGCGGTGCAGCCGCCCGCCGTCGTGCTGATGGCCGGCCTGCAGGGCGCCGGCAAGACGACGACGACGGCCAAGCTCGCCAAGCACCTGATCGACAAGCGCAGGAAGAAGGTGCTCACCGTGTCGGCCGACGTCTACCGCCCGGCCGCGATCGAGCAGCTGAAGACGGTGACGAAGCAGGCCGGCGCCGAATGGTTCCCGTCCGAACCGGGACAGAAACCGCTGGACATCGCGCGCGCCGCGCTCGACCACGCGCGCCGCCACTACTTCGACGTGCTCCTGGTCGACACCGCCGGGCGGTTGGCGATCGACGATGCCCTGATGGCCGAGATCCGCGAGCTGCATGCCGCGCTCAAGCCCGCCGAGACGCTGTTCGTCGTCGATGCGATGCAGGGCCAGGACGCCGTCAACACGGCGCGCGCCTTCAAGGAAGCGCTGCCGCTGACCGGCATCGTGCTGACCAAGCTCGACGGCGACGCGCGCGGCGGCGCTGCGCTGTCGGTGCGCCAGGTGACGGGTGCGCCGATCAAGTTCGCCGGCGTCAGCGAAAAGATCGACGGGCTCGAAGTCTTCGACGCCGAGCGCCACGCCGGCCGCGTGCTCGGCATGGGCGACATCGTCGCGCTCGTCGAAGAGGTACAGAAGGGCGTCGACCTGCAGGCGGCGCAGAAGCTCGCCGAAAAGGTCAAGTCGGGCAGCGCCTTCGACCTCAACGACTTCCTCTCGCAGATCTCGCAGATGAAGAAGATGGGTGGCCTGTCGGGCCTGATGGACAAGCTGCCGAGCCAGCTCACCGCCAAGGCCGGCAACCTCGGCGCCGCCGACATGGACCGCGCCGAGCGCGACGTGCGCCGCATGGAAGGCATCATCTGCTCGATGACGCCGACCGAGCGCCGAAAGCCCGAGCTGATCAAGGCCAGCCGCAAGCGCCGCATCGCCACCGGCGCCGGCGTGCAGGTGCAGGACGTCAACCGCCTGCTCAACCAGTTCGAGCAGATGCAGGGCATGATGAAGAAGATGAAGGGCGGCGGACTGGCCAAGCTGATGAAGCGCATGGGCGGGATGGGTGGCATGGGCGGCATGGGCCTGCCGCCGCGCTGAGCCGCTGCAAGGAGCGACAGGCATGAACACGATCTGGATCGGTGCCGCCATCGCGGCCGCGCTGCTCGCCGGCGCGGCGCTGTGGGCGCGCTCGCGCAAGACGCCCCCGGCGTCCACCCAGCGCCCGCGCGAGAACCTCGACACGCTGGCCGCGTGGCAACCGCAGCCCACGCGCATCCTGACCTCGCAGGAGCTGCAGGCGATGGGCGTGCTGATGCGCGCGCTGCCGGCGCACATGATCCTCGCGCAGGTGCCGCTGGCGCGCTTCCTGAAAGTCCCGACACGCCACTCCTATGCCGAGTGGCTGAGCCGCGTCGGCCAGCTGTGCGCCGACCTCGTCGTCTGCGACTCGGCGTCGCAGGTGGTCGCCGTCGTCGACGTGCGGCCGCCCGACGATCGCAGCAGCCCGCGCGCGCTCAAGCGCCTCTCGCGCATCCGCCGTGTGCTGCAGGGCGCCGGCATCCCGCTGCACGTGTGGACCGAGAACGCGCTGCCGTCGCCCGAGCAGGCGCGCAACGCGATCCTGCCGAACGAGTCCGCAATCGCCGCCGCCGCGCCGCCGGCAGAGGCACAGGCGGGCCTGCGTGAGCCGCCTCCTTCGACCTGGTTCGACAACCTCGAATCGGGCCGCGTGCCGCTCGCCGCGCCGGCGCCTCCGCGCTGAGCGTCGCCGCGCGGGACTACTCGAGCAGCGCCTGCGCGAACTCGCCCGCGCTGAAGGTCTGCAGGTCCTCGAGCTTCTCGCCGACGCCGATGAAGTAGACCGGCACCGCGCCCGCCGCGCGCTCGCGCGCCCACAGCGCGATCGCCGCGAGCACGCCGCCCTTGGCCGTGCCGTCGAGCTTGGTGACGACGAGGCCCGTGAGCTGCAGCGCGTCGTCGAAGGCCTTGACCTGCGCCAGCGCGTTCTGCCCCGTGTTGCCGTCGACGATGAGCAGCACCTCGTGCGGCGCCCCGTCCTGCGCCTTGGCGATGGTGCGGCGGATCTTCTTCAGCTCCTCCATCAGGTGCAGCTGCGTCGGTAGCCGGCCGGCGGTGTCGGCGATGACGACGTCGCAGCCGCGCGCCGCGCCGGCACGCACGGCGTCGAACGTCACGGCCGCCGGGTCGCCGCCCTCCTGCGACACGATGTCGACGCGATTGCGGTCGGCCCACACGCCGAGCTGCTCGCGCGCCGCGGCGCGGAAGGTGTCGGCGGCAGCGAGCAGCACCTTGCAGTTGGCGCCGGCGAGGTGGCGCGTCAGCTTGCCGATCGTCGTCGTCTTGCCGGCGCCGTTGACGCCGACGACCATCATCACCGTCGGCACCTGTTCGCCGACACGCAGCGGCTGCTCGAGCGGCGCGAGCAACTCGGCCAGCGCATCGGCGAGCAGCGCGCGCACCGCCTGCGGATCGGTGGCGCGGCTGTCCTTGACGCGACGCTTCAGGTCGGCGAGCAACCGCTCGGCCGCTCGGGTGCCGGTGTCGGCCATCAGCAGCGCGGCTTCGAGCTCTTCATAAAGCGCGTCGTCGATCTGCGCGCCGGTGAAGACGCCGGCGATGCTGGAGCCCGTCTTGCGCAGGCCCTGGCGCAGTCGGCCGAGCCAGCCGGCGCGCTCGGCTGAAGGCGTTGGTGCGGGTGTCGGCGCTGGTATTGGCGCCGCCGCCGGCGCAGTCGCGGAGGCGGGTATCGGTACGGGTTCGGCGGCGAGTTCGCGCGCCGGTTCGGGCTGCGGCGTCGCCACGGCCGCGGACTCGACGGCGGGAGCGGGCGTCGCCGGCGCGGCGGGCGTCGCCGGCGCGGCGGGCGGCGGCGGTACCGCGGGCTTGCGCTTGAAGAAGCTGAACATGGATGCCGGTGCTGGGGGAAGGCGAGGCCGTATCGTCGACCGCCGCCGTGCGGAGAGCGCCGCGAACCGCGCAGATATAATTCGCGGCTCAGGCGCTTTAGCTCAGTCGGTTAGAGCGACGGAATCATAATCCGCAGGTCCGGGGTTCGAGTCCCTGAAGCGCCACCAACGATCGAAAGCCCCGCGCCGGGCCGAAGCCTCGCGGGGCTTTTTCTTGCGCGGCGATCCCCTTCGTCGCCGCTGCGCTCAGCGCACGCCGAAGTCGATGACGATGGCGCCCGGCTCGCGCTGGCGATACTCGATGCCGACGCGCTCGCCGTAGCGCTGAACGATCTGCGCCAGCAACGGCAGCGGATCGTGGTCGTTGACGAAGCGCATCGTCTCGCCGGGCTGCAGGGCATCGAGCGCGCCGAAGATCGCCGCATGCCGGAAGCGCTTGGCCACGCCGCGGGCATCGAAGGGGTAGATGGCATCGGGCGAGAGGTGCAGGTGCGGTTGTGACATCGGATCTCCTGGTGGTCGGTTGGATGGAATGGTTCGCGGGCTTCGGGGCGCCTCACAGGCCCAGCGTCAACAGCGCGGCTTCCGACATCATCGAGCGGTCCCACGGCGGATCGAACACGATGTCGACCTTCGCCTCGGCCACGCGCGGCAACGCCAGCACCTTGTCGCAGACGTCGTCGGCGATCGCTTCGCCCATGCCGCAGCCCGGCGCGGTGAGCGTCATCTTGATCGAGACGCGGAAGTCGCCGTCGTCCATCGGCAGCACGTCGCACACGTAGACGAGGCCCAGCTCGACGATGTCGACCGGGATCTCGGGGTCGTAGCAGGTCTTGAGCGTCTGCCACACGATGCCGCGCAGTTCATCGGGGCCGACGTGGTCCGGCACCACGGCGGCCACGGGCGGCGGCTTGCCGATGGCGTCGGCGTCGGCGCCGCGCAGGCGCATCAGCTGCCCGCCCACGAGCAGCGTGAACGAACCGCCGAGCGCCTGCGTGATCTGCGCCGCCGTGCCGGCCGGCAGTTCGACGGCACGACCGTCGGGGATGCATTCGACGCGCACCGCGCGCGTCGTTGTCACCGCTTCGCGCGAAGTCATGACGACCCCTCGCCCGACGGGTACATCGGGCGGCCTTGCAGGCCGCGCCGGGCCTTGCGATCCGGCCCCTCGCCAGGCGAGGACCGTCCACTGGACGGTCCTCGTCCGGGCTCGGCCCCCGGGGGGATCCGGGCCGGCTTGGGAGCGGCCCGGCGCTCGACCCGGCTCATGGCGCCGCTTCCTCGACGGCAGTCTCGGCATCGCCCGCCGATCCCGCGGCCTCGCCCAGTGCATGCATCAGCGCATGCCAGCCCAGCAGCGCGCACTTGATGCGGCTCGGGTAGCGGCTCACGCCGGCCAGGCTGACCAGCTTGCCGAGCTGCGCGGCCTCGGGTTCGAGGCGGCCGGTGAGCACGGCGCGAAAGCGCTGCTGCAGCTCGCAGGCGACCCCGGTGTCGCGGCCGCGCACGGCCTCCGTCATCATCGACGCCGAGGCGATGCAGATCGCGCAGCCCTGGCCGCTGAAGCGGATGTCGTCGATCCGCCCCGCTTCGACCGTCAACGCCACCTGCAGGTCGTCGCCGCACTGCGGGTTGTGGCCGCGCGCCTGGTGCGTCGGCGCGGCCAGCGCGCCGAAGTTGCGCGGCGCCCGCTTGTGGTCCATCACGACGTCCTGGTACAGCGACGCTTCGGCGGCCGTCGCGGTGTTCATCGCAGCACCTCGCTCGCCCGGGCCACGCCGGCCAGCAGCCGCTCGACCTCGTCGTGCGTGTTGTAGAGCGCGAACGAGGCGCGTGTCGTCGGCCCGAGGCCCAGGTGCTCGAGCAGCGGCTGAGCGCAGTGGTGGCCGGTGCGCACGGCGATGCCCTGCTCGTCGAGCAGCGTGCCGATGTCGTGCGGGTGCACGCCGTCGACAACGAACGAGACGATGGCCGACGGGCTCGCGCCCCGCGACAGCACGGTGACGCCGTCGATCGCCGCCAGCCCGGCCGCGGCATGCTCGCGCAGTGCGCAGACCTGCGCTTCGATCCGCTCGCGGCCGACTCGATCGAGGAAAGCCGCGGCCGCCGCCAGGCCCACGGCGCCGGCGACGTTCGGCGTGCCGCCTTCGAGCCGCGCCGGCAGCTCGGCGAAGCTCGCCTCCTGGTCGCCCACCCAGGCCACCATGTCGCCGCCGTAGCGCAGCGGCTCGAGGCGCTCGAGCGCGCTACGCCGACCGACCAGCACGCCGATGCCCATCGGCCCGTACATCTTGTGGCCGGAGAAGGCCATGAAGTCGCAGCCCAGCGCCGACACGTCGAGCACGCCGTGCCCGACGGCCTGTGCGGCGTCGAGGACGGTCAGCGCGCCGGCGCCGGCGGCGATCGCCAGCAGCGTCTCGTACGGCGGGCGCTCGCCGGTGGCGTTGGCGCAGGCCGTCAGCGCGAACACACGCGTGCGCTTCGTCAGCAGGCAGGCGAGGTCGTCGGCATGCAGCCGACCCCGCGCGTCGGGCCGCAGGATGCGCAGCACGGCGCCGCAGCGCCGCGCCGCCTGCTGCCAGGGCACGAGGTTGGCGTGGTGCTCGAGCCCGCTGACGACGATCTCGTCGCCGGGCTGCAGGAACGCAGGCGCGACGCCTGCCGTCGACAGCCCGTGCGCCACCAGGTTGAGCGCCTCGGTCGTTCCCGACGTGAAGACGAGTTCGTGGCCCGGCCCCGCGCCGACGAAGCGCAGCAGATCGCGGCGCGCGTTTTCGTAGGCGTCGGTCGCGCGCTGGCTCAGCGCGTGCACGCCGCGGTGGATGTTGGCGCGGTTGCGCTGCTCGAAGACGCGCATCGCGTCCTGCACCGGCAGCGGCGTCTGCGTCGTCGCGGCGTTGTCGAGGTAGGCCAGCGGCGCGCCGCCAATGCGCTGCGCCAGCACCGGGAACAGCGCGCGCAATTCGCCAAGGTTCGCCGCGACGTTCATTTCACTCATGGCAGGCCTCCGTGCCGGCGGCGAGATGGCGCGCCACCGCGGCGCCGAGCAGCGTGTCGAGCGCCAGCGCCTGCAGCAGCTCGTCGTCGCCGTCGAAGCAGCGCGCCAGCACCGCAGCGGCCATGCCTTCGACGATCAGCGCACGCGCCTGGCGTTCGTCGAGGCCGCGCTGGCAGGCGAGGAACAGCGCGTCCTCCGGCAACGCGCCCCACGTCGCGCCGTGCGCGGCCTGCACCTCGTCGTGATGAATCTCCAGATGCGGCCGCAGCACCAGCCGCGGCTGGCCGCCGGTCGGGATGCCGGTGAGCCGCTGCCGCACCCGCGCGTCGGCGGCGCCGGGTGCGATGCGCGTGTGCGCATTCACGACGGCGCGCGCCGCGCCGCTGGCCAGCGCCAGCGACTCGACCGCGCTGGCCGTCCGCTCGGCCGCGTGCGAAACGCGCACCTGCTGGTCCAGCGCCGAGCCGGCGGCGAACAGCAGGCCGGCCGTGCGCGCCGCCGCGTCGGCGCCTTCGAGCGCGACGATCTCGCGCTGCAGGTGGTACTGGCTGCCCGTCGCGATCAGCGCCTGGTCGTAGCGGGCACCGCGGCCGAGCCGTGCATGCACGTGATGCGCGACGCAGTCGTCGGGCGACGGCGCGACGGCGCGCAAGTGCTGCAGCGTCGCGCCTTCGCCGAGGCGCACGTGCACCTGCAGGTTCTGCACCAGGCGGTGCCTGCAGTCCACCTGCTCGCGGTCGTGCGTCTCCACCAGCACACAGTGCACGCCCGCGAGCACGTCGATCACCAGCAGCGGCGCCTCGACGGCAGCGCGCGGCTGGTGCCGCAGCTGCAGCCACACCGTGCCGTCGCCGCTGCGCCGGAGTCCCGGCGCGTCGCCGATGCGCAGGCGCAGGCCGCGCCGGCACAAGGCGCGGTGCGCCCAGGCGAACGGGGCGGCGTCGCCGTCGGCTTCGGGGTCGTCAGCCATGCCGCCTGGCAACGGCAAACCGGCGAACAGCTCGGCGCGCTGATCCGGATCGGCGGCGTCGAGCCAGCGCGCGTCGACACGGCCCTGCGGGCTCTCGCCCACCGGGTGCAGCGTCCAGCCGGCGCCGGCGAGCGGGTGGAGTTCGCAGCCGGGCGCGGGCTGCTCGCCGTCTTCGCCGAGCCAGAGCCCGGCGGCCGGCGGCGGCAGATGGCGGAAGGCCTCGGCGTTGCGCGCGATCCAGCCGCGCGTGTCGAGCCGATGGCGGGCCGCCAGGATGTCGGCACGGGCGCTGTTCATGCGGCCTCCGCCGCAACGGCCGCGCGCGCGTAGCCGCTGCGTGCGATGTCGCGGGCCAGTTCCAGGCCGCCGATCTCGGCGATGCAGCCCTGCTCGAGCCGCAGCACGGCGTCGGGCGCCAGCGACTCGATCAGCTGCAGGTAGTGCGACACGACGACGAAGGCCGTGCCCTGGGCGCGCAACTCCTGCACGAGCTGCACGACGGCGCGCACGCCGTCGACGTCGAGGCCCGAGTCGATCTCGTCGAGCAGCGCCAGGCGCGGCCGCAGCAGCGCGAGCTGCAGCAGCTCGTTGCGCTTGCGCTCGCCGCCCGAGAAGCCGTCGTTGACCGGGCGGCCGAGCATCGCCTCGGGCAGACCCAGCCGCGCCGCCGCCGCTCGCGCGTCGCCGAGGAAGTCGAAGGCGTCGAGCGGCGCTTCGCCGCGCGCCTCGCGCACCGCGTTGAGCGCGCTGCGGATGAACAGGTTGTTCTTGACACCCGGAATCTCGGGCGGCGCCTGGAACGACAGGAACAGCCCGGCGCGGGCGCGCGCTTCGGGGCTCAACGCGAGCAGGTCCTGGCCGCCGAGGCGCGCCGTGCCGCCGACGACGCGGTAGCGCGGGTGCCCGGCGAGCGTCAGGCCCAGCGTGCTCTTGCCGCTGCCGTTGGCGCCCATCAGCACCAGCAGCGCGCCGGCCGGCACGTCGAGCGAGACCGACTTCAGCACGTTGCGGTCGCCGACGTCGACGCGCAGGTCGCGCACCTGCAGCAGGGGTTCGGAGTGGATCATGGCGTCTCCTCGGTGGTGTTCGTTGCGGCGTTCAGCCGACGGCGCCTTCCAGCGACACCGCGAGCAGTGCCTTGGCCTCGAGCGCGAATTCCATCGGCAGCTCGTCGAGCACCGACTGGCAGAAGCCGCCGACGATCAGCGCCGTGGCTTCCTGCGGATCGATGCCGCGCTGCTGGCAATAGAAGAGGCGCTCTTCGGAGATGCGCGTCGTCGTCGCCTCGTGCTCGACGACGGCGTCGTCGCGCGCCGCATCGATGTACGGATAGGTGTGGGCGCCGCACTGCGGGCCGATCAGCAGCGAGTCGCACTGCGTGTGGTTGCGCGCACCGGCCGCCGTGGGCGCCACACGCACCAGCCCGCGGTAGCTGTTGTGCGCACGCCCGGCGCTGATGCCCTTGGAGACGATGCGGCTCTTCGTGTTGCGCCCGAGATGGATCATCTTGGTGCCGGTGTCGGCCTGCTGGCAGTGGTGCGTGACGGCGATCGAATGGAACTCGCCGAGCGAGTCGTC
>Ga0073899_10004606_pt1 | contig 12056 bp, 7 predicted proteins | sample KloWWTmetaKNB5Ph_FD_88975 | JGI IMG/M metagenome (GOLD analysis project Ga0073899, IMG submission 88975) | Active sludge microbial communities from Klosterneuburg, Austria, studying microevolution and ecology of nitrifiers - Klosterneuburg... | ecosystem: Engineered > WWTP > Aerobic digester >... | reverse complement strand
CTCGGCGCCATCTGGGGCGGTCATGTCTACCTTGAAGGACGGCGCAGGGTCGGCCTGAGCGCTGGTGTCGTCGCGTTTGCCTTCGGACTGGCCTTCTGGGAGAAGTCTTTGGTCGTCCCGGTTGCAGCCGCGCTCGTCCTGACGTTGATCCAATCGATACGCAACGACGAGTCGTACTTTCGTGCTTTCGGCACGGTTGTTCGGGGACTGCGCCTTCTCCTTGCCGCGTGGGCGGTCATGGGGGTGGGGTACCTGGCACTCTTCCTGTCACGGGTTGACCTCGACCGCCAGATGTCGAGTGAGGCGGTCACGACCCAGGACCGCGCGCAAGCTTTCATGTATACGTTGACCACGTTCCTCACAGGGATGGTGGGGGGGCCCTGGCGGTCCACTGACGGAATCGACACGCTCACTCCCAGCCCGTCAGGGCGGGCCGTGTTCGTTGCGGCTCAGCTGGTCATCCTGACGATGCTCGTCGCCCTCGCGTTCGCAGGCAGACGCAACTGGCTTCAGGCGGCCGGGGTGACTTTGTTCATCTTGGCGGTAGATGCTGCCGCTGTGGCGTGGACGCGGCTCGACTTTCTCGGGCCTCGCCAGGCCACCGACCCCCGCTACTTCACGGAATCCATCGTCGTGGCTGCAATCGCCCTGGGGTCGCTGATGCTTCTGCGGCCAATTCCAGAACCGACAGGCATGCTCACTCACATTGCGTCCCGGCCCAGGGTCGCGCTGGGCGTCACGATCTTCGTCTTCCTCAACGGCGCTCTGATCACGCAGCAAGCCCTCACTGACGTAGCGGAGCGTCGACCCGCTCGAGAGTGGGTCCAGGAGGCCCACCACTCACTTGCCAAGACTGGTGGCGCCATCGCCTATGACGGCCCCGTTCCGGGGCAGATCGTCTCGGATCTCTTCGTCGAGAACGCCCGAGCCTCGACAGTCCTCAGCGATCCCAGGCTCAATGTCACTTGGAATGCTTCGACGACGGACCTGCGAATCTTCGACGGTCAAGGAACACCCCGGGAGGCGACCCTCATCGACATCACCTCGGACTCAGGGAACGGCCCCACCCCCAACTGTGGGTGGCCTCTCGACGCCTCATCTCCACAGCTCGTGACATTTCCGCTAGTACTCCTTGGCGACACGCCCCTAGCCATCAGCTACTTCACCGACCGCCCAGCCGAGATCGCCGTGACCGCGGAGGGCAACCGCCAAGTCGTCATCGTCCCCGAGGGTCTTCACCAGCTGTTCGTCTTTGACATCACGGAAGCCGGCTCGGTTCGTCTCGAGCTGCTTCAGGGAGGGACAGTCTGCGTGACACAGGTTCAGGCTGGAAAGGTCTGGCCCAAGCAATGACGACTGACCTGCCCCGTCGGACTCGCCGCCTTAGCTCCTCCGGGACCTCCCCGCGTCGATACCCGGCACTCGACGGGCTCAGAGCGCTCGGTGCCCTTGCTGTGCTCACGACGCACGTCGGATTCACCTCAGGCGCTTCACTGACCGGGTCTTATGCCGGTCTGTTGGCACGGCTCGACATGGGAGTTGCGCTCTTCTTCGTGATCTCGGGCTTCTTGCTCTTTCGACCTCATGCTCGTGCAGCAATGGGTGGCACTCCGCCGCCGAGCATCGGTCGCTACGTACGCCATCGCATCGTACGAATCTTCCCCGTCCTGTGGATCGCCGTTCTCGGGGCGATGGTGTTGCTCCCCCCGTTGACAGCGGGTCAGTACGCGGACGACTACCTGCGAACCGCCGTGCTCATCCAGATATACACGGGGTACGAGTACCTCCCCGGGCTCTCACAAATGTGGAGCCTGGCCACTGAGGTCGCCTTCTACGTGCTCCTGCCGTTTGTGGCGTGGGCGCTCCGTTACAAAAGAATCCAACCTGAGCGTTGGCTTCGACGCTCCCTGGTCACCATGTCCATCGCTCCGTTGCTCAGCGCGGCGTGGGTCACCTCGCTCACGGCGGGCGGTGCCAACGAGAGACTTCAGTGGCTGCCCAGCTACCTCGGGTGGTTTGCAGCGGGAATGGCGTTGGCCACTTGGGTGTGTGGGCGGCAGTCGGGCCTCGTAGCCCGTTCGTGGCTGGATACTCTCGCGGGCGCGCCCCTGATTCTCTGGTCGTGCGCGCTCAGCCTCTACCTCGTGGCGAGCACGCCCCTTGCGGGTCCCTACGGGCTGGAACCGGCTGTGGCGGGCGAGGCGCTGGTCAAGCAGGTCATGTACCTGGCCATCGCCACCCTGCTGGTGCTCCCGTGTGTCATGCCCTCAGGTCCGGATAACACCCCTGTGGCCGCCCTGAGCAGTCGGCCCGCAAGGTGGTTCGGCGACATCTCCTACGGGATCTTCGCGTACCACCTGGTCATCCTCGGCCTCATCGAGAGGGCGCTTGACCACGAGCCGTTCGGTGGTGACTTCGTCAGACTGCTCCTCCTCACCGCACTCCTGTCCACGGCTGTCGCCTACGTGAGCTACCGGTGGATGGAGCGACCCCTCCTGAACTGGGTGAGTCGCCGGGATAGGGCGCCGGGATAGTCCGGTAGGACGGCAAGAGCGACGGCAGCGAGCATCAAGCCGTGCACGAACGCCGAGCTGATCTGCCACCCTCCATCCGTCCACGGGTTCAAGGCGACGGCGATCACCGCAAGCCCTCCCGTCAGCCCGATGAGGGTGCTCCTCACCGTTGTCCCCAGACCTATGAGCGCACCAGCCAGCCCGATCGCGACGCTGAGAACTCCGACGGCCCCGGAGTTGATCAGGAGTGTGAGCGCTGGGAGCAGGAGGACGCCGGAGCTCACCCCGTCGGGTGCACCGTGAATCGCCACCAGACCCCCGCGCTGCCTTCGCCGCAGCGCCACGATCATGACGGCCAGGACGATCGAACCGATGACGAGGCCTACCCGGTACGACCGCTGTGGCAGGTACTCGGTCGTGACGACCACTTTGGCTCCGCGAGGAACGAGCCACCCCTGCTGCCAGCCGTTGACCCTCACACCCACCAGCCGCACCCCCTCGCTCGTGGTCGCAGACCAGCCCTTGTTCTGGTTATGACTCATGACGAGGACCGAATCCGCGTCACGTGCGGGGAGGGTGACCTGCCGCCCCGCACCATCGACTCGCGCCTCGGTGAGGTTGCGGCGGGCCGGCTCCTGGGTGAGGGCGAGGGTGTACGGCAGGAACTCAGCAGTCGCCGGTGCCGTGACTTCGTTGTCGCCCTTGGCAAGACGCTGCATCATCTGCTGCTCGTCGCAGGGTTCCCACGCGAGCGGTATACCCCGGAGAACGTCGCGCACTGTGCCGATCACCCGCGAGGGAACGTCGCGATCATTCACTCGAAGGCTTGGCCCGAACCCACACGGAAGGTTGACCTGCCGCGCACTGTCGACTTCACGTCGAAGGTCATCGGCCCCGAGGATCACCATCTCCGACAGGCCGACGGGTAGCTCACTCTCGAATCCGCTGACCTTGTCGACATTCACCGTGGGGTTGACGTCGGCGAACCGAACTCCAACGCGAGTCGCCGATGCCTCGGCGAACCGCACGTAACCCTCGGGATCAACGGCGTACTCGCCGAGCGCCGTCCCGTCGAGGCTGATCTGCACGGACTTGGGGCGTGAGGCAGCCAGCTGCGGGTCGATCTGGAACTGCAGCCCACTGAACGTGCGCTCACGCGGAAAGACCATGTCGATGCGGGGGTCCGGATCGGCCGAGCCAGCGACCCACCCCGTCCCGAGGTCGCGATCAACGATCGTCCCAGGACGCCCCGCCGCACCGGGGACAGCACTCGATGAAGCCTGGACCTCGACATCACCAGGGAGGGTCAGCAGGCGATTCACCGCCTGGCCAGCAGGGAGGACGGTGCCGCTCCATCGATACTCCGCCTCAGCCGGTAGCGTGACGTTACGCATCAGCCCCGCTCCCTCCTCTGCCTGCTGGACGAACCGCGGTGAACACAGTGGCCGCTCTGCCACGAAGTGACACCCACCCGCTCCTGGGTTTCGGACGCGGAAGTACATGCTCGCCGGAACTCCAGCGTCTTGGTCCCAAGGCACTGTCAGGGCATTGCGCAATGAGACTCCGGGAATCGTCAGTTCGGAGATCGAGAAGCCGCTCTCGATCGGGCCCTCCACTTGGGTGAGAGTGACGCGGACCCGCGAAGTGGGGGGGCCGGGGACGTCCAGCCGCCAGATCGCGTCGCTCGGCACCGCCACCGTGGTCGATCCGTGGTCAGTGGTCACGAGCAGCTCGGCCGCGCCACCTTCGACCGGGCTCTCTCCAGAGAGCGCGATGGCGGCCCCGTCAAGACTCCGAGGGGCGCTGAATTCGATCTCAAACCACTCGCCCCTCGCCCGCAGGTACGTCCCTGACACCCACCTGGTCGCCAGGTTGCCATCGAGGGCTGCCGATGGCCCGTAGGCCGGGCCGAGGCGCAGTGTGGCGTCTGCGTCCGATGCCGAGGAGGACGTGGACACGCGCGAGATGGACGGATCCCATGACCTCGTGACCAAGGGCATGGGGCCATCGTGAACGTAATCACTGGTGCGCCGGCCAGTCCTACCGGGGTCCGATTCCTCGAGAACGTCCGAGGTGTTCTTGGCTGGCAGCCCGAATGCGACCTCACGAAATGCGAACCCATCAGTCAACGTCAGACTCGAGTCCAGCGCAGGTGAAAGGTTTTGGGCATCGGACCCGAAGACCCCGACCGGCGCCGCACCCAGAACAGAAGAGATCAGAGGAATGTCCTCGGGCGCCGCACGACCACGTGCCGCGTCCGACAGCGAGACAAGCCGAGCGCGCTCCACTCGCCCAACATCGAACACCTCGACGCTCGGATAGGGGAGCAAGGTGCGCTCGTTGACGGTGGATTCTGGCTTCTCGGGCTCGCCGACCGGTGGACCGAAGCTGGCGACACGGCCAATCCCAGATTCATCGAGAGCTTCGTGGACCGCAAGGAGCGAGCTCCCCTGAGCATCAATCCGGAGATCGTTTCGCAGAACCACGTAGCGAATGCCGGCTGCCTTCATCGTCGCTTTCAAGCCAGCGTCGCCTTCTCCCCTGCCCACCTGCCGCTCGATCTCATCAAGCATGCGAGTTGTCCCCGCAGATCCGAGCGGAACGGCATCCCGGACGACGTAGGGGCGGCGAAGAAGCGCCTGAAACGGGTCGTCCTTCGTCGACCCCCACGTGAAGTCCGCGAAAGATGCGGCGGGGAGGACCAGGACAGAACCATCGTCGGGCTGGGCATCCAACCAGGTGGCTGCATCCACCCAGTGGGCTGGAATAGCCGAATAGCCCTCCGGCCGCGCCATGAGCGAGCTTGCCGTGGCTGGTGCGGCAAACGCAGCCAGGACGAGGCCGGCCAGAGCTGAGCCCCAGATGCGACCCCAGTTGCCGGTCACCGCCGGCGCCCTCAGCTTCGCCGCAACATGCACCAACCCGAGGAGGATGGGCACTCGCACCACCATCTCGAACTTGTGGATATTGCGAAAAGGAGCCATGGCCCCGTCCAAAGCGCGCTGAAACTCGTCTGCTAACAGGCCAGGGCTGGTGCCGGTGAAGCCGACGGTGAGCAAGGCGAGCCCCACCGCGAGCGAAAGCCGGAGCCACCTGGCCTCGGGAAGGTCGGACCTACCGAGACCCACGAGACCGGCCACCGCCATCATCCCGGTGAAGAAAACAAGCAACGGTGCGGCGACGTACTCCCAGCCGGCGGGCCAGCTCGGTCCAGCCGCAGTGCTGAGGAAGTTCAGCCACGGAGTCGTTCCTTGGACGGCATTGAACGTGCTCGCGGTGCTCGTGGTGACGCGCGAGTCCTCGATCCAGTCGAGAAAGGGGGCGCTGTATCGACCAAGCTGAACCAAGGGGACGATCCACCACATGGCGGCGGCAAGGCACAACACCAGCCACCGGGAGAAGGTGAAGACCGACCACCGCAGCGGGCCCCTCGTCAGCAGCCAGAGGGCGGGTAGCACCAAGGTGGCCCCCGTCGCCACGGCGTTGACGCCACCGACGAGTCCGAAGGCGACAGCAGACCCAAGAATGCCGGTGTTCACGGTGGACCGGCGCGGATTCACCAGTGGCAAGAGCACCCAGGGTGCCATCGCCATCGGCCACACCTCGACTGAGGTGATGGCCACTTCGCTGATGAAGCGAGGAGACAATGCGAAGGCGAACGCTCCGAAGTACCGCGCCCACGGTGACCCGATCCTGAGCGCCCGGGCAAGGAACCAGAACCCAAGAAACGCCGTAGCCGCCACCGTCGTCCACCAGAGCCGCTGGACCACCCACTCGGGCAGACCCGCACCCACACCGAGCACGTGCAGCGGACCGACGGGGAACAGATACCCGTAGGCCTGGTTCTGCAGCTGCCCGAGAGCGCCGTGAGAATCCCACATGCTCATGGCTCGCATCAGGAACTGGCCGGGTGCGGCAGTCAGGTCGAGCTTTGTGTCCGGAACGATGAGCCCCGGATCCTGTCGGAACATGATGGCCGCGAGGGCAAGCACACCTGCCAGAAGCCGTGCTCGCCACAGCACTCGTTCGGGTGCGTCAGTCGCCATGAGCCCGAAGCACGATGACTGCGTTCCAACTCACAACTTCACGCAGCGCGGGCACAGCCATGACCCAATGGGCCCACCACGGGTGGTAGCGGGGAAAGATGTCGAGAACCTCGGCCCGCCCCCCTGCCTCGGCTACTCTGGCCCACCGCACCATCGGGCCCACAGGGCACTGGAAGAGTGATCTGCCGACGTCATTCTTGGGGCGCCTGCCGTTCCGCCGCTCGTACCGGTCAGCGGCTCGCCTGCCACCGAGGTAGTGCCAAGGGGAGGTCTCATGGCCCCCCCACGGTGACAGCCACGGCGTCCAGGACAGGAACACCAGCCCTCCCGGACGCGTGACCCGCAGCATGTCCTCGGCCATCCGCACCGGGTCGGGAACGTGTTCCAGGACGTTGCTCGAGAACGCGATGTCGACACTGCCGTCCGCCACCGGGAGTTCCAGCCCGGACCCCCGCACCGTGTTCCCGGCCACGCCACCTCGGGCGGTGAGCTCCCCGGCATCCGGCTCCAACCCAGCGTACGAGGCACCAGCGTCGGCGAAGGCGTCGGCGAAGTACCCGGGCCCTCCCCCGATGTCCAGGACCGTGCGTCCCTCCACCGTTGTCCACCGTCGCAGCAGGTCGACCGAGTCGAGAGCGAGCGCACCGTAGAAGCGGGCCGGGTCGGTCTGCTCGACCCGAAAGGCCCGAAAGAGGTCGACCGACCGACGCAGGGTCGCCCGCTCCCCGACCGGGCGGTGCGGGACATGATCCTGGGGTAGCATCCGTCTCCGGTCGTTGAGGAAAGAGCCCACGTGCGCATTGCCTTCTTGAACTGGCGAGACTCTACACATCCCGAAGGCGGGGGTGCGGAGAAGTACGCCGAGACCGTCTGCGAGGGACTCGCGGATGCCGGGCACGACGTCACGATGCTGTGTTCGGCCCATCCCGGGGCCCCCGGCGAGGAGCGCCGCAACGGCGTGCGTGTGCTGCGACAGGGTGGCCGGCTCGGCGTCTACGGCGCCAGCCTGCGCCGCCTCGCCGCCTTGGAGCGGAATGAGGGCAGGTTCGACGTCGTCGTCGACACCCAGAACGGCGTGCCCTTCTGGGCCCGGGTCGCCACGAAGACGCCCGTCGTCATGCTCGTGCACCATGTGCATCGCGAGCAGTGGCCGATCGTCTTCGGGCCGGCCACTGCTCGCGTCGGGTGGGCCCTGGAGTCCCGGGTGGCACCTCGGGTGTTCCGCGGGCAGCAGTACGTCGCCGTCTCGCAGCGCACCCGCGACGAGCTGATCGACCTCGGGGTGGCCCCGGGGGCCATCGCCGTGATCCACAACGGCACGGACCCTGCGCCGACCGACAGCGGGCCGCGCCACCCCGAACCCCGCCTCGTCGTGCTCGGGCGCGTCGTCCCGCACAAGCGCATCGAGCACGCCCTCACCGTGACGGCCCGGCTCAGGGCACGGCACCCGGGCCTTCGGCTGCGCATCGTCGGCGACGGGTGGTGGAGCGACAATGTGCGCGAGGAGGCGGTGGCGCTCGGCGTCGCGGACCGGGTCGACATCCTCGGTTTCGTGGACGAACAGACCAAGCACACCGAGCTCGCGGCGGCGTGGGTGGCGCTGGCGCCGAGCATCAAGGAGGGCTGGGGTCTCAGCGTGGTAGAGGCCGCTTCGCACGGAACGCCCACGGTGGCGTACAACGGGGCCGGGGGCCTGTCGGAGTCGATCGTCGACGGCCAGACCGGGATGCTCGTGGACGACCTCGATGGCCTCACGGCGGCGGTGGATCACCTACTCACGGACACGGCGTCCCGTGAGTCGCTCGGTCTTGCTGCGATCGAGCACGCGGCAGACTTCACCTGGGCCCGGTCGGTGCAGGCCTGGGACTCACTGCTCGCGGATCGCGCGGCGGGTCTACCCGTGGAGGCCGGAACCGATGAGGTCGTGCCTGACGAGGTTCGCCAGCAACGAACGCGGGGCGTCAGCCGCCGTAGTTGAGCAGTTCGCCCGGAGGAATGATCGACTGCTGGCCCTCGACGACCGCGGTCGCGTCCTGGGGGCCGTTGGAGGAGACGATGGTCGAGGCAGCCGCGAAGGCCATGCCGACGCCGGCAAGCAGGCTCACGCCGAGAAGGATGAGACCCGCACGGCGCGAACGGCCGTTCTCGTCGGTGGTGGTGGCAGACATATGCGTGGTTGACCTCTCCTACTGGGCAGTAGCGCAATCGTAGCGTGTCCTGAGCCCACGTGAGTGCAGGTCTGGGCCTCATTGCGCGCCAGAAACGTCCCAGACCGTGAACGAGGGGCCTTGGTGAACCAGGCGCCAGCCGTCACGACTGCCCGCCAGAGCACCTGGAGTGCCGAGCCACTCCACGACGTGCGTGACCCCGTGGCGACGCAGGCTGGCCGCCGTCACCGAGCCACTGGCCCAGTCCTCCCCCACCGGCGCGTCGTCCACGACGATGGATCCGCCCGCTCGCTGCACCGTCAGGGCGGTGCTCGTGAGCACGGTGCCGGACACCGCCCTCGGCAGCGGATCGAGGAAGGGAGGCTCGTCGGCCCACCCCGGTGCGCGCAAGGGCTGCCAGGGAAGGGACAACACCGTGGGCGCGGTCGGGGCCGCGTCGAGGGAGCGGACGGCATCCGCCCAGTCCGCCGGGTACGTCACCGGTCGGTAGTCGGTGCGCATCCTGCTCGGCAGGTCGGGCACCGAAGCCACCGACAGCGCGACGACAAGAGCGCACCCGAGAGCGGATGCCGTGCGCCCACCGTGCCGTGCCACCCACCCCACGGCGAGACCCACCAGCACGGACAGCGCGAGGACCCCGGGGGCGAGCATGCGGTGCTGGTCACGAAAGAGTGCGAATCCCGGCACCTGCTGCAACTCGGACATCACGCCCAGACCGGGGCCCGATGCCCACCAGGCCAACGACGCGGGCCCGACGAGGAGCAGTAGCGCGACCGCCGCCATCGCCGTGCTCCGGCCCGTGGCCTCTTCCGGGTCCGGGCCGGACGTCACCTCTGTCATCCGGGCGACGACCCAGAGGTCGACCACGGCAGCGACGGCGAGCGTGAGCAGGGCAAGCGACCCGGCGAGGGCGACCGGATCGGACCGCGACAGCGGCTGCGCACCTACCGCCCAGACCCCACCCCCCATGAGGGCTGAGACCCACGCCCCGAGGCCGGAGTCGTCGGCCAGGGCGAACGCGGCGGGGCCGTCAGGGTCAGCGCCCACGCCACCGACGAGGACGGCGGGGAGTACCCACGGGAGGCACCAGGCCGAGGCCACCGTAGCGACGGCTGCCGTCCTGGCCAGGCTGCGGTCCCCTCGAGACAGGTCGGCGAACACCGCCGTCACGGCTGCGACGACACCGCCCCAGGGAGTCAGCGCCGCAGGAATCGCGACCGCCACGAGAAGGAGGAGTCGGTGGCGGGTCCGAAGGGTCGACCGCAGCACAAGGACGATCCACGGGAGACAGGCATAGCCCAGCAGGGTGGGGCCGTGCCCGAGCAGCAGCCTTTCGGTGACGTAGGGGTTCCAGACCGCGAGCCACGCGGCCGCGGCGGCGGCAGCGGGGCCGGCGCGACGCACGAGGAGTCCGGTCCCGATCCCGGCCAGGGCCAGTGCGGTCACGAGCAGGAGCCGCTGCTGCACGCCCGTCGGGACGACTGCGGACATCGCCCAGGAGATGGCATCCAAGGGCCAGGCGCGAAGCTGCGCGGCGGTGGTCGGGAGCAACGACGTGGGCGCCGCCGGGTCAGGCACCGCCACGAAGTCGCGCACCAGACGCTGGGCCGTGCCGGTCACCCCCGAGAGCACGATGGCGGTCGCGAGGATGGCCGACGCCACCGCGGCAGCGACCGGGGGACGGTCGATTCCGGCGGGCGGCGGGGCAGCCTCGGAGGACACCCGCGCCACCCTAGTTGGCGGCGCCAGTAATTACCGAGCAGTACATTGACGCGCGTGTCGATGTGGACCAGACGAGCAGCGATCGCCCGCGGGGCGTCGCTCGTCGCTGTCGGCACGACGGTGATGAACGCGGCGGTCTACCTCTTCACGCTGCTGGCTGCGCGCCGCCTCGGGCCCGAGGCGTACTCGGCCGTCGCGGCCCTCATGGGCATCGTGCTCGTCGTCAACGTCCTCGCGCTCGGTGTCCAGGCGACGACGGCCAGGCGCGTGGCCCAGAAGGACGGCCGTGCCGTCGAGTCCACCATGCTCGCGACCGCGCGGCGGGCCGCCCTGGCACTGGGGCTCGTGTGTCTGGCACTCTCGCCGGTCGCGTCGTCCATCCTGCGCCTGGACAGCTGGCTCACGGCCGCGACGGTCGCGGTGACGGCAGCGGCGCTCACGGTGACCGGAGCCCAGCTCGGGATCCTCCAGGGGCGCCGTGACTGGCGCTTCTTCGCCCTGCTCAGCGTCGCGATGGGAGCGGGCCGGCTGCTCGTCGGCGGGGTCGCGATCGCGCTGTGGCCGACGCCGCTCGGCGCCATGACTGGTGTGGCCCTCGGGGCTCTCGTGCCGATCGTCGTCGGCCGCAGGCTGACCCGGGCGCCGTCGATGCCGCCCGGCGCCGCGCGACCAGCCCCGGCGGCGCGGCGCGCACCCCTCGGACTCCTGCGGGAGGTCGTCCACGACTCGCACACGCTGCTCGCCTTCTTCGCCCTCACCCAGGTCGACGTCTTCGCAGCCCGGGTCACCCTGCCCGCGGACGAGGCCGGCACCTATGCCTCCGGCCTGATCCTGAGCAAGGCCGTGCTCTTCCTCCCGACCTTCGTCACGGTGATCGCCTTCCCGGCGCTGGCCCGGCGAGCGGGCCACCGACACCTGCACCTGCTGGGACTCGCGGTGATCTTCGTGATCGGCCTCGTCGCGGTCGGCGCCACCCTCCTGGCACCCGATCTTGCCCTGGTCTTCGTCGGGGGCGAGGCCTATTCCGCTGTCGCGGAGGACCTGTGGCTGTTCGCCGTGCTCGGCACGGTGACCGCGATGATCCAGCTGCTCGTGCAGACGGCTCTGGCGCGCACGCACCGGCGGGCCGTGTGGTGGATCTGGGGTGCGTTCATCCTCATCGTGGCCGGCCTGCCGCTCGTCGGCTCCGGGCACGACCTGCTCCTGCTCGTCCTCACCGTGGATGCCGTCCTGCTCGCCCTGCTCGTGTGGGTCACGTGGTCGGATGCCGTGGACGCCGAGGCCCTCGACGCACCACTTCGCGGCGACGACGAACCGGCCGAGGTGCCCGACTGATCCGGTCGCGGTGCCGGCGTGCGCGCGGTCAGGTCCCCTCCGGTTCAGTGGGCGGCGTCGTGCCAGGACCGGCCGACCCCGACGCTGACGTCGAGCGGCACGTCCATCTGCACGGCAGCACCCATCTCGCGCCGAACCAGCGTCTCCAGCACCTCCCGCTCCCCCGGTGCAACCTCGAGCACGAGCTCGTCATGCACCTGGAGCAGGATGCGTGAGGCCATCCCCTCGGTGCGCAGCGCGGCATCCACCCCCTTCATCGCGAGCTTGATGAT
>Ga0073899_10004604_pt1 | contig 12058 bp, 10 predicted proteins | sample KloWWTmetaKNB5Ph_FD_88975 | JGI IMG/M metagenome (GOLD analysis project Ga0073899, IMG submission 88975) | Active sludge microbial communities from Klosterneuburg, Austria, studying microevolution and ecology of nitrifiers - Klosterneuburg... | ecosystem: Engineered > WWTP > Aerobic digester >... | reverse complement strand
TTCGTGCTGCTGGGCATCTCGGTGATGACCTCGGCCAACAACTTTCTCGTCGTCTACCTGGGCCTGGAGTTGATGAGCCTGTCGCTGTACGCGCTGACCGCGCTGCGCCGCGACCACGCGGTGGCAACCGAGGCGGCGATGAAGTACTTCGTGCTCGGCGCGCTGGCCAGCGGTTTCCTGCTGTACGGGCTGTCGATGATGTACGGCGCCACCGGCACGCTGGAGATCCCGCGCGTGTTCGAGCGCATCGCCGCCGGCGGCATCAACAAAGAGGTGCTGGTGTTCGGCGTCGTCTTCGTCGTCGCCGGCCTGGCCTTCAAGCTCGGCGCGGTGCCGTTCCACATGTGGGTGCCCGACGTCTACCAGGGCGCGCCCACCGCGGTCACGCTGATGATCGGGGGCGCGCCCGAGCTGGCTGCGTTCGCCATCACGATGCGCCTGCTGGTCGAGGGCATGCTGGGGCTGGCCATCGACTGGCAGCAGATGTTGATCGTGCTGGCCGTGGGCTCGCTGGTGGTGGGCAACCTGGCGGCCATTGCGCAGAGCAACCTCAAGCGCATGCTGGCTTATTCCACGATCTCGCAGATGGGCTTCGTGCTGCTGGGTCTGTCGGCCGGCGTGGTCAGCGGCAACACGCTGTCGGCCGGCAACGCCTACAGCTCGGCCATGTTCTACATGGTCGCCTACGTGCTCACGACGCTGGGTACTTTCGGCATGATCATGTTCTTGTCACGCCAGGGTTTCGAGAGCGAGGAGATCGACGACTTCGCCGGGCTCAACCAGCGCAGCCCCTGGGCTGCCGGCGTGATGTCGATCTTCCTGTTCTCGCTGGCCGGCATTCCGCCCTTGGTGGGCTTCTACGCCAAGCTGGCGGTGCTGCAGGCCCTGGTCAGCACCAACGTCACCAGCTACATCGTGCTGGCCGTGGTGGCGGTGATGGCGTCACTGGTGGGTGCCTACTACTACCTGCGGGTGGTCAAGGTCATGTACTTCGACGCGCCGCGCAACAGCGCACCGCTGCCGCAGCGATCGGCCGGCGTGTCGGCGCTGCTGGCGGCCAATGGCCTGGCGGTGCTGCTCTTGGGCGTGCTGCCCGGCGGCCTGATGGCCCTGTGCCGCGATGCCATCGTGAAGGCGCTGACGAGCTGAGCCTGACCGGGTGCACAGTCGCCCTCCCGCTTGGCTTGATCTCGATCAGCGGACGCGGACCACTTAGCCCGTATACCGTCCTGGTCAAGGAGAAGGACAGGACGGGCAGGCGCATGGTTCCGCTGTATCACACGCTGGAGGTTGCACCCGGCGAACGGGTCGACTATTGGCAGAGTGCGATGGCCAACTCGCTGTCGGCCGAGTGCAGTGTCGAGCCGACGGGTGAAGGCGTCTTCGACGCCGCCATGGCCGGCATGGGCTGTGGGCCGCTGCAGCTGCTCGAGGTCAGCGGCTCACCGTTCTGGATTGCCCGCCACGGCCCTGGTCGCGCCGACTGGGTGTCGCTGCTGGTTCTGCTCGAAGGGCAGGTCATGGTTGCCGACCGGGCCCATCAGGCGCAGCTGGGGCCGGGTGACCTGTGCTTCATCGCGCCCGACCGCGACATCCGCGTGCACCGCCAGACCCGCTTTCGCCAGGTGCTGCTCGACCTGCCGGCCGAGTTGCTGCTCGAAGCCTGGCCTAACTGGGCAGACCACACCATGCACCGGCTGGATGGGGCCATGCCTGCGGTACTGGCCACCGCCGCGCTGACGCGGTTCATCGTCGGTCACGGTAGGCAGCTGGGTGAGGATGGCCGAATCGCCCTCAGCGACGCCGTGCTGCAACTGATCGAGAAACTGGGCGGCCCGCACCGCCGCGTGCGCGCATCCGCATCCGCATCCAATGGTGAGGCCACCAGGCCATCGTCCGTCGACCGTCAGCGCCGGCGGGCCGAGGCCTTCATCCGAGAGCACCTGCAAGATCATCGCCTGGACGTCGGCCGCATTGCCAACCACCTGGGTGTCTCCACACGCTACCTGCACCGTCTCTTTTCCGGTGGGCCGCAGGTCATGCAGTGGGTGCTCGAGCAGCGCCTGCAGGCCAGCCGCAGTGAGCTGGCCGGCCGCGGCACGCGGCCCGTGGCCGAGGTCGCCTGGACCTGGGGCTTTGCCAGCCCGGCGCATTTCAGCCGCACATTCAGAAGGCGCTTCGGCCAGCCGCCCAGCGCGGTCTAGCGCCGGCCTTCGGCCCTGCGGGAAAGTCCCAGGGTCAACGCTTCAGTTGCGGTCAAGCCGCAGTTCGGTACCAGGCAAGTCGCGGCGGCAAGGCGTTCTATCTTGCAATCCGGGCGAGGCAAGGACCGAGGAGCGACATGGACACGAAGCATTCGACTCAGGCCGGCTGGAGGCACATCGCCTTGATGGCCATCGGGGCCGTGCTGGCCTGTATGGGCTTGTGCACGCCGGCGGCGGCGCAGACCACCGCCTTGGCCAGTGCGCGGTCGGCGGCGGTGACGATCGGCGAGAAGGCCTGTATCGGCTGCCATGGCCAGGAAAACACGCACTTCACCGAGACCCTGCACGCCAAGGCCTTTCGCGCCAACCCGCGCAACGAGCGCGAGCGCTTGGTCTGCGAGAGCTGCCATGGGCCGGGCTCGCTGCATGCCAAGAACACCAAGGACAAATCGCTGACCATCGGGTTCACCAAGAACTGGGGCACACCGGTCGAACAGCAGAACGAGTCCTGCCTGGGCTGCCACCAGGGCGGCAACCGCCTGCACTGGCCGGGCTCGACGCATGCGGGCAACCAGCTCGGCTGCGCCGACTGCCACAACCCGATGCAGAAGGTGTCCACCAACAGCCTGCTGGCGCGCAGCACCATCAACGAGACCTGCGCACGCTGCCACCAGCAGCAGCGCGCCGAGTTCAACAAGCGCTCGCACATGCCCTTGCCCGAAGGCAAGATGAGCTGCGTCGACTGCCACAACCCGCACGGCAGCGTGACCAAGCCGCTGCTCAAGGCCGACAGCACCAACACCGTCTGCTATGCCTGCCATGCTGAGAAGCGCGGCCCGATGTTGTGGGAGCACGCGCCGGTGCGCGAGAGCTGTACCAACTGCCACAGCCCGCACGGGTCCAACCATGACAAGCTGCTGGTGGCCTCGCGCCCGCAGCTGTGCCAGCAGTGCCACAGCCCGTCGGTCGGTCACCCGGGGCAGTTCTACCGTGGCGACCAGACCGCGGCCGCCGGCCAGGTTCTGGGCGGAGTCACCAGCCAGCGTGTGGTAGGTCGCAGCTGCCAGAACTGCCATTCGCAGATCCACGGCAGCAATCACCCCGCAGGCGCTCGGTTCCAGCGTTAGCCCGCAAGTTCCCTTGCAAGCCAGGAGATCGTGACATGCGTTCTGCGACCTCGCAATGCCGCTGGGCCCTGCGCCCGCTCGCCCTGCTGATCAGTGCCGCCTGCGCACAGCTGGCCAGCGTGCCGGCGCGGGCCGATTCCGGCGTCGGCACCGACACCAACGTGGGCAACCTGCTGATGCCCGGTGGCGGACTGCGCCTGCGCGCGACCGACCCCGACGGCATCGGCGAGATCCAGGGTGACCGCAGCCCTACCGGTTTTCTCAATGCCCAGCCGGGGCTGGTCGTCGACGCCACCCAGTTCGGCAACTGGCGCTGGCGCGGCCAGGTCGAAGCGGGTGGCATCGCCGTCGACGGTGAGCGCGGCGCGGCCAGGTTCCTGGAGTACAAGTCGCTGGAAAACGGCTTTGTGCTCGGCGGCCTGCGGCTGGAAGGCGAAAGCGCCGACGGCAAGACGTACGTCGACGCCAGCGCCGCCTCGTTGGGCCGAGACGACGGCTTTGCGACCGTGCAGCTGGGCCGCTACAACGGCTGGCGGCTCAAAGCCTTCTACAACGAGACACCGCATGTCTACACCACCGGTTACCGCAGCCTGTGGGACGGCGTCGGCAGCCAGCGGCTGACCTTGTCGCGGCTGCCGGCCGGGCCCATCGCGCCGGCCACCGCGGCCAGTACCGACATCGCGATCGGCATCGACGCGCTGGCCGCACCGACGCGCACGCTGTCGATGCAGCGACAAAAGGGCGGGCTGCGCCTGGACCTGCCGTTCAGCGACACGCTCAAGGTCTTTGCGTCACTGTCGAGCGAGAGGCGGCAGGGCGCGCGTCCCTTCGGCATGGTCAGCGGCGGCGGGGGTGGCACGGGTGGCGTCGAAGTCCCTGAATCGATCGACTACGACACGCACGAAATCGTGGCCGGGCTGCAGTGGGCCACCGCCCGCACCAGCGCCAACATGCAGGTGTCGGCCTCGCTGTTCCGCAACAACATCGGCACGCAGAGCATCGACAACCCGATGCTGCTGCCGGCGGCCAACGGCATCGCGCGCTTCCCGCAGGCGGTGTTCGACCTCGTGCCCGACAACGACTACTACAACCTGAAGGCCGAGTTCGCGCATGCGATGCCTGAACTGGCCAAGGCCCGCATCACCGGCGTGGTGTCGCTGGCCAGCTCAAGGCAGAACGATGCACTGATCCCGATGACACCGTACACGGGTGCGATGGTCAACGGCGTTGCCGGCGGCGCCTGGGACACCACGGCGTCGCTCAGCCGCGGCAGCGCCGAACGCAAGATCGACTCGCGCCTGTTCGACTTCGCGGTGGCCGCGAAGCCCGCAGCCGCGCTGGATGTCAAGGCGCGCTGGCGCCGCTACGAGACGATCGACAACTCGCCCGAGTACCTGGCGTGCAACCCGCTCACCGGCCAGTGGGGGCGGTTGAACAACGACGGCAGCGGTGGGGCCTTCGTCACCGCCAACGTCGTCGCCGGCGTCAATCCGGCGGGCACGCTCGCCACCGCCTATGACGCACTGCGCTGCAGTCTCGAATCCATCAAGGCGCTGAACCTCGTGCCCAGCGCCGGCAACGTCAACATCGTCGCGGCGCAATACGAGGTGAAGCAGGACAACGCCAGCCTCAGCGGCGACTGGCGCCTGGCGCGCGCACAGAACCTGAGCCTGCTGCTCGAACGCGAGACCATAGACCGCACGAACCGCGAGCGCGCGCAGACCTGGGAAGACCGGCTGAAGGCCGGCTATGTCAACCGAGCGCTGGTCGGCGGCACGCTGCGGTTGTCGGCCGAGTTCGGGCGCCGGCGTGGCAGCACCTACATCTCCGATCCCTACGACGAGTTCTACAGCGCCTCGCTCGGCCCGCTGCCTGCGGTGGCGGGCACCAACATGACGAGCTGGATCCACGTCAACGACCTGCACCGCAAGTTCGATCTTGCCGACCGCGACAGCCGGGTGCTCAACGCACGCTTCAACCAGGCGCTGAACGACTCCATGGACCTGGCTTTCAGCGCCCAGGCCAAGGAGCAGCGCTACCCCGATTCGGCCTATGGCCGCAACGGCGTGCAGCGGCTGACCGCGTTCAACGCCGAATGGAACTGGCAGCCGACGCCGGTGACCGCGGTGTCGGCCACCGTGGGCAGCCAGGACAGCCGCATGGCCCAGGTGGGCGTGCAGCAGAACGCCTGCGTGCTGGGCAACACCTACTACGTCTTCAGCGACGGCTCGATGGCCATCAGCCCCACGCTCAGCGCGGCGCAGAAGGCGGCCGGCATCAGCCTGGTCGGCAACAGCGGCGTGGTCACGGCGGCCAACTTCAGCAGCCTGTGCAACGTGTCGTCGGCGGTCAGTCCCTTGTACCCGAGCAGCCGCACCTGGACCATGGTGCAGGACGACCACACGCTGTCGGCCGGCTTCGGTGTGCGCCATGAGTTCGGCCGCGTGCGCGTCGAGGCGAACTACGGCTACACCGATGGCCGCACCAGCACCGCCTACACCTACAACGCGGCTGCCCTGGGCCTGGTGACCAGCGGCGCGCCGACCGCCACGCAGCTGGCCACGCTGGCTTTGATCGGCGCGGGCATGCCCGACCTGCGCTACCGCCAGCACGTGGTCGATCTCAACGTGGTCGTGCCGCTGACGCCGAAGATCTCGACCCGCTGGATGCTGCGCCACGAGCAGACCCGCATCGTCGACTGGCACTACGACGGCGTGGCCGGCAACCCGACGCCGTCGACCAATCAGCAGACCTATCTCGACCCCGGCGCGCAGAGCTACCGGGCCACCGTGGTCGGCGTGCTGCTGGGAATCGCGTTCTGATGCGCTGCGCGCCCGGCCTGGGTCTGCTGTTTGCGCTGGCGGTCATGGCCGGCGCAGCGCGTGCCGACACCGCCGCCCTGGTCGCCAGCCAGTGCATGGCCTGCCATGGCGACGGCGGCAACAGCGTGGTGCCGATGTTTCCGCGCCTGGCCGGGCAGCAGGCCCAGTACGTCGCCAAGCAGCTGCGCGACTTTCTGACCGGCAAGCGCAAGAACGAGGTCATGGCGCCATCACTGGCGCAGTTCAAGGACGCCGATGTCGACGGCCTGGCCGCCTACTACGCGGCGCAAAAGCGCACGCCGATCACGCCTGGCAACGACAAGCTGCTGGCCGCCGGCAAGGCCCTGTACGACGACGGCAATACACAAAGCGGCGTGCCGGCCTGCGTGGGCTGCCATCAGCCCGAAGGCCTGGGCAACGACCGCTACCCAGGCCTGGCGGGCCAGCATCCAGGCTATGCGGCGACACAGTTGCAGCAGTTCAAGTCCGGCGCGCGCAACAACGACCGCGCCAAGGTCATGCGGGCTGTGGCCGCGCGCATGAGCGATGACGAGATTGCCGCCGTCGTTGAATTTCTGGCGAGCCTGCCCTGACGGCGGCGGCGCAAGAAGGGAGCACACCGTGATCATTCGCCGGGCCATCAGCGCCGCTTGCTTGCTGGTCTGGGCCGTGAGCGCCAGCGCGCAGACTCCGCCGCCGAAGGCGGCCGGCGGCGATGCCGCCGACGGGGCTTACGTGTGGAACGCCATGCAGGGTGAAAAGCTCGTTGCGCTGGGCGCCCGTGGCGACGCCGCACGCGGCGAGATCACCTTCGAGATCTGCCAGGGCTGCCACCGAACGCATGCGCTGGGGCGGCCCGACGGCAGCTATCCGCGCCTGGCCGGCCAGCACATCACGGTGCTGATCAAGCAGATGACCGACGTGCGCGCCGGCCGCAGGCGCAATGACGTGATGCTGCCCTTTATCGACAAGCATGTCGCCAGCCCGCAGGACATTGCCGACATCGCGGCCTACCTGACCAAGCTGCCGTCGCCGCCCAACAACGGCCGTGGTCCGGGCAGCGACCTGGCGCGCGGCCAGAAGATCTACGAAGCCGATTGCGTCAGCTGCCACGGCCAGGGCGGGCAGGGCGATGCGGCGCAGTTCTATCCGCGGCTGAACGGCCAGCACTACAAATACATGCTTCACGAGATGATCCAGATCCGCAACGGCATGCGCGGCAATTCCAACCCGCGCATGGTTGAGGTGGTGAAGACGCTGAACGACGCCGATCTCGAAGCGGCGGCCGACTACCTGTCTCGGCTGCCCACCGGGCAACCTTGACCCCGCGGCATCTTGGCCTGTGCCGCCGCGACCGGGCCGACCCCGTAAGATCGCGACATGAAGGTGTTGAATCTGCGTTGCGCCAACGGCCATGGCTTCGAGGGCTGGTTCGGGTCCGAGGATGATTTCCTCGATCAGAACGGGCGGGGGCTGATCGACTGCCCGGTGTGCGCGGATTGCACGGTCGTGCGGCTGCCCAGTGCGCCGCGGCTGAACCTGTCGGGCGCGCGTGTCCCGCAACCCGGCGCAGTGTCGCCGGCGACCAGCCCGCCGGCCCCGCAGCCTGTCGACCTGCAGGCGATGTGGCTGCAGTCGGTGCGCCAGCTGATGGCGCGCACCGAGGATGTCGGTGACCGTTTTGCCGAAGAGGCGCGCCGCATCCACTACGGCGAAACCGCCGAGCGTGGCATTCGCGGCCAGACCAGCGCCGAAGAGCGTCAGGCGCTCAGCGACGAAGGCATCGAGGTGATGTCGATCCCGGTACCCCAGGCGTTGAAGGGGCCCTTGCAGTAGCGCTCAGACCGGCCCGCGCTGCGTCGCCAGCACGCGGTCTGGGTTGAGCCGGTTGTGCGGGTCCAGTGCCTGCTTGATGCGGCGCATCAGCGCCAGCGCAACCGCGCTCTTGCGTTCGACGATCTCCTCGCGCTTGAGCTGGCCCACGCCGTGCTCGGCACTGATCGAACCACCAAAGCGCTGCACCGCGTCGTAGACCATGCGGTTGACCGCGTGCTCCTGCTCGGCCAGAAAGCGCGCGGCATCGTCGCCCGGCGGGGCCTGCACGTTGTAGTGCAGGTTGCCGTCACCCAGATGGCCGAAATCTACCAGACGCACACCGGGCAGATGCGCCTGCAGCGCGGCGTTGGTCTGCTCGACGAAATCGGCCACGGCCGAAACCGGCAGCGCGATGTCGTGCTTGATGTTCAGGCCCTCCTGCGACTGCGCCAGCGGAATCGACTCGCGCACATGCCACAGGCCCTGGCTCTGCGCCAGGGTCTCGGCCACCACCGCGTCCTGGATCAGGCCGCGCTCGAGCGCGTCGCCCAGCAGCGCCTCGAAGCGGTGACGCGCCTGCGCCTGGCCTTCGTTGTCGCTTTGTTCCAGCAGCACGGTCCAGGGCGCCTGCGGCAGCGGGGCCGGCAGGGCCGGAAAGTGCTTTGCCACCAGGTCGAGCGCAAAGCGGCCCATCAGCTCGAAGCCGGTCAGCCCGGCCCCCAGCCGCGCGCGTGCCAGCTCAAGCAGCGCCACCGCGTCGCGCACCGAGTTCAGCGCCGCCATCGCGGTGGTGATGGCCGCCGGCTGCGGCACCAGCACCATGGTCGCGGCGGTGATGATGCCCAGCGTGCCTTCACTGCCGATGAAGAGGTCGCGCAGGTCGTAGCCGGTGTTGTCCTTGCGCAGGCCGCTCAGGCCGTCCCAGACGTCACCGTCGGCGGTCACGACCTCCAGCCCCAGGCACAGTGCACGGGCGTTGCCATAACGCAGAACCTGCGTGCCACCGGCGTTGGTGGCCAGGTTGCCGCCCAGCGTGCAGCTGCCTTCGGCGGCCAGGCTCAGCGGAAACATCAGCCCCTGGGCCGTGGCCGCCTGCTGTACCGCCTGCAGCACGCAGCCGGCCTCGGCCGTGATCGCCAGATTGGCCGCGTCGACGGCACGGATGCGGTTCATGCGCTGCAGCGTCAGCAGCACCTGGGTGCCACTGTCGTCGGGTACACCGCCGCCCACCAGGCCGGTGTTGCCGCCCTGCGGCACCAGCGACAGGTCCAGCGCCGCGCAGGCCCTGACCACCGCGGCCACCTCGGCCGTATTGCCCGGCCGCACCACGGCCAGCGCCTTGCCGCGCCAGCGGCGGCGCCAGTCCTGCTCCCAGGCCGACAGGTCACCGCTGCTCAGCACCTGGTCGGCGCCGACGGCCGCAGCCAGCGCCTTGAGGGCGGCTTCACGGTCGACCGTCATCGCGCGGCCCTCGGCTTGCGCGGCACGCGCAGGCGGATGTAGTGCACGCACAGGACAAACAGCAAGGTGGCCAGCACGACCTCGGCCACGGCCAGTTGCTGCGGCAACCCGCGCTCGCTGGTCGAGCGCACCAGGCCCTCGGTGACGTACAGCCACAGCAGCAGGCTCAGCCAGCGGTAGGTGTACAGGCGGTGGCGCAGCAGGCCCAGCAGGCAGGCCAGCAGCGGCAGCGCCTTGATGGCCAGCGTGCCGCTGCCGGTGGGTGCCAGCCACAGCTCCCAGGCCAGGCACAGCACGATCAGGCCGACCAGCAGGGCCAGGCTGAGCGCGCGCGCGCGCTGCACGGTGGGCGGCGCCGGCACGGGTGGCAGATCGGGCAGCGGCGGCGCTGCGGCCGAGGTGGGTGGAGACATGCTGGCATCATAGCCAGCATGCCCACGCTCAAGCACCTGGCCGTGATCGGCGGTGCCTGGCTGGCCCGCCTGCTGGAGACCCTGCGTCGCTGGCCCTGGTTCGAGACCGTGCGCACGCTGCGCCTGCGCTTTCGCGAAGACCGGCTTGGTCTGAGTGCCGGCAGCCTGACTTTCACCACCCTGATCGCGCTGGTGCCCCTGGTCACGGTGATGCTGGCGGTGTTCACCGCCTTCCCGATGTTCGGCAGCTTTCAGGGTGAGTTGCAGAAGTACCTTCTGCAGAGCCTGGTGCCTGACAGCATCGCCAAGCCGGTCTTGCGCAGCCTGACGCAGTTTGCGGCCAAGGCCAGCCAGGTCGGCTCGGCCGGTCTGTTGCTGCTGGTGGTGACTGCACTGGCGATGATGCTGACCATCGATCGCACGCTCAACGGCATCTGGCGCGTGCGGCGGCCGCGTCCGATCGCGCAGCGTGTCCTGGTCTACTGGGCGGCGCTGACGCTCGGCCCGCTGGCCGTGGGCATCAGTCTGACGGTGACCAGCTATGCGCTGTCGGCGTCGCGCGGGCTGGTGGGCAGCATGCCCGGCAGCGTCAATGCGGTGGTCGACCTGCTGCAGTTCGGGCTGCTGGCGGCGGCCATCACCGGGCTGTACCACTACGTGCCCAACACCGCCGTGCGCTGGCCGCATGCCTGGGGCGGCGGCGTGTTCGTGGCGGTGGCGTTCGAGGTGGCCAAGAAGGCACTGGCCTGGTATGTGGATTCGATGGGCACGTTCTCGGCGGTGTACGGCGCCTTTGCCACCTTGCCGATCCTGCTGCTGTGGATCTACCTGGGTTGGGTGATCGTGCTGCTGGGCGCCGTCATCGCCGCCTACGCGCCCAGCTTGCAAATGCGGGTGGTGCGGCGCACCGAGGAGGCCGGATCCCGTTTCAACTTGGCGCTGGAACTGCTGGCGCAGATGCACGCGGCGCGCACCGGCCTGAGGCGCGGGGTGTCGCTGCACGAGATGGCGCTGTCGCTGCGTCAGGACCCGCTGCAGATCGAGCCGGTGCTCGACAGCCTGCTCGGGCTGGGCTGGGTCGGTCGTCTCGAAGAGGCCGACGCGCAGCGCCATGTGCTGCTGGCCGAGCCCGAACTGCTGCCGCTGCAGCCGCTGATCGAGGCCCTGCTGCTGGCGCCGCGCGGGCGGTCCGCCGGTCTGGCCGAACGCAGCGGACTGAACGCGCTGACGCTGGCCGATGCGCTGCAGGGATCGAAGGGCCTGGCTACCTGAAGAACGACAGCATGCGCTCGAGTGCCATCGTGAAAGGCTGCTCCAGCGCCGGCAAGGTCATCAGCATGCCCAGCAGGCCCACGCTCAGCGTGATCGGGAAGCCGACTGAAAAGACGTTGATCTGCGAGGCCACGCGCGAGATCAGGCCGAGCACCAGGTTGACCATGAGCAGCATGGCGATCAAGGGCAGCGCGATCCACAAGCCGAGCGAGAAGATCTCGCTTCCCCAGCGCTGCGGCTGCACCGTCTTGAAGAATTCAAAAGGCTCGGGCCCGGCCGGGAAGGCGCCGAAGCTCTGCACCAGCGCGGCAATCACCAGCAGGTGGCCACCGCCGACCACGAACAGCCAGGCCACCAGGGTGCCGAAGAAGCGGCTGCTGGCGGTGCCGCTGCTGGCGCTCAGGGGATCGAAGAAGCCGGCGAAGTTCAGGCCCATCTGCAGGCCGATGACCTCACCGGCGAATTCCACCGCGGCAAAGACCACGCGCACCGAAAATCCCAGCGCCACCCCGATCAGCACTTGCTGCAGCACCAGCATGAAGGCCACGGGTGAATCCAGCGGCACCGCAACCGCCACGGGCAGCGTGGGCTGAGCTGCCAGAGCCACGAAGGCCGACAGGCCGATGCGCACGCGCGCCGGCACCGTGCGCGTGCCCAGCACCGGCAGTGACGAGAACAGCGCCAGCGCGCGCAGAAAGGGCCACAACAGCGGCGTCACCCAGGCCAGGATCTGCGCTTCGCTGAGCGAGATCATGAGCGTCGGCCGGCCTGCGCCTGCCCGGCCTGCGCGCTGGCAGGCGCGCAGGCGTTCGCGAGGCGCGCAACCGCCCGCAGGGGCGCTTGCTCGTGCACGCTCAACCCACGGCAGCCGGGATCGCCTGCAGCGTGCGCTGCAGGTATTCGACCAGCGTCTGCAGCATCCAGGGCCCGGCAAAGGCCAGCAT
>Ga0073899_10004602_pt1 | contig 12062 bp, 7 predicted proteins | sample KloWWTmetaKNB5Ph_FD_88975 | JGI IMG/M metagenome (GOLD analysis project Ga0073899, IMG submission 88975) | Active sludge microbial communities from Klosterneuburg, Austria, studying microevolution and ecology of nitrifiers - Klosterneuburg... | ecosystem: Engineered > WWTP > Aerobic digester >... | reverse complement strand
TCACGTAGCCGAGCGCCCCCTCCTGGTCCTGCGTGATGCAGATGCGCTCCGGCGGCGTCGCCTTCGGCAGCAGCATCGCCACCAGCGCGTGCCCCGCCTCGTGGATCGCGATCACCCGCTCCTCCTCGGCCGACAGCACCACCTGGCGCCGCGTCTTGCGCTGGAGCGCGCGGTCGATGTCGTCCGCGGTGAAGGTGGCGGCGCCCGTGCGCAGCGACTGGCGCTTGAGCGCGCGGCACACCGAGTGGATGTGGTCGCCCGCGAAGGGGATGTTCTTCTCCCGGTCGGCCATGCCCTCGGTGCGGCGGACCATGTGCTCGATGAGCGCGTCGTCGAGCCCGAGCCCGAAGCGCCGGTTGTAGATGCGGATGATCTCGCGCCGGTCGTCCGCCGTCGGCGCCGGGATCTCGATCATGAACTCGAAGCGCCCCGGGCGGAGCAGCGCGCCGTCGAGCGACTCCAGGTAGTTGGTGGTCCCCACCACGAAGACCATCTCGTTCTTGCGGAAGCCGTCCATCTCCGTGAGGAGCTGGTTGACCATCGAGTGCTCCACCCCCGAGCCGATGTACGTGCCGCGCTGGTGGGCGAAGGCGTCGATCTCGTCGAACACGATCACCGAGGGCGCCGCCTGCCGCGCCTGGCGGAAGATGCGACGGAGGTTCTCCTCCGACTCGCCCACCCACTTCGACTTGAGCTCGGGGCCCGACACCACGATGACGGTGGCGTTCATCGCGGTGGCGATGGCCTTGGCGAAGTACGTCTTCCCCGTGCCCGGCGGGCCGTGGAAGATCACGCCGCGCGGGAGCAGCGCCTCCACCTGCTGGACGTCGCGCTCGTCGCCGAGGGCGTCCTTGCGGCGCACGAGGTCGATGAGCTCGTCGCGCAGCCGGGTCTTCACCTCGTCGTAGCCGCCGATGTCCCGGTCGAGGTCGACGTTGGGCAGCTCGACGTCGTCGGTCGCCGTCTGCTTGCGGATGTCCTGGTACACCTCCTGGGCCGCGGGGCGCCCCGCCGTGGCCTCGCGCCGCGCGGCGAGGTCGCCGAGGATGCGCCGGCACCGCACCGGGTTGACCCCCGAGAGGTACTTGTACAGCCCGAAGGGGTCGAACTCCGTCGCGTGCATCGCCCGCGCCTCGCGCTGCGTCACGATCTTCGCCAGCGCCTCGCGCGGGATCCCCGTGATCTCCCGCCGCGCCGCGAACACCCCCTGGATCACCTTGGGCACCTCGAAGCTCGGGTCGCGGAAGCCCAGGAACACCGCCTTCGGGTTCTCGTAGAGCAGCGGGATCGCCTCGCGCGCCTCCAGCGTCAGCCCCGTGTGCGTCGTGGTCAGCACGTCGAGGTGCAGGAGCACCACGGCGGTCTTGTCGACGCCCCCGCGCACCGCGTCCGTGAGCTGCTCGAGCATCCGCGACATGGCGCTGCGCGGCGGCGCCTCGGGGTCGGGGCGGCCGTCGATCACCACCAGGCGGGGGGCGTCCTTCGTCCGCTTGAGCCGCGCGCGCAGGGCGAGGAAGAGGTAGAGCGAGAGCTCCTTGTCGCAGTCGACCAGGACGCTCACCCCGCGGCGCAGCCGCTCCTCGATGAAGGCGACGTCCTGCGCGCAGGCGGCCTCGACGGCGTCCTCCTCGCGCAGGTCGGTGGGGAGCGCGGTGATCGGGATCGTGCGGTTCACAGGAGCTCCTCGCGCGTCGGCGCAGCGCCGCGCAAAAATGGGGGCGGCAACTCTGGCGCCGCGCCCCTCCCCGGTCAAGCGTGACCCCCCGCCGGGCGCGCGCCGCGGCGAAATAACGGGCCGAAATTCCCCGGCGGGGCGGCGGCGGTGGTATTCCTCGGGGCGCCGATGAAGCCGCAGGCCGAACGCCCGAACGCGCGTGCCGACGCGGAGGTCCCGCGGATCGGGCGGTACCGCGTGTGCTACCGCATCGCCCAGGGGGGCATGGCCTCCGTGTACCTGGCGAAGCTCGACGCGACCGCGGGCTTCAGCAAGTGGGTGGCCCTCAAGATCATCCACCCCAACATCGCCGCGGAGGAGCGCTTCGTGGAGATGTTCCTCGACGAGGCGCGGCTGGCCGCGCGGCTCGACCACCCCAACCTCTGCACGGTGTTCGACTTCGGCGAGGACGACGGGCGGTACTACATCGCGATGGAGTACCTCCACGGCGAGACGCTCGGCAACGTCGCCCGCCGCGCCTGGAGCGCCCAGGGGGCCCTCCCGCGCGAGCTCGGCGTGCGCCTCGTGGCCGACGCCGCCCGCGGGCTCCACGCCGCCCACGAGCTCAAGGCCGACGACGGCGAGAACGCCCACGTCGTCCACCGCGACGTCTCCCCCGAGAACGTGTTCGTCACCTACTCGGGCAACGCCAAGGTGGTGGATTTCGGCGTCGCCCGCTCCGACGACCAGATCCATGAGCGCACCACCACCGGCGAGCTCAAGGGCAAGCTCGCGTACATGTCCCCCGAGCAGCTCCACGAGCGCAAGGTCGACCGCCGCACGGACGTGTGGGCCCTCGGCGTCGTGCTCTGGGAGGTCACCGTCGGCCGCCGGCTCTTCCGCCGGCAGACCGACGCCGCCACCGTCTTCGCCATCACCCGCGACCCCATCACCCCGCCGTCGCGCCTCGTCGCCGACTACCCCCTCGACCTCGAGGCGATCGTCCTGCGCGCCCTCGAGCGCGACCTCACGAAGCGCTACCAGACCGCCCACGAGCTCTGCCGCGCCCTCGAAGCCTGGCTCCTCACCTCCGGCCGCCACGCGGGCGTCACCGAGGTGGGGGACTTCATGCAGGCGCTCTTCGCCGAGCAGATCGCGTGGCGCGACCGCTTCCTCCGCCCGGCGGAGCCGGTGTTCCGCGACCTCGTGGCCGCCTGGCAGTCGATGCCCGCGCGCCCCGCCCCGGGCGAGGAGCCCGAGCTCCCCGGCCTCGAGCTCGGCATGCCCGTGCTGAGCGCCGTCTCGCGCCCGTCGCCCCCGTCGCCCCTCGGCCCGCAGGAGCCCCCCGACCCGGAGCCCCGCATCCCCCTCCTCGACGACCCCGACGCCACCGCGCGCTCCCTGGGGGACGTCGAAGCGAGCGATGTGGTCCCGCTCACGCGCCGCGCGCCGCTGGTGTCGGTGGACGACCGCGCCCGCACGCGGAAGTACCGCGCGACGCCGGTCCACGTCGCGCCGATGCGCGCTCCGGCACCCGACGTCGGGGTGACGTCCCCGACGCTGCCGCGCCCGCCGCGTCCGAGCGACGCCTCCGTGGGCCCGACGCCCCTCACCGTCGAGCGTCCCACCGAGCCCCACCTCATCACGCTGCCCCCGCGCCGCAGCCGCTGGGACGTGGTGGGGTACCTCCTCGGCCTCATGGTGCTCGGCGCCCTCTTCGCGCACATCTGGTTCGACCAGCCGCAGGCGCCGCGCGCGGCTCGCAACGTGCCCCCCGTCGTGACCACGCCGCGCCCGCTCGCGCCCGCCGCTCGTGCGCCCGTCGCGCCCCCGCTCCCCGCTCGTGCGCCCGTCGCTCGCGCGCCCGTCGCGCCCCCATCCGCTGCCCCCGCGCCTCCGCCGGCCGTGGCGCCCGCGCCCGCGCGTCGTCACCGCCACCAGGACGCCCCGGCGGACGACCCCACCGGCCTCACCGATGACCGCAACGTCCCGGGGCTCCTGCGGGTGACGGCGTCGACGTCGGCGGAGGTGTTCATCGGGAGCCGCTCGATCGGGCGCACGCCGCTCGACGGGGTACCGCTCTCGCCCGGGGTGTACAGCGTGCGGGTGGTCGCGCCCGATCACACGGGGGCGCGGGAGTTCATCGTCACCGTCCGGCCCCACCGCACCGCGTCGCTCCACGCCGCGTGGAACGACGAGCGCGAGATGCCCGTCGCCCCGATGCCCACGGCGCGGCCGTCGGAGCCGTAGCCGCTATCTGCCCGTCTCCCCGTCCTCGACGACGTCGATCGGCGCCCGGTCGTCGCCGAGCACCACCGTCATCCGCGGGCCCCGCACCGGCGGGTCCGCGCGCATCGGCCCGACCCACGCCTCGTACGCGGGGACGAAGCGAAGCACGTAGTCCCGCGCGGCCTCGTCGCTCAGCCCCGCCGCGCCGCTCGCCCGCCGCGCCCGCTCGGCATCGACGCGCCAGCGCACCACCGAGCGGTCGTCGGCCATCACCAGGTGGACGAGCGCGTCGCAGCGCCGGTGCCACGACTGGTAGGCGGTCAGCGCGTCGTTGCTCGGGGCCATGCGCGCGTCGGGCAGCGCGCCCGTCGGCACCGGCGCGAAGCCCAGCATCCAGCCCTCCAAGAGCACGAGGTCGAAGGGCCCGGTCACCCGCCGCCACTGCGCCTCGGGCGCGCGGTCGCCGCGGCCGCCGTGCGCGGACTTGTCGTACACGGGGACGCTCACCCCGCCGCCCACGTCCGCCCGCAGCGCGTCGAGGGTGGCGGCGCCGAGCGCGACGTCGTGCGTGCCGGGGTAGCCGCGAAATTCCAGGTAGGGGTTGCCCGGGTGGCGCGCCGCGAGGCGACGCTGGTCGTCAAAAGGGAGGTAGAAGTCGTCGACGGACACCGTCACCGCGCGCACCCCGACGGCGCCGAGGGCCCCGACGGCGGCCGCGCAGAGGGTGCTCTTGCCGGCGCCCTGCGGGCCGTTGAGGGCCACCACGCGCCGCCCCTCGCGGGCCCGCGCCGCCAGCCACGCGCACACCGGGAGGTAGTAGCCCGCCACCCGCCCCCCCTCGCCAGGAAACATCGCTGCGAGGGCCGCGCCGAGGTCGTCGCTCATCGCAAGGGAGTATCCCCCACAATCACGGGCGCCGAGTGGACAGACCCCTACGCCCCCCGTGTAGAACCACACAGAAGCTCATGGCGGACATCCAAGCGACCCACACCCTCCCGAGCGGTCACGTCCTGCGGGTCGTCCACGGCGACCTCACGCAGGAGCCCGTCGACGCGATCGTCAACGCGGCCAACGAGTGGCTCGCCCACGGCGGCGGCGTCGCGGGCGCCATCGTCCGGCGCGGGGGCCTGGAGGTCCAGTGGGAGAGCGACGCGTGGGTCGAGGCCCACGGCAAGCTCGCCGTCGGCGGCGTCGCCGTGACCACCGCGGGCAAGCTCCCGGCGAAGCGCGTCGTCCACGCCGTGGGCCCCGTGTGGAGCGGCGGCGACGACGACGAGCCCGACGACCTCCGCGCGGCCGCCGCCAACAGCCTCCGGGCCGCCGACGAGGCCGGCAGCGCCTCGGTCGCGATGCCCGCGATCAGCTCGGGGATCTTCGGGTTCCCCAAGGAGCTCTGCGCGGAGATCCTGGTGGACGCGGCGGTGGACTACTTCGCCCAGCGCCCCGAGAGCGGGCTGCGGGAGCTGCGCTTCACCAACATCGACTGGCCGACGGTGGCGGTGTTCCTGGACGAGTTCGAGCGGCGCTTCGGCGTGCGGTAGGCGATCAGCGGAGGTCGCAGCGGACGAGGGAGAGGGCGACGCGCGCGTCGAGGGTGCGCGGGTCGGCCGACGCGCGGACGTTGGTGCAGGTGGCGCTGAGCTCGACGCCCTTGTCGGCGTTGGGGGTCGCGGTGGCGGTGCACTCGGCGGCCCCGTTGTACTCGGTGTCGCCGAGGGTGAACTTCGCCGTCGCCCCCGCCGCCGCCGCCCCCTCGCTGACCGTGAACACCACGCGGCGGAGCCCCGTCGGGATCGTGTCGGCGCGGGAGATGTCGACCGTCCAGCGCGAGCCGGTGCGGGTGCAGGTGCCGAAGAAGCCGCGGCCGACGCCGGGCGGCGGGTCGATGTACGTGTCGGCGGGGAACGCGAGGCTGGCCGTGCCGTCGGCCTGGCCCGCCTGGTGGACCGTGAGCGTGACGTTGCCCTGCGCGCGGAGGCCGGTGGGGTCGCCACAGCCCAGAGCCAGGGCGGCGATCGCGGGGATGAGGCGAGCAAAATGGTTCATGCGTGCACCTGTAGGGGGGACGCGGAAGCACGGAGCGTTCCGCGGGGGGAATCCTCGCACGAACGGGGCCGCGTCGCACGGGAGGGAGCGCCCCGTTCGCACTCCGGCTGTGACCGCGCGGTCACACGATGACAACGCCCCTGCGAGCGGTCTATGCCTCCAGGAGTTCCTGATGAAGCCCTCCCCTCCTGCCCTGTTCGCCTCGCTCGTGCTCGCCGCGTGCGGGTCGCCCCCGCGGTACCCCATCACCGACCCCGCGATGGCCCTGTCGCACGTCCGCGCCCGCGACGCCCGCGTCCAGCGCCTGCGGGCCCGCGGCTCGGCCGACACCTTCGCCGCCCAGGGGCGCATCCGGGGGGAGGTGTACGTCTTCGTCCGCCGCCCCGACGTCCGCGTCGACACCCGCGCCTTCGGCAACACCGTCAGCACCATCATCGCCAACGACCGCACCTTCGCGATGGCCGACTTCCGCGGCGGGATCTTCTACACGGGGGCGGCGCGGCCCTGCGTGGCGGCCGTGCTCCTCGGGATCCCGCTGGAGGCCGGCGAGGTGGTCGCGCTGCTCGCCGGGGGCCCGCCCCTGCTCGAAGGCGACGCGCGCATCCGCTGGGACGACGGGCACTACCTCGTCGACATCACGGGCCGCGAGGGGAGGGCCGAGACCCTCACGATGGAGATCACCGCCGCCGAGCACGACAACGCCCGCCCCGCGCAGCAGCACCCGCGCCCCGTGCGCGCGGAGCTCCGGGACGCCGCCGGGCTGCGCGCGGTGCTCACCTTCGAAAACTACGAGCTGGTGTCGGGCGTCGACTTCCCCAAGCGGGTGCGCGTGGTTATGGAGCGCGACAACGTCGACCTGGAGGTGCGCTACCGCGAGGTGACGCTCGACCCCGACCTGCCAGAGGACGCGTTCGACCAGGCGCCGCCCAACGACGCGCTCCGCGTGCAGCGGGTGAACTGCGACGACGGGCCCCAGGCCCCCACGGCGGGGGGAGCCGCCCCGACGCGCTGAGGGCGGCGTCCGCCGGGCCGCGGGGGGCGATGGGCTCCGCAGGGTGTGGCGTCCGCCGGGCAACGGGAGGCGAAGAGGGCGGAGGGGAGCGGCCTCCGCTGACGCGCGGGAGCCAGCGGGAAGCGCGAGGGGTGGCGTCCGTCGAGGCGCGGAAGGCGCCGGGGACGTGTCGGGGTGGCATCCGCGGGGGTGCGGGAGCCGCTCCGACGCGGTGAGGGTGGCTTCCGCTGCGGGGGCTTCGCCGTTCGCCGTCGAAGGGCTACGGATTGGCGCCCGCGACCCAGGTGAAGCGCCAGCTCGCGCCCGACACGGCGCCGCGGTAGAGCGCGTTGGAGGCCTGGCCCGTTTCGGGGAAGGCGACGGTCTCCGCGGGCTGGACAGGGAGCGTCGAGAAGTCCACGCGGTCGAGGAGTGCGCCGAGGTCGACGCCGACTTCGAAGCGCCCGGGGGTCCCGTCGAGGGTGGCGCGGGCGGGGATGCCCTCGATGTTCACGTCGATGCGCGGGGCCGCTTCGAAGCGCACGGTGACGTCGCCGCGCGTGGCCGTCCCGCGCAGGCTGAGCGAGCCGTTGCGGAGGGCGGCGCGCGCGGGGCCGAGGTCACCCTCCGAGGGGTGCAGCTCGAGGTGGGCGGACTGCACCGCGCCCGAGACGCCCGTCGCCGTCGCGATGCGCACGGGCGCGGTCGCCATGAGGTCGGCGACGCCGCGCGCGGTGATGTCGGCGAGGGCCCCGCCCGGCACGTAGTGGCCCGGGTGCGCCCAGGCCACGCCCGTGAACATCCGGCGGAGCTCACCGAAGAGGGGCGGGCCCTCGTACCAGCGGATGGGGCCGATCGCGACGGCGGCCTGCTCGACGCGGACGTGCCAGCCCATGGAGCTGTCGGACTCGGCGCGAATGGCGCCGGCGTACACCTCGAAGCTCACGCGCTGCCGGCCGGTGCTGTCGTCCCCACAGTGAGCCGATGACACCAGCGCCAACGCGGCGACGAGCGGGGCGGCGACGAGGGAGCGGTCGCGGAGGTTCATGCGGGGGTCACAGGTAGAGGGTCACGGAGGAGAGGATGGTCAGCGGGCGGCCCGCGGTGAAGTGCTGGACGGGGACGACGCTGCCGCCGGGCCCCGGGGTGAAATCCGACGGGTACGCGAACACGCCGTCGCGCCAGCGGGCGTCGGTGAGGTTGCGCGCGGAGAGGCCGAGCTCGACGGGGCCGAGGCGCGCGCTGGCCCCCGCGTCGAGCACGAGCCACGCGGGCGAGCGCTCGCTGAAGGGGAGCGGGCGCTCGCCGACCGCGGTGGCGCCGAGGCCCGCGGAGACGGTGAGGGCATTGTCGAAGAGGCGCGCCACCTCCCGGGAGAACGCGACGTCGAGGCGCCCCACGAGGGGTGGGACGTAGGGGACCAGGAGCCCGCTGGCGTCGTAGGTGGCGCGGGCCCACGTCCCACTTACGACGACCTCGACGCCGCGGATGGGGGTCGCGCGCACGAGGGCGGCGACGCCGAGGCGCGTGGTGGCCGCGCTCATCTCGTTGACCACGTTGGTGCCGAGCTCGGGGACGAACACCAGGTCGCGGTCGACGTGGGTGGCGAAGAGGGTGACCCCGGCGCTGCCGAACCAGCGGCGGAATCGCCCGCCCACCTCGCCCGCGTGCACCACGGCGAAGGGCGCGCTCTCGCCCTCGCCGAGCGTGAGGGCCTGCGGCGAGCGGAAGCCCTTGCCGTACGCGGCGGTGACGGAGAAGCCGGCGCCGAGGTCGACGTCGACGGTGGCGCGGGGCCCGAGCTGCAGACCCTGCGCGTCGCGGCGGCCGCGCGGGGCGGCGCCCGGGCTGGTGGAGTCGCGCGAGACGCGGTCGTCGATCTGGTAGGCGAGGGCGTCGGCCCGCACGCCGCCGCGGAGGCTCACGCGCGGGAGGACGCGCAGGTCGAGGTCGACGAAGAGGCCGACGTCGGTGGCGTTGACGTCGGCGTCGACGGGGGTGGCGTAGGCGGCGTCGTCGGCCGAGCGGAGCCTGCGCATCGCCTGGGCGGTGACGTCGTGGCGCGCGCTGAGGCCGACCTCCCAGGCGTGGGCGCGGCCGAAGAGGGTGAAGGACGCGCGGTGCGAGGCGGTGAGGCCCGCGGTGACGGCGTCGTAGGTCTGTTCGAAGCGGTCGCCGCGGGGGTCGAGGAGGAAGCCGGTGAAGTTCTCGCGGACGCGGAGCGCGCGGAGGGAGACGAAGGCGGAGAGGCTCGTGCGATCGCGGCCGCGCGGGAGCGAGAGCTCCACGACGGCGCCGTGGCGCGACGAGAAGCCGCCCTGGCGGGTGTCGTAGGTGGCGAAGAAATCGCGGCCGCGGGCGAGGTCGTCCTCGCGCACCACCCCCGCGCTGTCGAAGCGGGCGGCGTAGGTGAACGCGAGCGCGCGGAGCACGGCCCCCCCGGCGAGCTCGCGGGCGTACTGGCCCATCGCGGCCGCGCGGGAGGAGGCCCGGTTGTCACCGAAGCCGTCGGAGCGGGCGTACTCGCCGGCGAGGAAGGTCTCGCGTCGCTCGCCCGGCGGCGCGACGAGGGCGACGGCGCGCGCGGCGTTGAACATCCCGTAGCTCGCGCGCAGGAGCGTGCCCCGGTCGGCGGCGCCGAGGTCGAAGCGGGCGCTGCCGGCGACGGCGAAGTCGCCCTGGTGCGGGTCGAAGGGCCCCTCGAGCACGCGCACCCGGTCGACCGCCTCGGGGATCATGAAGTTGAGGTCGGCGTAGCCCTGCCCGTGGACGTTGGACACCTCGTTGACGGGCATCCCCCCGACGGTGAACTCCACGTCCTGCCCGTGCTGCGCGTCGAAGCCGCGGAGGAAGATCTGGTGCGCCTTGCCGTCGCCCCCGTGCTGCGAGAGGAGGAAGCCCGGCGCGAGCGTGAGGAACTCCGCCGCGCTCGACCGCGGCACCGCGCGCAGCGTCCGAACGTCGAAGGTGTAGTCCGAGGGGGCCCGGCGCGGGGCCTCGGCGCGCACCGTCGCCGCGCCCTCCGCCGCGGGGGCGACCGCCGCGTCGACCGCCACGGCCGCGTCATCCGCCTGCTGCGCGCGCGCGTAGGGAGACGCGAGCAGCAGGGCGGCGACGAGGGGCGCGGTGACGGGGGAGGTGCGTGTCACGAAACTGGCGGACCGTAACACGGAGTGTCGATCGCTGAAACCCCCGGGTTGTGATGGAGGCGCTCATGTTTCCGCGGGGGGCGGTCGTTGAAACTCCCGCGTCATGTCGCAGCTGGACGATCGAACGAGCTTCACCGACCGCACCGCGCCCCCGTCGAACCTGGAGACGACGTGGCGCGTCGCGGCGATGCGGGCGGAGGTGCGGCGCAACGGGGCGATCCTCGCCGCGGTGCTGCCGGGGCTCTACCTGCTGGCCCGCGACCCGGTCGTCCTCGCGATGGCGCCGCTGGGGCTCTTGTACCTCATCGCCGACCGGGCGATCGCGCGCGACTGGCGGATGGCGCGGCTGTTCCTGGTGCTGGCGACGCAGCTCTTCGCGGCGGGGCTGATCCTCATCTTCGGGGCCGAGGCGCAGGTGCACCTGGTGCCGATCGCGTCGATCCCGCTCTTCTATACGCTCTTCGACCCGCAGGAGCGCCGCCTGCGCAACGGGCTGATGGCGGTGACGCTGACGCTCATCCTCGGGGCCGAGGTGCTCGGCCGGGCGCAGATGCTCCCGTCCCTGCTGTCGGGCGACCGCACGGGGTACTCCACCGTCGCGCTCGCGGTGGCGCTCTTCGTGATGGTGGCGCGCACCGCGCTGCTGGCCGACTACCTCCAGTTCGTGCGCGAGCGGCTGACGGAGGAGCACCGGCGGCTGGAGGAGGCGCAGGCCACGGCCCACATCGGGAGCTTCGACACCGACCTCGTGGGCCAGCGGACGATCTGGTCGCGCGAGCTCTTCCTCATCCACGGCTTCGACGCGGACGGCGGCGTGCCCCCGGCCGACGCGCGCCTCGCGCTGGTGCACCCCGACGACATCGCGGCGGTGCAGCGGCGGCTGAGCGCGGCGATCGAGCGCGAGGGCGAGCATGTGGTGGAGTACCGCATCGTGCGCCCCGACGGGGGGGAGCGGCACGTGCGCTGGAGCGCGCGCTGCGTCTTCGACGGGCAGGGGCGCCCGGTGCGGCTCTCCGGGTGCGTGCAGGACGTCACCGAGCGCACGCAGCACGAGGGGGCCCTGGTGCGGGCGCGCGTCGCGGCGGAGCAGGCGTCGCGGGCGAAGTCGATGTTCCTCGCCAACATGAGCCACGAGCTGCGGACGCCGATGAACGGGGTGCTCGGGATGACCGCGCTCGCGCTCGAGACCCCCCTCTCCGCCGAGCAGCGCGACTACCTCGAGGTGGCGCACAGCTCGGGCGCCACGCTGCTCGCCATCCTCAACGACGTGCTCGACCTGTCGAAGATCGAGGCCGGCAAGCTCACCCTGGAGGCGGTCACCTTCTCGCTCCGCACGGTGGTGCAGCAGGCGATCCAGCTCCTGGCGCCGCGCGCGCAGCAGAAGGGGATCCGCCTCTACGCCACGCTCGACGACCAGGTGGTGCCCCGCTACCTCGGCGACCCGGTGCGCGTGCGCCAGCTCCTGGTGAACCTCGTGGGCAACGCGGTGAAGTTCACCGAGCGCGGCGAGGTGCGGGTCGAGGTGTCGTGCGACCCCGACCGCCCGGAGCGCGTGGTCCTGGCGGTGCGCGACACGGGCATCGGCATCCCCGAGGAGCGCCAGCGCGCCATCTTCGACGCCTTCACCCAGGCCGACGGGACCACCACCCGGCGCTTCGGGGGGACGGGCCTCGGGCTCACCATCTGCCGCGAGCTCGTCCGCCTCATGAGCGGGAGCATCGAGGTGCAGAGCCGCGCCGGCGAGGGCAGCCTCTTCCGCGTGGCCCTCACGCTCCCCGAGGCGAACGAGCTGGTGACCGACCACGGCGTCGTCAGGCCCCGCCGGGCGCCCGGCGCGCACCCCTCGCCGGCGCGCTCGCTCCGCGTGCTGCTGGCCGAGGACAACGCGACCAACGCCCGCATCGTGCGCGTCCTCGTCGAGCGCCTCGGGCACGCGGTCGACCACGTGAGCGACGGCCGCGCCGCCCTCGCGGCGATCGAGCGGGGCGCGTAC
>Ga0073899_10004600_pt1 | contig 12064 bp, 5 predicted proteins | sample KloWWTmetaKNB5Ph_FD_88975 | JGI IMG/M metagenome (GOLD analysis project Ga0073899, IMG submission 88975) | Active sludge microbial communities from Klosterneuburg, Austria, studying microevolution and ecology of nitrifiers - Klosterneuburg... | ecosystem: Engineered > WWTP > Aerobic digester >... | reverse complement strand
GTCAGGAGCATGAGGACGGGGAGGATGCGCATGGGGTGGGGGCTCCGTGGAGAGGTGGGGCTTGGTGTCATGTCGCGTAGGTCGTAGGTCGTAAGTCGTGCAGGGTGAAGAGGTCCTTCGACTGCGCCCCGCCGCCCTCCGGGGGCGGGGCTTCGCTCAGGATGACACCCTCTCAGGACTCACGACTCACGACTCACATCTCAGTCCCGATACCGATTCCGTCCCGCCTGCTTCGCCTTGTAGAGATTCTCGTCGGCCAGCTTCAGCAGCGAGGCGGCGTCGGTGGCGCGCTCGTCGGGAAAGGTCGCGAGGCCGGCACTCACCGTGACGGAGATCGGCGAGGCATCGCTGCCGAACTGGTGGTTGGCGATGCGGCGGAGGATCCGGTCGGTGAAGATGCGCGCGCCGGTGCTGCCGGTCTCGGGGAGCAGGATCATGAACTCCTCGCCGCCATAGCGGCCGAGGAAGTCCATGGTGCGCAGTTCGCGGCGGAGCATCGCCACCAGGTCGATCAGGACGCGGTCGCCGGCCTGGTGGCCGCGCGAGTCGTTGATCCGCTTGAAGTCGTCCACGTCGAGCAGCACCGTGGTGACGACCTGGTCGTAGCGGCGTGCACGCTCGAGCTCTTCGGCGAGGCGCTCTTCGAGGTTGCGACGGTTGCCGGCGCCGGTGAGCGGGTCGGTGTCGGCGAGCTCGCGCAGCTGCGCGTTGCCGTTGTGCGCCTGCTCGAGGTCGTACGCCTTCTCGAGCGCCGTCACGGCCGCCTCGATCACCTGCTCGGCGAACCCGAGGTCGAGTGGATTGAGCGGCGGATCGTCGGCGGTGGTGCGCAGGAAGAAGACGCCGGCCGTCTGGCCCTTGAGCGAGAAGGGGAGGGCAATCACCGAGCGGGTGCGCCCGTCGGAGGTGCCCGGACTCCAGGTGCCGCGGACCTCCTGGTAGAGCGGATCCTGCTCGACGTCGGCCACGAGCACCGTCTCGCCCGTGAGGATGGCGCGCTTGATCTCGGGATACTTGTCGAGGTGCACCCGGAGGTCGCGCAGCGTCGGGTTCTCGAAGGCCGCGACCACGGTGCCCTCGGCGTCGCCGGGATTGGCGAGCACCACGGAGCAGCGCGCGATGCGCAAGCCGGTCGCCACGCGGCGCACGAGGATCTGGTAGATCTCCTGCGGATCGAGCGAGGCGGTGACCTCGCGCAGAATCGCCACCAGCTCGTTGCGCGAGCGCGCCTCGGCGCGGGCCCGGTTGAGCTCGCGCCCGACGCGCAGGTGGGCCTTGATGCGGGCGAGGAGCTCGCGGACCCGATACGGCCGCTGAACCACGTCGGCCGCGCCGAGGGTCTGCGACATGAGCCGCGCGGGATCGAAGTCGGGGTCGGTGAGGATCAGCAGCGGGACATCGCGCACGCGCATGTCCTCGCGGACGCGCGCCACGCGATCGAGCGTGCCCGCGTCGGCGCCACCAATGTCGAGGATGAGGAGATCGTACTCCTGCTCGAGGCGCTCGAGGAGTTGCGGGCCGCCGATGGCGGTCACGATGTCGTAGCCGTTCTCCTTGAGCACCCACGACAGCGTGCGCGCGAGCGCGTTGTCCTCGGTGGCGAGGAGCAACCGCGGATTGAGCGCCATCATCACCCGATCAACTCGTCGTAGCGGGCCGGGTCGACGTTGCCGCCGGTGGCCACCAACGCGATCGCGTCGTGGCCGTCGAGCCGTCCGGCGAGCCAGGCCGCAGTGGTGACGGCTCCCGAAGGTTCCACCCTGAGACCATGGCCCGCGAGCCAACGCATTGCCGTGCGGATCTCGTCGTCGGTCACGGCAACCACCTCGGCCAAAGTCGGTGCGATCAACGGCCAGGTGAGGGAGCCCACCGAGCGCGTCAACAACCCGTCGGCCAGACTCGTGCCACCAGAGGCCAAATCCACGGGGTGCCCCGCCGTCCGCGCCGCCGAGAGCTTGGGGACTCCGCTCGGTTCCACGGCGACTACCCGGACTCCGGGGCGAAATGCCCGGACCGCGGCGCAGATGCCGGCCAGCAACCCGCCACCGCCGACCGGCACCACGAGGGTGCCGACGTCCGGCCACTCCTCGAGGATCTCCAGTCCGCACGTGCCTTGTCCGGCGATGACATCGGGGTGGTCGTAGGGGGGGATGAAGCAGAGACCGCGCTCGGCCATCAGGCGTTCGGCGGCCTCGGTCTGTTCGGGGCCGCGCACCTTGCCGACCTGGAGCACCTCGCCGCCGAGCGCCTTGACCCCGGCGACCTTCACGGCGGGTGCCGATTCGGGCATGACCACCACGGCGGGGATGCCGTGGCGTTGTGCGGCAAAGGCCACCCCGAGCCCGTGGTTGCCACTCGACGAGGTGACGACGCCACGGGCGCGGCCGGCGTCCGGCAGGCGGCGCACTGCGGTCCACGCGCCACGGATCTTGAACGCCCCGATCGGCTGCTGGAACTCGGCCTTGAGGCGCACCGGCCGATCGCCCGGGAGCGGCAGCAACGCAGTGCGCTCGGCGACGCCGAGGAGGCCGGCCTGCGCCTCCCGGAGGTCGGCGAGCGTGGGTCCGGTCACGCCTCGGTGCCGTCCGCGGCTGCGTCCTCGCCGCCGTCGAGACCCTCGGCACCTTCGGCGTCGTCGTCTTCCTTCTGCACGCGCGCCACGTCCACGATGCGGTCGTCGGTGTCGAGGTTCATCAGCTTGACGCCCTGCGTGTTGCGGCCGCTGACGCGGATCCCTTCAACCGGGCAGCGGATGATGACGCCGCCCTTGGTGATCATCATCAGCTCGTCCTCGGGGAGGACGTCCTTGAGCGCAATCAGGCGGCCCGTCTTGGGCGTCTGCTGCATCGTGATGATCCCCTTGCCGCCGCGCTTCTGCACGCGGTAATCGCCGATGAGGGAGCGCTTGCCGATCCCCTTCTCGGAGACCACCAGCAGCTCGGCGCGCTCGCGCACCACCACCATGCCGATCACGCGGTCCTCGACACCCAGTTCGATGCCCTTCACGCCGCCGGTGGCGCGTCCCATCTCGCGGACGTCGCTCTCGTGGAAGCGGATCGACATCCCCGACGACGTGGCGAGGACGATGTCGTCGTTGCCGCGCGTCTTCTGGACGTCGATCAGCTCGTCGTCGGCCTCGATGTTGATCGCGTTGATGCCGACGGTGCGGACGTTCCCGTAGGCCGACATCACCGTCTTCTTCACGGTGCCGTTGCGGGTGGCGAACATCAGCCACTCGTCGTCGCCGAAGGTGCGCACCGGCACCAGCGCGGCGATGCGCTCGCCCTCGCGGATGTTGATGCAGTTGACCACCGGCTTCCCGCGCGCCGCGCGGCCGCCCTGCGGGATCTCGTGCACCTTGAGCCAGTACACGGTGCCGCGGTCGGAGAAGAACATCAGGTAGTCGTGGGTGGACGCGATGAAGAGCGTCTCGACCCAGTCGAGCTCCTTGGTCTCCATGCCGGTGAGCCCGCGCCCGCCGCGACGCTGCTTGCGGTAGGTGCTGACCGGGATCCGCTTGATGTAGCCGGTGTGGGAGATGGTGATGACCATGTCCTCTTCGGCGATCAGGTCCTCGACCGAGAACTCACCCTGGTCGCGGAGGATCTCGGTGCGGCGTGCGTCGCCGTACGTGGTCGCCACTTCCTCGACCTCGGCCAGCAGGATGCCCATCCGCTTCTCGCGCGAATCGAGGATGCTCTGCAGCTCGGCGATCGTGGCGCGCACCTCGGCGAGCTCGGCCTCGAGCTTGTCGATCTCCAGCCCGGTGAGCTTGGCGAGGCGCATGTTGAGGATCGCGTCGGCCTGCAGCTCGGAGAGGGCGAACCGGTCCCGCAGGCGGCGATCGGCCTCGCCGGTGTCGGCCGAGGACCGGATGATCGCGATCACTTCGTCGATGTTGTCGACGGCGATCTTGAGCCCCTCGAGGATGTGCTCGCGCTTCTTCGCCTCGGCGAGGTCGAACTCGGTCCGCCGCACGATCACCTGGTGGCGGTGCTCGATGAAGTGGCCGAGGATCTCCTTGAGGGCCATGACCTTCGGGGCGCCGTTGACCAGCGCCAGGTTGATCACGCCGAAGGTGGACTGCATCGCGGTGTGCTTGTAGAGCTGGTTGAGCACCACCTGCGCGATCGCGTCGCGCTTGAGCTCGACCACCAGCCGCATGCCCTCGCGATCGGATTCGTCGCGGACGCCGCTGATCCCCTCGATCTTCTTCTCGGACGCGAGGTCGGCGATGGCGATCGTGAGGTTGGCCTTGTTCACCTGGTACGGCAGCTCGGTGATGATCAGCGCGTTGCGGCCGGTCCGCTCATTCTCCTCGATCTGCACCCGGGCGCGCATGATGACGCGGCCACGGCCCGTCTCGTAGGCCTCGCGGATCCCCGCCTCGCCGTAGATGTAGCCGCCCGTCGGGAAGTCGGGCCCCTTCACGTGCTTGAGGAGGTCGTCGACGGTGCAATCGGGGTTCTTCACCAACTCGCCGAGCGCCTTGGCGACCTCGCGCAGGTTGTGCGGCGGCATGTTGGTCGCCATGCCGACGGCGATGCCGCTCGATCCGTTGATCAGCAGGTTGGGGATCTTCGACGGCAGGACCGTCGGCTCCTCGCGCTGGTCGTCGAAATTCGGCTGGAAGTCGACGGTGTTCTTGTCGATGTCCTCGAGCATCTCGAGGGCGATCCGCGTCATCCGCGCTTCGGTGTACCGATAGGCGGCCGCCGGGTCGCCGTCGACCGAGCCGAAGTTGCCCTGGCCATCGACCATCGGATAGCGAAGCGAGAAGTCCTGCACCATGCGCACCATCGCCTCGTACACCGAGGAGTCGCCGTGCGGGTGGTACTTGCCGAGCACGTCGCCCACGACCGTCGCCGACTTCTTGTAGGCGCGGTTGGGGATGAGGCCGAGCTCGTTCATGGCGTAGAGGATGCGACGATGGACCGGCTTGAGTCCGTCCCGGACGTCGGGCAGTGCGCGCGAGACGATGACGCTCATCGAGTAGTTGATGAACGACTGCTGCATCTCGTCTTCGATCAGGCGCGGGAGGATCCGTTCGCGCGAATTCGGTGCGGTCATGAGTCCGGGAGACGTGGGGGTTGGTCAGCGTCCGAGGGAATCGGACGGAACCGGGGAAATATAGCCCCCCCTCGGCCCGGAACCAAGCCGGCGGCGGATTCCTAAGTGGTTGTGGGAGCGGAACTTACCGAATGAACTCTCCTGCCGCGGCCGTCAGGCCGCGGGGGTGAACGGTGAACGGTGAACGGGGCGCGGCCGTCGGCCGCGCTGGGTGAGGGGTGAGGGGGGAGGGGGAGCTCCGTCATCCCGAAGGAGCGAAGCAACTGAGGGACCTACGTGCAGGCGAATGCGCCTGGGCTTGGTGCATTCACAGTCACGCAGGTCCCTCGCTTCGCTCGGGATGACAACTCCCGTTCACCGTTCACCGTTCACCCCCCCTTCACCCCTCACCCCTCACCGCGGCTGAAGGCCGCGGCTCGGCGCCGCCACCCCATCACGAACGCCGGCATCAGGAACATCGCCCCGATCGTTCCCGCCACGGTGCCGCCGGCGGTGGCCAGTGCGATGGCGCCGAAGAGCGTGGTGGCCGCGCTCCCCCAGGCCATCGGGATCAGCGAGGCGAGCGTGGTGAGGGTCACCAGGACGATCATCCCGGCGCGGTCGAGGGCGGCGCGCATCACGTCGGCGCCGTTCGCAGGCGTCTCGCCATGGCGGCGGCGCGCCTGCAGCACCGCGTCAATCAGCAGGATCGACTGGTTCACCGCGAGCCCGACCACCAGGATCACACCGACGGCAGCCTCGCGGGTGAAGGCCGACTTGGTGACCCAGAACGCCGCCACCACGCCGCCGAGGGCAATCGGCAGCGAGAGGAAGACCATCAACGCCGCCCAGGTCGAGTCGAACACCAGCGCCACCGCGAGCAGCACCAGCGCCACGCCGATCGCGAAGACGTACCAGAGGCCCTTGGCGCTCTCGTCCTCGCCCCAGTTGCCGACCTCGTCTTCCACCACATATCCGGCCGGGACCGAGATCGACTCCATGAAGGCCTTGTGGGTGCGGTCGGCGAGCTTCTGCGGGCCGCGGAAGTCGTAGGAGAGGACCCGGATGTACTGCTGGTCCTCGCGCTGGATGGTGGCGAGTCCCTCGACTTCGGAGACCGCGCTCACGTCGCTGATCCGGATCGGCGAACGGGTCGGGTTGGAGACGAGGCCTTCGCCGAGCTGCACCATGGTGCGCTCCTGCGTGCCGATCGAGCGGACCACCACGTCCACCGTCTCATCGCCGATCTCGAGCCTCGTCCCGCCGGTGGCACCACGCACCTGGCGCGCCACCGAGCCGGCGTAGTCCTGCGCCGTGGCGCCGATCCGATCGAGCGCGGCGCGATCCGGCTGCATCGCGATGGAGACCGACTTCTCGCGGTTCCACCCCATCCCGGCATTGACGTTGATCTCGTCCTTGCGGACGCGCGGGATGCCCGAGAGCCGCCGCTTCAGGTCGAGCGCCACCTGCAGCACGCCGTCGTAGGAATAGCCGAGAATGCGGATGCGCCGGCTCGGCCCCATTCCACCGCCGGAGCTGTTGTAGTAGCCCTGGGCGCCCTTCGGTGGCGAGACATTGACGGAGTTGGTGCCGCCGATCAGCACCGAGCGCTGGACGAGCTCTTCGTAGACCACATACGGGGCATCGCCGAGCGAGCCCTCGGGGGTGAACTCCACCACCACCTGGCCACCCGATGGCGAGACATTCGCGGTCACCAGCGCCACGCCCTCGCGGCCCACCGCCACCGACTCGAGCTCGCGCACCAGCCGCTCGATCTGCGCCGGATCGGAGCCACGCGGGAAGGAGACGCCGGCACTGATGGTGCTCCGCTCGCCGCCACCCCAGCCACCCCAGCTGTTGCGTGGCACCTTGGTGATGAAGCCCCAGGTGAGCACGCCGATGGTGGCGACCGTGACGCCCACGGTGACCCAGCGCCAGCGCAGCAGGCGGTTGACCACGCGCTCGTAGACGCGCGACAGCCTCGGCCAGCCGTGCACCCGACGGTTGCCACCCTGACCCACCGCGGGCACCAGAATCAATGCCGTGCCGACCGACCAGAAGAGCGCCATCAGGAACGCCGCGGCGAACGGCACGAAGGCCGCGCGGGTGTTGCCCTGCAGGTAGAGGAAGGGGAAGAGCACCACCGCGGTGGTGAGCGTCGAGCCCACCACCGCCGGCGTGATCGCGCGCCCGGCCTCGGCGCGCGCATCGGCGGTATTGGCCACGTGCCGCAACCGCTCCACCACCACCAGCCCGTTCTGCACCAGGATCCCGATGCCCATGGCCAGCCCCGCGAGGGTCAACATGTTCGCGGGGATCTTGAAGAGATAGAGACCGAGGGCCGTGCCGGCGATCGCCACGGCCGCGCTGCCGAGCACCAGCGTGGCACCCGGCAGGGAGCGCATGGTGGCGAGCAATACCAGGAAGACCGCGCCGAAGGCGATCGCGCCGCGGAGCATCAGGTCGTTGAGCTGCTTGGCGAGGTCCTCGCTTTCGTCGCGCGCAATCGCAAGGCGCACGCCCGGCGGGAGCTTGGCTTGCAGTTCGGTCAGCACGGTGCGCGCCGCGGCGGCGGTCTTGATGGCGTCGGCGCCGGCTTCGCGCTGCAGCGAGATCCCCACCGCGGTGCGGCCATTCAAGCGGAAGGCGCGTCCCTCGCTGTCTTCCTCGGGGGCGATGAAGGCCAGTTCACCGAGCGAATAGACAATTCCACCGGGCCCGCGGATGGGAAGCCGGGCCAGGTCTTCGATCGCCTTGGGCTGGTCGCGCACCGAGACCGAGAGCACCGACGGGCCGGTGGTGATCTCGCCGATGGGTTGCGAGATCTTGGCGCCACTCACCGCCTGGGTGATCAGTGCCGGATCGAGCCCCAGCTGCTGCATCTTGTTGGCGTCGTACGAAATCACCACGCCGTTGCGGGCCCCGCCATTGATCGAGACCGACGAGATCCCGGGCAACGAGCCGAGATACGGTACCACGTAGTCTTCGGCGATCTTCTTGAGGGCGCCCGGCGTGTAGCTGCCGACCACATTGATCAGCAGCAGGGGTTGCTCGGTCAGCTCCTCGGGCACCCAGTTGCCCACGCTCAGCGAACCGCGCGCATTCTGCGGCAGGTCGTCGCGCAGCGTCTCGAGCCGCTCGAGCACGCCGAGGCGCGCCAGCGCCACGTCGGTGTCGGGGTCGAGCTCCACGGTGATGTTGGAGCTCCCCTCGTTGGAGAGCGACTCGGTGCGGCGCACCCCGCGCACGCCCTGGATCGCCGCCTCGATCGGCGACGTCAGGTACATCTCGATCAGTTCGGGCGACGCGCCGTTCCACCGCGCGCCCACCGAGAGGCGCGGGACCTCCACGCTCGTCTTGGTGGCGAGCGGCAGCTTGGTGAACGCCACGCCGCCGGCGATCAGCAATCCCGCGGCGAAGGCCCACACCACGGCCGGGCGGGAGGCGGCCCAGCGGATCATGCCTCGACCTCCGCCGCCGCACGCGCCGCCGCTTTCCGCTCGGCGCGTCGTTCCACCACCGCATACGCCGTGGGGAGCAGGAAGAAGGTCACCAGCAGCGCCGACACCGAGCCGCCGATGATGCCGGCCGCGAGCGGCTGGTAGAGCGCGCCGCCGCTCCCCCAGTTGAAGACCAGCGGCAACACGCCGGTGATGGTGGTGAGCAGCGTCATCGCGATCGCGCGCAGTCGCTGCCGCCCGCCGAGCACGATCGACTCGTCCACCGAGTGGCCCATCTCGCGGAAGCGGCGGATCGCGTCGAGCTTGACCACCGCCTCGTTGTCGGCCATGCCGATCATCACCACGATGCCGATCAGCGAGACCGCGTTGATCGACTGCCCGAGCATCCAGAGGGCGATGATGCCACCGGCGCCGGCGAGCGGCACCGTGGTGAGCACCAGCAGCGGCGTGGTGAACGAGGCGAACTCGCCCGCAAGCACCAGGAACATCAGGGCCACGGCGAGCACCGCCACCAGCCCCAGCTCGCGCGAGGTGCGCTGCTGCTCCTCGTCGGCGCCGGTGATCTGCCACTCGGCACCAGGCGTGAGCGTGAGCCCGGCCATCACGCGCTTCACGTCCTTGGTGGCGCGCGCCGTGCCCCCGCGCTCGACCACCGCCTCGACCACCGACACCGGACGCTGGTTGGCGCGCACCACCTCGATCGGGGCGCGCACCTCGTTGACGGTGACGAACTGGCTCACCGGGAAGCCGTTGATGGTCGAGGCGAGCGCGGTCTCGAGGTCTTCGTTGGCGCTGCCGGCGTAGCGGACCTGAATCGGCGTGCGCCGGTCGGTCTGCCGCAGGTCACTGGCGTCCACGCCGCCGAGCGCACTCCGCAGCGTGTTGATGATCGGCTGGATCTGCATGCCACGCTGGGCAATCACGTCGCGCCGCAGCGTGATCTCGACCACCGGCTGCGTGCCGGCAAAGCCGTCGCGCACGTCGGCCAGCGTGTTGAGCTCGGCCACCGCGGCGCGCACCATGTCCGCGGAGCGGGCGGCGTCACTCGGCTTCGGCGCCGAGACCTCGACGCGCACCGTGCGGCCTTCGCGGCCGATGAGCGAACCGAACTCCGACTGCCCCGCGAGGTCGATGGCCAATGAGCCCTGGGCCAGGTCGGGCACCGCCTTGCGCAGCGAATCGGCAAAGACCGGCGCCGACATCGACTCGGGGACGGGGATCACGAAAACCGCCGTGCCGGAAGTGCCCGGCTCCGCACCCGCCAGGACTTCCTCGTCGGTCGCGACGCCCACGCGGGCATAGACGCCCACCGAACCGAGCCGCTTCGCCGCCGCTTCGAGTCGCTGGGTCTGCCGCACCGTCTCCTCGATGGCAGTGCCTTCCGGAAGGCGCAGCTCGGCCACGGCCGTCCCCTCGTCCACCTGCGGCAGCACCTCACGCGGGAGGGAGATCGCCAGGGCGATGGTCACCGCGGTCACGGCGATCGACACGCCGAAGACGGTGCGGGTGTGCGCCAGCGACCAGTGCATCCCCCGCTCGTACCAGTCGGTGAAGGCGGTTCCCCAGCGATTCAGGCGGTCGTCCGCGGCACGCGGCGTGATGGTCGGGACCGCACCCTTCTTGCGGCCCCAGGTAAGCATCACCGGCATGAGCGTGAGTGCCATCACCAGCGAGGCGAGCAGCGAGGTGACGACCGAGAGCGAGAGGTCGCGGAAGAGCGCGGCCGCGAGCCCCTGCACGAAGACAATCGGTCCGAACACCAGCACGGTGGTGAGGGTGCCCGCGACCAGCGGCGCGGACACATCCTCGGCCGACTGCCTGGCCGATTCCCAGTAGCCCATCCCCTCCTCGCGGAGGCGGCCGGTGGCCTCGGTCACCACGATGGCGTTGTCCACCAGCAGGCCGACCGCGAGCGCGAGGCCGCCGAGCGAGAGGATGTTGATCGTCACGCCGAGCAGTTGCAGCAGCGTGAGCGACACCAGCACCGAGAGCGGCACCATCACGCCGATCGCCAGCGACATCCGCCAGTCGCGCAGGAACACCAGGATCAGCAGGATCGAGAGGATGCCGCCGGCGATGATCTCCTGCGTGAGGTTCGAGAGCGCGTCCTCGACGAACTTGGCCTGCGCGGCCACCATGTGGATGCGCACGTCGGGGAACTGCTCACGCAGCACGTCGAGCGTCTTCTCGAGTTCGCGGGTGACGGCCACCGTGTTGGAGCCGCCATCCTTGTACACCACCAGGCCCACGGCGGCGGCGCCATCGAGGCGCACCAGCGTGCGCGGGTCGGCCGAGGCGGGCGTGACCGTGGCGATCTGGCCGAGCGGGATCTTGGCGCCGGCCGGGCCGACCGGGATGGCGCGGATCTGATCGGGGTCCTGCAGCTCGGTGAGCGTGCGCACCGAGAAGCGGAACTGCCCGCGACGGATGGTGCCGCCGGTGGCGGCGGGGTTGGCGGTCTTGATGGCCGAGGCGATGTCGTCGGGCGTGATGCCGAGCGCGCGGGCGCGCTCCGGGTCCACGTCCACGCGGATCTCGTCGGCGGGATCGCCCACCACGGCCACCGAGGCGACGCCAGTGATCTGCTCGAGGCGGCGCGCGTGGACATCCAACGCGGTGCGCGAGATGGCGCGCAGGTCGCCGGGACCGGTGAGGCCGAGGATCGCGATCGGCCGCTCACCCGGGTCGGAGGTGAGCAAGGTCGGACGCGTGGCGGTGCCGGGGAGAAGGCCGCGCATGTTGTCGAGCTTCTCGCGCACCATCAGCACCGTCTTCTGCATGTCGGTGCCCCACGCGAAGCGCAGGGTGGTGCTTCCCTCGCCATTGCGACTCACCGAGCGCATGTCCACCAACCCCGGCGTGTTGCCGACGTTGGTCTCGACCGGCTCGGCGACGAAGCGCGAGACTTCCTCGGCGGCCGCACCCGGGAAGGCGGTGCGGATGGTGAGCACGGGGAGCGTCACGTCCGGCAGCAGCGACACCGGCATCTGCCGCAGCGACACCGCGCCGAGGAGGACCAGGGCGAGGATGGCCGAGAACGTGGAAATCGGGCGGCGCAGGGCCGCAGAGCTCAACGACACGAGGGCGCGCCGCTCAGTTCGTGTCGCCGTCGCGCTTCGCCACGAGGCGCACCCGCGCCTGGTGGGTCAGCGTGAGGTGACCATCCACCAGCACCACGTCGCCCGGCTTCACGGGGATCAGCCCGGTGGTGGTATCCGGAAGAATTTCCATCTCGCGCCCGTTGCTCTGGCCGCGCTCGATGTACTCCCACATCGCGATGCCGTCGCGCACCACGAACACCAGCGGACGCCCCTCACGCTCGATCACCGCGCGCTGCGGCACCATGATGCGGTTCGGCAGCCGGTTCGCCTCAAGCAGCAGTGACGCGAACATCCCGGGGCGCAACTTGCCGTCGCCGCGCACGCGGATCACCGCCTTGCCGGCGCGGGTCACCGAGTCCACCAGCGGCAGGATCGCGGCGATGGTGCCGCGAATCGGCGTGGGGCTCACGGCCGCCACGGTGATGAAGGCATCGCCGCCGACGCGCAGCTTCG
>Ga0073899_10004598_pt1 | contig 12067 bp, 9 predicted proteins | sample KloWWTmetaKNB5Ph_FD_88975 | JGI IMG/M metagenome (GOLD analysis project Ga0073899, IMG submission 88975) | Active sludge microbial communities from Klosterneuburg, Austria, studying microevolution and ecology of nitrifiers - Klosterneuburg... | ecosystem: Engineered > WWTP > Aerobic digester >... | reverse complement strand
GATCTCCTTTCAGGACAAGGACACCCTGGTCGAGAGCTACCCGATCTCCATCGAATGGCCCGGCGCTGAAGAGGTCGCGGCCTGGGCGCCGGTGGCCACCTGCCGCCAGCGTGTCATCGACCGGCTGCAGTTGCCCGCCGAGGTTTGCCTGGCCGTGGGCATCGATCGATTCGACTACACCAAGGGCATCCTGGAGCGCCTGAACGCGGTGGAGCGGATGCTGGAGAAGTGGCCAGCCTGGATCGGCCGGTTCGTCTTCGTGCAGGTCGCCGCGCCCACACGCAGTTCGCTGGACGAATACCGCAGCTTCCAGGAACGCACCGAGCGCGTCACGGCGCGCATCAATGAACGCTTCGGGCGCCCGGGCTACCAGCCGGTGCACCTGCTGGCGCAGCACCATGAACACGACGCAGTGATGGAACTGCTGCGCGCCGCCAACATCTGCGTGGTGACCAGCCTGCACGACGGCATGAACCTCGTCTGCAAGGAATTCGTGGCCGCGCGCGACGACCTGCAGGGCGTGCTGATCCTGAGCCGGTTTGCCGGTGCGGCGCGTGAACTGTCCGAGGCCCTCATCGTGAATCCCTACCACGTGGAGGAAACGGCCGACGCCCTGAACCGCGCCGCCCTGATGCCCACCGGCGAACAGCGCGAGCGCATGGCCAGCCTTCGCAGCACGGTGAGCGAATTCAACGTCTTTCGCTGGGCCGGGCGCATGCTGGCCGATGCCGGGCGCTGGCGCTTGCGCGCGCGCATCGAAGCACGCGTGCGAAGTCACCAGCGCGGGTAACCGGTCAACGCCTTCTCAGAGCCTGCCAACCATGCAACACCTGTTCGGCCCCGATGGTGAAGTGGCGCTGGCGCGGGCCTTGCGGCAAAGACCGCTGCTGGCCTTCGACTTCGACGGCACGCTGGCCCCCATCGTGGCCCGCGCCGAGGATGCGCGGCTGTCGACGGCCGTGTCCGCCCGCTTGAAGGCCCTGGCCACGCAATTGCCGCTTGCCATCGTCACCGGCCGCACCGTGGCTGACGTACGAGGGCGGCTCGGCTTTGAACCCCAGTTTCTGGTGGGCAACCATGGTGCCGAGGATGCGCAGGATCCACAAGCGAGTGTGGCCTTCATTCAAGGCCTTGAAGGCCTGCGTCTGCGGCTGCAGGCGCGCCAAGCCGACCTGGATGCCGCTGGCATCGCTGTCGAAGACAAGGGTGTTTCCTTGGCCTTGCACTACCGGCTCTCACGCCTGCGCGAACAGGCACTGGCGCTGATCACGCAGGTGCTGCATCCGCGCGACCCTGCATGGCGCGTTTTCGGCGGCAAGATGGTCGTCAACATCATGGCCAGGGATGCACCGGACAAGGCTGCCGCGGTCCGCACCTTGATGGCCCGTTGTGGCGCACATTGCGCCGTCTTTGCTGGCGACGACATCAACGACGAGCCCGTGTTCGAATCCGCACCGCCGCACTGGCTGACGATCCGTATCGGCCGTGGCGAAGGCAAGTCGCTGGCGCGCTACTTCCTGGACAGTCCCAATGAGATGGCCATGCTGCTGGAAAGCATGCTGAAACAGTTGCCATTGTTGGCATCCGACTGACCCCGGCAGCCGTGCCTTCAACCATCGGCCAGCCATGCAAGCCAAGGAGCAGCTATCTCGGCGCCTTCTGGGTGGCGCGTTTCTTGTTGGAGGGGGCCGCTGTCGTCGACGGGTGCCTGGCCCTCTTTCCCGTGCCCCGCGCCACAGCGGCCTTGACCTTCTTGCCCTTGCCGATGTTGGCACTGGCCCGTGCCGCCGGGCCCCGGGTGGCGGGCAGCATGACGACGATGCGCTGCCCGGCCTTGAAGCGCCCACCCACACCCAGGCCATTCCACTGCGCCAGCTGCCCTGCGTTGACGCGGTAGCGCCTGGCCACTGCAGCCACGCTGTCGCCCTTGCGCCCGGCCTTGAGATAGATGCGCCGCAGCGGCGGCAAGTCAGGCGCCAGCACGAGTGTGCCGTGATCGGCAATGTGCTCGGCCACGTCGGCGGCATGTGCCGCGCGCGGCACGAGCAGGGTTGATCCGCCTTTGATGAGCATGCGCGGTGGAATGTGGTTGTGCTCGCGAAGCTCGTCTTCCTTGATGCCCAGTTGCCGGGCCGCCTGGGCGGCACTCAGATTGCGCGGCGCGACCCACGCTGTCCAACTGGCCAGCGCCCCTTTGTGCAGCGAGCGGTTGGTGATGAAGCGGTTGGCGTTGTCGTAAGGCAGCAGCACCTGCGGCGTGCCGGCGGCAAGAATCAATGGCTTGTTGAGCTGCGGATTGAGCACCTTGAACTCTTCCAGCGACATGCCAGCGAAACGCGCTGCCAGCGCGACGTCGATGTCACGTTCGATGGGCACACTCAGAAAGTACGGCTGGTCGCCGAGTGCTGGCAAGCTCAGGCCAAAGTCTTCAGGTCGCGCCACGATGTTCTTCACGGCCTGCAGCTTGGGCACGTATTCACGCGTTTCTCTCGGCAGGCGTGGGCTGAGGCTCAGATAGTCGGTGGCCAGCCCGGCTCGCTTGTTTCGACTGATGGCGCGGCTGAGATTGCCCTGTCCCCAGTTGTACGCGGCCAGCGCCAGCTGCCAGTCGCCGAACATCCCGTGCAACTGCTGCAGATAGTCGAGCGCGGCGCGGGTGCTGGCCAGCACGTCGCGGCGGTCGTCGCGGAACACGTTCTGGTACAGCTCGAAGTCAATGCCGGTGCCCGGCATGAATTGCCACATGCCCGAAGCCGCAGCGCGTGACTTCGCCTCGGGGTTGAATGCGCTTTCGATGAAAGGCAGCAACGCCAGTTCGGTAGGCAGGCCGCGGCGCTGCACTTCTTCGACGATGTGGAACAGGTAGCGCCCGCTGCGTTCGGCCATCCGCTGCACATACGCTGGGTCGCGGGCATACCACTGCTCCCACTTCTCGACGAGGTCGGTATCCAGGTCAGGCAGTGCAAAGCCTTGGCGCATGCGCTGCCAGAGCTGGGCGCGCTCAGCGTCCTGCAAGGGGTCCAGGCGAACGCGCGTTCTGGCTGCCGCAGGCGGGTCGACCTCGGTGGCGGCCAAAGCTTGTGGCAGGGGGGCCGACGCGGCGGCCGAAGCCGCCAGCGCCACCGGGCTGGCCGGCGCGAGCGCAGGCGTGGCTGCCGGCGGAGCCTCGGGTGCGGGCAAGGTGGCGCAACCGGCCATGAGCAGCATCATTGCGGCGGCCGCTGCTGCGGACCTCCATCGACGTCGTCTTGTCATCTAGCTATCTACTTACTTGAACCCGGTGCGGCTTGCGCAGGCGGCTGGTTGCGGGTGGTGGTGCCTGGTGCCGAACATGGCGTTGGCAGGCTCAGGCACTCTTCGTACAGCCGCACGGTGCAGCCGGAACAGATGGCCGGGTCAAGTCGCGGGAAGATGCCTCCAATGGCAGCACGCTTGCTGGTGAAAACATGGTCGGCGCCCAGTTCGTGCAAGAAGCCCAGGCGTGCCCACAGCGCCAGCACCTGCGGGCGGGGCCGGTGAAAGTACACGTCGCCGCCCACCCCACGCCGCGCCGTCAGTTCATGGCGCCACATCTCGACTGCGGGGAAGTCGATGAAGTTCATGCTCTTGGCCATGACCAGCAGGTGGCGCTGCGCGCTCGACGCCGTGCGCAGCCCGCGCAGTTGCTCGTTCACCCAGGACACGGCGCCGAAGTAGACCTCGCCTTCCATGCGCAGCATCTTCAGTTGCGGACACTCAGGAAGCGGCTTCCCGGCATCTGCCAGCACCACCATGCTGCGGCCCGGTGCCGCAGTGTCAAACCCCATCGTGCGCATGGCCGGCCGGGAGGTCCGGTACAGGTAGCTCACCAAGGACAGGATGGTGCCCAGCAGGATGGCCATTTCGATGCGGATGGTGACCGTGGCAAGCCCTGTGGCGGCGGCGATCGAGAAGTCGCTGCGGCTGGCCAGCCGCAGGCGCCGCCAACCCGGCAGGTCCAGCAGCGACGCCGCAATCAGCAAGAGCAGGCCGGCGATCACCGCGCTGGGGATCTGGGACAGCAGCGGTGCGCTCACCGCAATCAACGCCAGCAACAGCAGCGCTGAAAACACGGCGGCGAGCGGTGTGCGGGCCCCGGCGTCAAGGTTCGGCATCGAGCGGTTGAGCGAGCCACAGGAGACGTAGCACTGGAAGAGCCCACCCACGACGTTGCTCAGTCCTTGGCCGACGAATTCTCGATTGGTGGAGATGTGCTGGCCCGAGCGCTCGGCCACGGCCTTGGCAATCGAGATGGACTGGCCCAGCGCGACAATGGTCAGCGCAAACGAGATGCCGACCAGGTCGGGCAGCGAACCCCAATCCAGCTGCGGCCAGTGCATTGCCGGCCAGATTGGCGGAATGGCACCCATCACCGACACAGGCAGTCCAAGCCGTTCTGCATGGCCCGGCTGCAGGTGCAAGCGGTTCAACACCCCAGCCAACAAGGTGCCACCCACCAGCGCCGCGAGCAGGTGCGGCCAGCGTGGCAACCAGCGCTTCACTGCCAGGGCCATGGCCACCGTCAGCAGGCCCATAGCCGGTGCGGCCGGCGCCACGCCCGGCAGCTGCGCAGCCACGTTTTCCAGCAGTACCAGCAGTCCGTGGCTGCGTGGTGCTGTCATGCCGAGCAGGTCGGTCAGAGCGTGGAAAACGATCAAGAGCGCCGCACCGCCCATGAAGCCACGCAAGGTGGCCGGCGAAATGAAGTTGGCGACCGCGCCCAGCCGCAGGCCGCCAATCAGCAACTGCATGACACCGACGATGACCGTGACCGCCAGGGCCAGTTCGATGTAGCCGGCAGAACCCACCATGGCCAGCGGCGCCAGCGCAGCCGCCAACGCGAGCGAGTTGGCGTTGGTCGGCCCGGACATCACGTGCAGGCTGCTGCCGAACAAGGCCGCCACGATGCACGGAACGATGGCCGTGTACAGCCCGTACTGCGGCGGCAGCCCGGCCAGCGTGGCAAATGCAAAGGCCTGGGGCAGCACCAGAAGTGCGCCCAGAAGACCAGCCAGCAGATCCGCGCGCAGCGTGGCTTTGCCCACCACGAGCACCCAAGGCCCAAACATCGCAAGCGCCAAGGCCTTCAATGCGGGCATGGCAGGGCCGCAGGGCCGCGCATCGTTGACCGGCCGGCGCAAGCCCCCGTGGCAATCACCGGTTCGGATACTTCAGATCGGCGCGCCGGTTCTGGGCCCAGGCAGACTCGTCGTGGCCCCCTGCCCTGGGCCTTTCACTGCCCCAGCTGATCGCCTCCATCTGCGCTTCACTGACACCCTGGATCTTGAGCGCCTGGCGGACCGCCTCGGCACGCTTCTGACCCAGAGCCAGGTTGTACTCGGCACCACCCCTTTCGTCGGTGTTGCCCTCGATCTTGATGGACAGCTTCGGGTTGGATCTCAAGTACTTGCCGTGGCGTTCTACCAGGCTGCTGAATTCCGGCTTCACGAGGGCCATGTCGAAATCGAAGAACACGCTGCGACCCGTGGAGATGTCACTTCTCGGGTCAAGGTAGGCCGGCAGCGCTGCTGTGGCCACGGTCGGAGAAGGGGTCGGCTTGGCGGCAGCCGCTGCCGCCGCAGGCTGCGCAACCGCCGCTGGCGCCGCTGCAGCCACGGGTTTGGGTGCCGGCGCTGGCGGCGCCACAGGCGTGCTGCTGCAAGCCCCCAGCAATGCGGCCAAGAGCGTCAGCAGGCTCAGCGGGAGGGCGTGGTTCTTGGTGGTGTTCACTATCGGTTCTCCAGGCGATGTGGCAAGAGCGCGGCTGCGCAGCAATACAACGAGCACTCTACGCAGGCCGGGCAGCCACCCACAGTGCGACTGGTCATGCCGAGGTCACGATTTCTGATGCCGTGGGCATCGGGGTGACCGCCACTGCCGGCAGTGGTGCCCTGGCGGCAGGCAGGCCTGTCAGGCGTCGAACGAGAGTGCGATCTGCGTGCCCTTGCCTGGTTCACTGCGCACGCTGAGCCTGGCGCCGATCAAGGCTGCCTGCTCTTGGACGCCGCGCAAGCCGTAATGGCCTGGCCGTGGCAACGCCGGGTCGAAGCCGACGCCATCGTCGGCGACTTCAATGTTGACAAGGGTTCGGTCGCCTTCGATCGGCGTGCTGCGCAGACCGACGCGCACGGCCTGCGCGCCTGCGTGGCGCTCAACATTGCGCAGCGCCTCTTCAATGATCCGGAACACGGTCTCTGCGCGTTCGTCAGTCAAGCTCACAACCGCATCATCGGCCTTCAGGTCCACCGTGACCCCGGTGCGTGCGCCAAAGCGCCGTGTCAGGTCCAGCACTGCCGCGCCGAGGCCTGTATCCCGCACGCCGTTGTCCCGCATCTGGGCGATGGCTGCCCGCGATTCGGACAAGCCCGTCTTGGCCACATCTTCGGCGCGTCCGAGTTCCTCATCGAGTTCAGTCGCACTCATCTGTCCGCGCAGCTTTCGCACAAGGCGCAGTTGTGTCAGCAGTGCCATCAGCGAATGCGCCAGGGTGTCGTGCAGGTCACGCGCGATGCGCAGCCGTTCCCTGGCGACGGCGGCGTAACGGGCCTCGTCGGCCATGCGTTCGATGCGCAGCGTTCGCTCGGCCACTCGGCGGTCCAGTTCGGTGTTGAGGGTCTGCAGTGCTTGCTTCTCGGACTGAAGGTGGTCCACCACTTGGGACAACGTGGCACCAATGCGGCTGACCTCGTCCTTGCCGGCCGGTGCGGCCAGCGAGCGGCGCCCGCCGAGCCGGACGGCCTCTGCGTCAACGGCCAGGCGTGTCAGGCGCCTGGTCAGCAGGCTCGTGGCCAGCGCAGCCACTGCGGCTGCCATGAGGCCGGCGACGAAAACGATCAGAAACACCGTGCGGCGCGTGGTTCTGGCCGGCGCCAGCGCCAGTTCGGCGCGCTGGCGCACGATGGTGGTCCAGCCCAGGCCCAAGCCGTCGGCCAGGCGCAAGTGTGCGCGGCTGCCGATCACATAGTCGCCGCCTTCTTTGGCGTCATCATCTCTTGCCAAGTTGCGGCCGGTCCAGTTCGATGGGCCGACAAGGACCGAGCCGTCGCGTGCGACCAGCAGCAACTCGACCTGCCGGTTCTTGTTCAAGGCTTGCTGCATGCGCAGGACTTGATGTTCGACCCACGGCCATGCGAGGAAAGCGCCCAGCGCCCCACCGCTTGCGAGCGGCGCTGCCGCGTCAAGCAGTCGCGGAGTCTGGCCGTCACCGATGACCTTCGCGACGTCTGTCACCATGCCAGGCGCATGCAGGTCGCTGACAAAGGGTGCCTTGCGCCCCTGCCTGAACCACGGCAGCGCGGAGACATCCGCTTGCGGTGCGGTGCTGCCGGTATCGGCCACGACACGGCCTGAGGCATCAGCCACGCCCAGCCAGGTGAACTCGGGAAACTGCGCCTGCGCCGTCAGCAAAGTGCGGCGAAGCGACGCGGGATCGAGATCGGTTCCCGCAGAGATTTGCGCGGCAGTCACCTGCAGCAACGAGCGGCGGGTTTCAAGGCCCATTGAAAGCGCGTCACGGACCTGGGTCGCAAACTCCGCGAGCAGGCTCTCGGCGTCAAGGCGGGCGCGGTGTTCGGCTTGATTGGAGGCCAGATGGGCCGCGATGAGCGCTGCCAGCGTGACAACGCCGAACACCGCCCATCCGATGGCTGCCGCAATGTGCAGCCTGGGGTCCAGTTGGTGCCGAAGGGGTGCCATCGCTCAGTGGCTCCCCATGTCGCGCCGCTGCGCAACGAAATCGACTCGTGACCTCGACGTGCCCGATGACACTGGTGTGGGTTCCGGCGTGTCGGATAAGCTCTGTGGCATGAGAATTTCTTCGCCTGGGTGCTGCGTTGGCCGTGCCTGAACTGGCAATGATCGACGAATTGGTCGACGCGGTCGCGCGCGCTGGCAGCCTAAGCCAGGAACAGGCTGCCTTGGCCGTGGGCGGCATGATCAGGTTCATGGCCGCACGCCTGCCATCGCCACTCTTCGGTGAGATTCAAACGCGCCTTCACAACCTGGCCAGTCCTGGCGATGCGCTTGCACCGGGACCGGGGCCGGCCGCCCCATGACCTTGGCGAGCGAAACTGAAGGTGCGCGCCCGATTCGCTTGCTCATCGTCGATGATCAGCCGCTGATTCGCCGTGGCCTGTCCATGATGCTGGCGATTGAGCCGGGCATTGAAGTGGTGGGCCAGGCTGTGGACGGCCTGGATGCGGTTGTCCAGGCCTTGGCGCAAACACCTGATGTGGTGGTGATGGATCTTCAGATGCCCCACGCAAGCGGGGTGGTGGCCACGCGGGAGATCACCGCGAGGCTGCCCGCGACGCGGGTGGTGGTGCTGACCACCTACGACGACGACGAACTGGTGTTCGAAGCCATCCGCGCTGGCGCGCAGGCCTACCTGCTGAAGGACGCGAGCGAGGCTGAAGTGCTCGACACCATCCGGTGCGTTCATCGAGGGGAATCGCGTCTTTCGCCTGCCATCGCCCGCAAAGTCATGGACCAGTTTCGAACCTTGGCCACACGGGCGCCGAAGACATCCCACCCGTCCAGCCCAGAGGACCCCACCGCGCCAAAAGGTCAAGTGCATCCGCACCCGCTGCGCGCGTGCGATGAACCGTTGAACGACAAGGAAACTCGGATCCTGGACTTGCTGGCAGCGGGCAAGAGCAACAAGCAGATCGCCGCCGCCATATTCCTGGCCGAGGGGACGGTGAAGAACTACGTCAGCCGCATCATGGAAAAGCTGCATGCAAGCAGCCGCATCGAATTGGCCATGAGGGCAGCGTCAAGGCGCAGTTGAACCGAAACTCGCCTCCGTTGAGGTGGTGGACTCCGACGGACGCTGCGGCTCTCTATACTGTTGTTATGTCCAGTATCGATGCAGGCGGGCCGAACCTGGTCCGGGTCGGCCGGGACCCGGGCTCGAACCCGGGGTCCACACGCGCCAGCGTGGCCATCGGCTTCGGTTCGCCTTCGGGGGACACCGGCGTCACGCGGCTGGATCTCAACGACATCCTGGTGCGGCATCCGCAGGCCACGTTCCTGATGCGCATCACCGGCGACGCGATGCATGAGCTTGGCATCGACAGCGGCGACCTGGTGCTGATCGACCGCGCCATCACCCCGTCGCACGGGCATGTGGTGATCGCCGTTGTCGAAGAAGAGTTCGTCTGCCGGCAGCTCTGCAAGCAGGCCGAAGGCATCCGATTGCAGGCCACACGCGCCGGCTGCGCCGACATCCTGGCCCGTGAAGGCGATGGGTTCCAGATCTGGGGCGTCGTCACCCAGGTCATCAAGACCATGCCCGTTTGAGCGGGCAGGCCCGGGCCGACCACATGTTTGCGCTGGTGGACGTCAACAACATGTACGTCAGTTGCGAGCGGGTCTTCAAGCCTTCGCTCATTGGCCGGCCCGTGGTGGTGCTGTCCAACAACGACGGTGCGTGCATCGCCCGCAGCAACGAGGCCAAGGACCTGGGCGTGAAGATGGCGCAGCCCTGGTTCGAGGTGCGCCACTTCGAACGCACGGCCGGGCTCGTGGCCCTTTCAGCCAACTTCGAGCTCTACGGCGACATGTCCAGCCGCATGATGACGCTGGTGGCGCAGTACGCGCCGCGCCAGGAGGTCTACAGCATCGACGAGTCCTTCCTGGACTTCGACGGCGTGCCAGGGGACCTCGTCACCATCGGCCGCGAGATGCGTGCCCAGGTCCTGCAATGCACGGGCCTGCCCACCAGCGTGGGCTTGGGCCCGACCAAGACCCTGGCCAAGCTGGCCAATCACGTCGCCAAGATGGCCGAGCGCAAACCGGGCTCGTACGACACGCGCTTTGCACAGGTCTGCCACCTGGGCGATGTGAACACCCAGACCCTGCACGAAGTCTTCAGTGCCACCGAGGTGGGCGCCGTCTGGGGTGTCGGGCGGCGCATGACGGCCCGGCTCAGCGAAGGGGGCATCCGCACCGTGCTTGACCTGGTCAAGGCCGACGTGGCGAGCCTGCGCAGGCAGTTCAGCGTGGTGCTGGAGAAGACCGTGCTGGAACTGCGTGGCACGCCCTGCATGGACGTCGATCACGAACCCGCAGCCCAGCAGCAGATGATGTGCTCGCGGTCTTTCGGCTCGCCCGTGACCGAGCTGCCGGGCCTGGTGGAGGTGGTGAGCCAGTTTGCGTCACGCGTGGCAGAAAAAGCCCGTCAGCACGAGGCCGCCGCCGGTGCGGTGCATGTGTTCATCAGCACCAGCCCCTTTCGCAAGAACGACCTGCAGCACGGCCCAAGCGTCACGGTGCCCCTGGTGCGGCCCAGTGCCGACACACGCGTGATCGTCGGCACCGCCGTGCGTGCGGTGCAAGGCATGTACCGGCCCGGCTTCAACTACGCCAAGGCGGGCGTGATGCTGGTGGACCTGCGGCCCCAAGGGCAGCAGCAGGGCGAACTGGACCTGTTCGGGGCCGCCGGCGATGAATGCCCGGGCGCGGCGCGCGCCGACCCCTCACGCTTGATGGACGCCCTGGACACGCTCAACCGCCGCTTCGGGCGAGGCGCGGTCACGGTGGCCAGCGCGCAACACCAGAGCCGGCATGGCCAGCACGCAGGCAAGCAGCAGCGGCGCTCTCCGCGCTACACCACCAGGCTGGAAGAGATCGTCACAGCGCGGGCCTGAGTGCCGGGCGGCGAAGTTCCCCGCAGAGTGGGGGTCGAAGGACGGCGACCAATGCCATAGGATGGTCTTGTGAAGACATCCCCTCTGTTCTGGCCCGCCGACCGCAAGCTCTTCCGTCAACGGTCACGGGCGCGTGTGGTCGTGCCGGCCCTGGCCATCATGGCGGGGGTGTTCATCGCCATGGTCTTGCAGCATGCAGCTTGGAGCTGAAGGGGACGTCAAACCCCCAGGTAGTTGGCCAGCTCGGCGCTTTCGCTCAGCGTGTCGGCGTCGCCCGCCAGCACCACCAGGCCCTTTTGCAGCACCAGCGCACGGTCGCTCTGCGCCAGCACCTTGCGGTAGTCGCGGTCGACGATGAGCGTGGCAATGCCGCTCTTGCGGATGTCGCCGATGACACGCCAGATCTCGGCCACGATCAGCGGCGCCAGGCCCTCGGTGGCTTCGTCCAGCACGATGAGCTCAGGGTGTGTCATCAGCGCCCGGCCGATGGACAGCATCTGCTGTTCACCGCCCGAAAGCTGCGCGCCCAAGTTGCCAAGACGTTCCTGCAGGCGCGGGAAGGTCTCCAGCACACGTTCATAGGTCCAGTCGTTGCGGCCGTCGCGCCCACGGCGTGCGGCCATGACCAGGTTCTCGCGCACGCTGAGGTTGGGGAACACACCGCGCCCCTCGGGCACATAGGCCACGCCCAGGCGCGCCACCTCGTGCGGCCGGGCGCGAGACACGTCTTGCCCGAAGAGGTGGATCTTGCCGTCGCGCTGCGTGACATGGCCCAGCAGGGTGCGGATGAGCGTGCTCTTGCCCATGCCGTTGCGGCCCAGCAGGCCCATGGTCTCGCCACGAAGGATGTTCAGGTCCACACCATGCAGCACATGGCTGGAGCCGTACCAGGCATGCAGGCCCTGGGCGTTGAGAATGATTTCACTCACTGGAATGCCCTCCGCGCTGCGCGCTGCGGGATGAGCGCTTGGGAGCGGCCCGGCGCGCTCATACGCCGTGCCCACCCAGGTATGCCGCCTGCACGGCCGGGCTGGCGCGCACGGCTTCGGGCGTGTCGGTGGCGATGACCTGGCCGTTGACCATGACGGTGATGCGGTCGGCAATGCGGAAGACCGCGTCCATGTCGTGCTCCACCAGCAGGATCGCGTGGCTGTCTTTCAGCGCGGCCAGCAGGGCCAGCATGCGTTCGGTCTCTTCGGCGCCCATGCCGGCCAGGGGCTCGTCCAGCAGCAGCACTTGCGGCGCGGTGGCCAGGCACATGGCGATCTCCAGCTGCCGCTTCTGGCCGTGGCTCAGCAGCCCGGCGGCACGTTCGGCAAAGTCGCTCAGGCCGGCGCGCTGCACGGCATCCTGCGCGGCGCCGGTGCTGGCGCTGCAGCGCTGCGCGTCGCTCCACCAGG
>Ga0073899_10004597_pt1 | contig 12068 bp, 10 predicted proteins | sample KloWWTmetaKNB5Ph_FD_88975 | JGI IMG/M metagenome (GOLD analysis project Ga0073899, IMG submission 88975) | Active sludge microbial communities from Klosterneuburg, Austria, studying microevolution and ecology of nitrifiers - Klosterneuburg... | ecosystem: Engineered > WWTP > Aerobic digester >... | reverse complement strand
GCCGACCTGCTGAAGTCGGCCAAGAGCGTGGTGATCACGCCGGGCTACGGCATGGCGGTCGCCCAGGCTCAGTACCCGGTGGCCGAGCTCACCTCCCGCCTGCGGGCCATGGGGGTCGACGTCCGGTTCGGCATCCATCCGGTGGCCGGTCGCCTGCCCGGCCACATGAACGTGCTGCTGGCCGAGGCCAAGGTGCCCTACGGCATCGTGCTGGAGATGGACGAGGTGAACCCGGACCTGCCGGCCACCGACGTGGCGCTCGTGATCGGGGCCAACGACACCGTCAACCCGGCGGCCCTCGACGATCCGACCTCGCCGATCGCCGGCATGCCGGTGCTCGAGGTGTGGAAGGCGCACGACGTGATCGTGTTCAAGCGGTCCATGAACACCGGCTACGCCGGCGTGCAGAACCCGCTCTTCTACAAGGAGAACACCCAGATGCTGTTCGGCGACGCCAAGCAGCGCGTCGACGACATCCTCAAGGCCCTCTGAGCCGGCCAGCCCGCGGGGACCGCGCCGCCTGAGGCCGGTTCACGCCTGGGTCGCGCCCTCGGTTCCTGCCGTCGGTTCGCGTCCGGTCGCCGACCTCGCCCGAGGGAGCGACGGGTGTCGCGAGGGGCTTCCCCTGCCGACCCCCGGCTCGTCGACGGGTACCCGGAGGGTCCGCGGGGGCACCGACGTCGCTCCAAGGTCACGGCTGGCTAACGATTCACCCGCGAGCGGGGTCGCGTATTGGCCTCGACGGCCGGACAGGGCCAAAATATGCCCCATTCGGCCGGTTTCGATTCCGGCCGCCCTGCGCCGGGTACACCGTCGCAGCCGTCCACCAGGGAGGCATTACATGCGGGCTCGTCCTCGCTTCTTCGCCGCCGCCTCGCTCGCCGCCTTCGCCCTCGTGGCGACCGCGTGCGGCACCACGGCGTCCAACCCCCAGACCAGCACCTCCGCCGCGGCCTCGGTCGCCACCAAGGAGGGTGGCGCCATCACGATCCGTGGCTGCGCGCCGCAGAACCCGCTGATCGGCTCGATGACCGGTGAGGTCTGTGGCGGCAACGTCATCGACTGGACGAGCGCCAAGCTCGTCCGCTACAACCCGGACGACGCCAAGCCCATGATGGACATCGCCGAGTCGATCAAGACCGACGACTCGCAGACGTTCACCGTCAGCATCAAGAAGGGCTACAAGTTCTCGGACGGCACCGAGGTCAAGGCGAAGAACTTCGTCGAGGCCTGGAACATCGCCGCCTACGGCCCCAACGGCCATGAGGGCGGCTACTTCTTCGAGGCGATCGAGGGCTACGACGACACGCAGTGCCCGGCCAACGACAAGTGCGCCACGAAGCCCAAGACCGACAAGCTCGCCGGTCTGGTCGTCAAGGACGACTACACGTTCACCATCAAGACCACCACCCCCACGTCGAACCTGCCCGTGCGGCTCGGCTACTCGGCGTTCGTGCCGCAGCCCGACACCTACCTGGCCAACCCGGCCGCCGAGGCCTTCGGCAAGGTGCCCGTCGCGGCCGGTCCCTACAAGGTGACGGCCAACACCGCCACCGAGATCGTGATGGAGAAGAACGCGGCCTACTCCGGCGCCTACAAGGGCAAGGTCGACAAGATCACCTACCGCATCTACAACGACCCCACCGCGGCGTTCACCGATGTGCTGGCCAACAACATCGACTTCACCGACGTCATCCCGGCCGATCAGCTGGCCGACGACGCGTGGCGCAAGGCCGTCGGCCAGGACCGCACGTCCATCCGTGAGGCCGGCGTCATCGAGGTGCTGACGTTCTCGCCCACCGACGACCAGCTCAAGTCCAACATCCCGCTGCGCAAGGCCATCTCGCAGGCCATCGACCGCCCCACGATCACCAAGGTGATCTACAACGGCACCCGTACCCCGGCCACCGGTTGGGTCTCCCCGGTCGTCGACGGCTACAAGGCCGATCAGTGCGGTGACTCCTGCAAGTACGACAAGGCCAAGGCCAAGGCTGCCTACGACGCCGCCGGCGGCTACAAGGGCACCTTCACCCTCACCGTGAACCAGGACGGCGGCCACAAGCCGTGGGCCGACGCGGTCTGCAACGGTCTCAAGAACGACCTCGGGATGGACTGCGTGGTGCAGATCACCCCGAAGTTCGCCGACCTGCTCAACAAGGCCAAGGCGGGCGAGCTCAAGGGCGCCTTCCGTAACGGCTGGCAGATGGACTACCCGTCGATCGAGAACTTCCTGACCCCGATCTACGCCAAGGGCGCGGGCTCGAACTACTCGAAGTACGACAACGCCGACTTCGAGAAGAAGCTCAAGGACGCCGCGGCGGCCAAGGATCTCACCGAGGCCAACAAGCTGTACCAGGAGGCCGAGGCCTTCCTCGGTCGCGACTTCCCGACGGCGCCGATGTGGTACCGCACGCAGCCGGCCGCTTGGTCGAACAAGGTGACCAACGTCAAGATCAACGCCTTCGGCGTGCTCGACGTCACCGCGATCTCGGTCAAGTGAAGTAGCTGACACACCAACGGCGGCCCGTCGCTTCGACGGGCCGCCGTCTGTGCCTCTAGGGTGTGCCGTGGGTCACGGTGTGAGTGAGGAGGATCGTGGGAACCTACATCGTCAGGCGTCTGCTTCAGATGATCCCGGTGGTCATCGGCGCGACGTTCCTGATCTTCTTTCTCGTCTACGCGGTGCCCGGCGAGCCCTGGGAGGGGCGCTGCGGTGAGCGCGAGTGCTCCGATGCCTACATCGCGAAGTTCAAGCAGGACTACCACCTCGACGAGCCGCTGCTGGTGCAGTACGGCCTCTACCTGGCACGGCTCGTGCGGGGCGACCTCGGCGTCAACTTCTACGGCAACGCCGTCTCCACCGAGCTGCTGACGCGCTACCCGACCTCCATCAAGCTCGCGCTGATCGCCCTGACGGTCACCGTCGTGATCGGCATCAGCGCCGGTGTGCTGGCGGGCGTGCGCAAGGGCTCGTTCCTCGACTCCCTCGTCATCGTGTCCACCCTCGTCGTGATCTCGATCCCGGTGTTCGTCATCGGCTCCATGGCGCAGTTCGGGGTGCTCAAGCTCAACCTCAACAACGTGATCCCGGTCACGGCCAGCGAAGGCACCCTGCAACAGCTGATCCTGCCGGGCTTCGTGCTCGGGTCGCTCTCGGTGGCCTATGCGGCCCGCCTGACCCGCACCAACCTGGTGGAGAACCTCCGCGCCGACTTCGTCCGCACCGCCAAGGCCAAGGGCCTCACGCCCGCCCGGGTGATGGGGGTGCACGCCCTGCGCAACTCCCTGATCCCCGTCATCACCTTCCTCGGCTACGACTTCGGCGGCCTGATGGGAGGGGCCATCGTGACGGAGCGCATCTTCAACATCAACGGCGTCGGTGGCTTCATCTTCCGTTCGATCAACCAGCTCGACGGCGTCTCGGTCGTGGGTGCGGTCTCGGTGCTGGTGCTGATCTACCTGGTCGTCAACCTCGTCGTCGACGTGATGTACGGCGTGCTGGATCCGAGGATCTCCCATGATTGAGCCCCTGAACGACGACGTCTCGCCGAGGCACGACGCCGCGGCTGCCGAGACCGGCGTGCCGCCGGCCGTCGGCGTCCCGGGGCCCGAGGCCTCGAAGGACGTTGCCCGGTCGCTCCTGAGCGACGCGTGGTACGAGATGCGGCGCCGGCCGCTCTTCTGGATCTCGTCGCTGCTCATCGTCGTCGTGCTCGTCATGGCGGCGTTCCCGCAACTGTTCACCAGCCAGGACCCGCTCTACTGCCAGCTGATCCTGTCGCGGCGCCCACCCAGCGCCGAGCATCTGTTCGGTACCGACATCCAGGGTTGCGACGTCTATGCCCGCACGATCTACGGTGCCCGCGCGTCCGTGCTCGTCGGCGTGATCACCACACTGTGCGTGGCAACGATCGGGGTGCTGATCGGCGTCGTCTCCGGCTACTACGGCGGCTGGGTCGACACGCTGCTGTCGCGGGCGGGGGAGATCTTCTTCGCCATCCCGATGCTGCTGGGCGGCATCGTGATCCTCTACTCGCTGCCGTCGCCCCGCGACCCGAACTTCGACCGCACGCTCCTCTACTTCATCGTCGTCGGCAAGGTGATCCTGGCGCTCACCCTGCTGGGGTGGCCGTCGCTGGCCCGCATCATGCGGTCGTCCGTGCTGACCGTCAAGCCGCAGGAGTACGTGCAGGCGGCCCGGGCACTGGGGGCCTCGCCGGCGCGCGTCATCACGTCGCACATCATCCCGAACGCGCTCGCGCCGGTGGTGGTGGTGGCGACGATCAACCTCGGTCAGTACATCGCGCTCGAGGCCACGCTGTCGTTCCTGGGCATCGGCCTGCAGCCACCGGCCATCTCGTGGGGCATCGCGATCTCCGAGGCCTCGGGGCTGGGCTACGTGATCTCGGCCCCGCACATGCTGCTGTTCCCGTCCCTGTTCCTGTCCCTGACCGTCCTCGCGTTCATCATGCTGGGCGAGGTCGTCCGGGATGCGCTCGATCCGAAGCTGCGGTGAGCCGATGACCATGACGAAAGAGACGTTGAACGGCTCCGCGACCTGGCAGCCGGTCGACGGACGCCTGCTCGACGTCCGGGACCTGTACGTGGAGTTCCGCACCCGCGACGGCGTCGCCAAGGCGATCAACGGCGCCTCGTTCACCCTCGACGAGGGCGAGACCCTGGCGATCCTGGGTGAGTCCGGGTCGGGCAAGTCGGTGACCGCGCAGGCCATCATGGGCATCCTCGACACCCCGCCCGCCTTCATCACCGGTGGCGAGGTCCGCTACTGCGGCACCGACCTGCTCAAGCTCCCCGAGCCCGAGCGGCGGCGGGTCCGGGGCGCCGAGATCTCGATGATCTTCCAGGACGCGTTGTCGGCTCTCAACCCGGTCTTCCCGGTGGGGTGGCAGATCGCCGAGATGTTCCGGGTGCACCGTGGCCTCAACAAGAGCGACTCCCGGGCCAAGGCGATCTCGCTCATGGAGCGCGTCAAGATCCCCGGTGCGGCCCAGCGCGTCGACGCCTACCCGCACCAGTTCTCCGGCGGCATGCGGCAGCGCATCATGATCGCCATGGCTATCGCGCTCGACCCGGCCGTGCTGATCGCCGACGAGCCCACCACGGCTCTCGACGTGACGGTGCAGGCACAGATCATGCAGCTGCTGGCCGAACTGCAGGCCGAGCGCAAGATGGGGCTGATCCTCATCACCCACGATCTCGGGGTGGTGGCCGACGTGGCCGACCGGATCAACGTGATGTACGCGGGTCGCATCGTCGAACAGGCCGACGTCTACGAGCTCTACCGCCTCCCGGCCCATCCCTACACCAAGGGTCTGCTCGACTCGATCCCTCGCCTCGACCAGAAGGGGCAGGAGCTCTCGGCCATCAAGGGCCTGCCCCCGAACCTCACCCGCATCCCCCCGGGCTGCCCGTTCAACCCCCGCTGCCGCTACGTGCGGGACGTGTGTCGCACCGGGTCGCCACCGCCGCTGCGCGAGGTCGTCGCGGGCCGGCTCGCCGCCTGCCACTTCAGCGAGGAGGTGCTCAGCGATGAGTGACGTCATCATGCGGGCCGAGGGCCTGGTCAAGCACTACCCGATCAAGGGCGGCGTGCTGCGGCGCACCGTCGGGCACGTGCGAGCCGTCGACGGTGTGTCGTTCGACCTGCACAAGGGCGAGACGCTCGGCATCGTCGGCGAATCGGGCTGTGGCAAGTCGACGCTCGGACGGCTGCTGATGCGGCTGGAGGAGCCGACCGGCGGGCGGCTCACGTTCGACGGTGTCGACGTGTACGCCCAGCGCGGCGGCGACATGCGCCGGCTGCGCCGCGACATCCAGATCGTGTTCCAGGACCCCTACACCTCGCTGAACCCGCGCAAGACCGTCGGCGACATCGTGGGGGAGCCCTACGACATCCACCCGTCCGCGGTGGGCAAGGGCGGCAAGCGGGCGCGCGTGCAAGAGCTGCTCGACCAGGTGGGACTCAACCCCGAGCACATCAACCGCTACCCGCATCAGTTCTCCGGCGGCCAGCGGCAGCGCATCGGGATCGCGCGCGGCATCGCCCTCAACCCCAAGGTGCTGATCTGCGACGAGCCGGTGTCGGCTCTCGACGTGTCGGTGCAGGCGCAGGTGGTCAACCTGCTCGAGAAGCTGCAGGACGAGCTGGGCCTCGCCTACGTGTTCATCGCCCACGACCTCGCGGTCGTCCGGCACATCTCCGATCGGGTCGGCGTGATGTACCTGGGCAAGGTCGTCGAGCTGGGCGACGAGGAGCAGATCTACCAGCGCCCCACGCACCCCTACACCCAGGCGCTGCTGTCGGCCGTGCCGGTTCCCGATCCCACGAGCCGGGAGCACCGCGACACCATCGTGCTGACGGGCGACGTGCCCAGCCCGGCGAACCCGCCGTCCGGCTGCCGCTTCCACACGCGCTGCTGGAAGGCTCAGGAGATCTGTTCCCGGGTCGAGCCGGTGCTCGAGAGCCACAGCGACGGCTTGTCCACCCACGTGTCGGCGTGCCACTTCGCCGAGCCCCGGGTGGTCGTGCCGCCGGCGCCGGACGAGGGCTGAGCCACTCTCACCCTGACCGGGGGAGGAGGCGTCGCTGCCGGCCGTCCGGCCGTCCGGCCGTCCGGTCGATGTCGGCGACCGCTGTCAGGACTCCGTCGTGCGAACCCACGCGTAGGAGTAGGGGCCGAGGTGGCCGGGCAGGGGTTGCCCGGTGAGCTCGTCCACGCCCGCGATGGCCAGCGTCACGTCGCGGCCGGTGACGTTGTGCACACACAGCAGGGGCCCGCGCCGGAGTGCGAACACGTCCCGCCCGTGGTGCTCGACGCGGTGCCCGACGGCGGGGTCCAGCTCGGGCAGCCGAGCCCGTGTCTCGAGCATGCCCCGCAGGCCCTCGAACACGGCGTGCCGAAGCGAGGCCGGGTCGTCCAGCTCGGACTCCAGCCTCGCGCGGTCGAGCTTCGCGCGGTTGATCGACCTGTTCACCCCGGTGAGGTCGACGGCCCGCCGGTCGCCGCGGGAGCCGACCAGGCTGTGCGCGTAGACAGCCGGTACGCCCGGGAGGCAGACGGCGATCGAATGGGCGCAGAGGAAGCGGGCGATCTGGCGCGGCAGCGGCTCGTCGCCCGAGGGGTCGGACAGGGCGTCGAAGTAGTTGATGTTCAGCTCGTAGGCACGCTGGCTGCCGTCCGGCATGGTCCGGGCGCCCACCAGGCCGTCGTGATCGAGAGTGCGCCGGGCCAGGGCGTCGATCTCGGTGGGCGTGAGGATCGACTCCACGCCCCGGACGCCGATGCCGTCGTGGGACGCCAGGAAGTTGAGGAACCAGGTGTCGCCGCCGGCGGTGGTGAGGTCGGCCGCCCACCTCGACAGCGCCGTGGCGTCCTCGGCGACGAACGTGTGCAGCACCAGGGGCGGCAGGGCGAAGTTGTAGACCAGCTGGGCCTCGTCGTGGCCGTCGCCGAAGTAGGCCACGTTCTCGGCGTGCGGCACGTTGGTCTCGGTGATCAGCGTGACCGACGGGGCGACCTCGTCGAGGACCGCCCGCATCAGCTTCACGAGGCGGTGGGTGTTGGGGTGGTGGATGGAGGCCGAGCCGACCTCCTTCCAGGCGAAGGCGATGGCGTCGAGGCGCAGGAAGGCCGCCCCGCGCCGCACGTACTCCAGGAGCACCTCGACGACCGAGAGCAGGGTCGCCGGCGAGCCGTAGTTGAGATCGACCTGGTCGGCGCTGAAGGTCGTCCAGACGTACCGGACGCCGTCGTGAGCTTCGAACGGTGTCAACAGCGGACTGGTACGAGGCCGGACCACCTGCGAGAGGTCCGCGTCGGGCTGGACCGCGAGGGCGTGCGGAGCCCTGCCGGCGAGGTAGTCGGCGAACCACGGACTCCGCGCGGAGATGTGGTTCACGACCGCGTCGAACATGAGCCGCTTGTCGGCCGCCAGCGTGGCGATGTCGGCCCAGTCGCCCAGAGCGGGGTCGACCGACAGATAGTCGATCACGCTGAAGCCGTCGTCCGAGCTGTACGGGAAGAAGGGCAGCAGGTGCACGACCGGCAGGAAGGGGAATCGCCGGTGCGCGACGTCGGCCAGGGTGGCCAGCGGATGCTCGCCGGCGTGCCGAATCTGGTCCCCGTACGCGATCAGCACCGCGTCACCCGCCCCGGGCCGGAACCGTCCGCCCCGGGCGGGCACGCCGGCCACGCCGCCCATGAGTCCGCGCAGCGCCTGCGCGACCTCCGGCCCTCCGCCGGGGTAGAGGAGCTCGCAGAGTCCGTCGATCGAGGTGGTGCTGGCGGACGTGGTGGGTGCCGTGCCGGCGGTGTTCATCGATCGACCTCTTTCAGCTGGAGGAGCACGGCCTGTTCGGGGAACAGGCCCGGAAGGGCGAGGCCCTGGTCGAGGAGCCACCCGGGAAGGACGGTGGTGGGGGTCGTCCACCAGGCAGGCGGCACCAGACCTCTGCGGGACTGCTCGGGATCGGGTCCCGCGATGCCTTCGACGCGGTAGCGGGCGTCCGGACGCAGCCCCGGCAGCCGGACCCGCCCGGGCACGGTGGCACTGGTCAGCTCGACGGCCACGACCGCGAACAAGGCTTCGTCGGCCTGAGGCGACACGACCCCGAACGCGCGCCACCCGGGATCGACGAGATCGGCGTGCACCAGCTCCCCGCTCGCGATCAGGCCCCGGAACCGCTTGTGCAGGTCGACCCACCACGCGAGGGCGTCGAGCTCAGCGGGGGAACACGTGGTGAGGTCCCACTCGATGCCGAGGTGCCCGAACAGGGCGACGACGGCCCGAACGGACAGGGTGTGCGAACGCCCGGTGCTGTGCGAGGCCGCCGAGGCGATGCTGAACCCGAGTCTGCCACTTTCGTAAAGTCTCTACGCAGATCTGGGCAAGAACCATGCGTTAGTGATAGCGTCGGTTCCTCCCGACGGCGAGATCTGCCGGGAGTTCTCGGGCACCACCGGCCGGTCGCTGCCGTGGTGGGTGAACCTCGACGGCGGACCGCTGTATTCGTTCTTCCATCGCGACTACGGCTTCCGCGCGCTGGGCCGCAGGGCCCCGAGCATCGATCTGGACGACGTCTACCGTCCGGACCTGCGACGGACGCCGTCGTCTCGTCCCCTGCTCACGCTGGATGCCCTCAACAACCCGGTGCTCGCCCTGGCGGAGGTGCTCAGCTTCCGCCAGACGGGCGACGTCGCTCGGCTCGCCGCCGTCCTGCCGCCCTTGCTGGCCTCGTTCGAGTCCCTCGACGACCAGCTGCGCCACGACAGCGGGTTGCTGGTCACCGACTGGGCGAGCATGGACAACTCGCCGCGCAACCGTGACCTCTGCTTCGGCGTCGACACCGCCGCCCAGCTGGTGCTCTTCGCCGACAACCTGCTGGAGGCCGCGGGCATCGTCCGGCGCAGCGGCCGCACGGCGACGATCGACGACGGCGCACTCGTCCGGCGCCGTGACGAGCTCTCTGCCCTCATCAACGAGCGCATGTGGAGCGAGGAGCGGGGCTTCTACTTCGACCTCGACGCGCAGCAGAACCAGCTCGGCGTGCGCACCGTGGCTGCCTTCTGGACCCTGATCGCCGGGGTCGCTCCCCCGGACCGGGCGGCCCGTCTGGTGGCGGCGCTCGAGGATCCCGCGGCCTACGACCGGCCGCACCCCGTGCCCACGGTCGCCGCCGACGAGCCCGGGTACGTGGCGGAGGGAGGCTACTGGCGCGGCGGGGTCTGGGCCCCCATCAACCAGATGGTGGTGCTGGGCCTCGACCGGGCCGGCTACCACGACCTCGCCACACGCATCGCGACGAAGCACGTCGACGCCCTGGCGCGCATCCACGAGCAGGAAGGAACCGTCTTCGAGTACTACTCGCCGGAACGCTTCGACCCGGGTGACAACGACCACCGGGACTTCGTGGGATGGTCCGGAACGGGACCCATCGGCTTCTTCGTCACCCACGTCGTGGGGGTGCAGGGCGATGCCGAGGGCGAGCGGTTGACCTGGCGCCTGTCACAACCGGGGAGGGCCTGCGGGGTGGACCACTACTGGTTCGCGGGCCGCCGGCTGGACCTGCGGGCCGACCCCGAGGGCGACGGCTGGCGCTTCCGGCTGGTCGGGGGCAGGGGCCTCACCCTCACCGCGCACACGCCCGACGGTGCCACGGCGACGGCCGTGGTCGACAGCGACGACTGGTCGCTCGTGGTGGCGTGATGCCGTTCTCCCTCGCCGTCTAAGGCGACTCCATCTCCACCGGCACCCACGGCGACGGAGGCTATCTCGCCGACCTTCGTCGGGCCGGAGCCGAGCCGTTGTTCCTGCATGCGGTCGGGTCGAGCAGTCTGGCTCCGAGCGCGCCGAACAGCCTGGTCGACGTGCTCCGGCGCCCCGGGACCCTGCACCCGCGGCTGGACGTCGCCCTCGTGTGGCTCGGGACGAACGACTGGTACTGGGGGACCCCGCTCGGGGATCGGGACGACCGGGACCCGTCGACCTACCTTGGCGCCTGGCACCATTGCGTCGGGCTGCTGCGGGAGGTCAGCGAAGGTCTGCGGATCGTCGCGCCCACCCCGCTGTGGCGCGACGAGCTGCCCCACGGAGTGACCGAGGGAGGCGCGGCGTTCACCTGCCCGAACCGCCTCGGGCACACCCTGACCGACTACGCCGAGGCGCTCGTGGCCGTCGCGGCCGACCTCGACCTCGAGCTGGTCGACATGACCACGGCGACCGGACTCGGTGCCGCCGACGCCGACGCGTGCTTCGAGGACCGGGTGCATCCGAACCGGCGGGGCTATCAGGTGATCGGTCCCGTCCTGGCGCGAGCCGTCACCGCGGCGGCACGGAGATGACGGTCGCGGCGCTCGACTTCGGGGGCACCACGGTCAAGGCCGGACTCGTGCGAGCGGACGGGTCCGTGACCGACGCGTGGACCCTGCCGGCGCCCGTCGACCGCGCCGGGCTCGACCCGATCGCCGACCGGGTCCGTCAGTGGGGGGCGACGGAACGGCTGCTCGGTGTCGGCGTCGCGGTGCCGGGGGTGGTCGACGCCTCGGGTAGTGCCCTGGTGGGCGTGCACGGCAAGTCGGGCGCCATCGCCGGTGTGGACCTGCGCGGCTGGGTGGCCCGCCATGCAGGCGTGTCCCCTCACGACTGTCCCGTCGAGAACGACGCCCGGGCCGCCCTGGCCGGCGAGCTCGTCCCCGGTGGGGCAGTTGCGGGGGCATCGTCGGCGGCACTGCTCATCGTCGGGACGGGTCTCGGCTGCGCCGTGGCGATCGACGGCCGCGTGCTGCGCGGTTCGCACGGCTACGGGGGCATCCTCGGGGGGCACGTCACCGTTCGCCTCGACGGACCGCGCTGCGCGTGCGGCAACGTGGGCTGCGCCGAGGCCCTCGCGGGCAGCCGGGCCCTGCCCGAGCGAGCCCGCTCGCATCCGGGGTACGGCGCCTCACCGCTGGCCTCACTGCCGGCCTTCGGCTATCGGGAACTCGTCGAGGCCGAGGCCGGAGGCGACCCCTGCGCCCGTTGGCTCCTCGACGACTGCGTGCGGGTGTGGGCCGCCACCCTGGTCACGCTGGTCCACGTGGTCGATCCCGACGTCTTGGTGCTCGGTGGGGCACCCCTCGCCGCGGCACAGCTGATCGTGCCGAGACTCGAGCAGCTCGTCGACGACCACCTCTGGCGAGGCATGCCGCGTCCGCCCCTTCGGGTGGCGCGCGACCCCGCGTTCGGCGTCGTCCGTGGACTGGCCGCCATCGTCCGTTCCGACGCCGACCGTCGGCAGAGAAGTCAGGAGTGACCAACATGACGTGGCCGGACCAGCCCCGCAGCCCCAACTACGACCCCCGGCCCCGGATTCCCGTGCCGGGGGAGGCGTTCAGCGGCCACTCGCTGTGGCGTGCCGTGGCGGCCGAAGCGTCGCGACGACGGCCCGATGCGCCGGTGCTGGCCCTGGACTGCTATCCCGGGGTCGACCTCGCGGCGCTGGAACGAGACGTCGCCGAGGCGCTGCCCGCGTACCGGGTCGTCGACTGCGAGTCCGCGGCCCTGCCGAT
>Ga0073899_10004592_pt1 | contig 12079 bp, 10 predicted proteins | sample KloWWTmetaKNB5Ph_FD_88975 | JGI IMG/M metagenome (GOLD analysis project Ga0073899, IMG submission 88975) | Active sludge microbial communities from Klosterneuburg, Austria, studying microevolution and ecology of nitrifiers - Klosterneuburg... | ecosystem: Engineered > WWTP > Aerobic digester >... | reverse complement strand
GCATCTGCTGATGGTGCTGCCCTATGTCTTCGTCGCGCTGGCGCCGGCCTGGCGCAGCTTCGATCGCCGCTACGAATGGTCGGCGCTGTCGCTGGGGCGTGCGCGCGTCACGTTCTGGTGGCGTGTCAAGTGGCCGCTGCTGGCCGCACCGATGGCGTCGGCGCTGGCGATCGGCTTTGCCGTCAGCGTGGCGCAGTACCTCAGCACACAGTTCATCGGTGCCGGCCGCCATGCCACGCTGACCACCGAAGCCGTCACGCTGGCGTCGGGCGGGCAGCGCAACCTGGCGGCCGCGTTCGGCCTGTTGCAGGCATTGCTGCCGGTGCTGGCCTTCGGGCTCGCCGCCTGGGTCGCGCGCCAGCGCGCTGCACTGCGCGGCTGAAATCGTGAGCCTCGAACTGATCGACCTCGAACTGTCGCTGCACGGTCGCGTGCTGGTGCCGAGCCTGAGCGCAAATGTGGACGCCGGCGAGGTGCTGGTGATCATGGGGCCCAGCGGTTCGGGCAAGAGCTCGCTGCTGGCTTTCGCGGCCGGGCTGCTCGAGCCACCGTTGACAGCGCGCGGCCGCGTGCGCCTGCAAGGGCAGGACATCAGCGACTGGCCGACCGAGCGCCGCCGCGTCGGCCTGCTGTTCCAGGACGACCTGTTGTTCCCCCATCTGTCGGTGCGCGACAACCTGTTGTTCGCCGCCCGCGCCGGCGACCGCCGTGCGCGTGTGCGCCACGCCGACGACGCGCTGGCGCAGGCGGGCCTGGCTGGCATGGGCGACCGCGCGCCGGCCAGCCTTTCGGGTGGCCAGCGTGCCCGTGTGTCCTTGCTGCGCGCCTTGCTCGCCGAGCCGCAGGCCTTGCTGCTCGACGAACCCTTCGGCAAGCTCGACGCCGCGCTGCGCCAGCAGCTGCGCGGCTTCGTCTTCGACACGCTGCGCCAACGCGGCGTGCCGACGCTGCTGGTCACGCACGACCCGCAAGACCGCCCGCCCGGCGCCGCCTGCATCGAGCTGCCGGCGCTGGCCGCACCCGATGTTTGACCGCCTGGCCAACCAGTGGCTGCAGCGGCCGCTGCAGGCCGCGGGCCAACGTCTGGTGACACTGGGCGTTGGCGCTGATGCCGTCACGCTGACGGGCTTTGCCATCGGCATGGCCGCGGCGCTGGCGATCGCGCTGCAACAGCCGCTGGCGGGGCTGGCGCTGCTGCTGATCAGCCGGGTGTGCGACGGTCTGGACGGCGCGGTGGCGCGGCTGACGCAGCCCACCGATCGGGGCGCCTACCTCGACATCACGCTCGACTTTCTGTTCTACGCCGGCGTGCCGCTGGCGTTCGCGATCGCCGATCCGCCTGCCAACGCACTGGCGGCGGCGGTTCTGCTGGCCGCGTTCATCGGTACCGGGTCGAGCTTTCTGGCCTTTGCGGCGCTGGCCGCCAAGCGCGGCCTGACGAATATTGAGCATCCGCACAAGGGCCTGTACTACCTGGGCGGTCTGACCGAGGCCGGTGAAACCCTGGCCTGCTTTGCGCTGATGTGCCTGTGGCCGGCGCAGTTCAGCCTGTGGGCCTATGGGTTTGCCTTGTTGTGTGTCTTGACCACGATCACGCGTATCGTCGGCGGCGCCCGCACGCTGGGCCGTCAGGTCGGGCCAGATGCAGCGACCGAGGATCGACAACACCACCAGGGCCCCCGATGAAGAAGTCCAAGATCGTCCTCTTGCTGCTCGTGGTGCTGGCGCTGGGTTTGTTCTTCGCGTTCGATCTCGGGCGCTATTTCAGCCTCGATCACGTGAAGTCGGTGCAGAGCGACTTTGCACGCCTGTATGCCGAGCGGCCGGCCTTCGTGATCGGCGGCTTCTTCGCGGTCTACGTGGCCGTGGCCGCACTGTCGCTGCCGGGTGCTGCCGTGCTGACGCTGCTGGGCGGCGCGGTGTTCGGCTTGTGGGTGGGCTTGCTGGTGGTGTCGTTTGCCAGCAGCGTGGGCGCCACGGTGGCGATGCTGGTCTCGCGCTACCTGCTGCGCGACAGCGTGAAGTCGCGCTTTGCCAAGGCACTGGCCGACATCGACCGCGGGGTCGAGCGCGAAGGCGCCTTCTACCTGTTCACGCTGCGCCTGGTGCCGCTGTTCCCGTTTTTCGTCATCAACCTGCTGATGGGGTTGACGACCATGAAGGCGCGCACCTTCTACTGGGTCAGCCAGATCGGCATGCTGGCCGGCACCTTCGTCTACGTCAACGCCGGTACGCAGCTGGCGCAGATCCGATCCTTGCAGGGCATCCTCAGTCCGGGGCTGCTCGGGTCCTTCGTGCTGCTGGGGCTGTTTCCGCTGGTGGCCAAGAAGATCATCGACATCGTCAAGGCGCGCCGCGTCTACGCGCGCTGGGTCGACAAGAAGCCCGCAAGCTTCGACCGCAACATGGTGGTCATCGGCGCCGGCGCCGCCGGCCTGGTGACCAGCTACATCGCCGCCGCCGTGAAAGCCAAGGTGACGCTGGTGGAGGCGCACAAGATGGGCGGCGACTGCCTGAACTACGGCTGCGTGCCCAGCAAGGCGCTGATCAAGACCGCGACGCTGGTGCGCCAGATGCGCCACAGCGCCGACTACGGCGTGGCCAGCGCGCAGTGGACGCTGGACTTCGCGCAGGTGATGGACCGGGTGGCCGGCATCGTCAAGGCGATCGAGCCGCATGATTCGGTCGAACGTTATCAGTCTCTGGGTGTGGACGTGCAGATCGGCCGCGCGAAGATCATCGACCCCTGGCACGTGCAGATCACCGCCGACGACGGCCAGGTGCAGGTGCTGTCGACCAAGACCATCGTCGTGGCCACCGGCGCGCAGCCCTTCGTGCCGCCCTTGCCCGGGCTGGACGAGGTGGGCTACCTGACCAGCGACACGCTGTGGGCGCTGCGCGAGCAGCCCAGGCGCTTGCTGGTGCTGGGCGGCGGCCCGATCGGTTGTGAACTGGCGCAGAGCTTTGCGCGCCTGGGATCGGCGGTGACGCAGGTCGAGATGGCGCCGCGGCTGATGCTGCGTGAGGACGAGGAGGTCTCGGCCTTCGTGCAGCAGGCGCTGTCGGCCGATGGCGTGACGGTGCTGACCGGCCACAAGGCGCTGCGCTGCGAGAAGCCGGGCGACGAACGTGTGCTGGTGGTCGAGGCCGGCGGCCAGGAGCAGCGCATCGGCTTCGACGTTCTGCTGTGTGCCGTGGGCCGCAGCGCGCGGCTGAAGGGCTTCGGGCTGGAGGAACTGGGCATCCCGGTGCAGCGCACGGTGCAGGTCGACGAGTACCTGCAGACCCTCTACCCCAACATCCTGGCCGCGGGCGACGTCGCCGGGCCCTACCAGTTCACGCACACGGCGGCGCATCAGGCCTGGTACGCCGCGGTCAACGGCCTGTTCGGCGTGTTGAAGAAGTTCAAGGCCGACTACCGCGTCGTGCCCTGGTGCACCTTCGTCGACCCCGAGGTGGCGCGTGTCGGCCTCAACGAACAAGAAGCGCGCGAGCAGGGTATCGCCTACGAGGTCACGCGTTACGGCATCGACGAGCTCGACCGCGCCATCGCCGACAGTGCCGCACACGGCTGGGTCAAGGTGCTGACCGAACCCGGCAAGGACCGCATCCTGGGTGTCACCCTCGTCGGTCTGCATGCGGGTGACCTGATCGCCGAATACGTGCTGGCGATGAAGCACGGCCTGGGGCTGAACAAGATCCTGGGCACCATCCACACCTACCCGACGCTGGCCGAGGCCAACAAGTACGCCGCCGGCGAATGGAAGCGCGCGCACCAGCCGCTGGGGCTGCTGCGCTGGGTCGAACGTTTTCACAGCTGGCGTCGGGCCTGATGGGCTGCGTTCGCATGCTGGGCGCTGTCGCTTTCGGTGTTGCTGTCGCTGTGGCTGCCGTTGTTGCGCTGGCCGCGCCGCTGCGGGCACAGGCGCAGGGTCTGCCGCCGCCGGTCGACGCATCAGGTCAACTCGACCCCGCCTGGCGCGTGGCCGGTCTGCCCGACCAGAAGCCGCCCTTGACGCAGTTCAACGCCGACCGTGTCGACGGCCGGCTGGCACTGCGCATCGAAGCCGCGGGCTCGTACGGCAACTTCGTGCTCGACCGCGCGCGGGTTGCGGCACCGCACCGGCTGTCCTGGGCCTGGCGGGTCGATACGGCGAACCCGGCATCCGACCTGCGCACCAAGCCGGGTGACGACACGCCGGCGCGCGTCTGCCTGAGCTTCGACCTGCCGCTCGAACGTGTGCCTTTCATCGAACGGCAACTGCTGCGCATGGCACGGTCGCGCAGCGGCCAGCCGCTGCCGGCGGCCACGCTGTGCTGGGCCTGGGGCAACGCCGAACCCTTGAACCAGGTGATCGAGAACCCCTACAGCCGCCGCCTGCGCACGCTGGTGCTGCGCGGTGCGGCCGACGCCAGCGGCCGCTGGGCGATGGAGTCGCGCGACGTGGCGGCCGACTTCCAGCGCGCCTTCGGCGACGAAAGCCCGACCCTGCCGCCGCTGGTGGCGGTGTCGCTGGCCGGCGACGCCGACAACACCGGTGGACACACGCTGGCCTACATCGCCGGGCTAAGCTTCGCGCAATGAAGAGACTGGTCTTGCTCGGCGGCGGCCATGCCCATGTGCATGTGCTGCAGGCGCTGGCGCGTGAGCCGCTGGCCGGCGCCGAGGTGACGCTGGTGACGCCGTTCATGCGCCAGATGTACTCGGGCATGGTGCCGGGCCTGGTGGCCGGCCACTACACGGCCGATCAATGTGCGATCCCGCTGCAGCCGCTGGCGCAGGCGGCGCGCGTGCGTGTTGTCGAAGGCGCGGCGGTGGGGCTGGCTGCCGATGCGCGCACGCTGCAGCTTTCCAGTGGCGAAACGCTGGGCTACGACGTTCTGTCGCTCGACACCGGGTCGGTGATGGACCGTGACCGCATTGCCGGCGCGCGCGAGCAGGGCCTGTTCGTGCGGCCGATCGAACACTTCGTTCGCCTGCTCGACCCACTGCTGGCGCTGGCGCAGGACCGTGTGCTCGACGTGGTGGTGATCGGTGGCGGCGCCGCCGGCATGGAGCTGGCGATGGCGCTGCAGTTCCGGCTGGCGGGGCAGGGCGACGAGCGTGCCCGCGTCGCTTTGGTCACCGGCGGGCCGCCGCCCTTGTTCGGCTATCCGCAGACGGTGATCGAGCGCGGACTGAAGGCGCTGGCGCAGCGCCGCATCACGGTCTTTCACGACAGCTGTGCCTCGATCGAGCCTGGGGCGCTGCACCTGGGTTCGGGCGCCAGACTGGCCTGCGATGCGCCGGTGATCGCCACCGGCGGCGACGCGCCGCCCTACCTGGCGGGCAGCGGCCTGCAGCTTGACGATCGCGGCTTCGTGCTCACCGGGCCGACGCTGCAGACGCTGTCGCATCCTGAGGTGCTGGCGGTTGGTGACGTGGCCACACGCAGTGATGCGCCCCATCCGCGCAGCGGCGTGTTCGCGGTGCGGGCCGGCCCGCCGCTGGCGCTGAACCTGCGGCGCCTGGTGGGCGGGGGCGAACTGCAGCCGCACCAGCCGCAGCAGCGCACGCTCAACCTGCTGTCCTGCGGCGACCGCCGTGCCATCGCGTCCTACGGCCGCTGGTCGACGCAGGGGCGTTGGGTGTGGTGGTGGAAGGACCGCATCGACCGCGCCTTCATCGCCCGTTACACGGCCGGCAACGCGGCTTGACCGGCGCAGCGGCAACGCGTGCCTACACTGCGCGCTTCGAATCCGCCACGGAGCCTGCCTTGAAAATCTCGTCCTGTGTGCGGATACTGCTGCTGGCCCTGCTGCTGTCACCCCTGGCCCAGGCCCAGACCCTGCGCTGGGCCAGCCAGGGTGATGCGCTGACGATGGACCCGCAGTCGCAGAACGAGGGCCTGAACAACGCCATCAACGGCCAGGTCTACGAGAACCTGACGCGGCGCGACCGCGACCTGGCGCTGGTGCCCTCGCTGGCCACCGGGTGGGTCCAGACCGGGCCGCTGACCTGGCGTTTCAAGCTGCGCCAGGGCGTGAAGTTCCATGACGGCAGCACCTTCAGCGCCGACGACGTCGTGTTCTCGGTCAACCGCGCCAAGAGCCCGGTGTCGACCTTCAGTGTCTACGCCCATGCGCTGGGCACGCCGGTGGCGATCGATGCACAGACGGTGGAATTCCGCCTCGATCGCGTCAGCCCGGCGTTTCTCGAGCATCTGGATTCGATCGCGATCATGAGCGGCGCCTGGTGCGAGCAGCACAAGGTGACACGACCGCTGGATTTCAAGAGCAAGGAAGAGAGCTTCGCCTCGTTCAACGCCAATGGCACCGGCCCTTACCAATTGCTGCAGCGCCAGCCCGGCATCAAGACCAGTTTCAAGCGCTACCCGGGGTGGTGGGGCAAGGGCATCGTCGAGCCGGCCGGCAACGTGCAGGACATCCTGTTCACGCCGATCGCCAACGACGCCACGCGGCTGGCGGCGCTGATCTCGGGTGAGATCGACTTCGTGCTCGACCCCGCGCCGCGCGACATCCCGCGCCTGCGCCAGGTGCCGGGCGTGAAGGTCGTCGAAGGGCCCGAGAACCGGTTGGTCTTCATCGGCATGGACCAGCAGCGCGATGAACTGCTGTACGGCAACCTGAAGGACCGCAACCCGTTCAAGGACCAGCGGGTGCGGCGTGCGCTGTACCAGGCGGTGGACATCGAGACGATGCGTCGCAAGCTGATGAACGGCCTGTCGGTGCCCACGGGCGGCTATACGCCGTCGCCGCTGGGCGCCTACAACGATGCCGAACTCGAACAGCGCCTGCCCTTTGATCTGGCCGCCGCACGAAAGCTGATGGCCGAGGCCGGCTACGGCGACGGTTTCGAGGTCATTCTGGATTGCCCGAACAACCGCTACGTCAACGATGAAGAGATCTGCATCGCGCTGGCGGCGATGTGGGCGCAGATCAAGGTCAAGGTGCGCGTCAACGGCATGCCGCGTTCGACCTACTTCCCGAAGCTGGAGAAGTGGGACAGCTCGATGTACATGCTGGGCTGGGGTGGCGCCGTGACCGATGCCGAGACCACGCTGACGCCGGTGATGCGCAACCTTGGGCCCAAGGGTGAGGGCCTGTACAACTACGGCCGCTCGCGCAATGACACCTTCGACCGGCTGGCTGCGCAGTCCAGCGTCGAGGCCGATGCGACCAAGCGCCAGGCCCTCGTCAAGGCGGCGCTGCGCGAGTGGAAGCAGCAGGTGCAATCGATCCCGCTGCACCGGCAGGTCATCCCCTGGGCCGCGCGCAGCAACATCAACGTGGTGCACCGGGCCGACAACCGGCTCGAAGTGCCCTGGGTGACCATCAACCCCAAATGACGACCAGCGTCGAAAGACCGCCATGACCCCACGCACGCTGATCACGCACTGCCGCCCTTTTGACGGCGACCGCGGCACGCTGGGCCCGCTGTCGACCCTGGTGATCGAGGGCGATCGCATCGTCGAGTGCGTGGCCGAGCCGCGCAGCGCCGAAGCAGCAACCGTCATCGATGCCGGCGGCCGTGCCGCGCTGCCGGGGCTGATCGACGCCCATGTGCACGTGATGGCGGTCACGCACGACATCTGGCGCATGGCGGCGCAGCCGCCGTCGCTGATCACCGCGCAGACCAAACCCATCCTCGAAGGCATGCTGCAGCGTGGTTTCACCACCGTGCGCGACGCCGCCGGCGCCGACTTCGGGCTGCAGGAGGCGGTCAGGCTCGGCCTGTTCGCCGGCCCGCGGCTGCACATCGCCGCGCGGCCGCTGACGCAGACCGGCGGCCACGCCGACATTCGGCCGCAGGGCGTGCAGGAACTGGTCTGTACCTGCGCCGGTCTGGGCCTGTTCGGCGCGATCGCCGATGGCGACGCCGAAGTGCGGCGCGCGGTGCGCGAGCAGGTGCGCAACGGCGCCAACCAGATCAAGATCATGGCCGGTGGCGGCGTTGCCAGCCCCACCGACCCGATCGACGGCACACAGTATTCGCCGGCCGAACTGGCCGCCATCTGCGAAGAGGCCGAAGCCGCCAACACCTACGTGATGGCACATGCCTATTCGCCCCGATCGATCGTGCGCGCGGTGCGCGCCGGCGTGCGCTCGATCGAGCATGGCAACCTGCTCGACGAGGACAGCGCCCGCGTGATGAAGGAAGAAGGCGCCTTCCTGGTGCCGACGCTGGCGACCTATGCCGCGCTGGGCGACGACGGCGCGCGCCTGGGCTGGTCAGCGGCGATGCTGGCCAAGCTCGAGCGCGTGCGCCACCGTGGCGTGCAGGCGATCGCGATCGCACGCGCGGCCGGCGTCCCGGTCGCCTTCGGCACCGACCTGCTGGGCCACATGCACGAGCGCCAGATGGACGAGTTCGCGTTGCGTGCCGAGGTGCAGACGCCGGCCGAGATCCTGCGCGGTGCCACCACGGTGGCGGCGCGGCTGCTGCGCGCCGAAGGCCAGATCGGCACGCTGGCCGCGGGCGCGCTGGCCGATGTGCTGCTGGTCGACGGCGACCCGACGGCGTCGGTCGAAGGCTGGGCCAACCCAGGTCGCCACATCCGGCTGCTGATGCAGGGCGGGCGGGTGCTGCGCCAGTCGTTGCAGGCGGGCAGCGCTCAGTTCGTCCAGAGCAGCACCAGCACCTGAGTTGCCGACAACCGGATCGCCTGGCCGTTGAGCAACGGCGAGCTGGCGTAGGCCGCAATGCCGTAAGTCGGTGTCACCAGCTGCAGGCGGCCACTGTCGCTGACCTGAGACTGCGGCAGTTTGCGCAACGCATCGAACGGTGCATCGAACGTCAACCCGGCCGGGGTCTCGAACAGTTCCTCGGTGGCGGGGCCCGACAAGAAGGCCGCCATGCTGTCGGCCCCCACGTCGAGCACCGCGGCCAGCCACCAGTCACCCCCGTGGGTGGCGCGCTTGCCGGTCTGCCAGGCACAGGACCGGATCTCGGCCGGCAGCTTGATCATTCGTTTCAGGGCGACCAGATCGGTGTTCACGCTGTTGCTCCGGTTGGCAGGGGGCTTGTCGTCGCTGCAAGCCGAGAGGCCCATGGCCAGTGCCAGGGCAGTGGCCAGGATCGACGTTCGGCGCAAGACCATCACCAGCGCGGGATCGACGTCGAAGTCGTTCCTTGTGTGGCCAGGGTTCCATGTTGCCATTCGATCGTGCGCTTGAGTTCCGAGGTCTGGGTGAATTGCTTGCCCAGGCCGGTGATCTCGAAAATGCCGTTGTCGCTGTCTGGAACGCCGGTGGCAATGTCGTGCTGACCGGGATTGAAGTTGTAGCGATCCTCGGCGTGCAGCACCATGTCCAGCTTGAGCCAGTCCTGCCCACCTTTGTGGGTCACGGTGACGCTGCCGCTGAGCCAGATGATGTGCCCGCCGATGGCCTTCTGCCAGTTCTCGGTGGTCGGGTAAGGGAACAGGTCGTTGCCGCCGCAGCTGATCGGCCCGCCCGTGATGCTGAAGCTCGTGAGCGACCTGTCGGCCTCCCAGACGATTTCGGCGCCGTCCTGGATGTCCAGCATCGCGTTGGCCAGCGTGGTCTGGCCCGACTGGTCGTTGAAGACGTAGTTCTCGTACGAGAAGACGTAGGGCATGCCGCCGCCTTCCAGAAAGTGCCGGTAGCCTTCGCAGCCTTCTTTCAGGTCGGGCCGCAGCGACTCGGCCGCCGCCAGCTTGGTCTGCCACAGGGCCAGTTTGGCGTAGTCGCCCAGCGTGGGTTCGCGCGGTGGGAATTTGTCGAGAAAGCCGTTGTCGAAGACGATCGAAATCGGCCGGATCGGCGCGCCCAGCCGGTAGCGGGCGCCGAAGAACTTGGGCGACGGCACCGACTTGCCCTGGGTCGGCACGATGTTCGATTCGCCCGACGCCTGGCGCGTGTCGCGCCGGGCGTTCGGGTTGCCCTGGTCCCGCATGCGCGGGTTCCAGTTCGGGTTTTCTGATCGCTCGCCCATGGTGTGTGCCGTTCGCCTTGACCGGGGCCCATGCTAGTCCAGCACCGTGGGCGGCGCCGGCTTGCAGCGGGCTGCCGCCCGCTGCAAGCTAGGGGGCGAGACCTACTTGCTGATCGTCGTGAAGCGCGCTTCGGGCCGGTCGTCTGATCGGTGCGCGGTGGTCACGCCCTTCTTCATGGCCCAGGGGCGCACCTGGTGGTGCAGCGGAATGGCCAGCACCTCGTCGCGCGTGCGGATCAGTGCCTCGCGGATCATCGCGTTGCGCTTGGGCACGTCGGTCTCGGTCTTCATCGCATCGACCAGGCGGTCGACCGTGGGGTCGCTGATGTGGCTGAAGTTGAAGTTGCCGTCGGCGCCGGTGGCGCGGGTGCGGATCAGCGACTGCAGCGTGTACTGCGCGTCGTAGGTGGCCACGCCCCAGCCCAGCAGATACATCGAGGTGTCGAAGTTCTGCACTTTCTGGATGAAGGTGGCCATGTTCTCGGCCGCCAGCGACGTCTTGACGCCGACCTTGGCCCACATCGCGACCACTGCCTGGCAGATTTCCTCGTCATTGACGTAGCGGTTGTTCGGGCAGTTCAGCCGCAGCTCGAAGCCGCTTGGGTAGCCGGCGTCGGCCAGCAGTTTCTTCGCGCCCTCGACGTCGACCTTGGCCGGTGTGTCCAGCGCCGGATCGTTGCCGTTGACACCCGGGGCCACCATCAGTGCGGCGGGGATCGACAGCCCGCGCATGATGCCGCGCTGGATGCCGGCACGGTCGATGGCCAGCGACAGCGCCTGCCGCACGCGCTTGTCGGCCAGCGGGTTCTTGCCCTTGATGTTGCTGTACTTGAGGTCGGCGCTGCCCACGTCTGGCGCCAGGTAGATGGTGCGCACCTCGGGGCCGTCGACCACCTTCAGCTTGGGGTCGTTGCGCAGGCGGGCCACGTCCTGCGTGGGCAGGTCGGTCAGCAGGTCGACATCACCCGAGAGCAGGGCCGCCACGCGCGTGGGGTCGGACTTGATCGGCGTGTAGACCACCTCCTTGACGTTGTTGGTGTGCTTGTCCCACCAATCGTTGTTGATGGTCATCGTGATCTTCTGCTCCGGCGTCCAGCCGGTGATCTTGTAGGACCCGGTGCCCATCGCGTTGCGCGACGCGAAGTTCTCTTCCTTGTTCTTGTAGTCCTGCACGTTGGCGCTGCGGTTCTTTTCCGCCCACGATTTGCTCATGATGCGGAAGTCGATGATGTTGCGCAGCAGCAGCGGGTTCGGCGCCGACATCATGAAGTCGACCGTGTGGTCATCGATCTTCTTGATCTCGGAAACGCCGGTGACGTAGATGCCCATCGTGCCCTGCGGCTGGCGGATGCGGCCGAGCGAAAAGATCACGTCGTCGGCAGTGAAGGGGCTGCCGTCGTGAAACTTGACGCCCTTGCGCAGTTCGAAGCGCACCTGCGTCGGGCTGATCATCGTCCACTTGGTGGCCAGTGCCGGCTCGACCTGGTACTGCACGTTGTAGCGCGTCAGGCCCTCGTAGGCGTGGCCCATGATGGCGTTGGTGGTGGCGTGGTTCTGCGAATGCGGATCCAGCGTCAGGATGTCGTTCTGCGCCGCCCAGTGCAGGGTCTGGGCGAGCGCGGGGGCCGCAGGGGCCATCAAGGCAGTCGACAGCGCGGCGGCCGTCATCAGGGCCTTCAGTTTCATCGGGGGTCTCCTCAAAGCACTTGAAAGGCGCTGATGCTAGGGCTTGCCGGTGCGTCGCCGGGGCGGGAATCCCCCGACAACGGCGGTGCCGGATGCAGCCGAGTCGTCGCCACAATCGGACCCCTGTCCTTCAGGCGCCGTCGGCGCTGCCTTGTACATCTCATGCTTGCTTTCATCCTCAGGCGCCTGGTCCAGGCCCTGGCCGTGATGCTGGTGGTGGCCTTCATCGCCTTCATGCTGTTCCAGTACGTCGGCGACCCGGTGACCAACCTGCTCGGTCAGGACGCCACGGTCGAGCAGCGTGACATGCTGCGCCGCGACCTGGGCCTGGACCAGCCCTTCTTCGTGCAGTTCGCGGCATTTGTCGGCAATGCGCTGCAGGGCGAGTTCGGCATGAGCCTGCGCCAGGGCCAGAAGGTGTCGACGCTGATCCTC
>Ga0073899_10004591_pt1 | contig 12079 bp, 11 predicted proteins | sample KloWWTmetaKNB5Ph_FD_88975 | JGI IMG/M metagenome (GOLD analysis project Ga0073899, IMG submission 88975) | Active sludge microbial communities from Klosterneuburg, Austria, studying microevolution and ecology of nitrifiers - Klosterneuburg... | ecosystem: Engineered > WWTP > Aerobic digester >... | reverse complement strand
GATCGCAGCATCGCCGACTCGATCGTCGTCTTCACGTGTGCGTTCTTCGCGCTGCTGGTCTTGTCGTTCAACTACGCGGGGTTGTCGGGCCGGCCCAGCGACGGGGCGGCGGCCGGCATAGCGGCCCATGAGCAGTTCTTGTTCGGAGCGGTATTCGGTCTGGCGTCGTTGCTGCTGCTGTTCGGTCTTCGTGCCGTGATCAAGTCATACGGGGCCAACGCTGTGGTCTTCGCTTCTGCCCGTGACTCGATGCAGGTCGTGACCGCCCTGCTCGGTCCGATTCTCGCGCTGTCGTTGCAGTTCTCGAACGCGCTCGACCTTGAGCGAGTCCGGCTGGAACAGAGTGCGGGCAGCACAGCGAGCTGCGGACCCGGAGGTATCCCGTCAGGTGTGTGGATCAACTTGACGATCTCGGTCATCTCGATCCTGGCCGTGCTGATCCTTGCGGTGTTTCGGCGCCGTCTCCATCAAAATGTGGGAGCACCGGCCATCGTTGCGAAGGGGGTCTTGGTCGTCGGCGTGGCGGTGACGGTCTGGACTTCATTCGCAGTGCCGCTGCTTCCGGGGAGCTACGTCGCTGGGGCAGTGTTCGAACACGTTGCGTTGCTGGTCTTCGGAGTCGCAACCGTGGTGGTGTCGGCAGCAGCGTGGTCAGCGCAGTGAACGCCATCGTATGGAACGTCGCTCCCGATCATCTCCGCAATCCGGCGAGAGGTGGTTTCAGGCTCAGGCCATGGCGGCCTTGACCGTGCCGGCGTCGATCGCCGCCACGAGCTCGGCGTGGTCGGCCTGGGTCTGCGCCGCGTAGGCGACGGCGAAATCGGTCACCCCATCTCCGTGCGCCTTGCCACGCCCGAGGTACGACGCAATTGCGAGCGGGTCGCCGCTGCGGGCGTGGGCCCGGGCCAGACAGCCTCCACAGGCGAACGCGAAGTTTCTGAGGTGCGGTCCGATCCGCTGCTGACGGGGATCACCTTCATGTCGCGGAACTGGCGAACGTAGAACTGGGCGTCGTCGACCGCGGTCCAGCCCAGCAACATGTCGGGTGCCGATTGGAGGAGGCGTTTCCCAGCCACCACGCGACGACATCGGTCAAGCGGAACCGGCGGAGCAGGTGACGCACATGCTCGGACTGCGTCGCCAGGTAGGACTCGACGACGTGTTCGAACAGGTTTCGCTGGTACCGGTCGTCGAGGTGGGTGCGGAAGGGCGGGTCGTCCACGATGTGGGCCCGACCCTCGACTTCGGTGGTGAGCCGTTCGTAGGCTCCCGCGCTTGTCCGCGCCGCGGACTTACGTTCAATCCAGTTCGACATGCGACGCTGCTCCGCCGGTTCGAGTCCCGACAGCAACTCGGCGGATGACGTCTGGTCGTACCAAATGTCGAGTTCGGACATGCCGGCGTAGTCGTTCATGGCCAGCTGGTAGCCGCGGGCAGCGGCGCGCGCTGCGGCCGCGCCGACGTCGTCGCCGAGATCGTTGTCCTCGGCCTTGACCACCACGCTGGTGGCCAGCCGCAGGAGATCCCACTCGAAGGGACCCCGCGCCGTCTCGTCGAAGTCGCGGACGTCGAACGCGAGTGTGCGCTCCGGCGTTGCCCAGAGCCCGAAGTTCAAGACGTGGGCGTCACCGCACAGCTGCACGTCCAGCCCGGAGTCGGGACGGGCCATGAGGTCGGTCGCCATGACCGATGCCACACCTCGCAGGTAGGTCCACGGCGACGCGGCCATACGCCCGTATCGGATCGGCAGCAGGCGGGTGACGCGGTCAACGTCTTGGTCGCGCAGCACCTCGCGTGCGCTCCGCTCGCGTCCGCTCGGGTCCCACTGGCCGACGGTCCGTCGAGGCAGCACCTTGCGGGCTGCCCGGCCGGCTTCCCGTGCGGCGGCGCGGGCCGTGACGCGGTCGTCGTTGGTGGCCCGGGGGTCGATGGCACCCACGGGAACATCTCGGTGACGAGCACCGGCGGGCCGTTGGCGTGTCGGCGGAGCAACGACGCCGCTGTCCCTGCGACGCCGAACGCATCGAACACCGGGAGCAGCCGGGCCATCGTCGCCCGACCGGTGCACGCCAACTTCGCCAGCCCGACCCCAGCCCGAGCAAGGCGACGAGGCCCAGCGAGACCCACTCCGGCTGCAACAGCATGGCGAGCCCGACGGCGGGTGCGACGTGTCCGGTCAGCGTGATGACCGGGCCGAAGTGCGACGTCAGGTTCGTGATCTCATGCACCTGGCCCGTCGCTGCTTTGAGCTGACTTGCTGCTCGGGATCGAGAGTGCCTGCTATTGCATCGCTGCCGCTGAGATGTCCGGATTGCGCCGCATGAACTCGACGAGCGTCGGCATGTAGGACTCAACCGGGGGACAGGCCACCCCGGTGTCGTCGAGGTCGGCCTGGTTGGCAGTGAGGTAGTAGGTGGGGTGGTTGAGGTAGGCGATGGTGCTGGAAGGAATGCGCAGCAGGCTGTGCACCCCGGGCACGTGGTCGATCGCGAACCGGGCCAGACCGGCCGGCAGCGGAACCGGGATCATTCGGCACCCGACGGCGTCGGCCATAGTGGCGTAGAGCTCGGCCACGGTGAGAGGTCGAGGATCGGCCAAATTGTAGACACGCCCAGACGAGCGATCCGTAGCCGACAAGGTGGCGATGGCTTCGATGACAAAGTCGCTCGGCACGATGTTGAAACGGTGCAGGGTGGGGTCCCCGACGGTGGGCATCACTGCCCAACGACCCTGTCGCAAAAGCAATTGAAGCGCGTAGTAAGGACCGTCGTACTTCTGGGTCTGCCCGGTGGTGCTGTCACCGACCACCACAGAGGGGCGGTAAATCGTGGTGGGCATGCCCTGGTCTCGTCGGGTTTGCACCTCCACCTCGGCCAGGAACTTGGTTTCTTCGTAGTAGTTGTTGAACCGCTGCCCAACGTCGAGGTCGTCCTCGCCAAACGCGCCGGCATAGCGGCCGCTGACGTAGCACGTGCTGACGTAATGGAACCGCTGTAAGGAATCTGCTCGCTCGGCGAAGTCCAAGACGTTGCGGGTGCCCTCGACATTCACTCTCATGGCCACATCGCGAGGCACGCTGAGGTCGTAGACAGCAGCCAAGTGCCACACTTCGGTCACGCCGGCTGCCAGTGCCGTCGGGTCGTCGAGGCCGAGCCCCGGGACGGTGATGTCACCTGTGACCAGATCAATCCGACCGGCCAGGTCTGGGTTTGCCTCGACCAGTTCCTCCAGCTGCCGTGTGGCGAGATCTGCGAAGTTCGACTGGATGAGACACGTCACTGTTGAGTCCGATAAGCGGGAGAGCACTCTCGGCAGCAATTGCACGCCCAGGAAGCCGGGGAAGCCAGTGAACAGAAGAGTGGACATAGGGCCAAGGTAGCTGGTTCAGGTGATCTTCCGGATCCGATGGTTGGTGGTGTCGGCGACGTAGACGGTGCCGTCGGGGGCGACTGCCACCCCGGTCGGGGCTGAGAATTGGGCGGTGTTGCGGTGACGGTGTGGACCTCATTCGCGGTGGCGCGCTGGGCCGTGTGCGGATGCGTACGCGGAGGGGCCGGCCTGCTTGATTCTCGACGATCGGTTTGTCGGCCCGAGAGACCAGACTGCCTTGTAAAGCTAATGGACAATGTTAGTATTTCAAGGTGATCTTGCGTGAGCGAGCCCGAGAGCGGTTGAGCGCTGCATTGGGACGGTCTCCGGTGGTGGTGCTCACGGGCCCGCGCCAGGCCGGCAAGACGACGCTTGCTCGCCAAGTGGTTACCTCTCCAGCTTCGAACTTCTTTGATCTGGAGGACCCACGGGACGACGCGCGACTTGGTGACCCGACGCTGACGTTGCCGGCGCTCGAGGGCACAATCGTCATCGATGAGGCGCAACGACGCGAAGATCTGTTTCCGATCCTGAGGGTGCTTGTTGATGCTGATCGCCGGAACGGTCGATTCCTGGTTCTTGGGTCGGCTTCCCCCGATCTCGTCGGTTTGACGTCGGAGAGCCTCGCCGGCAGGGTCAGCCTGTTGGAGCTCCCCGGTCTGCACGTCACTGATGTTGGTGCCGACCGGCTTGATGAGCTGTGGACCCGTGGTGGCCTGCCTCCGTCGTTCACAGCCGACGACGACGAGGCTTCGGCTATGTGGCGTGAGGACTACGTTCGGACGTTCCTCGAGCGAGACCTCGCCAACCTCGGCGTGCGGATCCCGGCTACGACCATGCGTCGGTTCTGGACCATGGTCGCCCACTACCACGGCCAGACCTGGAATGGTGCCGAGCTGGCCCGCAGCCTCGCTGTTTCAGAGCCCACCGTCCGCCGCTATCTGGACGCGTTGACCGACGCGCTCGTCATCCGGCAGCTCCAACCGTGGCATGCCAATGTCGGCAAGCGTCAAGTGCGGTCGCCGAAGGTTTATGTCCGCGACAGTGGGCTCTTGCATCGTCTGCTCGGCCTCGATGACCGGGACGCGGTGTTGAGCCACCCCAAGCTTGGCGCGAGTTGGGAAGGGTTCGTGATCGAGCAACTGCTCACCCGTGCAGCCATGAAAGATGCGTGGTTCTGGGGAACTCACGCCGGCGCCGAAATCGATCTCGTCTTTCAACATGGGAGTGAGTGGATCGGCGTGGAGATCAAGCGCTCCGATGCACCCCGAATGACAGCTTCCATTCGAAACGCCATCGATGACCTCAACCTCAGCCGGGTGATCGTCGTCCACGCTGGTAGCACGCGGTACCCAATCACCAGCCGGGTCGAGGCCGTCGGCGCGGCCGAGATACTCAGTGACGGCCTCAGTGCCTGATCGGCGGGTTGCCACGGCACTCCCAGCGCCCAAGTCACGAATGGTCGGACTGCTCGCCGCTGACCCGATCGAGATCAGTCGATCAGTTGGACCTCGCTCGGTCGCCAGGTCTGATCGAACCAGGCGTCGAGCGGTCCGTAGAGACGCAGGTACGTGAACCAGCTCTTGCCCGGCACGGTCGCGATCCAGTTCACCTTGTCACCATCCGGGGCCGTCGGTCCGAAGTGCAGATCGACGGAGCCGTCGGCATTGACGACGAGGCCGTCGCGCTTGTTGTTCGTGCTGGGCATCGGCTGGGAGGTCTGCAGCTCGGACCGGGTCTGTGGGTCGTACGCAACGACCGACCAGAAGTCCTTGGCCGGCACGTTGGCCGGAAGGGCCAGTCGGTATGTCTTGGCGCCGTCGAATGGGTGGCCGGCGCTGTCGGTCGAAACGACTGCGTACTGAGACCCGACACCGATCATCTTCATCATCATCGCCGGGGTGTTCAACATTGCTTGGTAGAAGAACAAGGTGCGGGCGTCCAGGTTGCGGCCCCCGTCGCCGCCGTCCTTGAGCCACTCGTAGCTGCCCCCGGGGATTGGGTACCACCAGCCGCTGTCCGGGTAGATGCAGCAGCTCTCGTCCCTCAGCCGGAGCTCGAGTGCCCGAGCGGTGGCGTTGCCGATGGCGACCGCGTCGGTGAGGATCTTCGTCATCCGCTCATCGGGGGCAAACGTCTTGCCCTTCTGGATGCCGATCGAGGCGAACAGGCCGCGAAGCTCGGGGTCGAGAAACGAGACCGGCTCCCGTTCGATGACGGTGTGGAGCTCCTCGTAGAAGTCGAAGTTGTTCGCATGGATGGTGTTGAACTCGGCGCCGGAGCGGTTGATGAACTCCATCTTGGGCGGGTTCTTTGCCTGGTTGAGCGGGTAGATCTTGACGCCGTTGGTGAACATGTCGATCGCCGCATCGGGGGTGCCGTCGACGAGGAACCCGCGGAGGGCCACCAGGTTGACGTAGCTCGTCGACCGGGCGACGAAGTACGTCTCACCGTCGACGACCGCCTTGCCCCCGCCGACCGGCGGATGGAGGTCGCTCGGATCATCGGGCGGAAGAATGAGGTATTTGCCGCCAGCCCCGCGATCCGGTCCCGGGGCGCCCATGTCGGTGACGAACCGGAAGAACGCGTCGTCGACGGTGCCGGGGCCGCACCCGGCGGGAATGTCCATCACGATGGGGCCCGTGTCGCTGAGGTCGAAGATGTTGACGGCGTAGACGGTGTCGGTGTTGCCGGTGAGGAACAGCGAGTTGGAGTCCATCATGGCGAAGATCACCACCTTGTTGCAGGCGTCGAGCCCGACTTCGGCGAAGCCTCGGCGGATGCCTTCGATCGACGTAGCGGGGATGCCGTTGAGGAAGGTCTCGACCCCACGCATCCGGTCGAGGTTGTCGAACACCGTGCTGAGCGTGTCGGCGCTCGGGATCCCGTCGAAGAACTCGAGCGTGCCAACCGACGTCTCGACGTTGTCGGGCGTGAGGATCTTGTCGGGGATGCGATGGTTGAAGCCGGGTGTCGCCTGGTCGAACGGATTCATGGAGATGCTCCTGCGGAAGTCGTGGTCGTGACGGCCGCTCGTAGCGCAACGGCCTCCTCTGGAGTGTGAGGGGCTGTCGTCGGCGGAGCATCACCCACGTTGAGTGATGATCCGCAGCGGCAACCGTATGAAAATCCGAGCTGAGTTTGTGTTTCTCATCGCCCACGCTGGCTGATGGCGCGTTGGGGACTGCTGACCCACTCACTTGCACCCGGCAACTGTCACTGACGGAAGAGAAGGCATGGCCACGACGACCACAACGGCGAAGCCCACCGCCCCAAGTGCTGTGCAGCGATGGTTTCCCATCGCCGCATGGCTGTCGAAGTACAAGTGGGGTTCGTTCTTCGTCGCCGACCTGATCGCGGCGATCAGCGTGGCGGCGCTGCTGATCCCCGAGTCGATGGGGTACGCGTCGGTGGCCAACGTCCCGGCCAGGTTGGGCTCTATGCCGCCCCCTTGGCGCTCGTCGGTTACGTGATGTTCGGTGGCTCGCGCGTCATGGTCTACGCGGCAGCCGGCTCGGTGGCGGCCGTGTCAGCCAACGTCGTGGCCGGGCTCAATGCGACCAGCCCCACCCAGGCGGTTGCGTTTACCGCCGCGTTGGCGGTCGCTGCGGGGCTGGTGTTCATCGTCGCCGGACTGGCAAAGATGGGTTGGATCTCCAACTTCATGTCGAAGGCCGTCATGGCGGGGTTCATCACCGGCATGGCGATCCAGATCATCGTCGGTCAGATCGGCAACATCACCGGGGTGAAGGCGTCCTCGGGCAATACGTTTCAGAAGCTGTGGTCGGAGCTGTCCCACATCGGTGACTGGAACTGGACCTCCACCGTTCTCGGACTTTTGGCGATCGCCCTGATCTTCGGTATCCAACGGTTTATGAAGCTGGTACCGGCCGCGCTGACCGCCGTCGTCCTCGCTTCGATCTACGTGGCAATCGCCAACCCGACCATCAACCTGGTGGCGAAGATCCCCAAGGGGCTGCCGTCGTTCACGGTTCCGACGCGGTTGTCGTGGTCCACGTGGGGAACCCTGCTGCTCGGCGGAGCCGTGGTGGCGCTCGTCGGGTTCTCCGAGGGATGGGGCTCGGCCTCGTCGATCGCTCGAACCACCCATGACGACCTCGATTCCAACCAGGAGTTTCGGGCGTTCGGCGTGGGGTTGGTCGGGTCCGGCATCCTTGGAGGGATGCCCGTCACCGGCAGCCTGTCCAAGTCGTCGGCCGCCATGGCCGCAGGCGCAAAGTCCCAGATGTCGAACGGCATCCTCGCTGTGGTCGTGCTTCTGACGTTGTTGGTGCTTGCCCCGGCGTTTCAATGGCTGCCCGAAGCCGCCCTCGGGGCGGTCGTGATCAACGCCATGTGGGGATCGGCGAACCCGACCAAGGTGATCAAGCTCAGGAACGTCGATCGTGTGGACTTTGTTCTCGGACTCGTCACCCTGCTGCTCGTCCTGGCGTTCGACCTGCTGCCGGCGATGGTCGCCGGGATCATCATGTCGATCATCTACCTCGTCTATCGGACGAGTTTCCCCGGCCGAGCCGAGCTCGGACAGGACTCGAAGACGGGTGATTTTGAAGCGCTCACCTGGATCTCCGGTGCGCAGAAGGGCGATGGCAACCCCAGCGCCCAACCTGTGCCCGGCGTCATGATCTACCGGTTCGACTCGCCCCTGGTGTTCTCGAATTCTGAGGCCTTCAAGAACACCGGACAGCAGATGCTGATCGATGCCGCCGAGAAGGGCCCGTTGCCCAGCACGCTGACATCGACTGTGAGGAGATCTTCTATGTGGATGTGTCCGGTGCGGCCGCACTCCGCAGCCTCTGGCACTTCACGGAGCGCTACGACGTGAAGATCTCGTTGGCCCGGGTGCACCAGCACGCCAGGGAGATCCTCGAGGCCGATGGCATCATCGACGACCTGGGCGAGGAGGTCCAATGCGACCGCCGAAATCATCGCCCCGGCGCCGAACCCGGCGAGGATGCTCACTATCCGCGTCGGGATCTTCACCCAGCAGACGATCAGCCCGGCGAGCACCAGCGACGCCTGAGCGAGCGTTCCCAGACCGAATGCCTTGAGCAGTTCCATGCCAGCCTTGAGGTTGTGAATGGCCGGGCCGGGTCAGGCGCCCGCAGGTGAGCGCCAGCCCGAAGGTGGGAACAACGAGTGCGGGCCCCGCACAGCCTCCGTTGCAGGACCTGACGATCCCGGTCGGGTTGGCGGAGCCCGCATGCGTTGATGATGGCGGCGCCGCTTTGATGGCGACGGCGCCGACAACTCAGTTGATTTCGGAGGCGGCTTCCTGGACCGCTGCGTCGACGTCGTCCGTGCTGACACCGAGCTCTTTGGCGATGTGCTTCTCGGCGTTCAGCTGTGCTTTCTCAAGGGCAGCCTCGAGGGTGCTGGCACCAATGACCAGCAGTGCAGCTTCGCCGGAGTCGATCAGCTCACCGAGCTCCTTGACGTCGGACCGGGAGAGGCCGCGCCAGACGTGCCCACCGATACTGCCGATGGCCCCACCGACGAGGGCGGTGCCGAGGATGGCCGGCGGGAACAGGATGCCGATGACGGCGCCGGCTGCGGCGCCACCCCAACCGCCGTGGCGCGTGGCCATCTCGTCCTTGTTCACGTGCACCTTGCCGGAGGAGTCCTTGGTGATGACGGCGGCGTCGTAGGTGCCGACAGCGCCGTCGGTGTGGAGGTCCTTGACGATGGCGTAGTCGTCTCGGGCGAACGCCTCGCTTGCGTACGTGCCGATGTAGAGGAAGGTTCCGTCTGCTTTTGCCATGTGATCTCTCCTGTTCGTGAGGCCCTTGAAAAAGGTGCTCCGCTTGGTTGTGGAATCAGCTTGAGGCCGAGCGATCCCTGCGGCATCACCCACATCAGGGGATTCGATTTGACCCGATCCTGCATACCCATCGAGGGCGTGATGCCTTCGACGCTGTACTTCTCGGATCGGCCCGAGCGGGTGGGCACCCGTCTCGGTGTGCGGCGCTCGCCGCCGGGGACGCCGACGCTCGCGCCGCCGCATGGTCTGACATCACGTGCCCGCTGGAACGACAGCAAGTCGCTTGAATCCGGGCCAGGTCGTCGCTCAGCCCTTCTGCGTTGAGGCCGACGCCGGGTAGCCGTCGAACTCCTCACCGGGTTCGATGTTCGGGTACTGGGCAACGGTCTTCTCGAACTGGGCGATGGAGCTGAACGCCACACCGAACATCTAGCCCATGTCGAGCTTGAACTGGAACAGGTTGTAGCGCTCGCCGGGATCGCTGCCCAGGTCGAAGAACATGGGGAACTGCGGCTGCACGATCGGGTCGGCGATCCCCTCGCAGTGGCGAAGCACCACCTTGACCTGGCGCCACTTCGACGACATCAGGCCGCCGTCAGGTCCGAAGAACAGCAACGATTCCCGGCCGGTCTCCTCGCTCGTACCCTGAAGGAACTCCGACGCGTCGACGCCGTCCATCGGCCGGTCGGTCGGCACCTTGTCCGAGGCTCCTGCAAAGGCGGCGAAGGTCTGGTACCAGTCGTGCGCCGACAGCATCTGTTCGGTGACCACGCCCTCCGGCACCGTTCCGGGGTAGCGGACCATGGCGGCGGTGCGCATCGAACCCTCCCATGGCGGGGTGAAGAAACCGCCGCGGAACGGGCCGCTCGAACCGCCATGGGGGACGGTATCGATCAGCCCGGCGCCGTTGTCGCTGGAGAACACGAGGAGGGTGTTGTCGGCGATGCCTGCCTCGTCGAGGCAGTCCATGATCTGGCCGACGCGATGGTCCAGCTCGGCGATGACGTCGGCGTACAGGCCCAGCCGCGACGGGTCGGTCTGATCGAAATCGGGGTGGACCGCTTCGGGCGGGTGCATGTTTGCGAGCCCGACGTAGGTGAAGAACGGCTGGTCTGCCTTGGCCTTGATGTAGTCGGTGGTCTTACCGACGATCAGCTCATCGAGCAGCGGCCGCACCTCCAAGTTGAGCTCGCGCACCTCGGTCGACTTGCTGCCCTTCACGCCCTCCCAGATATGGGGTGTGTCGAGTCCCATCTTCTCAGCGAGTGCATTGAACGCCGCATACGATGTCCAGCCGGCCTCGTCGGCGCTGTTCTTGTAACCCCACCACTCGTCGAAGCCTTGGTCGTTCGGCAGACGTCCCTCAGTCTCACCGCAGTGCCACTTGCCGAACAACGACGTGGCGTAGCCCGCGTCGGAGAGCAGCTCGGCGATCGTGTACTCCCAGGGAACGAGGCCGGACTTGGCCCCGGAGCCGGGCGTCGGCACCTTGTAGGTGCCGGATCGCACCGACTGGCGGCCGGTCAGGATGGCCGAACGCGTCGGGGTGCATTGGGACTCGACCGTGTAGTTGTTGAACCTGATGCCCCCGCTGGCCAGTTCGTCAATTCGAGGCGTCGGCGTCGTCCCGCCGTAGCAGGAGAAGTCACCCCAGCCGATGTTGTCGCACAGAACGAAGACGATGTTGGGCTGGTTCGTGGCCACTTGGCACCTCGCTGGGTCGGCACCGGTCCCCGATGGACAGGAGCAACACCAGCGTGGGCGAAGCGTGTGCCGCCCGGCATCGCCTACATCAGGTGAAATGTCGACCACCGACGCGCCGGCGCACGGAGATCTGTGATCATGTGGCCTCACCCGAGCGCTGGAACGCACCGGGGACCAGAGCGCCACGTCGCGCAGGGGAGGAACCATGCAGTCCGACGGACAACCGTGTTGCGCGCCGGTACGGCCGACCGAGCCGGGAGCTTTGCCCGCCGACGCAGAACCAAGCGGGGCAGGAGCTGGTTCCGAACACCAGGTTGGGACGCAGCGCGAGCGCATCGAGTTCGACTTCGTCGACATCCCGGGCGGCGAGTTCACCATGGGCACCAACGATCCGCGCGGCTACCCCACCGACGGCGAAGGTCCGGAACACACGGTGGCCTTGAGCCCGTTCGCCATCGCCCGGACCACGGTGACCAACGATCAGTTCGAAGCGTTCACTACTGCAACCGGCCATCAGAGCACGGCGGAACGCTTCGGTAACTCGTTCGTTTTCGGCGGTCTGCTCCCCGACGACTTCCCGCCGACCCGCGGTGTGGAAGCGGCCCCCTGGTGGCGCGAGGTCGATGGGGCGGACTGGCGACACCCGGAGGGCCCGCACAGCGACGTTGCCGATCGAGGTGGCCACCCTGTGGTCCACGTCAGCTGGGAAGACGCAGTTGCGTTCTGCGACTGGAGCGGCACGACCCTGCCGACCGAAGCGCAGTGGGAGTGTGCTGCACGTGGGGGGCGGAGCGGATCGCACTTTCCGTGGGGCGACGACCTTGAGCCGAACGGTGAGCACCGGATGAACGTTTTCCAAGGTGACTTCCCGGGTGGAAACACCGGTGCCGACGGGTGGATCGGGACGAGTCCCGCCGACCATTTCCCGCCGAACGGCTTCGGCCTCCACCAGATGACCGGCAACGTCTGGGAATGGTGTCTCGACTGGTTCGCCCTGCTCACATACAACCGTAGGGCCGCCGTCGATCCGGCCGGTCCGCCAGAGGGGTCGGCGCGGGTGATGCGTGGCGGTTCGTACCTGTGCCACGAGAGCTACTGCTGGCGTTACCGGGTCGACGCGCGGAGCGCGAATCAGACCGACTCCACCGCCGGCAACATCGGCTTTCGGGTGGTTGCAGGGCCCAGCTGACTCGGCCGGCGCAACGGGCCAGCGGCCTGAGCCCT
>Ga0073899_10004589_pt1 | contig 12080 bp, 13 predicted proteins | sample KloWWTmetaKNB5Ph_FD_88975 | JGI IMG/M metagenome (GOLD analysis project Ga0073899, IMG submission 88975) | Active sludge microbial communities from Klosterneuburg, Austria, studying microevolution and ecology of nitrifiers - Klosterneuburg... | ecosystem: Engineered > WWTP > Aerobic digester >... | reverse complement strand
GCCGCGCAGCAGCGGGTCCATCCAGGTGCGCTTGATCTCCTCGGTGGCGTAGCGCTCCAGCGTCTCCATGTTGCCGGTGTCCGGCGCGGAGCAGTTGAACACCTCGGCCGACCAGGGCGTGCGACCCATGATCTCGCACAGCGGCGCGTAGTCCAGGTTGGACAGCCCCCCGTTGGGCGCGCGCTCCGAGCGCGGCAGGAACAGGTTCCACAGCCCCTGCGCACGCGCCTTGGGCTTGAGCTCCTCGATCAGTTCGAGGGGCTTGAACAGCCGCCCGGCCTGGCGGTTGGCCTCCACCTCGGCAAGGTAGCGCGCCTCGTTCGGGTAGATGTGCTCGTCCATGAAGGCGAGCAGCTGGGCGCGCAGGCTCTCGCAGCGGCTGGAGAATTCGAAGTCCATGGGGGTCCTCGGCGGTCGTTGGCGGTCGTTGGGTGGGGACGGAACGGTAGGCGGGGACGCCCCGCTGCGTACAGCCGTGGTTATCCCAGAGGACCCGCCGGCCGACGAGCACGTTGGCGACATGGCGCCTTGGGGACAGTCCTCGTCAGCCCGCGCCGGGCGCCGGCGGATTGCCGCTCAGGCGCTGCCCGCTGGCGCGCCTTCAGCCGGCGCCGCATCGGCACCGCACACACGATTGCGCCCCGCGCCCTTGGCTCGGTACAGCGCCGCATCGGCGCGCGCGAGCACGGCCGCCGCATCGGCATCGCCCTCACCCACCTGCGCCACGCCGATGCTGGCGGTCATCCGCAGCGATTGCCCACGCACCCGGAACGGCTCGTCGCCCACGCTGGCCCGCACCCGCTCGGCCGCCGCGCGCGCTGCCGCCGCGTCCGTGTCGGGCAGCAGCAGCAGGAACTCCTCGCCGCCCGTGCGCGCCACCGTGTCGACCTCGCGCACGCCCGCCAGCAGGCGCTGGCCGACCTGCACCAGCATCTCGTCGCCGGCCAGGTGCCCGTGGGTGTCGTTGACCTGCTTGAAATGGTCCAGGTCCACCGCCAGCACCGTGAACGGCGCCGTGTGGCGGGCCCAGCGGCGCCACTCCTGCTTCAGCCGCGCCTCGATCACCCGGCGGTTTGGCAGCCCGGTGAGCGAATCCTGCAGCAACATCGCCTGCAGCCGCCGCGTCATCCGCACCATCACCATCGTCATGTAGCTGAAGTTGAACGCCGCCGCCCCGACCAGGTAGCTCAGGATCATCTCGACGTTGTTCAGCCGGGCCAGGTGCAGCTCCAGCTGCCGGCCCGGGTCCTGCAGCTGCTGCCCCAGGCGCAGCAGGCCCACCGCCACGACCAGCAGGCCCGGGGACACGATCACCAGCGACGGCCACAGGCCGTACTCCGCCTGCACCCGGCGCGTGAGCGTCTGGACGGCGCGCAGCACGATCAGCACCGTCACCCCATACGCCAGGAGCACGCGCCAGAACGCCTGCTCCGCCCCCGGCCCCAGCAGCAGGAAGCCCACCGTGGCCAGGCCGAAGAGGGCCAGGTGCTCCGCATTCCGCGGGCGCTGGTGCAGGAAGAGCTCGAAACCGCGCCGCACCTGCACATACCCCAGCACCAGCAGCACGTTCGACCCGGTGTAGGCCAGCCAGGTGCGCGGCTCGCCCCGCAGGCCGATGAGCAGGAAGGCCGCACTCATCACCCACATCGAGCCGCCCCAGTGCGCCACGGCACGCCGCTCCTGCCGCAGCAGCCAGGCGCACAGCAGCCACGCCACCGCGTACAGCAGCATCTGCACGCTCGTCACCAGGACGAGGGGCTGCAGGGCGTTGTCAATCATCGCGGCAGCGCCGTTCGGGGGCACCCGGCCATCGCCCAGGCGCCCGCCTGCCCGCTCAGCGGTAGAAGGCCTCGACCTTGCCCTTGAGCTTGATCGTCAGCGGCCGGCCAAACCGATCCCGCGCCTTGCCCGCCGGCACCCGCACCCAGCCCTCGCTGATGCAGTACTCCTCGACATCGCTGCGCTCCTTGTCGTTGAAGCGGATGCCGATGTCGTGCTCGAACGCCGCCGCCACGTGGTGCGGGCTGCGCGGATCGGCGCTGAGGTGGTCGGGGAGCTCGGGGCGGGTGGGGGTGACGTCGGTCATGGTTGGATGGGCGATGTGCTGGAAACGGGGCATTTTAGGTGCCTCGGTGGTTCGATTTAGCAAAAGACAAGACCTGACCCCAGTCTATCAATTGAGAACACCCAAGCCGGCTTGCGCCCTTGGGTGACCGCTTCGCGCTCAGCGCTTTCGGTAAACCGAGGTCGTGATCGCGACCGTGTTGTTGGCGGCGTACGGGTCGGCCGTGGTCGAACTGGCGGTGACGCGAAGCTCGTTGGCACCCGGTGACTTCAGCTGCAGCGTCAGGTGCAGCTTCAGGATGTCGCCCGCGGTCAGGTCGCCCAGGCTGCAGGTGACTTTGCGCACGGAGCAGTTGCCGCGGTCGGACTGCAGGGCGACGACGCGGGCGTCGTGGGGAAGATTCGCCCGCACCGTCACGGCCTGGGCGACATCCGAGGGGCCCGCGTTCCAGATCGAGATCGTGTAGTGCACCTTGTCGCCGACACGCACCCGGTCACCGGACGCCTGGATCCACTCGACCAGCAGGTCGGCACTCGGTGGGGGCGGAGGAGGCGGCGGCGGCGGCGGCGGCGGAGGTGGCGGAGGTGGCGGAGGTGGCGGGGGGGGAGGAGGAGGTGGTGGTGGCGGGGGAGGCGGAGGTGGCGGTGCCGAACCGTCCCAAGCGCTGTTCAACCGGGTGGTGGCAGCCGGCCCGACGAGGTACGGGTCCCCGTCAGTGCCGAGCGCCATCGAGGGCAGGCCGCCATTGGTCAGCACGGGCGAGAGGCCCAGCCGAGTACCGTTAGGATCCAGCGTGACGACGCGCACCGCCAGCGTCGGCAGCACCACGTTACCGCTGCGGTCGATCTGCATCGGGCCGCTCAGGTATCCATCCGTCGAGAGACCCGAGTTCGACCACAGCAGGGTTCCGTCGGCGGTGTACTTGGCCGCGTAGTAGCCGGAGCCATTCACCACGCCGCCCACGACCGGCTGGCCATCGGGGCCGATCTCGACCTGCGTCATCGCGAGCAGGCTGCCCTCCAAGCGCGACCAGGCCTGTGTGCCGTCAGGCGCGTAGCGGATGACCATGGAGCAGCGGCAGTCCGCCCCATGCACGGCGTACACCACCCCGGCGGCATCGCTGGCCACGTCGGACAGGGAGCGCGTCTGCCAGTTGGTCGTCATCGACACCACCGCGGTGGCCGGGTCAATCACGGCGAAGCCGTTCGCGTTCGGGAAGTTGCCCGAGCCGGCAATGGCGATCAGCTTGCCGTCGCCGCCCCAGACCAAGTCCGTCACCGCGCCGATGCCCAACGCATCCCGCCAGGTCCAGACGGTGCTGCCGTCCACGCCGACCTTGACCAGGGTGGCCACTGCGGTGCTGCCGCCGGGGGGCACGCCCATGCCCAGCACATAGCTGTTGCCTGCGGCGTCCATGCGCACCTTGACCGCCGAGGTGAGGGCCGACGCCAGGTCCACCCGCCACTCAAGCCTGCCATCTGGTGCAAAGCGCAGCAGCAGCCCCCCGGCATCGGCGTTGGTGTCCAGCAGTCGCACCGTGCCGCTGACCACGGCATTGCCGGCAGCATCGGCCGCCACGGCGGTCGCGGCGTCATAGCGGTCGGTCAGGGTCTGGTCGTCGCTGCGCGTCCAGAGCAGCGCCCCGGCGCTGTCTCGCTTGGTCAGCGTGATGTCGCCTCCGGCCAGGTTGCTGGAGGCCACGGTGTAGACGTTGTCGGCACCGTCCAGCGCCACCGCCACGCCGCCGGGCTCATTGCTCCACAGGGCAACGGGGTCAACGGCCAAGGCGGCTGTCTCGGTGCTGGTTGTCGCCAGGGTGCGCATGGTGCCCGCGGCCGTGCTCGACGACGCGGCCGTCTCCCCACCGCCGTTGCAGGCGGCCATCAGGACGCCCACGCAGGCCAGCGCCGCGGCCCGCGCCAGGGGGGTGCGCAGCCTGCCCTGCGCTGCGGTGTCCGCAGCCGCGCGATGGTGCGGCACATCGGGTGGGGTTGGTATCGCCATTGGCCGAGGGCGCTGGCGATCCGTCGGCTTGGGGTGGCCGGTCATGTCCTGCTCCTTGCATTGAGATGAGGCCAGGCAGAGCGCGCCGGATCACTTCGTCCCTTGATCGGCTCGCACTGGCCCAGATGCCGACCGCCCGGGTTGGACGAACGGCGCGGACCGCAGAAGCCGCCACACAACAAGCATGCAGTGCATGACACGGTGCCCGGGAAACCAGCACCGTGCAGCAAATCCTCCCCCCGCGCGAGGATGGCCACTGTTGGCACGGCTCACGACGGTTTACGGTAGTGTAACTAAATGTGAATAAATTGGCATCACACCCGCGGCCCCATGGGGTGGCCGCCAAGGGCTGCATCCAACATCCACAGACAAGCCCCCGTGCGCTCGTGGCACGCCGATGGACGCGCGCCTCAATGCCCCGCCGCAGCCAGCGCCGACTTCGTGCGACAGCCGACGATGGCGGGCGCTTCGTGGATCAGCGCGTCGTTCGTCAGCGCCTCGACCATGAAGAGCGCGAAGTCGACCCGCCGGGTGCGGTTGCTCGCCAGGAGGGGGTCGCCCACGTGCCGGCTCCAGACCGGCAGGCCCTCGCTGGGGCCTTCTTCGAGGTCGCTGCCGCGCACGACGGCCCAGCGCCGGCCGCTGGCGAAGACGCGCCGGCAGGCTTCCTCCTGGTCGGCGAGGTCGGCAAAGGATCAGGCGGATCACCTCGCGGTCGTTGGTCGCACCGGGCACGAGGGTGATCCGGCCCTTGAAGGCATCGAGCTTGCCGACGCTCTTCGCCCGGCACACGCCGACCACCTCGTGGCCCCGGTCCAGCGCGTGCCGGACCATGTACCGGCCGAGCTGGCCGGAGGCGCCGACGATGCACAGCTTCATGACTGCCTCGCTCCATGGCGCCTTGGCGCCATCAAGAAAGGAACTCAGTCAATCTACGCCGCCGGCGCGCCCCGCGCGAGTGCGGCGGTCAAGCTTCGGCGGGGGGCGGGGGCAGCACGTCCTGGTAGACCTGCGCGACCGGCAGGTCCAGCCCGAGGCTCTCCAGCCGGAGGACTTCACCTTCGCCTGCCGGGTACAGCTCCCAGCGCCCCTGGCCGTTGCGGCGGAACAGGTCGATCTGCAGGCGCTCCTGATCGACGAAGAGCACCTCCTGCAGTTCCGGCAGCCGCCGGTAGAGCTCGAACTTGCGTCCGCGGTCGTAGGCGGCGGTGCTGTCGCTGAGCACCTCGACGATCAGCAGCGGGTGCTGCTTGACCAGATCGGCGTCGGGTGAGCGGTCGCGGGGGTCGCAGGTGACGAACACGTCGGGGTAGAACACCGCGTCAGCGGACTCGACGCGCAGCTTCATGTCGGACATGAAGACGCGGCAGGGGCTGCCGCGCAGGTGGCCCAACAGGCCGGAGGCGATGTTGAGCGCGATGCGGTTGTGCGCATCGCGCGCGCCGGTCATGGCGAAGACGTCGCCATCGACCCATTCGTGGCGCTCGACCTGCTCGGCCTCCCAGGCGAGGTAGGAGGCGTAGTCGAAGCGGCTGACTGGCTGTGCTTGGCCCATCTCGGCGTCCCTGGCGGCAGGTAGGTGGATGGGTTCGAAGTGTGCCCCATCCCCGGGCTGAGATCGGCTGGGGCCGGCCTTCAAACCCGGGCCCGCGGCGAAGCGGGCCCGGCCGGCAGGGTCAGCCGCCGCTCACCAGCCGATGTCCTTGAGCAGCTCGTAGGTCAGGTCCAGCGGCGCGCGCACCGCATGGGGCATGCCCGGGTTGTCGAAGGGCTCCATCAGCAGGTTGCGCAGCGCCGAGGTGTCCCAGTGCGAGATCGACGAGCCCGGCGCGTAGGGGTTGGGGGTGTACAGCAGCACCCGGTTGCCCTTGGCCGCGCCACGCAGCCGCTCCATGTCCAGGCCCAGCGAGGCCACGGCGTTGCTGCCGGCCAGCTTCTTGAGCAGCACACCGTCTTCCTGCATCACGCGCACGGCCGGGATGACGATGGCCGGGTCCGTGCCCCCGAGGTCCGGCGGCGGCCCACCGGCCACGTTGTTGACCACCACCATCGCCACCGCGCCGGCCGCCTGCACGTTGGCGGCCTTGACGGTGAAGGTGCAACCGCCACGGTCGACGAGGGCGACCTTGCCGGCCACCCGCGCGATGTTGGCGGCCGACAGCGGCGTGCAGGCCCAGCCGGTGCCATCCAGTTGATCCACCACCTGCCCCATCGCCTGGACCACGGGCCGCCGGCTCAGCGGCGGGCCGAAGCTGGCGGTGCCGACCATCAGCGAGCGCTCGCCACGGAAGTGCCGGCCATGGCCGTGCAACACCAGCTCGGGCGTGCCGCGCTCCAGCACCTGTTCGGCGCGGCTGCGCACAGCTTCCCCTGCCCACACCAGGTTGCGCGGGGCGATGGAGGACGCCACCCGCTCGGCCTCGGTCATCTGCAGCCAGGTCCGGCGCGCGGCCACGTCGTACATGAAGTGGTCCCAGATACCCGGCTGGCCGGCGAGTTGCACACCGCCGAACGAGAAGTTCTGGAAGCCCAGGCCGTGCCCGAGTTCATGCAGCAGCGTGGTGATCAGGTCCAGCTGCCCGGCGGGCACCTGGCTGTCCAGGCCGAGGTAGTAGCCCGAGCCGGCCAGGCAGCCGGCCTTGCCCAGCTCGGAGTTGAAGAAGGCGACGATGTCGGCCTCCGATCCATCCGGATAGGGGCCGGGGTCGATGTCCTGCCGCGCCAGCTTGTTGGCCAGCGCCGACGGGTACCAGGTGCCCGGTTTCTCGGCACCGGGGAAATCCGACCACACCGAGATCGCCCCCGCCGCACCCAGCACCGCGCTGGTGTCGCTGCAGGGCAGCGGCTCGAAGGTGGCCAGCACCGAGATCGGCACCTGCGACTTCAGCGTCCGGGCCCAGATGTTGGCCGCGTACTGGAAGGCCACCAGCCGCTGCTGGCCGAGGGTGGTGCCGGCGTTGCCGCCCACGGGCAGCACCGGGGTGGGGTCGTTGAAGCCGACGCCGGGCTCGTTGGCATTGATGACCTGCACCACGGCCGACTGGGCCAGGGTGGTCAGGCCGCCCAGCGCCAGGGCACAGAGGCTGCGGCGCAGCGGTGTCGCCAGGCGCGACGCGAGGTCATTCCACATCGGCGGCCCCCTTCCCGGCAGCGTGGGGACGGGTGGCAGCGGCCACGTGGCGGGCATGCGCCTCGGCGCTCTCCCCCACCTGGCAGGTCGTGCTCAGGCTGCCATCGGGCAGGCGGGTCACCCGGGTGTAGTTGAGGTGCTCCGGGGTCAGGCGCATGCCCCGCGCCCCGGTGGCCGACATCACCGCACCGCCCTTGAGACGCGACATCATCCCGGACGTCGGTGCCGCTGCGGCGCCAGCCTTGGCTGCCGAGCCGGCCAGGCCGTCATCGGCCTCGAAGGGCCGGACCTGCCCAGTCGCCGGGTCGATCGCCACCCGCTTGCCATCCAGCGGCGCGGGAGCGGCCGTTCCTGATGCGGTCTGTGCCAAGGCCATCGGCGCGATCAACGCCAGCCCGATTCCCCAGCCGACCCGTCGGGCCAGCCTGTTCCTGAGTGTCATGACTTCTCCTCGATGATCGGTTGCAGATCACCTCGGCGAGCAGCGCTCGGTCAGGCCACCGGCCCGCTCGACCGAAGCGCGGACCATCGTAGGGCGACAAGCCAGATATGAAAATTACTGTTACTGAATGCTTACCGAATGGTTTCCAGACCCCGCAGACAGGGGCCTCAACCCATCGCAAGCCCTTCATATCAGGGGGTCAACCCCCAGGGGCAGACACCGGGTGCACGGCGACCCCGGCCGCCGTAGGATGGGCCGGCGCCCAGTCACTCGCCGAAGGAGATCACCATGAAGCCGCTGACCCACGCCCGGGCCGCCGCCCTGGCAGGCATGCTGGCGTTGCCCGCGATCACCGCGATCACCGCGCTACCGGCGGCCGCCCAGGCCACGCCTTCCACCGCGACCGCTGCGGCGCCACCACCTGCTCCGGCGGCCAGCGACAACGCGGCGCTCGCGACCCGGCTGGGGGCCGACGAGCACGGCATGCGCAGCTACGTGATGGTGCTGCTGCGGACCGGGCCGAAGCCGATGCCCGCCGGCCCGGAGCGCGACGCGATGTTCCGCGGCCACTTCGCCAACATGAAGCGGCTTGCCGACGAGGGCAAGCTGGTGCTGGCCGGGCCCTTCGACGGTGTGGATGGTTGGCGTGGCCTGTTCGTCTTTGCGGTCAGGAGCATCGACGAGGCGAAGCAGCTTGCCGCCACCGACCCGGTGCTGATGCAGGGCGAGATGGTGGCCGAGTACCACCGCTACTACGGTTCCGCCGCGCTGATGCTGGTGCCGGACGCGCACGAGCGGCTCGCCAAGAAGCGCTTCTGACCGTCTCCCTGCGCCGGGCCGGGCCGGGCGGACACCGGCACCGCTCCTTGCTCAGCCCTTCTTGGCGAACATCTGGTCCTGCGCCGCCTTGCGATCGGCCGCCACCTTCTGCGCGTGCGGGCGCTGGCCGATCAGCGCAGCGTAGGGCTTCCAGTCCACGCCGGCGGCGGCCAGCAGGTCCTCGCCGAGCACGATCTTGGTGGCCATCGCCACCAGCGGCAGGCTGACCCAGGCGGCGCAGTCGGCCTGGGTGAAGGCGTCACCGGCCACGTAGGGCGCGAACTTCGCCAGGCGCTTGAAGGCGGGGATGTTCTTCGTCAGGCGCTTGCGCACGCTGGCCTGGGTGTCCTCGCTCACCGTGCCGCCGAAGAAGGCCTGCGCGTAGAGGTCGCGCGCCACCAGCTCCAGGTGCAGGTCGATGAACTGCGAGAGCTCGCGCACCTTGGCCGCGGCAAAGGGGTCGGCGGGCAGCAGCGCGGGCGTGCCGGGGAAGGCCGCTTCCAGGTAGCCCATGATGACCTCGCTCTCGCACAGCGCACCCTGCGGCGTGCGGATGAAGGGCACCTTGGCCAGCGGGGAGTCGCACAGCACGGCCTCGTCCTTGGAGCCGGTCATCACGAACACCTCCTCGAACGGGATGCCCTTTTCGAGCAGGGCCAGCTTGACCTTGTTGTAGTAGTTGGACACGGCAAAGCCGCAGAGCTGGATCGTCATGGTCATGGTCTTGTCTCCTGTTGGGATGGGCGGATCGGCTGGCCAGTGTAGGCAGCGCCGTCAACCCGCGTTGACCTGTGGGTGACAGGTGGCGACGCAGCACGCCGGCGCAAGATCAACGCGCGATCAGCACAGGACCCGGTGCACTACCAGCGCAAGACCCGCGGCCCCAGCCAGGCCCCCAGGGCACCGGCCAGCGCAACGCCCAGCGAGTACCAGACCGCGACGAAGGTGGGCGAGACCTCCGGGCAGTGGAGCGCATAGGCCAGCGCACCCACGGCCCCGGCCAGCAGCCCCGCCGCCAGGCCCGCGGCGCGCGGCCGCGTGGGCGCCAGGCCACGCAGGGCCCAAAGCACGGTGGCCAGGGTGGGCAGCGCGGCGCCGAGCACGATCCACGGGCAGATCGCCCAGGTACGGCCGAGCAGCGCGTCCGCCCGGGCCCCCGCCGGCAGGCTGAACCAGTGCAGCAGCGCCAGCCCCGCCATGCCGGCCAGCACGGCCGCGAGGGCGCGCCGCGGCGCAGCCAGGCGGGCCACCGGACGCGCCAGGCGCGCCGTCAGGCTGCCGGCGGCCAGGGCCAGGGCAGCGGCATAGGCCAGCTTGAGCCGCATGCCGCTCTGGCCCAGCAGCTCGCCCGGATAGGGCCCGAAGGTGCCGAGCACGAGCACGACGGCCAGCCCGGCGCCCACCAGCAGGGCCGGCACCAGGCGGCGCGCCACCACCGCGCGGGGCGCGGGGCCGGCCTGGGTGGCCAGCAGGCCGATGAAGTCGTCGGTGTTCATGGGGCATCCTTGCGGATCAGGTCGGCCAGCTTCTTCAGGCCACGGTGCACCTGCACCTTGATGGCAGAGACCGAGGCGCCGGTGCGCTCGGCCGCTTCCGCCACGGACAGGCCCTCCACCTTGGTCAGCACGATGGCGTCGCGCTGCGCGACGGGCAGCGTCTGCAGCAGCACCGCCAGGTCGCGTTGCGCCGGGGCGGCGTTGTCGTGGCTGCCAGGCAAAGCATCGTCGTCCAGCTCGTCGAAGGAGGTGTGCAGCTCGGCGTGCCGGCCGCGGCGGCGCCACAGGTCGATCAGCTTGTGCCGCGCGATGGCAAAGACCCAGCTGCTCACCGGCAGGGCCGGGTCGTAGGTGCCGCGCTGCAGGTGCAGCGCCAGCAGGGTTTCCTGCACGAGGTCCTCCATCTCATCCGGCCAGGACTGCATGCGCCGACGCAGGTAGGCGCGCAACCGGGTCGCGATCACACCGAGCGCCGCCCGGTAGGCGGCCTCGTCACCCGCCAGGGCACGCAGCCAGAGCGGCCTCAGACGGGACTCGAATTCGTCGCGAAACACGGCAACCTTCCATTCGCCGCCAGAGCGGTGGCGGTTACAACGCGGCGCAAAAAAAAGATGGGGATGGCGGCGGCATGCGAGCCGCCAGGAGGTTCATGCGAACAGCGCGGCGATTGTGCCGTGCAGGCCCTCGCCCCTGCCCGGTGCAGTGCTTGCCAGCTGTATCAAACGGGACTACATTGAGCCTCGATCAAGACCAACGGAGTCAATGTGTCCACCGCCCTGTCCAACACGTTGCCGTCTGGCCCTGCCCTCATTGCGCGCGAGGCCGTGCCCCGTCGTTGGGCCGGCGCCGGGCAGGAAGTGGATGCACGGGCGGCCACGCTGTGCGCCGCCACGCCGATGGAGCTGGTCGAGGCCGAGCGCCAGGGCGTGCAGGGGATCTACCTGAAGGACCTGTCGCGCCGGCTGGCGGTCCCAACCTCGCGGCTGTACGCCATCCTCGGCGTACCCAAGGCCACGGCCGAGAAGAAGGCCGCCGCCGGAGAGGCCATCACCGGCGCGGCGGGGCATGCCGCGATCGGGCTGACACGGCTGCTCGGCATCGCACAGGCCATCGTGGCCGACAGCACGGCCGCCGAGGCCGAGGGCTTCGACACCGCGCACTGGCTGGGGCAGTGGATCGAGCAACCACAGCCCGCGTTGGGCGGGCGCCGGCCGGCGGACCTGATCGGCACGCCCACGGGCGTGGACATCGTCGCGCGCCTGCTGGGCGGGCTGCACAGCGGCGCCTACCAGTGACGGTGACCGCAAGAGGGGCGCCGACAGCGGTGGCGCCCGATCCCGCGGCCGACGGACCGCACCTGCTCTGGCGCATCGCCGCCGAGACACGCCGCCATGGCGCCGATGACCTGAGCGGCGCCGGGGCGGCGCTGTACCCGGGGCGCTGGAACGACGCCGGCCAGCCGGTGGTCTACACCGCCACCTCGATGGCGCTGGCGGTGCTGGAAACGGTGGCGCACCTCGACGACGGCGGGCTGCCGCTGAACCGCTACCTGGTCGAGGTCCGCGTGCCGGCCGCCGCCTGGGCCGCACGCGAGGAGCTGGCCGCGGCGGGGCCGCCCCCCACCTGGGCGGCCATCCCGGCCGGGCGCGCCAGCGTGCGTCTGGGGTCGGCGTGGCTGGCGAGCCGGCGCAGCCCGCTGCTGCTGCTGCCTTCGGCCGTGCTGCCGGAGGAGCGTGTGGCGCTGCTCAACCCGGCGCACCCGCTGGCCGCCGGCCTCTCGGCCCGGGTGCTGCGGCGCTTCGAATACCGGCGCGTGCTGCGGGGCTGACGCGGCGCAGCAGTGCCGCCGGCTCAGCGAGCCAGTTCGGCGCGCATCGCGTCGATGACGGCCCGGTAGTCCGGCTGGCCGAAGATGGCGCTGCCGGCCACGAAGGTATCGGCCCCGGCGTCGGCGATGAGGCGGATGTTGTCGACCTTGATGCCGCCGTCGATCTCCAGGCGGATGTCGCGCCCGGACTGGTCAATGAGCCGCCGCACCCGCTCGGCCTTGCGCAGCGTGCTGTCGATGAAGCTCTGGCCGCCAAACCCGGGGTTCACGCTCATCAGCAGGATCACGTCCACCTT
>Ga0073899_10004586_pt1 | contig 12085 bp, 6 predicted proteins | sample KloWWTmetaKNB5Ph_FD_88975 | JGI IMG/M metagenome (GOLD analysis project Ga0073899, IMG submission 88975) | Active sludge microbial communities from Klosterneuburg, Austria, studying microevolution and ecology of nitrifiers - Klosterneuburg... | ecosystem: Engineered > WWTP > Aerobic digester >... | reverse complement strand
GCGGGCGGACCGCGCGGGCCAAGCGCCCGACGAGTTGATGGGAGGGTTTGTCGCCAAACCCTCCCCCGGCGGGGTCATGCCCCCGCCGGGGCCCCCACCCGAGACGGCTGTCCGCCTGGCCTCCCGGGCGGCGCGTGACGGTCGGGCGGGTTGACCGACGTGATCCAGATGTCGGCGTGACGTCGCAGGTCAGTGGGCGCCGACGGTGCGGGCGAGCAGCAGCTCCCGCTCGAGGTCGGCGGCGATGCGCTCGGCGAGCGCGGCGATCGTGAGGCTGGGCGGGACGCCGAGCGAGCCGCGGACGATGGCGCCGTCGGCGATGCGCAGGCCGGGGTAGACGCCGCCGGCGGGCGCGAACACCCGCCCGAGCGGATCGACGACGCCGTCGGCGAGGTCGGCGCCCAGCCGGCAGCCGCCCAGCGGGTGGACGCTGAAGCTGCGGAGCCCGGGCAGGCGTGCGACGTCGGGCACGATCACGCCGCCGATGGCGCCGGCCCAGGCGCGCAGCCGGTCGGCGGCGAAGCGCATGATCGGATCGTCGGCGTAGTCGGGCCAGTCGATGACCGCGCCGGTCGGCGTGAAGCGCACGGTCCCGCGGCCCTGGTCCTGCCCGTCGAGCTTGTACATCAGCGTCCGCGCCAGCGCGCCGCGATCACCGATCGCGATCAGGTCGCGCAGCCGGCGCGCCCAGCGCCCGGCGCGGTGGTCGTGCGGCGCGGCGGGATCGATCGCGACGCCGGCGATCGCCGCGAGCGCCGCGCCGGCGAAGCGCAGCGCGGCCTGCGGCACCCGGCCGCTCATCGCCAGCAGCGTCCGGCGCGCGCCGTCGCCGTCGACCATCGTCAGGCGCACCGCGGTCGAGATCGGCGCGCCGCGGTGGGCGGTGAGGCGGCGGCCGCTGTCGTAGAGGAACGCCAGGCCGTCGCCGTTGAGGCTGAGGTCGCGGCCGAACCGCGGCCCGAGCGGGATCGCGCTGCGGTGCAGGAGATCGTGAGTGCCGAGCGTGCCCGCGGCGAGCACCACCCGCCGCGCCGGCACCCACTCGTCGCCGCCGCCGCCGCGCCGCCGCAGGTGCAGGCGGTAGCCGTCGGCCGCGATCGCGATCTCGCGGACCTCGGTGGCCAGGCGCAGCGCGACGCCCGCGGCCAGCGCGGTGGCCAGGTACGAGCGATCGAGCGAGCGCTTGGCGCCCGCGTTGCAACCGGGCACGCAGCGCCCGCAGTCGTCGCAGCGCCCCCAGTCGATGGTGTTGGCCAGCTCGACCCGGGCGCCGGGCTCGAGCTCGTCGAGGACGCCGCCGTCGGGCAGCGCCACCGCGCGCGGGCTGGGGGTGGCGCCCAGCGCGCGCTCGGCGCGCTCGAACCACGGCGCGAGGTCGGCGGCGGTCACCGGCCAGCCGGCGAAGGCGTGGTCGTCCGGGCGGATCGTGATGCCGTAGTTGATCGCGCTCGAGCCGCCGAACGCGCTAGCGTAGCCGACGCCGGTGCCGGCGCCCAGCCGCACGCCCCACAGGCCGTCGGGGGTGCGGCGCGCGTGCCGGGTGCGCGCCAGCGCGGCGATGGTCTCGGGGAACTCGCCCGGGCGCCACCAGCCGCCGCGCTCGATCAGCAGGACGCGGCCGCGGCCCGCCAGCCGGGCTGCCACCGCCGCGCCGCCGTACCCCGAGCCGATCACCGCGAGGTCGTACATGGATCGAGCGTAGGGGGGCGTGGCGGTGTGGACTTGACGGCGATCATCTCGCCCCGCCGGCCGGGCGGGCCGCTATGATCGCGCCGATGGACCTGGCCTTCGTGGAGACCGATCGCGGCGACGTCGCGTGCACCTGCGGCTGCGGCCGGCGCTGGCTGGTCAGCCGCGGCGAGGCGCGCCACGAGGGCCAGGCCGCGGCGTTCGTCGCGATGCCGACGATCCACGGCGGCGATCGGGTGTGGTGGATGGCGATCGAGCTGACGCCGGGGGCGTGGGCCTGCACGCGGACCTGGCGCGACGGCGCCCAGGTCACCGCGGTGGTGGTCGACGGCGATCGCACGCCGGTGACCGAGCTGCCGGGGTTCGTCGCCGGCGCGGCGCGCGGCCGCGAGGAGGTGGTCGCCGACCCCGCGGCCAAGGCGCGGCTGTTCGGCTTCCACGACCAGGTGCTGCGCAACCACCCCGACGTGCGGCACCTGTTCGATCGCGAGCACGGCCGCGACTTCAGCTTCAAGCTGCCCGACTGCGTGTTCGCGCTGCCGCCCGACCAGCGCTCGCCGCGCAACCAGGAGAACTTCGCCGAGCTCGACGAGCGGGTGTTCGTGCGCGCGCTGGTGCCGGTGGCGCTGGCCGACGGCGAGGAGCTGCGGATCGGCGTGTGGGTCGAGGTGACGCGCGAGGCGTTCTTCGCGCTGTTGCGGGTGTTCTGGGACGACGAGGCGGCCTACGCGGCGATGCGCCTGACCGGCACGATCGAGAGCTCGCTGGCGCTGGCCGGGCACGACACGCGCGGCGCGGCGGTGACGCTCAAGGCGCGCGATCCGTCGCAGTGCCTGTTCGTCGCCGAGTCGGCGACGCCGTGGCTGGCCGAGCTGTTGCGGTCGTGCCTGTCGGTCGCGACCTTGCCCGATCTGCTGGCCGACATCCGCCGGGCGCTGGTCCGCCACGTGGCCTGAGCTGGCACACTGGCGGTCGTGGTGTCGCCTCGGACCCTGGCGCGTGCGGCGCTGACGCTCGGCGCGGTGGCCGGCGGCGTCGCGGTGGGCGGGCCGTTCGGGATCGGGCTGGCGCTGGCGCTGGCGACCGCGCTGCGGATGCTCGACGGCGCCGGCTGGTGGCGGCCCGCCGATCGCGACGCCCGGGCCGAGGTGATCGGCGGCGGCGCGCTGGTCGGCGCGCTGGCGCTGCTGCTCGCGCTGGCGCTGTCGGCGCCGATCGCCGACGCGACCGCGCGCTCGGTCGAGTGGAGCACGCTGCCGGTGGTGCGCGGGTCGGCGCTGCAGGCGGTGACGCTCGCCGCGGTGGTGGTCGCGGTGGCGCTGGCCGCCGAGCTGACGCTGCGGCGGTGGTGGCTGGAGGCGGTGGCGGCGGGGCTGGGGCGGGCCGGCGTCGGGCGGATCGGCGCGGTGGCGGGCGGCGTCGTCGCGGCGGCGGCGCTCGAGGCGGCGATCGCGCCGCTGCCCGGCGATCGGCTCGGCGTCGCGGTCCACGGCGCCGGCCTCGGGCTGATCTACGTCGGCGCCGGGCGGCGGCTGGGCGCCAGCCTGGCCGCGCGCGTGGTCTTCGAGGTCGGCGCGCTGGCGCTGCAGGCGCTGATGCTGATCGGGTGAGCGGATCCCGGCGGCGGCGCCCGTGGCCGGCGGCGATCCGAGGTACGGTCGCCGCGATGTACCGCCGTTGACTGCGGACCCGCCCCGGCGTGATCGGGGCCAACCCTCGACGCGAGTGACCCGCCGTGGCGCTCGCCCCTGGAGTGCCATGACCTTCGCGTACGCTCCCGCCCTGTCCCAGGCCGCCGCCGTCGCGGCCGATCACGCCCTCGCCACCGACGGCGGCGCGTTCCCGACCGCGGCGCTCGCCGCGCTCCGCGCCGGCGGCCTGCTCGGCCTGGTGTCGTCCACCGACGTCGGCGGCCACGGCCTCGGCCTCGGCGCCGCGGTCGAGGTGGTCGAGACCCTGGCCCGCGCCTGCGCGTCGACCGCGATGGTCACGTGCATGCACTACGCCGGCGCCGTGGTGATCGAGGCCCACGGGCCGCGCGCGGTCCGCGAGGCGATCGCGGCCGGGCGGCACCTCACCACCCTGGCGTTCTCCGAGGCCGGCTCGCGCAGCCAGTTCTGGGTGCCGGTGTCGACCGCCACCCCCGACGGCGATCACGTGCGCCTGAACGCCAAGAAGAGCTGGGTGACCTCGGCGCGCCACGCCGACAGCTACGTGTGGTCGAGCAAGCCGGCGGCCGGCACCGAGCTGTCGACCTTGTGGCTGGTGCCGCGCACCGCCGCCGGGCTCCGCCTGGCCGACGCCGGCTTCGACGGCCTCGGCCTGCGCGGCAACGACTCGAGCCCGGTGGTGGCCGAAGCCGTGCGGGTGGCGGTGGCCGATCGGCTCGGCGACGACGGCGCCGGCTTCGGCTTGATGATGGGGACGGTGCTGCCGTGGTTCAACGTGCTGTCGGCGGCGGTGTCGTGCGGCGTCATGGACGCGGCCATCACCCGCGCCGCGGCCCACGTCACCGCGACGCCGTTCCAGCACGCCGGCTCGACGATCGCCGACCTGCCGACGGTGCGCGCCTACCTCGCGCGGGCGCGGATCCGCGCCGATCAATGCCACGCCCTGGTCGCCGACACCGTCGCGGCGCGCCACGCTGGTCGCGCCGACACCATGCTGCGGGTGCTCGAATGCAAGGCCGCGGCCGCCGACGCCGCCGCCGAGGTCACCGATCTGGCGATGCGGGTGTGCGGCGGCGCGGCCTTCCGCAAGGAGGGCGGCGTCGAGCGCGCGTTCCGCGACGCCCGCGCGGCCCAGGTCATGGCGCCGACCTCCGACGTGCTCTACGACTTCATCGGCAAGGCCGTCTGCGGCCAGCCCCTGTTTTGAGCCACAACCCCAGCGAGGCCGACGACATGCGTGATCTCATCCTCGGAGCGGTGGCGTACGACGCCAAGGTGGTCCCGATCTGGGACGGCTTCCTGGCGCACTTCCGCGCCCACGGCGTGCCGTTCGACTACGTGCTGTACTCGAACTACGAGCGGCAGGTGGCGGCGCACCTGCGCGGCGACGTCGACGTGGCGTGGAACTCGCCGCTGGCCTGGCTGCAGGCTCAGCACGCGGCGGCCGCCGCCGGGCGGCGGGCCCACGCGGTCGCGATGCGGGACACCGACCGCGATCTCACCAGCGTGATCCTGGTGCGCGCCGAGGGCGGCGGCGGGACGATCGGCGGCTCCACCGCGACGATCGCCGACCTGCGCGGCCGGCGGGTCGGGGTCGGGGCCGGCGACTCGCCGCAGGCGACGCTGATCCCGCTGGGCGAGCTGGCCGAGGCCGGCGTCGAGGTGGTGCCGGTCCGCCACGACGTGCTGGTCGGCAAGCACGGCGATCACGTCGGCGGCGAGCGCGACGCGGTCAAGGCGCTGCTGGCCGGCGCGGTCGACGCGGCGTGCGTGATCGACGGCAACCGGCTGGCGTTCGCCCGCGAGGGCCTGCTGGCGCCGGGGGCGGTGCGGGTGGTGCACCAGACCGCGCCCTACGACCACTGCAACATGACGGTCCTCGACGACGGCCACCCGGCGACCGCGCGTTTCGTCGAGGTGCTGCAGGCGATGTCGTACGACGATCCGGTGGTGCGCCCGCTGCTCGATCTCGAGGGCCTGACCCGGTGGCTGCCCGGCCGCACCAGCGGCTACGCCGCGCTCGAGCGCGCGGTCACCCGCGATGGCTCGCTGGCGGCGTGGCTGGCGACGGTCGGGCCGCGGTGAGCGCGGTCGACGTCGACCTCGACGACCTCGGCCTCGACGAGGGCGGCCACCTGCTGATCGCGCGGGGCCTGGCCGGCGGCGGCGCGGTCCGGGTGCGCGGCGCGGCGCCGACCCTGGCGGTCGATCTGCCGGCGTGGTGCCGCGCCCGCGGCTGCGCGATCGCCCGCGCCGGCGACGCGTGGCTGGTCGAGCCCAGCGCCGCCGATCGCTGGCGCGGCGCCGAGCGGGCCGGCGCCATCGACGCCGCGGTCGATCACCCGCCGGCGCGCTGGGGGCTGGCGGCGCGCGGCGCGCTGGTCGAGGTCGGCGCGCCGGCGCTCGACCTGCCGCTGGCCGACAAGGACGCGGTGTGGGCCGACGAGGCGGCGCGGCTGTACGCCCAGGCCGCCGCGGCGCAGTGGGATCCGGCCACCGCGATCCCGTGGGACGCGCCGATCGATCACCCGGCCGAGGTCGAGGACGCGGTGGTGCAGGTGATGACGTACCTGATCGAGAACGAGACCGCGGCGCTCTTGGTGCCGACGCGGTTCCTCGGCAAGCTGCACCCGCACTTCCGCGAGGTGATGCAGCTGCTGGCGATCCAGATCGCCGACGAGGCCCGCCACGTCGAGGTGTTCACCCGCCGCGCGACCCTGCGCCGCGCGGCGCTGGGGCTGTCGACCGCCGGCGGCCAGGCGTCGCTGGCGACCTTGTTCGCCGAGCCCGACTTCGCGATCGCCAGCTTCCTGTTGTCGGTGCTGGGCGAGGGCAGCTTCCTGGCGCTGTTGTGGTTCCTGCGCGATCACGCGCCCGACGCCTGCACCCGCGCGGTGGCGACGCTGGCGGCGCAGGACGAGGCCCGCCACGTCGCGTTCGGGCTGGCCCACCTCGGCCGCCACGCCGCGCGCGATCCGTCGCTGCGCGAGCGGCTGGCCGCGGCCATCGAGCGCCGCCACGCCGCGCTGGCCCACACCAGCGGCCTCAACGCCGAGGTGTTCGACGCGCTGGTGCTGCTGGCGGCCGGCGGCTGGAGCCCGGCGGCGCTGCGCCGCGGCCACGCCGCGGTGATCGCGCTGACGACCGCGATGGACGAGGGGCGGCGGCAGCGGCTGGTGCGGCTGGGCTTCGCGCCCGATCGCGCCGCGGCCCTGGCGGGGCTGCACACCCGCAACTTCATGTGAGCCACGCTGGCGGCGTGCGCGGCGAGCTCGCCGGCCCGCTCGCCCTCGCGTCGCGCTCAGCGGCCGAAGCGGCGGTTGGTCGCGTCGGTCTTGGCGCCGCCGAACAGGTCGAACGTGCCCCAGCGGTACAGGCCCTCGACCTGGCCCTTGAGCATGTTGCCGCCGCCGAGGAAGCCGGTCAGCCACGCGCCGCCCGGGCCGGCGGCGCCGCCGAAGCCGGGGCCGGTGCCGAAGTCGATGAACGCGAAGCCGTAGCCGTCGTGGACGATGCCGTGCAGGCGCACCGACGGGATCCAGCCCACCGCCTTGTCGAGGATCGCGCCCATCACCGAGCCGGCCTGCGACGGCCCCAGCATGCCGGCCTTGAGGTCGTTGTTGGCGATGATCTTCTCCATGATCGCCCGCACCGACAGCGGGCTGCCGGCCTGATCGACCACGCCCTTGCTGCTGATCTCGTAGACGGTCGCCGCCGCCGAGTCGGGGTTCTCGAACGAGGTCAGCAGATCGTCGGCGCCGCCCTCGTTGACCAGCCGGCGGCCGGCCGCGATCTTGTTCTCGATCTCGGCCGACGCCTTGAACTGGTTGCTGGCGAAGCTGGCGATGCCGTAGCTCCAGCCGATCGCCGACTTGATCTTGGGATCGAGCGGCGACAGCGGTGACGTCAGCGCCGCCACCGACGCCCCGAGCAACCCGCCGGCCATGCCGCCGCCCAGCAGCGTGCCGGCGGCGCCCGCCGCGAACCCGGTCATGACCCCGCCGATCGTCATCAGCAGCGGATCCTTGGTGATGTAGCCGACCGCGGTGAACGCCAGGCCGATCCACGCCACCGTCGAGTTCACCGTGACCGCGGTGATCAGCGCGGCCACCACCGGCACGTGGCCGGTGGGGTCGACGTTGCTGATCGGGTTGTTGTAGGCGAACGCGTAGCGGTTGAGCGCCTGGGGGTTGGTGCGATCGGGCAGCACCGTGTCGGCCGAGACGAAGCGCGCCAGCCGCGGGTCGTAGTAGCGCGCGTTCATGTAGATCAGGCCCAGCTCGGCCTCGGTCTCGTGGCCCTGGAAGCCGCGCTCGGTGGCGCCGGTGCCGCTGTCGGCGGTGGTGCGGCCGAACGCCGAGTACTCGAGCTGCCGCGAGGCGACGCCGGCGGTGGTCGTGACCAGCTGGATCGAGCCCAGCCGATCCTGGTGCAGGAACGTGGTGCCGGTCAGGCTCGACACCCGCGCCACCGGCATCGGGCCGGCGTAGACGTGGGCCACGGTGGCGCCGTTGGGCTGGACCTCGAACTGCTTGCCGAAGTACCGCGTGGTGCCGCTCGCGCCCTGGCGCGCGGTGCGCTGGCCCTCGGCGTCGTAGGCGAAGCTGACCGTGCCCCCCGGGCCGGTCGCGGCGACGAGGCGGTTCTCGCTGTCCCAGGTGAGCGCGCGGCCGTTGCCGCCGAGCTGGTTGCCGTTGGCGTCGTAGGTGTAGCTGGCGCCGCCGGCGGCGGTGACCGCGTGGGCGTGGGCGGCGTCGGCGTACTGGTAGGCGCCGAGCAACGCGCTCGACGTGATGTTGCCGGTCGGATCGTAGGCCCAGCTCTCGGGCTGGGCGCCGGTGACCGCGGTCAGCCGGCCCAGGCGATCGTACGCGTAGCCGTTGTTGTTCAGCGGGTCGGTCGACGACGCCGCGCTGGTCACGCGGCCGGCGGCGTCGTAGCCGTAGGCGGCGTCGTACAGCCGGGTCGCGCCCAGCGTCACCACCGACGACGTCAGCGCCCCGCGCTCGGGCGAGTACGCGTAGCTCTGGACCACGCCGTTGGCGTAGGTCATCGCGGTGAGCTGGTCGCGCGCGTCCCAGGTCATCGCCGTCACGTAGCCGGGCACCGAGGCCAGGCGGCCGGTGGCGTCGTAGGTCCAGCGCACGACCTCGCCGGTCGGGTACGTGGTCTGGGTCTGGCGGCCGAGCGCGTCGTAGGCCCAGCGCTGGGTGCGGCAGTCGCCGAGCACGCACCGGGTGCTGGCCACGACCCGGCCGGCGGCGTCGTAGCTGAGGCTGTCGGAGCCGGTGGCCCACGTCACCGAGGTCGGCTGATCGCCGCCGGTGACCGGGCCCTTGCCGGCCTCGTCGTAGGTCCAGCTGACGAAGGTGCCGTCGGACAGGCTCCGGCGCGTCGGACGCCCGACCAGATCGCGCTGCATCGCGGTGACCTGGCCCTTGGCGTCGGTGGTGGTCGCGACCTGGCCGGTGGCGTCGTGGGTGTAGCTCCAGCAGCCGGTGTCGGGGTCGCAGGTCCGCACCTGGCGATCGAGCGAGTCCCAGGTGATCGACGACGTGCGCCCCGCGGCGTCGGTGCGCCCGATCACCCGGCCGGCGGCGTCGCGGCGGATCCGCGTGACGTAGGACGTCGCGCCGTTCTCCTCGACGATCTGGATCGGCCGGCCGGCGCCGTCGCGGTACTCGACGGTCACGTCGCCGACCTCGTTGGCGCGGCGCACCAGCCCGTCGCCGTAGCTGACCTCGGCGAAGCTGCCGTCGGCGTTGGTGGTGCGCACCATCCGGCCGGCGCCGTCGTAGGCGTGGACGGCGAAGCGCGGCGCCTCGGTCGCCGGCGCGTACCACGCCGACTGCTTCCAGACCCGCGTGGTCATGCCGGAGAACACGACGTCGCGCTGCATCCCGCCCTCGCGGGTGAAGCGGTACTTGCGCATCGCGCCGTCGAGGTAGGCCTCGGCCCACAGCCCGTCGGGCGTGCCGTCGGGCAAGATCTGGCGGATGCGCTGCTGCTGCGGATCGCCCCAGCCGAGGTACTGCCACGTCATCGTGCCGCTGCCGGGGTTGGTCTCGGTCGCGACCCGGCCGAGCGCGTCGTAGGTGATCGCGCGGACGCCGCCGCTGGCGTCGACCTCGGTGAGCGGGACCGCCAGCGCGGGATCGTAGGTGGCGCTGGTGCAGCGCCCGAGCGCGTCGCAGCGCCGGGTGCGGAACACGTGGAACGCGTCGTCGTAGCCGAAGGTCTGGGCGCGGCCGAGCTCGTCGGTGTCGCTGGCCAGGTTGCCGTAGGCGTCGTAGCCGTAGCGCCGGGTGACGTAGCCGCCGGTGCGGCTGTCCCAGCGGTCCTGCCGGGTGACGTTGCCGGCCAGCGCCGGCGCCGCGGTGTAGCTGGCGGCGCCGTCGTAGTAGTGCAGCGTCTGCTTGAGCAACGCGCCGGTCGTGCCGACGCCGGCGTAGACGTTCTCGTAGGCCGGCTTGGTGACGACGAAGGTGGTCGGGTTCGGGAAGTAGCCGCGCACCGTGGTCTGCTCGTCGCCGGCCACGTCGTAGTCGCCCCACTCGGTGGTGGTCAGCACGTTGGCGTACTGGTCGTAGGCGAGCTGGGTGACGACCCGCCGGCAGCTGGCGTCGAGGTTGCACTCGAACTCCCAGCGCTCGGTCATCAGCGACGTGTAGGGCGGCGCGGCGTTCTCGGCGTAGGCGTAGCTCGAGTAGCTGTAGATCTTGCCGGTCGCGTCGCGGAAGTAGGTGAGCTCGGGCTTGGCGATGCAGCCGACGTGCTGGTGGTAGTAGGTCTCGGTGTAGTTGCCGGCCGCGTCGACGACGGTCGTGACCTTGCGGAAGCCGAGGAACTGGCGCTCGACGCTCGACCACAGGCCGCCCTGGTAGACGTAGCTGGTGGTGGCGCTGGCGCCGCGGCCGTCGGTGGCGGTCATCGACGCGACGGTCTGCGCGACCAGCCCGGCGGGCATGAAGGTGTTGCTCCACCGGGTCGACGGCTGGTAGCCGATCGCGGTGGTGCCGCCGAGGCCGTTGTCGACCAGCGTGACCAGGTCGCGGCTGGTGGCGTTGGCCTTCACCCGGTAGCCGTTCACGGTGTAGGCGTCGTCGAGGTAGGTCAGATCGGGCAGGCCGTCGCCGGTGGCGTCGGCGATGCGGAACGTCGCCCAGTCGTGGATCGGATCGTAGCTGCCCCAGTTCTGCGGCGGCGCGAAGCCCTCGGCGCTGCCGAGCATCACGCGGAAGCCGTTGATGGTGTAGTTGTTGTCGAGGTAGAGCAGGTCCTGGCGGCCATCGCCGTTGGCGTCGAACACCCAGGTCTGGGCCCAGCCGTTGACCGAGTCGTAGGGGCCCCAGTTCTGCGGCGCGGCGAACCCGGCGCCCGTCGAGAGCATGACGCGGTAGCCGTTCGCGTCGTAGGCGTCGTCGAGGTACAGCATGTCGACCTTGCCGTCGCCGTTCATGTCGGCCATCCACCACGCCGACCAGCTGTTGAGCGCGTCGTAGGCGCCCCAGTTCTGCGGCGGCGCGAACGACGTGCCCTGGTTGACCATCACGCGGTAGCCGTTGGTGGGGTAGGCGTCGTCGAGGTAGACGATGTCGGGGCGGGCGTCGCCGGTGACGTCGGCGAGCCGGGTCTGGGCCCAGCCGTTGACGCCGTCGTAGGCGGCCCAGTTCTGCGGCGCGCTGAAGCCGGTGCCGGTCGACAGCATCACCCGCCAGCCGTTGGTGGTGTACGCGTCGTCGAGGTAGACCAGATCGGTCTTGTCGTCGGCGTTGACGTCGATCGCCCAGAACCCCGACCAGCTGTTGATCGCGTCGTAGGCGCCCCAGTTCTGCGGCGGCAGGAAGCTGGTGCCGGTCGACAGCATCACGCGGTAGCCGTTGGTGGGGTAGGCGTCGTCGAGGTAGAGCAGGTCGGCCTTGCCGTCGCCGTTCATGTCGCGGACCCAGAACTGGGCCCAGGCCAGGATGCCGTCGTAGGCGGCCCAGTTCTGGGGCGCGCCGAAGCCGGTGCCGGTCGAGGGCATGACCCGCCAGCCGTTGGTGGGGTAGGCGTCGTCGAGGTAGATCAGGTCGTCCTTGCCATCGCCGGTGGCGTCGGCGGTGAAGAACGCCGCCCACCCGTGTATGCCGTCGTAGGCGGCCCAGTTCTCCTCGGGCGCGAACGCGTTGGTGGCCACCGGGGTCTGGCTGACGCCGACCACGCCGCCGCTGGTGCCGTAGTCGAGGCGGTAGGCGCGGGCCCGGCTGCCGCCGACGGTGACGTCGATCGAGCGCAGCCGGAAGCGGGTCTTGGCGATCCCGCGGCCGGTCGCGAACGAGATCGGATCGGGGCGCGCCTCGCGGTACAGCCGCACGAGCGTGCCGTTGTAGGCGACCTGATCGGGGTAGCAGTCGTTGCCCGGATCGCACCACCAGCCGTAGCTGACGGTGTTGCCGCTGCGGTCGACGACGCTGCGCAGCCCCCAGCGGAAGGTGCCGCCGCTGGTGGTCAGGACCGCGCCGTAGGTGCGGACGGTGCCGTCCTTCTCGGTGACGGTCCACGCGTCGGCGCCGGCGTCGAAGCGGATGCGCTGGTAGCTCTCGATCCGGGTGGCGTGGGTGCCGCCGGTGGCGCAGCTCGGGCTGGCGCTGCCGGCCACGCACGGCACCAGCTCGCTGCCCGCGAGCAGGAAGACGTCGGCCGCGTCGTAGCGGGGGGCGCCCCGGCCGGGGCCGGCGCGCTCG
>Ga0073899_10004585_pt1 | contig 12092 bp, 8 predicted proteins | sample KloWWTmetaKNB5Ph_FD_88975 | JGI IMG/M metagenome (GOLD analysis project Ga0073899, IMG submission 88975) | Active sludge microbial communities from Klosterneuburg, Austria, studying microevolution and ecology of nitrifiers - Klosterneuburg... | ecosystem: Engineered > WWTP > Aerobic digester >... | reverse complement strand
GCGGCGGAGGTTGTCGCGTCGTTCAGGAGATTCGCTGCGGGCGTGGTGGCGGCCAGGGCGAGGTGCGCGACTTCGACGGCGCGGACGCTCAGCGGAAAGGTGCCGTCACTTGCGCGCCAGTACCGCTCAAGTTGCGGCAGGGTGGCGTCGGCGAGCCGGGCGCGCTGGGCGTCGTCCAGCGGGATCGCCAGGGGGCGGGCGAGGGGATTGGCGGCCACCTGGGGGAAGTCGCCCTCCTGCCCCCAGTCGTCCACCAGCCCCAGCCCGATCAGGCGATCGAGTGCGGCGGTGGGGGCGCTGACGCCCGCGGCTTGCCCGGCCGCCTCCAGCGCGCTGCGGGGAACCGGCAGCCCGGGAGAGAACAGGCAGGCGGCCCGCAGCAGCTCGGCCTGGGCGGGGGTGAGGGCCTGGCGGTAGGCGTGGAAGGCCATGCGCTTGAAGAAGGCCAGGGTGGCGTTGCCGGCATCCGCCGCTGCGCCCTGGTCGATCAGGCGCTGGATGTCGGCGGGCGGTACGCCGTGCTGCTGATAGTGCTCAATGTGGGCCAGGGCCTGGGCGGCCACCTTGGTTTCGCCGGCAAGGATGGGGCGGGTGAGCACGGCCTGAAGGCCCGGATTGCCGTCGGCGAGCAGCAGGGCGTGTTGCAGCAGGGCCTTATCCACCGTGGCCGGGCCTTTCTGCCGGGCCAGGCGCGCGGCGCTGCGCAACTGCTTGCGCCGGTCGGTCTCGTCCATGGGCTGGAGCGGAATGGCGACGAGGGTGTCCGCCAGATCGTCGCCCCGGGGGTCGGGCAGGCTGAAACGGTAGCGGCTGGTGAACAGGAGGCGGGAGTCGGTGCGCGCGCGCCGGAAGGCGTGGAGGACGGCGGCGAGGGGGGCGCGAAAGTCCGCCTTGACCGGCGTGGCGGTGGCATCGGACTGGCTCGGCGCTTCCAGGATACGCTCCAGGTCGTCGATGACCAGCAGGATGGGGCGGGTGTCGAAGGGGCCATCGAGCAGGGCCTCCAGGGCATCGGCGAGGACGCCAGGGTCGGCGAGGACGGCGTTGCGCCAGGTGTCGATGACCGGTCTCCGTTCCGCAGCCGGCAGGGCCTCGCAGAGCCGGTCGAAAATGGCGAGGGCGTCGTAGCGGCCGAAGATCACCACTTTGGTGTGGCGGGGGTGGCGGGTGGCAATGCGGTAGGCCAGGCTGGACTTGCCCAGGTTGCCCATGCCGTGGATCAGCACGCCCTTTTCACCATTCCGGAAGGCGCGGATCACATCCTGGGTGGGGCGTCTGCGCCCCACGAACTCGCCCCGCCCTGCGACGGGCACCTGCTGGTGGGCGGCGTCGAGGAACTGTTCCTCGCCGCCGGCGGGCTTGCGCTTGGGCTTGCCCCGGGCGGCAAGGGGGCCGCCGCCTTGGGGGCCGAGGTAGAGACGGGCCAAGTGCCAGTGCCGGCCTTCTGATGGATGCGCCAACTGGCGCTGGCGCAGGGCCTGCCGGGCGACGGCCGCCGCACGGCTTGCGCTGTGCAGGCTGGCAAGCTCGCCATAGAAGTGCTCGGCAAAGGCGAGGGCGTCGCTGTCGTAAACCGATCCGTCCCAGCCCAGTACGTTGGCGATACCGGCGCGGATGAGTTCGCGCACGAAGGGTTCGCTGCTGCGGGGGCCGGTGTCGGCCTGCTCGGCTGTCCGACAGGCCGACAGGAAGACCAAGGGCAGCGCGCGGGGGGCGCCCAGCGCGCCGACAAGCTGGCCCACAGTGGTCAGCGCCAGGGCGCCGGTTTCATCCTCCAGGGCCAGGACTGGCCCCTGGGCCGGGTCGATGTCGCCATGGCAGGAGAGGTGCAAGGCTTCAAAAGGGCCGTCCAGATCGAGGCGTTCACCCAGGGGGCCAGGTGCGCCACTCTCTTCGACCACCAGGTGCAGGGGCAGGCGCTGGGTGGCGGTGAGGATGGCTGATTCCTCCTCCTCGAAGCTGAGGGGGTGTTCCCCCCGGGGCGCGGCGGCCATGAAGAGCAGTTGCAGGTCGGCATGGCGGGGCTCGGGGGGCGGGGCTTCTTCGCCAATGCGCCGGGCCAGTTCAAAGAGCTGGACGCTGTCGTCGGCCAGATGGCCCTCGGGAAGGGCGAGGAGTTCCCAGGGGGCGTCGAGCAGGGCCAGGGCGAGGGGGGAATCAACGCCGGAGACGCGGATTTCCAGCTGGCGCGGGCCACCGCCCCGGGCCCAGGCGCCGGCCCAGCCGCCCTGGTCCAGCCATTCGAACAGCTCCCGCCCGATGGCCAGTAAGGCTGCGTCATCGCCCCGTCGGCAGGCAATGTCATAGCGGGCTGCCCAGCCCTGGAGCGCGGGCAGGGCGGCGTTTCCGTCGAGGCGGCATTCGGGGTTGATGCTGTCCTGGCTGCGGCACAGCAGATCCGTGCCGATGATTTGGATCGTGGCTTTCATGGGGCGGCCGTTGGCAATGCTTCCGGGGGGATGCCGAAGAGTCTATCCGAAACGCCTATGCCGCGGGACTGGCCAGCCAGAGGAAGGCCGGTTGCCGGCCTGAAGGCTGGGGAATGCCTGCTATGGGCTGATTACCCCTGTCCCTGTCCCTGAACTTGCCCCTGCCAGTTCCTGCCTGCAAGAAAATCTGAAAATCAACACAAACTACAAAAACAAAGTATTTGACCTATTTTTCAGTGATGGTAGCTTTGTTGTCAATTTGTGACGATTTTTTGCCCGTACTTTCAGCGATTTGGTGTTTTACGTAGGGCCGACTGAGCATGGAGCGATCAAGGTTATGTCTAGCTTGACCCAGGTTGGGTGGTATTGGAACCGGCTGCGTTGCATGTCCGTATCGGAGATCGTTGAGCGGGCTGGTTCCACCGCCAGCAGGGCGATGGCACGTCGCCGTCTGCCCGAGCCGGTGGCGGTGCCTCCACCCCAGCTGGACAGGGCCGGTGTGGCCTGGTTGCCGGCAACGGCTCCGGCCCAGCGCGGTGTGGCCCTGCAGCGGGCCGACGAGGTGCTCTCCGGCCAGTGGCGCATCTATTCGCGGCTGCTCGGCTTGGGCTTTCCGCCGGAGTGGAACCGCAATCCGGACAAGGCCGCACTGCTTCCCCTTACCGATGGAAAGGTGATGTCCTTCCGGGCGACGGCTGTCGTCGGCGACATCAAGTATCTGCGCGAGCTCAATCGTCACCGGGAGCTCGTGGTGCTGGCTCAGGCCTGGCGGCTCACGGGGCGAGAGCGCTACCTGGACGGTATCGCGACCTTGCTGGAGAGCTGGTTTGCCCAGTGTCCGCATCCACGCGGTCCCAACTGGTCGAGTGCCCTTGAGGCGGGAATCCGCCTGATTAACTGGGCCATCGTGTGGCAGCTGATCGGGGGTATGCAGTCGCCCCTCTTCGAGCGCCCGGTGGGCAAGGTGCTGCGAACCGACTGGCTTGGCAGCATCTGGCAGCACGCTGAGTTCATCCGGGGGTTCCGTTCGCGTGATTCGGCGACAAGTCACCCCCTGATTGGCGAGCTGGCCGGCTTGTTCGTGGCGGGAACAACCTGGCCCCATTGGGCCGAAGCCCAGACTTGGCGTCGGGCAGGGCGGGAAGGCCTTGAGCGTGAGGTACTGCGCCAGACGGCCGGGGACGGTGTGCACAAGGAGCAGGCCACGGGCTACCACCAGTTCGTCTGGGATTTTTTGCTCTTTGCCGGGCTGGCCGCCCGAGGAACCGGCAAGCCCTTCTCCGAGGGCTACTGGCGACGCATGGAGGCCATGCTCGAGTACGTGGCCGGTATCATGGATGCCGGCGGAAATGTGCCCTTGTTCGGCGATTCGGATGACAGCCTGGTGTCGGGCTTGTCCATCGGTGCGGGAGGCTGCCCCTTCCACTCCCAGCTTGCCACCGGCGCGCTGCTATTCGGCAACCCGTCCCTGGCGCGCAAAGCCGGAGTGCTGGACCCACGTACGATATGGTTGCTGGGAGCCGATGCAGGCAACAGCTTTGACCGGCTGTTGCTGCAGCGGGCACCCGCCACCCGCCGCACGGATTTTCACGAAGGCGGCGTGTTTGTGCTTGGTAGCAACCTGGATTCGCCGGACGAGTTTCGGGTTGTGGCCGATGCTGGCCCCCTGGGCCTGAGCGGCGTTGCGGCCCATGGCCATGCGGATGCGCTGTCGTTCACTTTGTCTGTGGCGGGGCGGCAGTTCCTGATCGATCCCGGTACCGGCACGTATCACGGCCCCGGAAGATGGCGGCATGGCTTTCGAGGTAGCGCCATGCACAACACGCTGGTGCTTGGCGGTGAGGACCAGGCGGTTTCCGGGGGGCGCTTCATGTGGCTGAGGCGTTTCCGCACGAGCGTCATCGAACGGGACAGCAGCCCCGCATCGGACCGGTTGGTCGCCGAACACGACGGCTATCGGCGTCTGCCGGGCAAGCCGGTGCATCGCCGCAGCTGGCACCTGGACCGGCGGGCGGCCTGCCTGACTGTACAAGACCAGGTTTTCGCCAGCACCGCGCAGAACGTCACCCTTTACTGGCACTTCAGTGAGGATTGCAACGTGACCTGCACGCCGGAAGGCCTGAGCGTGTCGAGCGGCCCGATCTGCGTCGATATGGTATTGCCGCAGGGCGGCGACGTGAGCGTGTTGCACGGCTCCGAAGAGCCGATGGCCGGCTGGGTGTCGCGGGGCTACGACGTGCTGGAGCCCAGCACGACGGTGGTGTGGCGGGGCAGTGTGATGGCCGGGGAGGCCCTGGAAACGGTGTTTAGCCGCGTCTGAGCGCGCCCGGGGTCGAGCGATGTCCTCTGCCTACCTGATGCTTTCCCGGGCGAGGCGATCCGCTCAGCCCTGATTGGGGAAGAACAGGGCAATTACGGCCGCGCTTTCCTCCCGCGCCGCGCTGCGGATGGCCGCAAGCTTGGCTACATCGATATCGAGTCGGGCGAGGGTCATGGGATCGATCCGCGCGAAGGCGGCTTCATCCGGATCTTCGGGATCCGACTCTTCTTCGGTGGCCAGAACATGGTTGGCCACATTCAGAAGCGCGGCTTCGGTGGCGTGGGGGCCCCCCATCGCAGGGTTGAGCTGCGCGCCGATGGCGGTGGCGAAACCGGTTGGCAGGTGCCAGGCCGTGGCCAGCGCGGCACCGACTTCCGCATAGTTGCAGCCGACGATGTCGTCCTCCACCTGATGAATGGGGGCATGACTGCGGCGTGACTCGGCCAGGGCTGCGTCGGCGGCCTCGGGAGTGGCCTGGAACATCACCAGGTGGCCGATGTCGGCCAGCAGACCTTCCACGAACATGCGTTCCGGATCCCCGGTGCCAAGTTGCCGGGCGGCAGCCCGCGCGGCCAGCCCCCGAAAAACACAGTTCTTCCAGAAGCGGATCATGTGCATGCGTGCCGGACGGATGCCCGAGAAGGCACCGATCACCGAGGTGCTGAGGACAAGATCATGCACCTGCTGCATGCCCATCAGGTTGACCGCCCGCCCGACGGTCTCGATCTTGCCGGGAAAGCCGTACAGCACACTATTGACCGCCCGCAGCACCCGCGCGGTAATGCCAGCATCGCTGGAGACCGCTTCGGCGAGCTCATGTACGGAGCTGTCCGGGTCATCGATCAGGGCCCGGATACGGTGATAGACGGCGGGAAGGCTGGCAAGCCTCTCAACGCAGGCGACGAGTTCCTGGGGTGTGCTCATGGGCTTGATCGTTGGCGGGTCACAAGGTGGTTTACGGCAGTCGGGTGATCCTCTTGAGGATGTGGGCCGTGCTCCGATGGTTTTTGTTGGTGTGATAAAAATCCTGTTTTTATCAAAGACCTGTGGGTCTTTCGGCAATTGAGCACGGCAGCGGGTGGATTGGGGAGGAGCGGGTCGGTCGGCCTTGCTATGCTCGCCCCCAATGATCCCGGTACGGTCTGGCCGGAATGGGATCGGTGATCATGGAGAACAGGTTTTCAATGAAGCTTCTGAGCTGGAACATTCAGTGGGGCCGTGGCGCTGACGGTGTTGTCGACTTGCAGCGTACGATCGCTGCCATCCATACCCTGGGGGATTTCGATGTCCTGTGCCTCCAGGAGGTATCCATCGGCTTTGCCGGCCTGCATGATGGCCGGCCCGTCGATGAAGTCGCGGTGCTGGCTGCGGCCTTTCCGGGCTATAGCGCACACTTTGCCGCCGGGGTGGATGTGCCCGATGGGGCGGGTGGGCGGAGCTGCTTCGGCAACCTGACCCTGTCTCGCCTGCCGGTCGGGCAGGTCTTCCGCCATAGCCTGCCCCGTCCGCCGGAAGAGGGCGTGCCGAGCATGCCTCGGGTGTGCCTCGAAGTGGTGGTGGACAGCCCATCGGGTGCGCTGCGGGTGCTCAACACCCACCTGGAGTATTACTCCCGGATTCAGCGCATGACCCAGATTGCGGCCTTGCACACCCTGCAATGCGACGCGGTGCGCCTCGCCAATATGGGCGGCCAGACGGGCAGGGAATGTGCTCCCGATTCGCCGTTTGCGGTGTGGCCTCGTCCGGCCTCAGCATTGGTCTGCGGAGACTTCAACTGCGAGCCTGGCAGCCCCGAGTTCTACCGCATGACGGCACCGATCAGTGCTGACGTTTCGGGCTGGGAGGATGCTTGGCGGGCGTGTTACGGTGATATTCCGCACCTGAGCACGGTGGGGCTGAACGGTGCCGAATGGCCGGATCGGGCCTACTGCTGCGATTTCTTCTTCGTCAGCGCCGACCTTGTGGATCGGGTGGACTCGGTCGCTGTGGATCAAGCGACCGCCGCGTCGGATCATCAGCCGGTGGTCCTGACGCTGCATTGAATGCAACGGGGCCGGTCGTCCGCAGACGCCGGCCCCGTATTTTCATTCCGGGAAGATTGGCCTAAAGCTTGACCAGTTCCTCCTGGTAGCGCAGGGCATTCTCCACGTAGCCGTCGGCGCTGGCCTTGAGACGGCTGATCTCGTGGTCGGTCAGTTCGCGGATGATGCGGCCCGGCGAGCCGCACACCAGCGAGCGCTCGGGGATCACCTTGCCTTCGGGAATCAGGGAATTGGCACCGATCAGGCAGTTCTTGCCGATCACGGCCCGGTTGAGGACCACCGCGTTGATGCCGATCAGGGAGCCTTCACCCACCGTACAGCCATGCAGCATGACCTTGTGGCCGATGGTGACGTTGGCACCGATGTCGAGGGGAACGCCATCATCCGTGTGCAGCACGGAACCGTCCTGCACATTGGTGTTGTCGCCGATGGTGATCGGGTCATTGTCTCCGCGGAGAATCGCACCAAACCACACGTTTACATTCTTGCCGAGACGAACGTCACCAATGACGGTCGCGGTGTCGGCAATCCATACACCCTCCTTCAACTGCGGAGCGCGTTCTCCGAGGCGGTAAATCGGCATGTTATTTTTCCTGTTATGGTGGTTTCAGCCGTGCCGCCGAATGGCCGGTTGAAGAGCGCGCCATAATAACAGGGTAACGTTCGAGTGCAAGGGGAACTGGACTCATTGTGGGTCAGTTTAAGCAAGGGAAATAAGGGCTTAGCCTTATGCCGCGGGCCTGTCAGGGCGATTGCGCAAGGCATGCTGAGCGATGAGGAGATTGGTGTGGAGACAAGGAATTTTGTAGTTTTTGAACAACAGGGTGGCATCGTCACCCTGACCCTGAATGCCCCTGACGAGCGCAACGCCCTGTCGAGCCAGGCTCAGTGGGATGCCGTGGTGGGGGCCTGCGAGCGGGTGCAGCGGGATGCGTCGGTGAAGGTGGTCATCCTGACCGGCGCCGGCAGCGCCTTCTGTGCCGGCGGCAACGTCAAGGATTTCCGCGACAAGCGTGGCCTGGCGGCGGGTGACGGCATGACGGTGCGGGAGAACTACCGCAATGGTATCCAGCGCATTCCGCTGGCTTTTTATCGCCTCGATGTACCGACGATTGCCGCCGTGAACGGGCCGGCCATCGGTGCCGGCTGCGATCTGGCCTGCATGGCTGACATCCGCATCGCCTCCGAGAAGGCCAGCTTTGCCGAGAGCTTCGTCAAGCTGGGGCTGATTCCGGGCGACGGTGGTGCCTGGTTGCTGCAACGGGTGGTGGGTTATGCGCGGGCGGCGGAGATGAGCTTCACCGGTGACCTGCTCGACGCCAGGCAGGCGCTGGAGGTGGGGCTGGTGTCCCGGGTCGTGCCGGCGGAGCAGCTTCTCGACGAAGCCCGCGCTTTGGCCACCCGCATTGCCGCCAATCCGGGCCAGGCTCTGCGCATGACCAAGCGCCTGATGCGCGAGGCTCAGACCACGCGTCTCGATTCGATTCTGGAGCTGTCAGCGGCCTACCAGGCGCTGACTCACACCTCCGATGAGCACGATCTCGCCGTGGCGGCCTTTCTTGACCGCAAGAAGGCCTGAACCATGGGGGCTGATCTGGACGCGCTGACCGCGAAAGTGGCGGCCTTCCGTGATGCGCGGGACTGGGCCCAGTTTCACTCCCTGCGCAACCTCATCGTCTCTCTCAACCTCGAGGCCGGAGAACTGCTGGAGCTGACCCAGTGGAAGAGCGACGCCGAGGTGGCTGAGCTGCCGAACGAACTCCATGCCCGGGAGGCCCTGGAGGACGAGTGCGCCGACGTGCTGCTCTACCTGCTCCTGATCGCCGATCGGGCCGGCATCGACCTGGAGGCGGCCACCTTGGCCAAGCTTGCCAAGAACGAGGCCAAGTACCCCGTGGATCGATTCCGGGGTTCCCGGCGCAAGTACAACGCCACTGAGTGAGCGGCAGGGAGGCAGTGGGGCAGGGGAGGTGATAGCATCGCGCCCCTGATCCCTTCGTTCCCGTATCTGGGTGCATCCGCCATGCTGAGTTATCGCCACGCCTTTCACGCCGGCAACCACGCCGACGTGCTCAAGCACTTCGTCCTCGTCCAGTTGCTCGAGTATTTCAACCAGAAGGACAAGCCCTATTGGTACATTGATACCCATGCGGGCGCTGGCTGCTATTCCCTTGACGAAGGCTTTGCGCGCAAGAACGCCGAGTTTGAAGAGGGCGTCGGCCGCCTGCTTGGACGCAAGGATGTGCCGAAGGAGCTGAGAAGCTACCTGAAGCTGGTGCGCGACCTCAACGACAGCGGCAAGCTGCGCCTCTACCCGGGCTCGCCGTGCTGCGCCGCCCCCCTGCTGCGGGACGATGACCGGATGCGTCTGTTCGAACTGCATCCGTCAGACCGGCGCCTGCTGCAGAAGACCTTCGACGATGCGGGCAGCAAGGCCATTGTGCTGGAGCAGGACGGCTTCACCGGGATCAATGCCTTTCTGCCCCCGCCAACCCGCCGGGCCCTGGTGCTGATCGACCCACCCTACGAGATCAAGACCGACTACCGCACGGTGCTCACGGCACTCAAGGAGTGTCTGCGCCGCTTCGCGACCGGAACCTATGTGGTGTGGTACCCCAAGCTGCACTCCATGCAGTCCCGTGAGCTGCCGGACAAGCTCAAGCGCCTGCCGATGATCACCAGCTGGCTGCATGTCAGCCTGGATGTGAGCAAACCGGCGGATGACGGTTTCGGCATGCATGGCAGTGGCCTGTTTGTGATCAATCCGCCCTGGACCCTGCCGGCCACCCTGAAGAAGGTGATGCCCTACCTGGTGACCGTGCTCGGTCAGGACGACGGGGCCACCTTCACCCTCGAAGCCCAAATGCCCTGAGGGCGCTCAATTGAGTAAACGACAACGCCCCGGCAAAACCGGGGCGTTGTTCTTGGTGCGATGTGCCTGGATTACAGCAGGTGCATCTTCTTAGCGGACTCCGTCAGTTCGGCACGGAAATCCGGGTGGGCGATGGCGATCAGGGCCTGGCAACGCTGCTTGGCCGTCTTGCCGCGCAGCTGTGCCACACCGTACTCGGTGACCACATAGTTGATGTCGTTCTTGCTGGTGGACACGTGGGTGCCCGGCGTCAGCGTCGGCACGATGCGCGAAATGGCACCATCCTTGGCGGTGGAAGGCAGCACGATGAAGGCCTTGCCGCCCTTGGAGCGATTGGCTGCGCGTACGAAGTCGGACTGGCCGCCTGTGCCGGAGTAGGGGATGGGGCCCAGGCTCTCGGAACCACACTGACCGAGGAAGTCGATCTCCAGGGTGGCATTGATGGCGATGAGATTGTCGTTCTGACCGGCCAGATAGGGATCGTTGGTGAAGTCCACCGGATGCATCTCGAACATCGGATTACGATCGATCCAGTCGTAGAGCTTCTTGGAGCCCAGGGCGAAGGTGGCCACCATCTTGCCCGGCAGGTAGTTCTTGCGCCGGTTGGTCACTGCGCCGGCCTCCACCAGGGTCAGGATGCCGTCGCCGATCATTTCGGTGTGGATGCCCAGATCCTTCTTGTGGGTCAGCTGCATCACCACGGCATCAGGAATGCCGCCGTAGCCGATCTGCAGGGTGGAGCCGTCCTCGATCATGTCGGCCACATACTTGCCGATGGCCTCCTGGACGGGCCCGATGGTGGGCAGGCCAACCTCGAGAACCGGCTCGTTGTTCTCGACCAGGGCGGTGACCTGGGAGATATGGAGGTGGCAGTTGCCGAAGGCAAAGGGCACGTTCTCGTTGACTTCGACGATCACGGCGCGGGCCTTGCGGATGGCGGCCATGGTGTAGTCGGCTGCGATGCCCAGGGAGAAGTAGCCGTGCTGGTCCATCGGCGACACCTGGGTGAACACCACCTCGGCAGGCATCAGGTTCCGGTCGATCAGCTGGGGCATCTCCGAGAAGTAGCTGGGCGTGAAGTCCACTACTCCTTCGCGGAAACCCGGGCGGGTTGCGCCGCTGAAGAAGTAGGCCGTGTGACGGACGTGCTCGGCGGTGGCTGGGTCCAGGTAACCGAACTTGCGGACGGCCAGGATCTGGGACACCTTCACATCGCGGAAATCACGGCGATGCTCGGACAGGGCGGTGAGGAGGGCAGGCGGTTCAGCAACGGCGGTGGGCACCACGATGGTGTCACCGTTATGCACGTTGCGGACGGCCTCGGCCGGCGTGACGCGTTTTGCTGCGTACTGCTCCTGGTAATTCATATGCTTTTCTCCCACGGTCGTTGTTTTGGCGCAAATTAAACCACGCCTGCGAGGCGTGGTCTGTACTCGATTGTAAAGCCCGACCCTACCTGTGCCTCTGGTCTGGATCAAGAATGGCGAAGGCGATCAGGGGCTCGCTGAACGGTTGCGCCCGAGGCAGGTGCGATGGCGCGTGTCTACCCGGTCGGCAAACCAGGCGGTGGTCAGCTTGCGCTGGATCTTGGGGCTCTTCAGATCAATCCGGGGCATCGCCTCCCGGGGCAACCGGGTGCCGGCGCGGCTGTCGGCGAGGGCAAAGACCTTGCTGTAGAGCGGCGTGCTGGAAAAGCGTGCGGTCTTCTCCAGGCGCAGGTCACGCTGCATCTCGGCCCGAGACAGACCCAGCTGACCGGCAAGGCTTTGCAGTGCCGAAAGTGTTGCACTGGGCTCCGCCGCCGGGACGCCGTCGGTGTAGCGCAGCAGATCGCCGTCCAGGGCCAGCGGCCGGCTGGTGAGCCTGGACACGGCCTCCTGGAAGGCGGCATTGCGACTGCTGTAGCGGCCGGCGTTGAAGTCCGCAAAGCGGTACAGGGGCTGGGTATAGGGTGCCGGGTAATCGAGCAGGATGGCGATGCCGAAGTAGAGCCCACCACGGCGGGTGAACACTTCGTCGCGCACGCTGCCCCGCCGCGGATACGGATAAGACTTTTCCTTTACATGCTCTTCGGCAAAGGCCACGCTGACCTGCATCGGGCCCCCGGTCCGGACCGGGTTGTAACCGCCGAGCAGGGTTCTGCCCGCCGGCAGTTCCGAGATCATGTCGTCGAACAGGGCATTCATCTGCTTTTCGGTGCGCAGGCTGTCGATGCGCGCCTTGTAACTGCGGCCATCCGGCGAGGTCTTGAGGAGGGCCGCATCCACCAGCAGCTTGGGCAGATGCAGGCGCTCCCGTCGGGTGTCTATTTCTTTCCAGACGATGCGCGATAACCCCGCCACTTCCGGATCGGCCTGGAAGGTGGATTCCTGTTCGGTCACCGCAATGGCGGCACAGATGTTGTCAGGCGTGGGTGGCAGGCGCAGTGC
>Ga0073899_10004584_pt1 | contig 12092 bp, 8 predicted proteins | sample KloWWTmetaKNB5Ph_FD_88975 | JGI IMG/M metagenome (GOLD analysis project Ga0073899, IMG submission 88975) | Active sludge microbial communities from Klosterneuburg, Austria, studying microevolution and ecology of nitrifiers - Klosterneuburg... | ecosystem: Engineered > WWTP > Aerobic digester >... | reverse complement strand
AGCCTCAACCTGTTCGAGAAAACGCCGCTGGATGTAGCGCTTTCGCGCTTTCCAATGACCCGCGAATCAGACCAGGACGGCAATCAACTGATTCTTCTGTGAAAACGTTGGGACAGGCCTGACTGGGGGCTATATGCGAAAGCTGCGCTTGTTGCCTCTCTCGTCGCATGGCTCAAGGGCTGTGCTCATGCTCATGTTCGCGTCCGCACCAGTATCTGCGGTCACGTACACCGGCGTACTGATAGCATCTGTGTGGGTGATGCTGGCGACGCGTTGCTCAGCTGCTGGACACGATACCAATTGATCCCGTGTTCCATGCGTTGATTGAAAGCGACATCGTGCAATTTCGTGACACGGACTGGCGAGTTTGACGATGATGAAGTCGCGCGCCATTGGGGCTGGTGTTGCGGTCGCGGCCGCCTCGGCACTGGCATTCGTGCTCGTACATGTAGCTGCAGAACCTGAGATTTCGGTGGTAGCAACTTTGCCGCGCGGCTATTCGGACACCGTTTTTCGCGCCGAGCCCTCCCAGAGCGCTTTGCCCATCTCTATTGGGCAGTATGAACAGGTCAACACGCAGCGGAGCAGGAACGAGAAGTCTTGGTCAGGAAAACTCGACGAATCGAGTGACCTATTTGCATTTGTGCAGTCGGCGGCGCCGGCAGCCCTCAGGGGCGACGGGGCCGCGCAGTTTGCGATCTCCGAAGCTCTTCGTCTGTGCGAAGGGGTTGCCTCCCTCTACCGCGCTGCCGTTGCTCCCGAGGATGTGTGGTCACGGCACCCGGGTATGACCGCAGGCCTGCTGGACTCCATGCAAAAGGACTACGCGCTGTGCCACCGCTTCGTGTCCGCGAACCCATTTGTTGGTCTTCCTGTCGAGGCTCAGAGTCGCGACGCCGGCGACTGGCTCGATCTCGCGGCAGCGGACGGCTATCCCGCTGCAGAGGCTCGAAAGGCCTATGAATTGATGCTCGTCGCCATACGCGCACCCGCGGCTGCCGAGTCGCAAGGGACCGATGCGACTACAAGAGAGGCGAGCGATCTGCTGGGGCGTGCCATGAAGGCTGGCGGAGCCGAAGCTTGGTGGTTCGCCGGCCTCGCGCTGCTCGCCGCAGATTTCGACCCGACGGCGAAGGAACGCGGCGCCTCACTTGTACTGCTGGCTTGCCGAAGCGGCTTCGACTGCGGCCCACTGAACTGGCGGAATCTCCTCGTGCGCTGCAATCGCCTGGGCGATCCCGACTGTCCGCCGGATGCCACCGTTCCCTATTACCTCGAGCGCGAAGTGGGCGGCGACGTCTACGCGCGTGCCTACGCGCTCGCGGAGAATCTGACTCGCGACATCGGCGAACACCACGCGCCGATAATTGACGTCTCGATCTCAGCAACACGCTGATCAGGCGGGGACGGCCTCCTCGCCCGGCGTGCACTCGAGTGCGAGCCCATCGCCGCCTGCGGCGAGTGTCACCCGCACCTGCCCGCCGTTCACGAGCTTGCCGAAAAGCAGTTCCTCCGCGAGCGGCCGCTTGATGTGCTCCTGGATCACTCGCGCCATCGGTCGCGCGCCCATCTTCGGGTCATAACCCTTCTGCGCGATCCAGCGACGCGCGGCATCGTCGATCGTCAGTATTACTCCCTTCTGCTCGAGCTGGGCTTCAGCCTCCACCAGCAACTTCTCGACCACGCGCTCGATCGTCGGCGCAGCGAGCGGCGCGAACTGGATGATCGCGTCGAGCCGGTTGCGGAATTCCGGTGAAAAGAGCCGCCGCACCGCCTCCATCCCGTCGCTCGCGTTGTCCTGATGGGTAAAGCCGATCGACGGGCGGTTCATTTCCTGCGCGCCCGCGTTCGTCGTCATCACGATCGTGACGTGGCGGAAATCGGCCTTGCGCCCGTTGTTGTCGGTGAGCGTGCCGTGATCCATCACCTGCAGCAGCAGATTGAAGACGTCGGGGTGGGCCTTCTCGATTTCGTCGAGCAGCAGCACGCAGTGCGGATGCTTCGTGATCGCCTCGGTGAGGAGCCCACCCTGATCGAAGCCGACGTACCCCGGAGGCGCGCCGATCAGGCGCGAGACGGTGTGGCGCTCCATGTACTCCGACATGTCGAAACGGATGAACTCGACGCCGAGTGCGATCGCGAGCTGGCGCGTGACTTCTGTCTTGCCGACGCCGGTCGGGCCGGCGAAGAGGAAGCTGCCCGTGGGCCTGCGTTGATCGCCGAGCCCCGATCGGCCCATCTTGATCGATGCGGCGAGCGATTCGATCGCCGTGTCCTGCCCGAAGATCACGAGCTTGAGATTGCGCTCGAGGTTGCGCAGCACTTCACGGTCGGTAGTCGAAACGTTCTTCGCCGGGATGCGCGCGATGCGCGCCACGACTTCCTCGATGTGCCGCACTTCGACTGTCGCTTCGCGCTCGGCAGCGGGCTTCAGCCGCAGCCGGGCGCCGGCCTCGTCGACGACGTCAATCGCCTTGTCCGGCAGCTGGCGCTCGTTGATGTGGCGCGCCGAGAGTTCTGCCGCGGCGCGCAGCGCCTTGTCCGTGTACCTGACGGCATGGTGCTCCTCGAAGCGCGACTTGAGCCCCCGCAGGATGTCGATCGTCTCCGCGACGCTCGGTTCCACGACATCGATCTTCTGGAAGCGCCGCGCGAGCGCGTGGTCCTTCTCGAAGATGCCGCGAAACTCCTGATAGGTCGTCGAGCCGATACAGCGGATCTCGCCGCCCGTCAGCACGGGCTTGATCAGGTTCGAGGCATCCATCACGCCGCCCGACGCGGCGCCGGCGCCGATCACGGTGTGGATCTCGTCGATGAAGAGGATCGCTCCGGGTTGCTTCTTCAGCTCGGTAATCACGCCCTCCAGGCGCTTCTCGAAATCGCCGCGATATTTGGTGCCGGCGATCAGGGCGCCCATATCGAGCGCGTAGATCGTGCTGCCCGCGAGCACGTCGGGCACCTTGCGCTCGACGATGAGCCGTGCGAGCCCCTCCGCGATGGCCGTCTTGCCGACGCCAGCCTCGCCGACGTACAGCGGATTGTTCTTGCGGCGCCGGCAGAGGATCTCGATCGTGCGTTCGACTTCGAGCTGGCGGCCGATCAGTGGATCGATGCGGCCGCTCTCGGCCTGGCGGTTGAGGTTGGTGGTGTACTTCTCGAGCGCGCCACCTTCAGCCTCGCGCTCCCCCTCGACAGCCTCGGACTCCTTCCCCGGCTTCTCCTCTGCAATCTTCGAGAGGCCGTGCGACACGTAGTTCACGACGTCGAGCCGGTTCACGCCCTGGCGGTTGAGGAGGTACACCGCGTGGGTCTGCTTCTCGCTGAAAATCGCGACCAGCACGTTCGCGACCCCGACTTCCTTCTTGCCGCTCGACTGCACATGAAAGACCGCGCGCTGCAGCACGCGCTGGAAGCCGAGCGTGGGCTGCACCTCGCGATCATCGCCCTCGGGCAGTTGCGGCGTCGCCTCCGAGATGTGCGCGCGCAGGTCGGGCTTCAGCTTCTCAAGATCGGCCCCGCAGGCTCGCAGCACCTCGCGCACCCGGGCGGCCCCGAGCAGGCTGTACAGCAGATGCTCGACGGTCAGGAACTCGTGGCGGGCCTCGCGTGCCTCGCGAAAGGCTTCATTCAGGCAGTATTCGAGCTCGGACGACAGCATCAGATCTCCTCCAGCGTACACATCAACGGGTGCTGGTTGTCGCGCGCATAGGTCGTGACTTGCGCGACTTTGGTCTCGGCAATCTCGAAACTGAACACCCCGCACACGCCCTTGCCCTTCATGTGAACCTCGAGCATCACGCGGGTTGCCTGCGGCCTGTTCATGCCAAAAAACCTCTCGAGCACATCCACCACGAACTCCATCGGCGTGTAATCGTCGTTCAGCAATATGACCTGAAACAGCGGCGGACGTTTCAGCTTCGGCGCCGCCTCCTCGACGACGACACCACGGTCTGGATGGACTGGCTCATTACCCGGCATTTGACCTTTTATAGGGGTCGCCGATCGGCAACACAAGTCGCCGGTTCACGCGGCGCCGAATTCTTGGCGAAACAGTCGCTTGTGAGCGCCATCGACAGCACCTTATGATTGGACGGATGACGACTTCCGTGTTGCAGGGCCTACCCTCGCCAGACGCCTGGAAAGGCCTGCTGGCTGTCCGCGGCCCGCAACTTGCCACCTGGGTGCTCGGCGTCGTGCTCGCCGTGCAGATTGCCTTCACGGTGACCGACCTCGCTGGCGCCAATCTCGCCACACCGGTCGCGAGTGAACCTGTGCAGGCGCCACCGCAGCTCGACCTGGCAACGCTCGTCAACGCGCACCTCTTTGGCGAGTCTGCCGTCGCCGCGAGCGGCGATGCCAGCAACGCGCCGCAGACGAGTCTCGCGCTCGTGCTCGCGGGTGTGATCGCCAACACCGACCCGAATACCGGCATCGCCATCCTCGGCGAGAGTGCCGCCGCCGCCAAGGTCGTGATGGTCGGCGACACCGTGCCTGGTGGGGCGAAGCTGCATGCCGTCTATGCAGACCGCGTCGTGCTCGAGCGGGCTGGAGCCCTTGAATCACTGTCGCTGCCGCACCAGTCGACACTTGCTTCGGCTGCGCCTTCCCCCGCGCTGCCTGCACAGCTGCCGACGGCGGGCGACATACAGATCCTCGATCGCATGAAAAAGCTCATCGAGAAGGACCCGGGCGTCATCGGAGACGTGATGCGACCTCAGCCTGTCTTTGCCGAGGGCAAACAGCGCGGCTACCGCGTCTACCCGGGGCGCAACCGCGCCGCCTTTGCGCGCCTCGGCCTGCGCCCGGGTGACCTCGTCACCTCGATCAACGGCACGCCGCTCGACGATCCCGCGCGCGGCAACGAAATTTTCCGCACACTCGGCAGTTCCGCCGAAGCGCGCGTGACCGTGATGCGCAGCGGGCGGCAGCAGGAACTCACCCTCAACATGGCGCAGGTGGCGAATGAGGCGGAGCAGCTTGCGGCGCCGCCTGCCCAGCCCGATCCAGCCGCGGCTGCGCTGGGTAGCGGCGAGACAGGCACGGAAGAACCGGCCGACCCGCCGCCCAACGAGCGTGGCGACTAGAAAGTGGAGACTTGGCGGATATGACACGCAATAACGAAATCCGGCCTCCGCGCTTGCGCCGCGGCCAGGTGCGCCTCGCCGCCCTGGGCGCCCTGCTTGCCGTCGTCTCCGTCGCGGCGGCACAGCAGCCGTCCGTGGCGCGCATCACGCCGAACTTCAAGGACGCCGACATCACGCAGATCATCGAGGCAGTCAGCGCGGCAACCGGCAAGAACTTCATCATCGACCCACGCGTCGGCCGCCAGCAGGTCACCATGCTGTCGACCACGCCGATGACTCCCGAGGCCTTCTATCAGGCATTCCTCTCTATCCTGCAGGTTTACGGTTTCGTCGCAGTGCAGACTGGCAATGTGATCAAGATCATTCCGGACGCGAACGCGAGGCAGTTTCCATCGGTCGACCTGCCCGACCGTGTCAGCTCCACGTCCGACGAGATCGTCACCCAGGTCATTGCGGTGAAGAACGTGAGCGCAGCGCAGCTCGTGCCGATCCTGCGGCCGCTGATTCCGCAGTACGGGCATCTCGCGGCCTACCCCGCCTCGAACATGCTGATCATTTCCGACCGCGCGAACAACGTGAACCGCATCATGCGCATCATCCGGCGCATCGACCAGGGTGGCGACGCGGAGATCGAGGTGATCCCGATGCAGAATGCGTCGGCCGCCGAAATCGTGCGCGTGGTCTCCCAGCTGATACAGGGTGCGGCTGCGGCTGAAGGCGGCGGCACCAACCTGAAGCTGGTTGCGGACGACCGCTCGAACAGCATATTGCTGAGCGGCGAGCAATCCGCGCGACTGCGCGTGAAGGCGCTGATTGCGCACCTCGATACACCCCTTGAAGCGGGCGGAGATACGCAAGTGCGCTATCTGCGCTACTCGGACGCCGAAAAGATTGCTGCGAAACTGAAGGAACAGGTCACCGGCGTCGCCGCCGCCGCGCCGGGCGCCGCTGGCGCGGCCGGGGCCGGTCCCGCGGCCCAGGCCGAGCGCAACACGACCATCTGGGCCGACCCCGACAACAACGCCATCGTGATCACCGCACCGCCGAAGGCCATGCGCAGCCTCATGGCGATCGTCGACAAACTCGATATCCGCCGGGCGCAGGTGCTCGTGCAGGCGGTGATCGTCGAAGTGCGCGCCGACAAGACCGCAGAACTCGGCATCAACTGGGCCGTTGACGGCTCACAGGACAATTTTGCCGTCGGCGGCTTCATCCAGCCGATCGCGGGCGGCAGCATCGTCGACATCATCCGTGGCATCGATAACCCGACCAGCATCGACCCCAAGGCCATCATCGGCACCACGATCGGGGGTGGCCGGGTGCAGGACACCGGCACGAACTGGGCGGCGGTGCTGCGAGCGATCAGAAACGATGCCGACACCAACATCGTCGCAACGCCGTCGATCGTCACGCTCGACAATCAGGAGGCGCAGATCAAGGTCGCGCAGGAAGTGCCCTTCATCACCGGCCAGTACACGAACACCGGCGGCAACAACAACGGCTCCGTCAATCCCTTCCAGACCATCCAGCGCGAGGAAGTCGGCACGATCCTCAAGATCACGCCACAGATCAATGAAGGCGACGCCGTGATCCTGAAGATCGAGCAGGAAGCCTCGAGCCTTTCGACCAGCACCGCGAGCTCGGTCGACCTCATCACGAACAAGCGCGTGATCAACACGACGCTCCTCGTCGAGGATGGCGGCACGATCGTGCTGGGAGGGCTCATCCAGAACGAGGATCGCCGGGGCGAACAACGTGTGCCGTTCCTCGGCCGAATTCCCCTGATCGGCGAACTGTTCCGGGTGCGGCAAGCCTCGAAGATCAAGACCAACCTGATGGTCTTCATCCAGCCGAAGATCCTGCGCGACGGCGTGCAGGCCTCTTTCGAGACGAACGCGAAGTACAACTACATCCGCGACGAGCAGAAGCGGATGGGCCCCAGGTTCGAAGTGGTCCCGATGTTGCCGGGAGAAAAGAAGTCGGTGCTGCCGCCGTTGGCGGCGCCTGCGCCGGTCGACCCGCAGGCGGGCAACGGGCCGGACGACGCCGCAAGCACGGTGCCGGCGGCCGGGTCGCCCGCCCCTGCGCCCGCCCCTGCGCCCACCCCTGCGCCCGGACAGACGCCGCCGGAGTCGCCCTGATGGAGGCGGCGCCAGCGGGCGGGCCTGCGCGCCCGGCCGAGCGGCGCCTGTCGTTCGCGTTCGCGAAGCGCCACGGCGTGCTCGTGCGGCACACTGCCGACGGCATCGCCGACTGCGCCCATCGCAGCGACGTGACACCGATTGCGATCGCCGAAGTCCGCCGCCACCTGCGCATGCCGATTCGCCTTGCAAGGGTGGGCGATGAGGAGTTCGATACACTGCTGCGCCTCACCTACGAGGCGGGCTCCGACGCGATGCAGGCGGCCGAGGGCCTCGACGGCACCGTCGATCTCGCGCACCTCGCGCTCGACCTTCCCGAACAGGCAGACCTCCTCGAGAGCGACGACGACGCGCCGATCATCCGGCTGATCAACGCTCTCCTCACCCAGGCTGTGAAGGAAAACGCGTCCGACATCCACATCGAGCCGTTCGAGAACCGGCTCGTGATCCGTTTCCGGGTCGACGGCGTGCTGCGCGAGGTGTTGCAGTCCCGTCGCGCGGTCGCACCGCTCGTTGTCTCGCGCATCAAGGTCATGTCGAAGCTCGATATCGCCGAGAAGCGCTTGCCGCAGGACGGCCGCATCTCGCTGCGCATCGCAGGCCGCGCCGTTGACGTACGTGTCTCGACGATCCCATCGGGCCACGGCGAGCGGGTCGTGCTGCGCATCCTCGACAAACAGGCGGGGCGCCTGAACCTCGATTCGCTCGGCATGGATCAGGCGACGCAGTCGCTGATGGACGAGTTGATCCACAAGCCGCACGGCATCCTGCTCGTGACAGGCCCCACGGGCTCGGGCAAGACGACCACGCTCTACGCCGCGCTCGAGCGCCTGAACGACAACACGCGCAACATCATGACGGTCGAGGATCCGATCGAGTATTACATCGACGGCATCGGCCAGACGCAGGTCAACACCAAGGTCGAGATGACCTTCGCGCGCGGCCTGCGCGCGATCCTGCGGCAGGACCCGGACGTGGTGCTGGTGGGCGAAATCCGGGACCTCGAAACCGCGCAGATCGCGGTGCAGGCGAGCCTCACCGGCCACCTCGTGCTCTCGACACTGCACACCAACACCGCGGCGGGCGCCGTCACGCGCCTGCGCGACATGGGGATCGAGCCGTTTCTCCTTTCCTCGAGCCTGATCGGCGTTCTCGCACAACGCCTCGTGCGGGTCCTGAATCCCGAAACCAAGCAGCCGTTCCAGGCCGGTGAGTACGAGCGACGCCTGCTGAACCTCGGTCCGACCGACGACTCGCCGGTGCTGTATCGCCCGAGCAGCGAGCTCGGCATGGGCTACCGGGGCAGGAGCGGCATCTATGAAATGATCATGGTCGATGACCAGATGCGCACCATGATTCACGACGGCGCCGCGGAGCACGAACTCGAGCGCTATGCGCGCACGATGACGCCGTCAATCCGCGACGACGGGCGCAACCGGGTCCTCAGGGGCGAAACGACCCTCGAGGAAGTCTTGCGGGTGACGCGTGAGGATTGAGCCGGGGCTCAGCGCGAAGGGCGCGGGGCCAGAAGCGCCGGTCAGCTGGCCTGGGGTGCGGTCTTGCCCGTCGCCCCCAGCCCTTTGACCTGAGCGCATCACCATGGGCGCTTACGAGTACACCGCCCTCGACGCCGCGGGACGCGAGAAAAAAGGGGTCCTGGAAGGCGACACCGCGAAGCACGTCCGCCAGCTGCTGCGCGAGCGCGAGCTCCTGCCGGTCACCGTCACTGAAGCGGCCCGCGAGGAAGCCCGCCGGCAGCGCAAGTTCGGCATCGCCCGCGGCGCATCCGCCACCGACCTCGCCCTGCTTACCCGCCAGCTCGCCACCCTGTCCAAGGCTGGTCTGCCGCTGGAAGAGGCGCTGCTCGCTGTGTCGCAGCAAACCGAGAAGCCGCGCGTGCAGAGCATCCTTCTCGGCGTGCGTTCACGCGTCATGGAGGGGCACACGCTCGCAAGCGGCTTCGCCGAGTTCCCGCGCGTGTTCCCCGAGATCTACCGTGCGACGGTGTCTGCCGGCGAGCAGTCCGGGCACCTCGATGAAGTTCTCGAGCGGCTCGCCGACTACACCGAGGGCCGCGAGCTCACGCGTCAGAAGGTGCTCGGCGCGATGCTCTACCCGATCGTGCTGACGGTCATGTGCTTCGGCATCGTCACGGGACTGCTCGTGTACGTCGTACCGAAGGTCATCGAGGTCTTTGACACCGGCAAGGCACAACTGCCCCTGATGACGCGCATCCTGATCGGGGTGAGCGATTTTCTGCAGACCTGGGGCCTGTGGCTGCTTGCCGGCCTTGTGGTCGTAATCGTCGGAGTCGGTCGATGGCTGAGAAATCCCGAGGCGCGCCGCCGCTACCACGAGTTCCAGCTGCGTCTGCCCCTGGTCGGACAGCTCGTGCGGGGGTTCAACACCGCACGCTTCACCCGCACGCTCAGCATCCTGACGGCGGCCGCGGTACCGGTACTCGAGGCGCTGCGTATCGCGGGCGAGGTCGTGACCAATATCCCGATGAAGAACGCCGTCGTCGAAGCCGGCCAGCGTGTGCGCGAAGGCGCGCCGATCGGCCGCTCGCTTGCCCAGAGCAAGCTCTTCCCGCCGATGACGATCCACCTCATTTCGAGCGGCGAATCAAGTGGCAAGCTCGAGACGATGCTCGAGCGCGCGGCCGTGAGCCAGGAGCGTGAGCTCGACGGTATCCTGGCGGCGCTCGTCGGCCTCCTCGGCCCGCTGCTGATCGTTGTCATGGGCCTGTTCGTGATGGGCATCGTATTTGCAATGCTGCTGCCGATCTTCGAGATGAACGCATTGATTCGCTGAGGTCCCACCGCTCCGTGACGTCGGCCGTTGCGCCCGGACGCGTTTCGCGCTAAATCTCTGCCGCCATGAGCGAGAAACCCGAGTCGGAAGAATTCGACGACGAGGAAGAGGAAGAGGACAGTGCCTCGGTCGAGGATCTCGATCTCGATCGCGTCATCAAGGATCTCGACCTCGCCAAGCGCCGGGGCCAGAAGCTCGGTGATCCCGCGTGGCGTCGCCTCGAGCGCCTGCTCGAAGAGAAGCGCACAGCCGAACAGGTGAGCGATTTCGAAGACTATGACATCGGCGGCGAGGGCGGCGCAGGCGGCGCGGGCGGCGCAGGTCCGAAGAAGAAGCGCCGGTAGGCAGCCCCCCCGAGCGCCCCGTGCCCGGCACGATGGGCCGCGGGATCAACGGTCATCAACGGGCTCCGCGCTCACCATCGTCAGCACGTCGTAGCTCGCGACCACCTCACCGTGCTGGTTCGTGATCTCCGTATCCCAAGTCACCTCGCCGTAGCCTTTCCCGGCGCGCAGCGACTTCGACTTGCACGTGAGTCGCACCCTGATTCGATCGCCCGGCCGAACGGGTTTTGCGAACCGCAACCGCTCGAGGCCGTAGTTCGCGAGCACCGGCCCGTACGGCGGATCGACGAAGAGCCCCGCCGCGGCCGATATGAGGAAGTAGCCGTGCGCCACGCGTCCGCCGAAGAGTGGATTGCGCCGGGCGGCCGCTTCGTCCATATGGGCGTAGAAAGTGTCGCCGGTGAGCTGCGCGAAGCGCTCGATGTCCTCGAGTGTCACCTCCCTCTCGCCCGAATGCAGCGTCTCGCCGACGGCAAGCTCGTGCAGGGTGCGGCGGAACGGGTGTACCGCGCCAGTGATCTCCCTGGCGCCGCGCACCCAGCGATCGGTGATCGCCGTGATCATCGTGGGGCTGCCCTGCAATGCGGTGCGCTGCAGGTAGTGCATCACACCGCGCAGGCCGCCCATTTCCTCGCCACCCCCTGCCCGGCCAGGTCCACCGTGCACGAGACCCGGTAGCGGCGCCCCATGGCCTGTGGATTCGCGCACGCAATCACGGTCAACGAACAGGAGGCGTCCGTGATAGGGCGCAAGGCCCAGCGCCAGTTCGCGCGCTACGCCCTCATCCGCCGTGAACACCGATGCGACGAGACTGCCCTCGCCGCGGCGTGCAAAGTCGACCGCTTCGGCCGTCGATGTATAGGGCAGGGCCGTGCACACGGGCCCGAAGGCCTCCACCGTGTGCACGTACTGTGCTCCCGCGGGGTTTCGCGCAAGGAGCAGTGTCGGTGCGACGAAAGCACCGCGCTCGAAGTCAGCGCCAACAGGTTCGAGCCTGGCATCGCTCACGAGATCGGCCTCGCGGCGCAGTTCAGAGAGGCGCGCCAGCACTTCGCGTCGCTGGCCGAGCGTTGCGAGTGGCCCCATGCGCACGTCTTCCCGTCGTGGGTCACCGACGACGACGCTGCCGAGCGCCGCGCGGATCGCCTCCGCGACGACATCGAGTCGCCCCGCCGGGACCAGCGCCTTGCGAATGGCCGTACATTTCTGGCCGGCCTTGGCGGTCATCTCGCGTACCACTTCGCGCACGAAGGCCTCGAACTCCGGATCACCTGGCGCCACGTCGGCGCCGAGCAAACAGGAATTGATCGAGTCCGTTTCCGCGATGAAGCGCACCGCGCTCCTGAGCACGGCCGGATGACTGCGCAACTGATTGGCCGTGGTCGCAGAGCCGGTGAACGAGACAATGTCCTGTCCGGAGAGGTGCGTAAACAGATCGCCAAGGCTGCCGCAGACGAGCTGAACGGCGCCTTCCGGCAAGAGCCCGCTCTCGATGATGCGCCGGAAGACGAGTTCCGCGAGATACGAGGTGGCCGTCGCGGGCTTGACGATCGCCGGCACGCCCGCCAGCAGCGTGGGCGCGAGCTTCTCGAGCATGCTCCAGACCGGGAAGTTGAACGCATTGATGTGCAGCGCCGCGCCCTCGCGCGGCACGCAGATATGCTGCCCGATGAAGCTACCCGTCTTCGAAAGTGGCTCGACGTCCCCGT
>Ga0073899_10004582_pt1 | contig 12093 bp, 14 predicted proteins | sample KloWWTmetaKNB5Ph_FD_88975 | JGI IMG/M metagenome (GOLD analysis project Ga0073899, IMG submission 88975) | Active sludge microbial communities from Klosterneuburg, Austria, studying microevolution and ecology of nitrifiers - Klosterneuburg... | ecosystem: Engineered > WWTP > Aerobic digester >... | reverse complement strand
TGAGGGGATTTTAAGCGGTTCTTCCACGTGAGCGTAGGAGCAATTGCCCCACATGGTTGGGGTTCCCCCTAAGCGAAAGGCAGCAGGCTCATACGTGAAGTGGATCAGCGAGAAAGTGAGGCGACGGTTCGGTAGTGATCTGTAGAGGTGTCATGCTCCAAGCTGTGTCGGGCAAGCCGTGTTTTGTGTTGGTTTTATAATCAGTTGAAGAAGTGTAGGGAATTCCCTTCGCCGGCGTCTTCGAGCCTGTCGAGGGCAGACGCAGCGGGGGGTCAGGTCCTAAGCATGACTTCAATCGAGGCGTTCGGCCTTGGTGATATAGAGCAGTTCTGTCTTCGTCCGAATTGTCTTACTCCCTCCCGGATCAGTAATACAGGAAGGCGTGACTGACAAGGTCTTGGAGAAGGAGATCTGATGCGATGGGCGGATCAATATAACGTACTGCGGGGAGCGGTGCTGTCATCTCCTGCTACTCATGAATGGATTCGTGAGCTGATCGTGCGTTTGGAAGGCAAAGATCCGGTCGATGTTCTGAATGGGCTCGAGGTTGTGGCAAGACTCATGCGCATGCGTCATGAGGCGGTGCTCGCCGGTGAATGGGACCAGTTGGATCTGCAGCGGCCTTTCGGTGAATGGGGCAATCCCCTGCGGGACTGAAACACTGACTCCGCGACATGGAGCGTAGATCTAGTGGAATCGCGCGGTTAGGGAGAGCCTGCACAAGCAGGGGATCCCGGTCCCGCCGAAAGGGGAATATCGCCCAGATCGAACCGTTCGTATACTGCTCTTCATGAGCGCTGCTGTGCTTCCATCTGCTATCGCCGATCCCATGTTGGTTCCCTGTGTGCTCCATTCCGCGCAGGACAATCTATACGAGGCGGGGAAGATCGTTGGGCTCTCGATGCATCACTGCCACGTCGAGAGTCAAGCTGACGTGACACCGGGGATGGCCCTCTCCGTGTTCGTGATTCTCCCGGACACGCGTCGTGTCCTGGTGTTGGAGGAGGCCTTGGTGACATGGGTGCGGGCGGAGGAATTCGGATTACGTCTGAATGCACTTCGGAGTGACGATGCCGCGCAATTGGAAACCCACCTCGCTAGCCAAAAGGTGGCCGCTGACTCATGTTGAATATTCATCGCATTGATCACGAAGCGTCGCACACGCACTGTTGGCGCGTAACCGTCCAGCGTCGCACGCGCGTCTACGTGCGGAGCTTCAGTGACGGCCGCTACTGCGGAGCTCAGCAGGCACTGCTGGCAGCCCAGGCCTACCGGGATGAACTGATCACGTCTCATCCTCCTCTGAGCAAGCCAGTCTATTGCGCCATTCTCAAGAAGACGAATCGGTCCGGTATTTCAGGGCTGAGCCGCGTCGATCGGTGGGAAGTATCTGGGGGGCGTCGCGTCCGTCGTCTCTACTGGGAAGCCCAGTGGCCGATCGAGAACTGTCGATCACGGCACAAGAAGTTTTCCATCCTCAAGTACGGAGAAGACGAAGCGTATCGACGGGCTCTCAAGGCACGGGAAATCGGCATCAAGGCGATCTCGTTGCAGACGTTTTCGCCATTCGCATCGAGAGGCCCGGTGAACGAGACGGCTGCGTAGCAACCGTGCTTCCGGGCGGCGGTTCAGTCTCCGTCTTGTAGACGGTCGACGAGCGCCTGAATCGTCAGCGGGGCGTTGCCTTCCACTCGATTGTTCACGAGGACATAGGTCGTACGGTTCTCTGCGGTGGCCTGCTGTATCAGACTTCCCGTGTCTTGACGCATCTCCGGTAGTTCCCCCACAATCTTGTCATAGGGCTCCGCCCGCTTCTTGGCCGCCTCATAGGTCATCTTGAGTGGAGTGAGGAGGCGCAACACTGTGAACGGGGCGGTGAAGGTTCCCATGCGCTGATGCTGCTCGGCCAGTGGGGGCATATAGGACCAATGATTGTATACATGGGCGACGCCGTGCGCCGCTAGCATGTCGTGGTAGCGTGGCCCAAGCAGGCCCGCGTTGCGGATCTCTACGGCGTACTTGAAATCGGTCGACAGGTGCGAAAAGAAGCTATCGAGTCTTCCGATGAATTCTTCCACTGGCATGCCGTGCCGCTGAAACTCAAAGAGGAAAGGGCCTGTGTTTGCACCGAACTTCGCGTCTCGATAGGGTTGCAACACGAGTTTGGTAAACGCGTCGGCATTCAGAAAAGTTGGGTTCACCTGTCCGGCTCGTGGGCCGTAGCGGGCATGTTTCGCATAAGTTGGTATCGTCAGCTCTTCCCACACTTTGAAGCACATCTCAAAATCTTCGGGGATCTGTGAGAGATACCGCGTGAGCTGGTTCGCGGACGGCGGCCGATAGAACGTGGCATCATTGCCCACCGTCCGAAACAGCGGCTGGCCCTTGTAGAGATACTGGCAGAATTCTCCGAGGCAGTCACGAGTAAAGCCCGTCTTGCTGTACTTCCGTGTATAGATTTGTCCCTGCCAGCCCTCATAGGTCCAGGTGGAGGTGCCGAAGCGGATTAGGGGAGAGAGCGTCATGCTCCACAGTGTACGGATCTGATACATCATCCTCAAGTGAGAGCGTCTCCTCCGCGTCGGGAGCTGATAAGGGTCGAAATCGGCTCACTGTGACTGTCACGGTTGCAAAATGTTCTTCCACTCTACCTGTCACCAAATAAGCCTGATTTGAGGCGAGAAGGTGACCGTACCGTCGGTAGGTGTTGGGAAAGAACGTGGCGTCATACAAACCGGTCCGATCCTCGAATGTCACAAATTCCATGGGCTCGCCTTTCTTCGTGGACACCACCTTCTCCGTCACTAGCCACCCCAGCAGCGTGACTTCCTTGCCGATGTGCTGTGCCAAGTCCCGTGCGGGGAGAGTCGACAGGCCTGCAGGCACCTCTGTGAAAAGGTCCAGTGGATGACCGCTGAGGGGAAATCCGAATAGTTCGAACTCGTGTGCCAGCTTCTGCTGAGTTGAGTACTCCGTTGGAATCGGCAGATACCCGACTGGCTTTCCCGACTGATCGGCGAAAAGCCGCCAGATCAGCGCGGGCCTGGTCAGCTCTCCAGCCACGGAATCGAAACAACCTGCCTTGATCAGCAAGGTGGTTTGCGCGGTCTCCGGCTGCAGACGATCGAGAAAGTGTTGAAGTGATCGATACGGTCCATGGGCCTGTCGTTCCGCCACCATCTGCTGCACGAAGTCCTCGCGCAAGGCCTTGAGGTGCATCAATCCGACCCGGATGGTGGTGCCGCATCCACGATAGGCCCAGTCACTCGCGTTGATGTCGGGCGGAAGCATGGTGAGCCCCATCCGTCTGCCCTCGGACAGATAGGCGAAGGCGGAGTAGTATCCGCCTTGATTACTGATGACGGCGGCGAGGAACTCGGCGGGGTAATGCGCCCGCAGGTAGGCCGATTTGAAAGAGACCTGCGCGTAACTGGCGGAATGCGGCTTACAGAAACTGTACCCGGCAAAGCTCATCATCATGGCCCACACCTGATCGACCACCGCGCGGGAAATCTGCCGTGCCGCGGCTCCGGCATAAAACTGCCGTTGATAGTCCCGCAGTTGCCGCTCTTTGTGTTTCTTGCTCAAGACCTTGCGCAGTTGATCGCCGTCATGCACCGAGAATCCGCCTAGCGCCACGGCCACCTTCATCACGTCTTCCTGGTACACCATGATCCCGTGTGTTTCGGCCAGCACCGTATCGAGCAGCGGGTGCAAGGCGCGATACGGCTGTCCGTGCGCCCGCTGGACGAAATCATCGGCAAACACATTGGCCGCCGGACGGATGATGGAGGAGACGGCGACGAGATACTCAAAGACGTCCGCCTGGGCGCGCCGGGCCGGCGGCATGGTCGTCCAGAGCTTCTTGAGCAGGAGTCTGGTCGCGGGAGACTCCACATAAAAGCAGCCCATGGTCTCCCCGCGCCGGATCAGTTCCTGCGTGGGGGCATCGCTGATCGGGTCCCAGGCGGCATAGTCGATGATGCGGCCGCTGTTGGCGGCAATGGCGGCCAGCGCATCACGAATGACGGCGAGCGAACGATTGCCGAGCAGGTCGATTTTCACCAGTCCCGCATCTTCGGCCTGGTCCTTTTCCCATTGAATGACGGGCCAGCCGGATGCAGAGGGTTCCACCGGAACATACCGGCGAATCTCATCAGGGACGAGCACCACGCCGCCGGGATGGAGCCCGAGATGGCGGAAATGTCCTTGGAGCTGTCCCGCCCAGAAGAGAATGTCCGGCCAGGGCGGGTTGAGGCGTAATGCCCTGCAGACCTGTGCGGCCCACGTCTGCAGAGTGGCGTCGGTGGTGACTTCAACGAAGTCGGCTCGGCGGTGCAGGAGGTCCAGGACCTTGCCGATTTCCGCCGCCGGCAATCCATGCACCTTGGCAATTTCCCGCATGGCCGCCCGCGCCGCCAGGGTGTTCTGATTGGCGACCATGGCGGCCTGTTTCGCCCCGTAGCGCGCGAACACCCATTCGAGAATTTTGGGACGTTCATCCCAGGGAAAGTCGATATCGATGTCCGGCGGGTCATTCCGTCCGGCGTTCAGGAATCGCTCGAACAGCAGGTGATGTCGAATCGGATCGACGTGGGTGATGCCGAGGCAATAGGAAACGATCGAGGCGGCCGCGGATCCACGTCCGCATGTGCGAGGCGCTTGACGGACGATCTCATCGACGACCAGAAAGTAATCGGCAAAGCGTTTCTCGCGAATGACGGCGAGCTCCTTCTCGATGCGCTCGCGAATGACCTCAGAGAGCACGTCGTACCTCCAGACGGCTCCGTTGTAGGTTTTGGTTCGCAACGTCTCGAAAGCGCCGTCTGCGGACATCTGACGAAAGGAGGGAAAGATCGTGGTCTGGAAGTCCCAAGCGGTGGCGCACTGGTCCGCGATGCGACGTGTATTGCCGAGCGCCTCAGGGACATGCGGCAGGGCGCGAGCAATGACTGAGCAAGGCATAAGCCAATGGGAGGACGCGCAACAGCGCTCCGGTCGAAGTCGGGAGAGCGTCGTGTTCTCGGCGATCGCACGCAAGAGTCGATGCGCCTCGAAGTCGGTCGGGCGAAGCATGGCCGCACGCGTGGTGGCGACCGGGGGGATGCGGCTCTGGCGACTAAATGTGACAGCTTCTTGAAGCTCGGCGCCAGGGGTCAGCTCAACGTACAGGTCCTCACCCACCTGTGCCTGCCACGCGGTGAGGGCGACAACATCATCCGAAATGATGACGAGGCCGGCTCGATAGCGTTGTACGGTCTCGATAAACTCGAAGGGTTCCTGCTCATGACGAGCCGAAAGCAATCGGCACAGATTGGCATAACCCTCTGGATTTTTGGCCAACAAGACGGCGCGGTGCTGGCCCTTGATCAGTTCCGCTCCCAGGATGGGCTTGAGCCCCAAGTGCTTCGCCACGTCAAGAAAGCGAATCGCTCCGTACAGTCCGTTGGTATCGGTCAGGGCCAGCGTGTCGTGTCCTTGGGTGTGAACGGCTTCACAGAGGGTTTCAAGTGTCGGGACCCCCCACATGGGCGAATACGAGGAATGGGTGTGGAGATGTACGAAGCCGGAGAACATTCACTGCGCCCTCCCATACCGAATCGCCTGCTCGCCGAACCGTTGATGGAGCCGGTCGAGAGCCAGGGCAAGCCGCTGGCTCCGGTCGCGAGTTCGTTGTACCTCAGGTGGCCGTTCATCAAAAAGCGAGCCCTGTTCGGCAAAGGAGGTGAGCTCGGTCAGGGTGACCGTCATCACTCGAAGGCGGATACGCCGCTGGAAGGTCCGGTGAAAGAGCCCCTGGAGCAGTCCGGAGAGATCGATCTCCCAGCAGGATTCCGGGGTCACCCTCGCCTTGGTGCTCACTTCGCGATGATCGCTGTAGCGAAGGCTCAGGAAGAGTCCGCCACACATCCGGTGCTGACTGCGGAGTGTGCGGCAGAGCCGTTGCAGACTATCCGCCAGTCGTCCTTGGAGGCGTGCATCGTCCACTTCGTCGGGGGTGAGGGTGATGGTGTCGCTCAGGACCGGATGGGCGACCGGCGGAATGACAGGTGTGGGGTCGATGCCCTGTGCCCATCGGGAGAGCTGTCCGGCATAGGTGCCGAGCACGACCTCCAGAGCCTCGAGAGGGCTGTCCGCGATGTCTCCCAGCGAGCGGAGGTTGAGATCGTCCAATCGTTTGAGCACCGTCCGCATGCATGGGCGATGCACGCCGGGCAAGGCTCGAATCGATAGCGGAGACATAAAGAGGCGTTCCGATCCCGAGCGGACATCGTACAGTTCGGAAGGGGCCACCAAGGCCGCAGCCGTTTGTGCCACCAGTTTATTGCTCCCGACGCCGGCCACGCCCTCGAGGTGAAACTGCGTGAGCACCTCCGTCTGGATCTTGGCTGCCACATCGCAGGCCGACCCGAAGAGGCGGGTGGTACCGGTGAGGTCCATCAGGAGAGACCCGGGAAGAAACGGCTCCCAGGTCGGGGCATACCGCTGGATGACACCGAGGATCGAGTGGGTGGCCGTGGCGATGTTCTGAGGGTTTGGGAGCCTGACATGCAGGGACGGGCAGAGCCGTCGTGCACGGTCGAGAGTCATGCCGATGTGGAGGCCGTCTCGTTCTGCCTCGGGCGAAATCTCACGGAGCAGTGCGCGAGAAGTGTCGAGTGCGGCGATCGCGATCGGACGGGTGCGGAGCTGCGGATGACTCAACCGCACCAGCGCATTTCCAGCGAGGGAATCGCAAAGCGGACAATCTGACGATCCATGGTCTTCGCTCATGCAGTCCGAGGATTTCAGTTATCGTTTCAGATGCCGGATGACGCCGACGACAATCCCTTCAATGTGAAAGGTGTCGGTTTCGTGCACCAGAATGGGCGTCATGGTGTCGTTGGCCGGATGCAATTCGACCACTCCGGCCTTGCGATGGTAGGTCTTGATCGTCGCTTCTCCGTTCAGGAGCGCAATCACGGTTTGGCCGTTTCGAGCCGCATCCTGTTTCTGTACGACAACGACATCGCCGGGTAAAATGCCGTCGTCGCGCATGGAGGTCCCCTTGACCCGTAAGGCAAAGGTTTCTCCTCGTCCCAGCATGCTCTTCGGGACCTCAATGCGTTCGGTTTGAGGGATGGGTTCGATGGGATCGCCTGCGGCCACGATCCCGACGAGTGGAATTCTGGACGAGTGTCCGATGGACTGCAGGGCCACCTCGACGACGCCGGGGATGGTGCGTGTCCCGCCTTCATAGCGAACAATGGCGAGCCGCTTGCGCTTGAGCTGATCCGCAAGGGCCTGTTGGGTGAGACCGAGAGCGAGTCTGGCGCGTTTGAATTGTTCGGGAGACATGTATCCAGTGGATACATCTTAGGACGTGGCCGTGTCAAGGGTGAGGGCCCAATCCATCCCTGGTTAGCGCTGCAACAGGATCGGTTATCGCTCAGTGGAGCTGTCTCAAGAGCTTATTCTTTCCACTGAATATGGTTCAGCAGGTCCGCGAGCCGCACCGCAGCCTTGGTCAACTGCCTATCCGCATCCGCCTTGTGCTCTTGGAGATAGGCACGCTTTGTCGCGGGCGCCACCACGCGACTCTGCACATGCACCGGCGGGTGGGGCCGTTTGGGGTCGAGAATCACACAGCCGGAGTCGAGTTCCGACGGAAACACTCCCGCCGCGGCCGCATGTACGGAATCGGTGGCCCATTGTTCCGGCCATTGATGATAGTCGCCCTGTAGACGAAAAGCCTGCGAGGCGGGTTCCTGCATACGCATCTTGAGATGGTTTGCGACGTGGGCTACCGTCTTGTCGGTGGTCTTGCTCCCACAGCCTCTCGATCCCCCCACAACATCGACCAGGCAGTTATCCCAAATGGCGTGGAGGTTTTCATGGGTCGGTTTCGTCGGGCAGGTGGGATTCGCGAGAAACAGCAGCACATTCCCGCCTCGATCGTTCTTTCCATGCTGTGCTGTGACCTCGCTGGGGTCCGTCAGCATGGTGGGATGGGAGAGCGTGTCGGCCGCCGTGGAGTAATAGCCGGAGGCTACATGCAGGGGCTGATGGATGTCTTCACTCAAATGCAGCAGCCAACGAAGGGCTTGGAGTTGGGTGAACATCGCGGATTCGGTCCGGCCCTCGAGAATGTCCACGCTCCGATGGATCATATGCACGATATCCGTGGCACTGGTAAATGGCGTGGCGGGGTCTGTGGGATCGGGATGCGGGAGGTTCGGGTAGTGAGCCGCTCCGGGCGGCAGATCCACAAAGTGCCAGTTGGTGTTGTCTGGATGGGACGCCACGAACTGGCGCGCTTCCTCCATCTCAGCCGGCGAAAATCCCGTGATGGCGGCATGCGGGTTCTTCGTCAGCGCACGAATCTGGTCTGGCCAGATGGAAAGGCGCGCCAGGGTCCCGGGTGGGAGCTCGTCTCCCGTTCCCGCAATCTTGGCGATGGCGATTGCCGTCGACGCCTCCAGGTGTCCTTGCACGGCTTCGGCGATTCCTCGATGTCCCTCTTCTCCCCAGGCACCGGCCTGCGAGGCCGTCGCGATAATGCACAAGAGCGCGAAGATGATGTTCATGGCTGCTCCTCACGATAGATCCGTGGTGTACTCAGACTTAGAATCCAAGGTGGAAAAGTGATATTATCATCTCGTATGCAGGACGTATCCGAACAGCCTTTCGATCTTAGGCGGTCACGCCGGATTGTGCGGCATGTGGATATTGTCAAAGTCGTAAAACGCTATATAAAGCTTTCAAAGCAAGGCCCCTTGTTCATCGGCGGATGCCCGCTATCGCGGCATCACACGAAAACCCAAAAAGGGCTGCTTGTTGTGTCTTCGGAGCAGCGTGAGTTCTATTGCTTCGTATGTGGTCAAAGTGGAAGTGTCATTTCCTTCATCATGAAGGCGGCAGGGCTTTCGTTCGGCGATGCTGTGAGGCATTTGGAAAAGAATCTCCTCCCTGCACGCTCCACATAAGGACCTGCAGCTCCGATCACGCACTGTTCATCTCATAACGGCCTCTGTCTTTTCTCCCTCAACAATTGGTAAACGCCGCGAATCCGAATCGCGTCTCAATCGCAGGCAAAGCGGTTCACATCTTCTTGCTTCCTGCTTATCCAATGCCTCGGCCAAGGCATGGTCCTTGTATCTGCTACACTTGTCCATAACCAGCCTGGTATATGCGACCATCCAGTAGAGAGGATCCGATATGAAAGACACGCTCTTAGATCCATTTGTAGAACGGCCAGATGCAGAAGAAGTTGTCCAGAGCGCAAAGAACGCCATCGCGAAAATTCTGGAGATGGGCGAAGATGTTCGTCTCGAACATCGGAAATCTCTGCTCTCCAGAATGATTTGGAAAATTACTGAAGCACACGGCAAGTACACGGCGCGCTATTGCTCCATCGCAGCACGCAATAAGCAAGAGGGGCTTCGACATGAGCACGTGATACCAAGAAAGGTCCTCATTGATCGCCTCATGAAGGCCCCTTCGGATGTGGAGAGTATCCTTCAAGATGCAATCGCATGCACGGTAACAGCCGAGGAGCACGATAGCCTCTCAAAGGTGTCGGAAGATGTCTGCGGCTGGGATCGGTACAAACGGGCCAAGATACCAGTCATCGATCGATTAAAAGACGAGCGTTTCATATGATGCAAATGTCCTAAGGAAGGTCTGATCAACTCGAAATCTCAGACAGCGACGGGTTAAATTCCCTGTGTTTTTGACACCGGCTGATCAAAACCGGGAATTAATCAGAGGTTCCCTGGATATGTCGGATACGCACGACACACCTTGACCCGTCGTGGGACGCGCTCGGCTCACCGTTCTCTGTTCCGGTCGCTTTTGGCGAGTGCGAAGTCCACCTTACGCCTGGACTACTTCCTGGAGCGGTTCGTTTTTCCGGCGTCGTGAGACCTGCACTGTCACTTTGCGGTCCAGCCTGTTCAGGAAGGCCATCAAGCGGGCTTCGGAAAACCGGTGATACCGCGCATTCATCAGGTGGGAGACTTCCGTCTGTCCAATATCCAGCACGTCCTGCACGTCTTTTTGTTTTTTGAGTCCTCGGCTTTTGAGGATTTTGAGGATGTGATGGCCTAGCTCAGCCCGCATGAGCAGGCTCTCGGAGTCCTTCAAGCCTAGATCCGCAAAGACATTTCCGGAACTGACTTCATGGTCTATGGTGTTCTTTTTCCTCATGACTGCCGCTCCTTTTCCAAGACGACTGCTTCCCTATACCGCCGCATAATCAACTCCACGTCTCTCAGGGGTGTCGCGATGCCCTTTTTGCTCTTCTTCTGAAACGCATGCAACTTTAGAGAGGGGCCCGGTTGTGTGGCGGCGCATGCCGCCACCCAGCGTCGAAAGCTCGATGGCGGCTCCGGTGAGTCGGAAGGGAATGTTCGAGGTGCTACGTATGCGAAGGAGGAATCGCGGGATTATTTCTTCCCGAGAATGGCATCTTTCGCGGCTTTCGCGATCCTGAACTTGACGACACGCTTGGCAGGAATCTTGATCGCTTCGCCCGTCTGGGGATTGCGCCCCGTTCTGGCCTTCCTATTCTTGAGAACCAGCATCCCTAAGCCCGGTAGCTTAAACCCGTTCTTACTTTCCTTATAGGCCAACGCGGCCAGGTCATCGAGGATTTGCGTCGCGGCTTTTTTGGTCAGATTGCATTGTTCCGCGAGATACTCCGCAATTCGGGCCTTCGTCATCGCTGTTGCCATGCTGTCATCCTCTCGGTTATAGACGTTTCGTGTTTCTACTGCGTGGCCTACAACAAGTCAAGAAGTAACGATTCCGGTGTAAGGCGATCGCGATTGGACGCGGACGTCACAAGGGATTGGCAAAGAGGCGCGGATCAATGGCAAAGGGGCTTGGTGTTGACCAGGTGATGCGTGAAAAGTCTGGGTGATGCGGGGTGAGCACGTAGTTCCGTTCCTGTGAGACGATCACGGAGGGAACCTCCAGAACCACAGACTGGCGTGAGGTGGCCCACGTGGTGCCGATCCGTTGCAGCATCATCGCTCCATCGGGACGGTTCCAGTCAGGGGGGAGCTCATCGATCGCGTACGTGACCCTGACGAGGTCATCAGGAACATGGGCTGAGACGGAGACCAGATGGCGCGGGAGCAGGTCTACGTCGACGTGGATGAGCAACTCAAGCACGGCGAGAGACAGAGAACTCACGGTATCGATGACGGCGGTGCCGACGGCGTTCCAACGTCCTCCATAGCGTCGAGCGCCTTCCCCATCAGGGTCGGCATGCGACCTGAGGGGCAGCCTCCAGACATCCATCAGCTATACACGCCTGACCCAAGACGGCCGAGGGTCGTCTCGACCGCTTGTGTGCCGATGTCGGTGTCTAAGAGATCCAGCGGCGCCACATTGCGCAAGGCGCGGTTTGGGCGTTGCAACCAACGTGCGACCTTGACGGAATCATCGAACATCTCATGGGCCATCTCGACAATGCGGGCGAATCGCGTGAGCCGATCCGATTCATCGGGCGAAAGCCGGCCTTGCTGTTGCGGTTGCGCCAGGGTGCGGGGCGGAATTCTCAGCACGTGGGCCATGCGGAGGAGATCGAGCTGAGCTACCAAGGCCACGGTCTTGAGGGCAGGAAACGGCATCCCCTGCCGAATGGCCGCAGTCATGTCGTCAAGCGTGTGGATCTTCCGCCGGAAAACGGCCATCCCGCCAAGGACCGTCACGAGCGCTTCTGTGGAAGGCATGGAGAATCTCTCAGCGTGCCACCTGGCATTATGCAAGTGCCAGGTGGCAGACCTGTCAAGTGCTCTCGGACTCGATCTCAGCCGCGATTGCCTGTCTGACCGATCGGCGCCCTTCACCGAGAGCCGTCAGGCACAGTGGGGCGGAACTAACCATGGTCGCCCGACCCTGTGCGTGATAGGGGCATCCATGCCCGGCGCTCGGGACGACCGGCTGAACGGGCGGCTGGCTTCCAGACGTGTTCATCCAATTCGTGATAAGATAGACTATCACGTATATAGAGAAGTGAGCAGAGTATCGATCGAGGAATATGAAGATGGGAAGGACGGTCGAAAAGGGTAACCGCAGCAGCCGCAGCAACGATGCCGGCCTTTG
>Ga0073899_10004580_pt1 | contig 12096 bp, 7 predicted proteins | sample KloWWTmetaKNB5Ph_FD_88975 | JGI IMG/M metagenome (GOLD analysis project Ga0073899, IMG submission 88975) | Active sludge microbial communities from Klosterneuburg, Austria, studying microevolution and ecology of nitrifiers - Klosterneuburg... | ecosystem: Engineered > WWTP > Aerobic digester >... | reverse complement strand
GGGAGTCGGTGTGGGAGTCGGTGTGGGAGTCGGTGTGGGAGTCGGCGTCGGCGTCGGAGTCGGCGTGGGAGTCGGCGTCGGCGTCGGTGTCGGCGTCGGTGTCGGCGTCGGTGTGGGTGTGGGAGCTGTTGATCCTGACTCGAACAGCGCCGCAACCTCAGCCGCGGTCAACGCACGGTCGTACAGACGTGCCTCATCAATCGCGCCTTGGAATGGGGATGCCCCACCAGGCTCCGCCCCAACAATGAGGGGAAGGTTATTCGTACCGATATTTGTCACGCCCGCAACCGAACCGACAAGCACCCCATTCAGATACAAACGCAGCGTTGCACCATCATAAGTTCCGACGAGATGCGTCCAAGTCGTCCCATCAGCACTCACCGCAGCCGATCCATCTACCCGGAACGCATTCGCAGCTGATGCCTGATTCAAGCGGAAGAACGGCTTCCCCGAGCTCGCCACCGCCAGCTCGAACCCATCCGTCACATGCAGCTGAGCCTTCTTCACAACATACTGCGTCGCCACCCGCGAAGGCTTCACCCACGCGGAGACCGTCACCGCACCAGTCACGTCCACCGACGCACTGTCAGCAACAGTGACTCGCCCAGTCGAGCCATTGAACGAAAGCGCCCCTCCCGAATGGCCAGACACACGTGTCACACCACCCGAAACCACACCATCATTCGCCAACCCAGAGCTATCCGAAACCCCCAGCCCCGAAGCCTCATCAAAACCCCAGAACCCCACCGCACCCGGCTCTACCGGCGTCGGAGTCGGCGTCGGCGTCGGTGTGGGAGTCGGTGTGGGAGTCGGCGTCGGTGTCCCTGGGGTGCCGGCAAGAAATAGCGCCGATACTTCAGTTGACGAGATCGCGCGTGAGTACAGACGAATATCATCTACTCCGCCTTGCAACGGATTTCTTCCTGACTGCTCACCACCGAATATGAGGGGAAGCGAGTTCGCCCCCATGGATTGGGGTCCACTCTTCGACGCCGCTTCAACGCCGTCGACGTAAAGCCGAATACGCGTGCCGTCGTACGTGCCAACCAAATGCACCCAGGTGGAGCCGTTGGCCACGAGAGCGGTCGTCCCGGTTACCCGGTAGTTGTTGTCATCCGTTGCATGGTTGATGCGGAAGAAGGGCAATCCGGAGGACGCGATACTCAGCTCAAACCCGTCTATTTGGTTATCGTCCGCCTTCTTGACGACGTACTGAGTTCCTACCTTTTCAGGCAGCACCCAAGCCGAGACCGTAACGGCTTCCAAGCCCGCAAAAGCGGGTGATGTCGGCACTGTCACACGTCCGGACAAACCGTCGAGCCGAAGCGCGCCGCCACTCTTGCCCACGATCCGGTCGGTGCCGCCCGAGATCATCCCATCGTGCGCCCATCCCGAACTGTCTACGGCGGTCAAGCCGTTGCTCTCATCGAAGGCCCATCGTCCCAGTTCGCCGACCTCGCTTGTGACGCCGACGGTGACACGAGCTTGACCCGACCATTGACCGCCGGCCTGCACTCGATATGTGAACGAATCGAGTCCCGCTGAACCGGCCGACGGCGTGTAGGTGAACGACCCCTGCGTGGACGAAAGGGTCACATCGCCAGCCAAGGGCGCCTCAACAATCTCAACGGATTGGAGGGTCATTCCCTGGGCGTCGTAGTCAAATTGGCCGTCAACAGCCGTGTCAACGGAAGTCGCAATTGATGTGTCACGTGCTATCGGTGCGCCTGGATTGACCCATACCAGGTTCATTGTCCGCGTCGCCGTGGCACTACTCGCCATGACGACGACATTGCCGCTGGTGTTTCGTTTGACACTGGTGACGTTGTTGAAGGAGCCAGCTGCGAGTACCGTTGCGGGCTTCGAAAAATCCAGGGCCGAGAGTGTAGTGACCTTCTCGAGGATGTTGTCCGGCTGACCGCTTGCCGTATATATGACGCGCAACCCCTGGGTAGCTTCGTCAATGAGAACGATAGGTCGCGTGCCCCGCGTGTCCACCGTGCGCATCGGATCCCAAACACCATTTGGATGACGAACGAGCAATGCAATCACCGCGTTGCTCGCAGTGTCGTAGGAAGTCTTAACCGCGGCATACAAGGTGCCATCTGTTGACACTGCGACGTTGAGATGGTCGTCTGCCATGCCTGCGCCAACCGGGAGCCCAGATGCGGCCGCAGGCACCTCGTCCACCGACCACGTGCCAGGATCTGCACCGTCGTCATGGGTGCGAAATCCAAAATTCCGCGTTGTCTGATTCGACCAGAGCACGCCAATTTTGCCCGGCAACGTGGTCACCACAGAAATATCGTCTTCGTTGATGTTAGACGCGACCGCGATGGGAGCGGAGAAGGCGGAATACGGTGCATCAGACCAGTACACGTTGACCTTAGGCCCAGCCTCGGACGCGAGCCACATTCGACCAGTGCTGTCGATGTCAATCGTCGCTGTTTCGCTACCAGGGAGTGACACAACCGTCGGGGTAGAACGAGAATGCCACGGAACGTAAGAGGAGGATGAAGCCTCATACTGCAGAGAAACAAGAGAACTCACCGGGCCGTGCAGCAAGACGTGAACGACGTCGCCTGTGGGAAGGACATCTGCGCGCACATCGGTACGATCGGAGATCCGCGAGACCGCGGTCCAGAGCGTCCCGTTATAGCGCCACACCCAGGTGCCGGGCACGCTGGTCTGCGCCGAGGCCAATACCGACCACCACGTGCCCTGCGCCATCCACAACTTCGATTGCGGCTTCTCACCCGTGTTACCAGCAAGGGGAATCTCGGCTGCGCTCAGGTCAGTGCTGGGCGGAACCTCAGGACTCACAGCGGCAGCAGCGGGCTCCCACGCCAAGCTGACCAGGGCCGCAGACGGCGCGGGTTCCTCCGACCGAACTTCAATGAAGTAGGTCTCCCCAGCGACTGCATCTATCGTCGCTTCAGCTGTTGCGAGATCGCCCGCCTTGGTGCCAGATCCAACAATCGTACCGTCCGCACCGCCTTGGCGGATCTCGAGTGCGGTGTCGATCTCGCTTCCGACGGTCGTGAAGCGCGTGGGTCCTGATTCTGGTGCCGTCCACGACCACCACAGGGTGTTGGTCAGCTCGGACGGAACCGCTGGCCCCGTATTGGAGGGAAGGAATGTGGCAGCAACGTCCTGCCCCGTCCGCCCGCCAATCATCCTAGCGTCCTCGGGGGCTGCCCCGACGATCACGTCGGGATCGCGCGGTGTCTCGGGTTCGGTGTCGACCGCGTCGTGCGGTCCAGGTGTACCTGCCTCAAGCGCGTGAGGGGCTTCAACGGATCCACCAGGTCTGGGCGCGCCGCCGACCATCGAGAGCACGATCGCGGTGCCACCAACAATTGCAACCGCGGGCGTAAGCCATGCCCACAACGGTAGACGTCGCGACGAGCCGGTCCTTGTTCGGCGATTACGCCCGGGCGCTGCGTCGCTGTCGTCAATCCCCATGAAAGCCCCAGTCCATCAGATCCGTAGATCTCCCCATTAACATGCCCCCGCATATCGAGCGCTATCTTACATGGGAACCCCGTGCGCGTCATCCTCGCGTTCGGCTGAGATGGAAATGCGGCTCATACTGACCACACGTCCTGCACAATTCGCGACGTCTGCTCGATGGCGAACCGCGCCCGAGCGCTCAGATACGCGTTGCGAGCCATTTCCATGACCAGTTCATCGTGCGTCATCGCCCACTGAATTGCGTCGGCGAGTGCTCTCGCGTCGCCCGGACGCACAAGGATCCCAAACTCACCGCGTGCGACCCCCTCAGCAATTTCGACCCGTTTGCCCAACGGCGAGAGAATCTCTGGGACTCCACCAGCATCGGTGGCGATGACCGGAGTGCCCACAGCCATCGCTTCGACAATGACTTGCCCAAACGGCTCGGGCACGGGCGACGCGTGCACGAGCATGCGGAGTTGCGCAATTTCTCGGACTGGGTCGTCAGTCCATCCGGCCAACTCAACCTGGCGAAGCGCTTCGGATGCCGCCACCTTCTCTTTTACTGCAAGCTCAATCGCTGCATCCTCGAACAGCGCGGCGCCAACAATTCTGAACCGTACACTCGCAGCCTTTGTACCTAACAACTCGATGGCGTCAAGGAACTCAAATTGGCCCTTCGTGGCGCTGATGCGTCCGACTATTCCAACCGCACTCCCGCTTTTGCGATCGAATTTGCCCGTGAACCAGTCCTGAGGGATGCCTGGGTAGGCTACGACGACCCGAGCAGATACGCCTCCCACTGTGTCTGCTGTCGCGCGCGAATTTGCAATGACTTTGCGTGGACCGAAGCGCGCCAGGAATTGCAGCATGCCAACGACCGGGCGTGGAACATAGTCAACTGCGATTCGATCGTGGAGGTGCCAGATCCATGGACGCCCGGCAAGCGGTGCAGCAACCCAGAGCAGAACCGCAGACTTCAACGAGTTGGCGACAACGAGATCTGGCTTTTCGGCCGCGATGCGCCCGCGCAACCCCCAAATGACGCGGAGCGAGTCGAACGCGTTGCGGACGAAACGCCGGGCTGAGTCGCTCTCGCCACGAGTCACACGCGCCAGTGCGCCGACCTCGAACACCGTGGTCGGCGTCTGCCTCGACCGAAGCTCCTCTGCCAATGGGCCGTCAGCGAGGAGTATCGCCGAAGTCGTGAATCGCGCAGGATCAAGCGCGTCAACCAATCGCAGCATCGCCGTCTCGGCGCCGCCGACCTCACCCGTATGGGTGACCAGCAACACCCGTTTCGCTTGGGATTGGGTCATCCTACGAACTATATCCAGACGCTTGTTCGCAGGTGCACCATCTAGCATGTGCTTGTGAGCCTGCTCCCTTTCTTGGCACGGCCCGGATCGGTCGCGCGCACCGTCACCGGGGGCGTCGTGCTGGGGATACTCGGGGTCGCCACCGGAGTCATCAGCGCGTGGGATCCTGAACTTGCGCTCCCATTCGCGCTCGTAGTGATGCTCGTTGCACTCGCAGCTATCGACCTCTCGCTGATACCCGTCCTCGCTGTGCCCGCGACAATGGTCATGAACCGAGTTGGGCCCATGAGCGTGTCGGATTTCGTTCTTGGTGCCGCCAGCATCGTGGCGCTCCTGATGCTTCGCGGCCGGGGCGGCCTCACTCTCCAGCCGCTCATCTGGGCTGGTACTGCCTACATTGCGCTGACCGCACCACAACTACTCCTCAACGCGTACGGCGCCAATGTGATCGAGTGGGGCCACGAGGTCGTGCTCGTTCTCGGCAGCATGGTGGTCGGTTTCGTCATCGGCAGAGAAGGACGGGCGCGGTTCGCCCTCAGCATATATACCGTGATTGGCATGTCGATTGCTGTCGCCGCGATCGTGGCGGCAATCGGCAATGGATTTGGTCCAGTGTATCTTGGCATGCTGCACAAGAACTCGATTGGTGGGATCCTGCTCGTGGCAGGCCTGATCGCTTTCGCGAACCCGCCATGGCTCGGGTGGAAACCCCGGTGGGCGTACCTTGGCTTCTTTTTGTGTGGATTTGGTATGCTGACTGCTCAGTCCAGGCAAGCGCTCATCGGAACACTAGTCGGCGTCATCATCATTGGGATGCGGCCACGATTTCACAATGGAAAGCGCTCCCGCTGGATCTGGTTCCTGTTTCTTCCTGTTGGGTACTTCGTTTACGGTGAGGTGGCAGAGCAACTCGCGTCGGATGACAACTTCAATTCATCAGCTCAACGCCTCGCGTGGTACGCGGATTCAATCGAGGTATGGCTGATGTCACCAATCTTCGGCGTGGGGCACCGTTGGTGGGTGACTGGACACACCGGCTACTCGGGCTTCCAACCGCCGAACGCCGAACTTGAGGTGCTCACAACCGTAGGACTTGTGGGCTTGTTCGGGTTCCTCGCCATGTTCGCTTCGTCGATATGGATGCTCGCCAAGATGAATCCGGTATATGGCACTCTTGGTCTCGCGATTGTTGTCGCACGCCTCGTGCAAACGCAGTTCGATTTATACTGGGTTGCCGGCCAGTCTTCGATCCTCTGGATCATTGCCGGCATTTGCTATGGTGTGCGCGAACGTGACCGAGCGCAGGGGATTGAGCTCATCTCCCACCCGGTTCAGACCGTGTGGCGACGCACCCGAGGAGTTCGAGCGTGACCCGCAACGTCATTCACGCGCTCACGCCAGGTGACCACTATTCACCGCGCACTGGTTCAGCGGTGCCTACCGTAGTGCACGGACTCGCGAGCGCGGCGCAAAAGTTAAGCACCGAAAACTACACGCACTCCGTGCTTCTCGATGGCTCGTCAATGCACCCGCGCTATGAGTCAGCCGCCGCAATCGAGTACGCTGGGGCAGCATACCCTAGTCGCTGGGAACGCATCGCTGACGCACTGGCCGCTCGGGCGGGGCTCCCTCGTCGGTCAACAATCGCGGCTTACCAACCACTTGCGCGGGCGATCAAAGAGTCGGACAACGAAGCGATCGTCGTGGCGCACAATGCACCGGTGCTCGCGGGATTGCTCCGAGAACGGTCTGGGCCAGTCATACTCTATGCACACAATGACGTTCTCCGCACGGTGAGCCGCCGCGAGGCCGCACACCAACTCGGCGGCGTGGCGTCGGTCGTGTGTGTGAGTGAGTACCTCGCCGAACAGATTACTGCCCGGCTTCCCGCCCATCTGGCTGCACGCGTCCGCGTTGTGGAAAACGGGGTCGACACCGATCAGTTCTCGCCCGCGCAAGCCCCCACAACTTCGTCGGCTCGTCTCCGCGTTCTCTTTCTGGGCCGCACCATTGCGGAAAAGGGTCCCGACCTCCTCCTCGCTGCCGCGCGCCGCCTAGCGCGCGATGACATCGAGTTCGTCATCGTCGGGAGCTATGGATTCGACCGAAATGCACCGCTGTCCACCTTCGAAAGTGACCTCCGCAAAGAAGCGGAGTCATCCGGAGCCCATGTGAGCTTTGAACCATTTGTCGACCGGTTCGCGCTACCAGCACTCCTGCGCACCGCAGACATCTTCGTGGCGCCTTCACGCTGGCCTGAGCCCAGTGGACTCACTCTTGGCGAGGCAATGGCGACCGGCCTTCCGGTCATCACGTCTCGAGCCGGTGGGATCCCGGAGGTCGTGGGCGATGTAGGCATCCTGATTGCTCCGGGAGACTCGGCCGCGCTCGCGTCGGCTATCGCCCTGCTCGCCGATAGCCCGTCCCATCGAACCGCCCTCGGAGAAGAGGCCAGGAAGCGGGCCATCGCCAACAACTGGTCAAGGTCGTGGCGTCAGTTCGAGGCCGCCCTAAACGAGATCTGACGGGCTCAAGCAAGCTTGCGCAAGACTCGATCCAGAACGCTATCAAGCTCGGCAACCATCCGGTGCCAGGCCGACGCGGGCTCCATCAATGGATCAGCCACATCGTCATCGGGGTCTGATCCAAGAAGCTCGGATCTGCTTCGACCAGCGGCGGCAGAGCTCAGCCATTCTCCCAACTCAACCCCAAGTGGGACGGCGTTCGTGTCTAACCATCGGTCAAACTGCTTGAGAGTAAACACCCGGGGCCAGACGTCTGGGTTTTCAGCCACGAGGTCACGTGACTGATCACGCGCCATCGTCAAGACGACGTCAAAATCAGCGGCGTCATGCGTGTCTAGTTCACGGCTGACATGCCGCGAGAAGTCGTAACCGTAGGTCAGCGCGACTACTTGCCCCGTCCTTGGCATCGGCTGTCCGCCGGGCAGGAGTCCGGCTGACTCAAAGTTCAACGACAGGCCCTCCGCGCGGCGGCGCGCGATCTCAGCGGCGAACGGCGAACGGCACTGATTCGCGCGACAAAGAAGCAGAATCTGCGGCACGCCCGGTTCCCGATGAGGACTGCGAACGGGGATCGCTATCGCTCGTCGCGACGGGCTCAAGAGTGCTCTCGTTCCGCAGCAGGTTTGGTCGCCGTATCTTCTGCCGCTGCGCTTCCCGATTTCGCGCCGCGCCGCGCCGCGCCGACATCGGGGTCCTCGCTCACCCGTTCACCATCCCCGGCTGTGTGCTCCGCGTCGACGTCCACGTCGATCTCAAGCTCGAGTTCGTCCTCACTTTGCCCAAGCATGTTGGGGAGATCCGAGTCTCCGCTCGCGAGGTCTGCAATTTCCTTAACGCCCGTGCTCGCGGGTGAATACGAGGCGCGTCTGGGAGCCCGACGCTCCAACACGTACTTTCGTTCGGCGGTATCAACCTTGTCACCGATAACTGGGTTCGCGTGGGCATCGCGGATCGCGGTGTGCGCAGAAGACTGGCGCGCACCGTCACCACCTACTTCTGCGACGGTTTCGGTCGGGCGCACACGTTGTGTCTGCAAGTAATAGGCGCTGTAAGACTTTGGTAGGCGCTGACGGCTGCGATTCGCGACAACACCCATGACATTCGCCCCGCTTGCCCGAAGGCTGGCGACGGCATCAACGAGACGCACACGATCCGTCTGGTTGACCGATGCGACGACAACAGCGGCATCCGCCCGAAGTGCCAACAGCGGCGCATCCGCCATCCCAAAAGCTGGCGGAGAGTCAATGACCACGATGTCGGCGAGTGTCCGCAGATACTCGATGACTTTCTCGAGTTCGGGTCGCGCGAGCAGGTCGGCTGGATCGTGCGGTTCAGCGCCAGCCGGCAGTATCCGAAGCCGCCGATATCCGGTCGGATTGATGCGCGAACTGATGTCGCCCTCCGTCAGCTCCTGGTCTGATTCGTTCTTGCGTAGCAAGTCGCTTAACCCCTCACCGTCGGCCGAATCTCCAAAATAACGAGGAAGATCGGGGCGACGAAGGTCACCTCCGACGAGGATGACTCGCTTTCCTGCGCGCGCCCACGCAAGGGCGAGATTCGATGACACGAACGACTTACCATCGCCGGGCTCAACGCTTGTGATCGAGACGACAGCCGCTCGCGACGGAATAAGCACCTGCAGCGTCGAGCGAAGCGCGCGCAGACCCTCGCTGAGGTCGGTGCGACTCTGCCCGGCAACCGGCAATGGCGGCCGCATGCGCCGAAGTGACGGATCCCAGCTCAGTGCGCCGAGCGATGGCACTCCCGTGATCTCTTCGATCACATCATCTTGCCGCAGGCGGTTGTCGAACTGGTCACGAATGAGTGCCACACCGATGCCGACGATGATGCCGGTCAGCAGCGCAAGCGGAATGACGAGCATGATGCTGGGAACAGTGGGTGTGCCGAGCGGCACGGTGGTGAGCACCGTGGTCGACGGTCCAGCGCGCGTGATGTCTTCGAGCGCGCCAATCGTCGCATTCATCTGCGAGATCGCGCGAGCCAGGTCTGAAGCGGCGATCGAATTGCTGGGGTCTCTCGCAACCTCTTGTTGCAGCACGGTCGCCTGCGCGATGGCGTCCTCGCGCCCTTTTTCAAGTGCTGCAGTGGTGGCGAGCACCTGCTGATCAACATAGTTCCGGTATGCCTCGATGACCGCCTCTGCCCGCGCCTTCGCACCCTCTGCGGATGGAGCTTGCGCTGTGATCACCATGCGGCTGGTACGAGGGCCCTCCACCAGCGAAGCCTTCACGGCCCCCGCTAATGCGTCGGGAGATTCGCCAATCGCGCTCGCAGCAGCATCCAAGACTTCGGGGGACGTAACAGCAAGCGTGCCGATCGAAACGTTCTGGCCGCCAATCTGTTCAGTGGCAGCCCCTTCGCTCACGATCGTGTTCAGCCGCACAGAGCCGGAAGATTCGTAAGAAGTGTCACGCACGTACAGATATGCGCCAGCCGCAACAACAGCAATCAGCGCCATCGCAATGACGATGCCCTTTCGCGCCCAGAGAACCTGGAGTATCTGACGAAGAGTCAATCTCTTACCCCTTAGCGCCTGTAGCCGCACTTCTATTTCGATGTCGAGTGACATCACCTTGGACAACGCCCGTGGCGCCTCCCGCTACGGCAATCACCGGAGCTCCACAGACCACGCTACACAACCTGACATGAAGCACACAGTCGATGCGAACCGTATCCAGCAACGTCACAGCACACTAATTTGGGCCCTGCGCTCCTGGCGCACGATAAGAATCGAGATTCCGGCAAGCCCCAGAAGCGATGCAAGTGCCACCAGCGCTGCAGCCGCTGCTTCCGCGCTCGAGCTGTCTGCCAACACAAACGCGACCACCAGGAGCCCCAGCGCGAGGGCCAGGAGGTTGCGTGCGACGCGAAGCGATTTGGAGTCCGCAGCCACCCTGCGCCCATACCGAGAAGAGATGAGCGCAACCACTGATACCAGCACTCCGGTAAGCAGGGTCGCTCCGACGATGTCGCTTGCACGGTGCGCGAACGAGAGCAGCGAGGCGGCTCCGACGAAGAGCACGCTGGCGACGAGAAGCCACTCCATACTTCGCGACGGCCGCAACGCCCAGACAATTGTGACGACGGCAGCGAGACTGATCGCCGTGTGGCCGCTCGGGAACGTGTTATACGGATACGCGAAGTCACCGAGATCTGGGCGCACGAGGGCTGAATCGAGCCAGCTTGACGCCTGTGCCGTCACGACGAGGAGAAGTGCCCCTCGGAGGCCATCGCCGATGCGTCCGGCCAGCATGGCCCAGCCAACAGCGAGTCCTGCGAATAGCAGCAATCCGATCTCCACCAGTCCTCGTGAACCGTAAAGCCTCATCCAGCCCTCGGATCGCAACAGTGGGAACGCAGAAAGCGAAGAGGCATCGAGCAACTGGCCCGTAGGTGTCCACACGGCCAGCAGGAAGAGCGCGACGAATGCGACGGTGTAGCCACCGGCCGCAGCCGCCCTGTTCACCCGGCCGTTTCAGCGACGATCGAGCGCAGACGCGCAGCGAAACGTTCGTGGCTGAAGCTGTCGGCGTGTTGCGCGATGCCGACCGCATCCCACTGGCGGGCCAATACTTCATCCATCGCGCCCGCAATCTGCTCCGCGTGTGGGCTCGAGAAGAACACCCCGGTCTCACCCGCCACGACTGTGTCGAGGAATCCACCATCTTTCAACGCGATACTCGGACGCCCAAAAGCTGCCGCCTCGAGCGGGACGAGTCCGTAGTCCTCATACGCAGCGGCGACGAGTGCCGCACAGTGTCGGTACAGCCAACGCAGTTGCGCATCAGTCACGGTTCCCGCGAGTCGGATTCTCGAGTCACCGTTGATAAGCCGCTCGAGCCGCGGCCCGTCAGGCCCAACGCCCACGATCACGAGTCGTTGATTGGCCAGTTGGGCTGCCGCAATCACCGCGTCGACGTTCTTATACGGAAGCAGTCGCGCCACGACGAGAAAGTAGCCAGGCTCGACCGATTCGAATGGCTCTTCTTCGCCTGCAGGAAGAAGTGCAGGTGGGGGTGACAACACCTCCGCTTCGATGCCATAGACATCCCGCACTGCGCGCTGAATCGTCGTGGAGTTTACGACGTATCGATCGGCGGATGCCGCAGCCAGACGATCCCAGTTGCGCAGTTTCGCACCAAGGAGTCCGACGGCTACCGCGACACTGCTGGAGCGAACGCGAGAGGCGAAGTCCCCACCTCTTTCTCCGTTGCCGCTCGCATAGCGGTTGGTTTGATACAGCCAGCGCGCGGGAGCATGGCAATAAACAATCTTGCGACCATCAGTGCGCATACCGTGCGCCCACCCGCTGGAACTGGCCACAACGACGTCTGCATCGATCGTGATCCGATCAACGTCGCGCGCAAGAAATGGCAACGCGAGCCGATGCGAGCGTCGCAAGAGCGATAACCGGTTCAGCCGCGAAGGGCGCACGTCGCACGCCGCGAACTCCGGGAACGTCGCTGACGGCTGGTACAAGGTCGTATAGATCGGTGCTCCGGCGAAAATGTCTGCCATTGCAAGCACGACCCGCTCAGCGCCCCCGCGCTGAGTCAGATAGTCATGAGCGAGCGCAATATCCACGTGATCCCCCGTCACTATATGTACTCCAGTGATGATATCCACATGCGGAGCCGTGCAGCCGTGCACCCATGAGCTTGGTGGCATGACTTCTGAATCAAGCACTGGAATCACCATGTTCGGCGCAAAGTGGTGCAGCGACTGCCGCCGCACCAAATCGCAGCTCGATGGCTTCGGCATCGACTACACCTACGTCG
>Ga0073899_10004578_pt1 | contig 12098 bp, 8 predicted proteins | sample KloWWTmetaKNB5Ph_FD_88975 | JGI IMG/M metagenome (GOLD analysis project Ga0073899, IMG submission 88975) | Active sludge microbial communities from Klosterneuburg, Austria, studying microevolution and ecology of nitrifiers - Klosterneuburg... | ecosystem: Engineered > WWTP > Aerobic digester >... | reverse complement strand
GGACGACGACCCGTACAAGATCACGCTCGAGCGCGCCCTCGAGGTGATCGCGGCGAAGAAGCTCGCGGACGCGAACCGCTTGATCCAGGATTTCGGTGTCGATGAGATCCAGGTGTTGAACGGCCGCTACGGCCCGTACATCACCGACAAGAAGAAGAACGCGAAGATCCCGAAGGATCGCGATCCGAAAACACTCACGCTCGAGGAGTGCCGCGCACTGCTTGCCGCCGCGCCGGAGCGGGGCGGACGATTTGGCCGCGGGCGCGGCGCGTTCAAGGGCAAGAAGGCCGGGGCGGCGAAGGCCGAGGCGCCCAAGGCCGCCGCCGACGTCGCGAAACCCGCTCCGACGAAGAAGGCGGCGCCGAAAAAGCGGGCCGCTGCAAAAAAGAAGGCGCCCGCCAAAAAGAAGTCGGCCTGAGGCCGCGCGCCGATGAAATATCGGCACGCCTTTCACGCCGGCAACTTCGCGGACGCGCACAAGCACGTCGCGTTGCTCGCGCTGCTGCGCGCCCTGCAGCGGAAAGAGAAGGGGTTTTTCTTCCTCGACACGCACGCCGGCCGCGGGCGCTACGCGCTCGGCAGCGGCGACGCGCGAGCGAGCGGCGAAGCGCAGGCGGGTGCCATCGCGGTGCTGGCAGGGCTGCGCGGCGAAAGTGCAGCGGCGCCGGAGCTTGTCGACTACGCCACCGTGATCGGGGCGTGGCGCCGCAGCGCCGACGCCCGTCACGACTACCCCGGCTCGGCACTGATCGCGGCACAGGTGCTGCGCGCGCAGGATCGCGGCGTCGCGGTCGAGGCGCAGCCCGGCGAGTTCGAGGCGCTGCGCAAGACCTTGGGCCGCGGCGCCAGCGTCGTGGCGGAGCACGGCGACGGTTATCAGCGCCTGCGCGCGCTCCTGCCGCCGCCCGAGCGGCGTGGTCTCGTGCTGATCGATCCACCCTACGAGGACACGCGCGGAGATTTCCGGGCCGCGGCCGCCGCCGTCGGCGATGCGCTCGAACGCTTCGAGACCTGTGTCATTGCGCTCTGGTACCCCGTGAAAGATGCGCGCGATACGGACCGCTGGCTCGAGGCACTCGTGCGCCCGGTCGCCCGACCGACGCTGGCGGCCGAGCTCTGGGTCCATCCGCCCGATTCCCGCGCCGGACTCAACGGCTCCGGTCTTGTGATCGTCAACCCGCCCTTCCAGTTCGCGGATCGCTGCGATATCTGGCAGACGGAACTGCGGCTCGCCCTCGACCCGGGTCGAACCGGTGGATCGCGCCTCGTCTCACTTGTCGGCGAAAGCCGGTAAGCTCCGCTCCATGGGGGGCCAATCTCAGGCTGAGGTCGACCAGTACGGCATCGTGGGCCACCCCGTCGGCCACAGCCGCTCGCCGTTCATCCACGGGTTGTTTGCGATGCAGACCGGCCAGCACATGTCGTACCGCCTGTATGACGTGTCGCCCGACGACTTCGTAATGCGCGTGACAGGCTTTTTTGCGGGCGGCGGTCGCGGCCTCAATGTCACGGTACCGCACAAGCCGGCAGCGGCTACGTTTGCACAATCGCTGACGCCGCGTGCCGAGCAGGCGCGTGCGGTGAATACGCTAGCGGCGCAAGCCGACGGCTCGATCCTCGGCGACAACACCGACGGCGTCGGGCTCGTGCGCGACCTGACGCTCAATCTCGGGCTCGTAGTGGCGGGATCCCGGGTGCTGATCCTTGGCGCGGGCGGCGCCACGCGCGGCATCGTCGCGCCGCTCCTCGATCTCGCGCCGGACACGCTGATGATCGCGAATCGCACCACCGATCGCGCGCGCGTGCTCGCGGCCAGCTTCGCCGACCTCGGGCCCGTGAAGGGCTGCGGCTTTCACGAAATCGAAGCGCATCCCTGGGATCTCGTGGTGAATGCGACGGCCGCGAGCCTCACCGGTGGTCGGCCTGACATCACGCCCGCGATCATCGGCGCGAACACGATCTGCTACGACCTGGCCTACGGCCACGAACCGACCGTGTTTCTCTCGTGGGGGCTCGCCGAAGGCGCAGCCGCCGCGCACCTCGGCTGGGGCATGCTGGTCGAGCAGGCCGCCGAGTCGTTTCATGTCTGGCGCGGCGTGCGGCCGGAGACCAAGTCCGTTTTGGAAGTTTTGAAATCCGCAGGAAGGTGAAGACCGCGCGGCCCGCACCGAGTCAGTCCCGACGCAAGTCGTCGAGAAACTCGGACGGCGGTTCGACCGCCGTCACCAACAGCATGTCCCTCGCTCGCGTGCAGGCCACGTAGAGCAGGTGTCGCTCGGTCTCGTAGACTTCCTGCAAGTCCGCACCGTCGCCGACTGTCTCAATGCGCTCCTGCAGCGGCAGGACCTTATCATCACAGGCCATGACGGCCACAGCGCGAAACTCGAGCCCCTTCGCCACATGCATCGTGCAGATGGACACGAAACCGCTCGTGGTCTCGACGCGCTCATCGAGGACCTTGTACGCGAGACCGGACGCCTCGACTGCGGCCTTCGCGCGCGCGATCTGGGCTGCGGAGCGCACAAACACGGCCAGCTCATGCGGCGCCAAACCCGCTTCCATCTGCTCCATCAGCCAAGTGCCCACCGCCGAGATTTCGCGCTCTGCATCCGGAAGAACCTGAATTACCGGCGGCGGCCCGTTGAAGACCGAGACAGTGGTACGGCGATCCTCGGTGACGCCGTCGACATCGGTCACGTCGGGTCCGAGCAACTGATCAGCCTGCTGGCGAATCTGATGCGATGTGCGGTAGTTGACGCGCAGCGTTCTGGAACGGCCACGAATGTCCACGCCCAGCGACTTCCATGAAAAGGGTTGCTGAAAGATTCGCTGCCCGAGATCGCCGGCAAAGAACAGCGCGTTGGGTCGAGCGCCTCCGAGCGCGCCGAGAAAGCGCAATTGGGGGACACCGAGATCCTGCGCCTCGTCCACCACGGCGAAGTCGAACGGCGGCAGGCGGCTTGCCGTCAGAGCAGAGGCCAGTGCGGTGAATGCTCCGGCCGACGTCATCAGGCCCTGATCGCCCAAGCGGCTGCGCACTCGCTCGAAAATCGACCAGAGCGTTTTGCGCTGGGCCTCGGACAATCGCGTCTTGCGGCCGAGGCGAGCAACATCGCGATAGGCCTCCCAGTCAGCGAGCTGCCAGGCATCGACGATCTGTTCCCATTCGGTCAGCAGGAAGTGCTCGTTGAACTTGTGCCCCGGCTCAGCCGCCGCCGTATCGCGAATCAGGCTGCGCAAAACTTCAGGACGAACCAGCTTCAAGGCGCCGATCTGGGCACGATAGAGACGCGGACCCAGCACATCGAGAGACTCGACGTCGATCCGTTCGGCCAGGCGCGGCTCGTTGCCGATCAACCGCCGCAAATTGACGCGCAGAGCATGAGCCAGGGTCGCGGAAAAGGTCGCCAGCAACACGCGGGAGTCGAGATTTGCGCGCGCGAGATGGACAGCGCGATGCAGAGCCACCACGGTCTTGCCTGTCCCGGCCGACCCGGACACTCTGGTCGGACCGCCCTGATCCTGCTCGACCCACTTGCGCTGCTCCGGATGCAGGAACACCGTCCACCGGTCCCAAGGCGACTCGAGGGCTCGTTGCAGCTCCTCGACGTTCGCCATGACACGAAAGCGACGCAGCGCATCCGGATGCTCGAACGGGCCGGAAGTCGGCTGTACGGCGATCTGAGGCCGCGGCTGAGCGCCCGTGGCGAGCTCTGCAGCAGGGCTTCGGCCGCCTCGCCCGGCAAGCGCTCTGCCAGCGCAAGGACGGTTTCCTCCGTGGCATGCCGGACATCCGCCAGCCACTCGGGCGGGACGCCATACGTAAGCAGTTGGTCGTCTGACTGCGACGCGAACAATGGGCGGACCGGGGCGTTTTCGAGCGAGCCCCGCACCGGGACTGGAACTACGATTTCGCGGACCGTCTCCCGAATCTCGACAAGCTGGGCCGCACCGGTTTTCGGGTGCACCTCGAGCTTGCGTCGTTCGGCCCAGTCGTAGGCCTTGTCGTGGTGATCCACATAGCACAAAAGGAGGCTACCCTCCGAGCGATGCACGATGAGTCGGATGTCGGCGTTGACACGCACCGACCAGAAGTTCCTGTCGCGCGCCTTGTCGAGCTTGTGGAACTGCAACCCGGGATGAGCAGGATTGAGCTGAAGATCGAAAGCGGTGGTTTTGACGGCCTTCTGCTCGTCGCCGGTCAGCCGGGCGAGACTTGAGATGAAGGTGTCAGCAATGCGGAATTCCATCAGCCGTATCGCGTTCGTGTGCGCTGGAAGTTAGGATGATCACCGTTCCGGATCGAGAAACGGCCACCCCGTTGGTCCCTGATCCAAGCACGCCGCTCTGCGGTGTCACCAGCGGGCTCGGTCATTCGATTCTCCGATCGTTGCCGTCGGCTTGTTATCGTCGCGCGGAATAGTGGAAGCTCGGTGCCATCGCTTGGGCTTTGCTCGTCCAGAAGTGCTTCTGATGCGGATCATCCACTCCGGGAGTGTCCTGCCAACCAATAATATTGGCGTGCTCCGCACAGGGAACCCCGTCGTCTTCGAAGCTCAATGCCCGCGCAAAGACTACGCTCGCCTTCCCCACCCCTCTGCCAATCGCAGCGTGAAGCGCGCTGACTTCGTAATACGCTGCGCAAAGTTCCCAGACTTTCGCGTCGGTCAAGTCAGTCGATCGGAACACAGATGTTTCGAGTCGATTGGTTGTCCGATTTCGCCTCGGCATCAGTCGCGAATAATGAATGTACGGCGGCGTCCCCGTTCGCACGATCTCATTCACGCGGCGAACAAAGCTGCTGACAGTATCGTCAGGCTGCACGCCCGAGAACCCGCAGGTTTGGGTAGAGTTTTTCGACGCAATCTATGACGGGGCGTAGCGAACTCTCGAACGAGCGCACATTGGAATCGTCGAGCGGGAACCATCCGTGCAAGCTGCCTTCTCCACCGAGTTGTGCCGCAAAATTGACGACGCCATGATCACCGACACTGAGCCCCACGACCCGCCCGTCGGCAGCGTGCCAGCTGATCGCAATGTCGCCATCCGACTCCGGCACCAGGTGCGGCGCGGGTGTCCCCGGGAGCAACGCCCTGAAAAGTGCCGTTACCACGTGATCAGCCGTCTTCGCGGCACGCTCTGTAATGGGTTTCGCGTCGTCACCATCCCAATCCGGCTCGCGACATTCCGCGGCAACATCCACGAGGATGGCCCTCGCTGTCGGCAGCCAGTCTGACGCCGAATCACGAAGGAATCGACTCTCCGCTTTCCATTGATTGGCGACGTCAATGCTACTGGAGCTGACTGCTTCGTACTGCGGCCGCTGCTCCGCAAGCGGCAGGCGAATTGCGATTGCTGAACTCATTCGTACAACTCTGCGGCCTGTTCAGTGATAGTGCCAAAAAAGCAGCGATTCTTCAGCTCTCGGAGCTGATCCAGCCTTTGCCATATTCCAGGATCACCCGGATCAAGATCCGCTGGCGCAAACACGTCGATGTCCAGGAGGACGGGTGCCGGGGCGTCTGGCCGATACTCATTCAGCGCCAGAGTAAGGTTTGTGTTGGCGCCTAGGGTCGCGTCGACAAGCCGAAATCGCTGCAGGAACTCCGCCACTGCCTGCGGGGCTTCATCGGGCACATCGACGAGCTTGTTGAGGTACTTCTGGAAAGAGGCTCCCTGCTCTAGAGGAAGCCGCAGATTGTTGATATATCGCGTTGCGATGCGTGTGACTCGCTTGGGTTGAAGCCGCTCCACATACACGCCCCAGAGTCTTCGAGACTCCACAACCAAGCGGTCCCAGTCTTCATACGGGAAAAGACGACTCAACGTGAAGCCTTCGATGCGGCACTGCGCGACATATCGCTCGTCGGTAGAGTGCATGCGCAATCCGATGCGTCGCGACTCGCCGCTCGCCTCCGCACTGGTGCCATCAGCAGGCAGGCGCATCTCGAATGTACCCAGCGTAATCGGACCCTTGACGTAGTAGCCGAACCCGGAGGCCTCCAGCGTCGAGGAAAGTTCCTCGAAAGACAGCTCGTCACGAGGTGTCACGTGAAGGTCGATCAGCGCTTCCGTGATGGGCGCATTCGCAAGGTATCGCTGCCTAGCCATGGGGGCCGCTCGAGGAGCAATGCCGAGTGTATCGATCACATTGTGACCATAGCGCACGCCTTGCGTTCGCCTCACCCCGAGAAACTGTCGAATCAGACACGAAACACCTTCATGACCTCATCCCCAAGGTGATTGATCACCTTGACGGCGATGCGCCCGGATTTCGGCTTGTCGAAGGGCCGCGAAGTGTCGCGATTCAGCGTGGCCCAGGCGTCCGCGTTGATCTCGGCCTTGAGCGTGGTCTTCAGCGCGCTGTAGGGATCGTTCTGGCCGAGGAAGTAGGCGTGCCGCACGAAGAAGCTCTCGCCGTTGTAGTCGGTGTCAAGGAACCAGCAGGCGATGCCCTCCGCGCCGTCCGAGCGCACCTCGCCGGTGCTGGGGTCGAAGACATCCACGCCATTCACCTTCACTCGCATGCGGCCGTCGTCATCGTACAGCGGCTGGATGTCGGGCTCGCCGAAGATCACGAACAGGTTGCCCTTGCCGGTGGCCTTCAGGTCCGCTGCCATGTGCAGGTCGGCGTTCATACGCGCCTTGAGCACCGGGATGCGGCCGAGCTTCGAGAACTCCTCGGCGTGCGCCTCGTAGTTGAAGGCGCAGGCGATCAGCACGTCGAAGCCGGCGTCGCCCGCTTCGCGCGCGGCATCCACCAGGTCGGGGCGTGAGACCGTGCCGAACTCCGGGCCGATGAAAACTCCTGCACGCTTCTCCGCGTTGCCCTCCTGATAGCGACCTTCAGCGCAGATGTAGTTGCCCGGCCAGCCGGTCAGCGACGTGAAGGTGATGCGATCGGCTTTGTGCGCCTGCTGCACTCCCGCGAGTCGCAGGTTCTCGAGAATCATCTGCTCGAAACTGTGCGCGCCGTTACTCGTGGATCGCGCCTTGAGCGGGTCGATCAGCTCGTCGTTCTCGTCCACACCGAGTGTGCGGTGCGGGCTCAGCGATTCGACGGTGAACGGGCCCGCGACGCGCACTTTGCGCCTGTCTTCGTAGGGGCGGTCGTAGAGGTACTCGAACTCGGCCTTGGCGGCGATGGACTTGTCGATCTCCTGCTGCCGGGCGATGCGGGCCTGCCACCAGTCGGCGTGCAGTTTCTTCGCCGCGTCTGGCCAATTCGCATCGGCCTCGCGCAAGATCTCCCACTCCTGCCAGGATTTCTTGAGCGCGGCGTTCAGCTTTTCGCGCAACGGCTCCAGCTTCGCCTGCCACTTGTCCCAAATGACATCGATCTCCGCGTTGTTGGCGATGGACTTGAGCGTGATGTGCGGCACGCGCTCATAGACGAAGCCGTGGCGGATGTTCCCCTGCACGGCTTGCGAACTCGGCGCGGTGCGAGTGACCTCTGCTTCCTTGAGCTGGCCCTCGTGCGAATCGGCCAGCAAGTAAAAGGGATAACGCGCGCCCATGATGCGGGCACGGGCCAGTGCCAGCGCCACGCGCGACGTGTCAATCGTGATCCAGCGGCGGCCCCATTGCTCGGCGACGGTGGCGGTAGTGCCGGATCCGCAGGTTGGATCGAGCACGAGGTCGCCGGGGTCGGTGGTCATCAAAACGCAGCGTTGAACTACTTTCGACGTCGTCTGAACGACGTAAACCTTGTTCTGCTCTGCGGTACCCATAGTGTCTTCCCATAGATTTGGGATGGCCACCGCGGCAAAGTCACTGAAGAAGATCTTGTAATTTACGAACTGCTTAGTCTTAAGAAGTCGGTTCGACTTCACAAGTCGCTCCATACCAACAGCACCCGTCTTCCACCCGCCTTTTCGCGGCCTCAGCTTGTGGCCGCTCAAAGAAAATTCAAAGAGCGTGGATTCGCTCGCAGTCTCAGAGGTCATCGGACCGGCTAGAAACACCCTTTCCCCTTCTGTCAACGGCTGCTCCCCGCTCGCCTCGATTGCCTTCAGTGGGCGAATAGTCCCGTCAATCGCTTCGACTGAACGATACCGCGCACCTGCGCCCTCCCGGAGATCTTTCGCGAAGTATGCAGCGCGGTACTTCGCAATTGACGCTTCTTTTGCATACCACACGATGAAGTCAGAGATGTTATCAATGTGGGTTTGCCCCATTCCACCGCTCTTCTTGGTGGTGATCAGACTAATGAAATTGGCGTCCCCGAACACCTCATCCATCAGCGCCCGGACGCGGTGGACATTTTCATCACCGATCTGCACGAATATGGAGCCGGAATCGGTGAGGAGATCGCGCGCGACGGTGAGACGATCGCGCAAATAGGTGAGGTAGCTGTGGATGCCGTCGCGCCAAGTGTCGCGGAACGCCTTGACCTGCTCCGGCTCGCGGGTGATGTGATCAGCCTTGCCGTCCTTGACGTCGCGGCTCGTCGTACTCCACTGAAAATTGCTGTTGAACCTGATGCCGTACGGCGGATCGAGATAGATGCACTGCACCTTGCCACGCAGCCCCTCGCGCTCGGCAAGTGACGCCATCACCTGCAGCGAATCTCCGAGGATCATGCGATTCGACCAGTTCTGGTCGTGCTGGTAGAACTCGGTCTTGTCGACGCCCTTCGGGATGCCGTTGAAATCGGCGAACAGGTCGGCCGTGAGCATCCCGGCTTCGTGTTCGGCTTCCTTCGAGCTGCGCTTGATGTCGTCGATCAGCGCCTTGGGGTGGATCTTCTCCTGGATGTAGAGCGGCGGCGCAGGAACGACGAGGTCGCTCCAGCCCTGCTCGTCCTTGCCGCGCCAAACAAGCTGCGGGTCAAGATCGGTATTGCGCGGATAGCGGAGCGTCCGGGGTCGATCCTGCACCTTGTCGATGACGGACTGGTGCTCGGCGGTCGGAATATTCTTGCGCTTGGCCTCGGTGTGCAGCAGCGTCTCGACCGCCTTGGGCGCCTTGCCCGCCGATTTCGCCTTGCGCACCATGCTCAGGCGACACCGGCGAGCATGCGATTGAATGCCGCTTCGATCTCAAACACGTCCGTGAACTCCACGAAAGCCCAGCGTCCATGAGTCTTTAGCTGATTCACGCCGGGAACCCAATACGTTTCCATGGTGGATTTCTTCACTTTTGCGTCTTCCCGGCGATAACCCTTGATTTCAACCACGAGATTCAGCGGGTCTTCGGGCCCGTGGCCGTCGTCCACCCGCACGATGAAATCCGGGCGGTAACGGCGCGTCTCGGAGCCGTAGCGGTACGGCACCTCGAGCCCGAGGTTATGGTTCTTCGTGTACGCCACCACCTTGGGGTGCGTCTCCACCACACGGCACAGTTCGGCTTCCCAGTCCGAATCGAGCATCACCCAGTTCACGTGATTCTTGGGCGGCGGCCCGCCCGTCTCCCAGCGCGCCGGACGAGACGTGGTGAACCGCACGTGGGCAGTCGAGCCTTCCGGGTTATAGGGATCGAGCAGCGCCTTGATCGGCCGCGTGCCTTCGAGCGCACGCGTAATGCCCGCCGTGATCCGATTGCAAGCCATATCCGCCAGCTCCTGGTAGAGGAGCTGCGCGGGCTTGGTCTCTCCCCGGCACACGAGCGAGCTGTCGAGCCACTGCTTCGTGATGCGCTTCAGCTGCCCGAACAGGTGCAGCTTGGGCTCCTCACCGGGGTCGCGCCACTTGGTGTAAAGCAACCGCTGCGTCAGGTGAAACAGCAACGTGGAAGGCCGCACGTCGTCCAGGTGCTGCAGGTTGAGGTCGACCGCCGCGCCGATGATCCCCGCATTTCGCGTGACGGAGGGGCCGACGAGATCAGGCGTGAGCACCAGCACCGAGTCGTCGTTGAAGGTGGCGGTCAACCGTTCTTCCGGCAGTTCGATGCGATATCCCTCGACGCGCGGGAAGCGGATTTCGAGGTGGTCGCGATCCGGTCGCACCGCTCTGACCTGGATTGTCTCGCGCGGCGGCTGCGGCGGTGCAACGACTGGTTTCGCTGTGAAATCGAAGGGTACGCCGAAGATGTCGGCGTAACGCACATCGAACAGGCCCTCCTCGTTCAGTTCATAGGACTCGCGCCGCAGCGCCCGGCCGACCACCTGCTCGCACAGGAGCTGCGTGCCGAAGGCGCGCAGGCCAAGGATGTGGGTCACGTTGTTGGCATCCCAGCCTTCGGTGAGCATCGAGACCGAAACAACGCAGCGAATCTGCGCGCCCAGTTGGCCCGCCTTGCCCACCGTGTTCATGACTTCGCGCAACAAGTCCTGGTCGGTGAGGTTCTCGGCGGCGCGCGCGTCTCCGCTGCGCTCGATGATCTCGCGGCGGAAGCGCTCGATCTCGTCGGCCGCCATGGCGCGAAAGCTGTCATCGAGCGCGTCGCCGGCCTCGAGCTGTTCCGAATCGATCAGCAGCGTGTTCGGTCGCGGCAGCGGATTGCCAGTCGTCTCGTCGAAATTCCGGAACAGCGGCAGCCGGCCGTTCTCGAGCGTGGAGGTGCCGTCGTCGCTCTCGCGCTGGAACCCCGATACGTAGTCGTAGACGAGCTTCGAGATGGCCGTGTTCTGGCAGACGATGATGAAGCAGGGTGGTATGGACAGGCCGCTTTTGCGCCACAACTCGAATGTCTGTTCGTAGTGGCCGTAGAGCGCCTGCAGCGCAGTCTGCAGGCGGGTGGGGAGCTTCAGGGGATCGAGTGTGGTGCCCTTGCCCCGCCCCTTGCGCGGGAGGTCTTTGCGAATGTTCTCCCAGAGATTCCGATAGACCGGCATCTCCTCGCCGGGGATGTTCTCGGCAACCGGTACACGCGGCAGCTTCACGATGCCGCACTCGATCGCATCCATGAGCGAGAAATCGCTCATCGTCCACGGAAACAGCGTCCCTTCGGCGTAACCCGAGCCGCGCAGGAAGAACGGCGTGGCCGACAGGTCGATCACTCGCGCGAGCCCGAGCTTGCGGTTCACTGCTTCGAGACCTGAAATCCAGAGGCGTGCAGCCTCGTTGTTCTTCTCGGCCTCGGTGCGCTCGTCGCCCTTCAGGTTTTCGTCGTCGGGCTCCGGCGGCTTCTCGCGGTAGCAGTGATGCGCCTCGTCGTTGAGCACGAGGATATTCTTCATGCCCATCAGCTCGGGCATGACCCGCTGGATCATCTGCCCTTCGGTTTCGGTCGTCTGCAGTTCGCCGCCCGTACGGCCCTGAAGCAGCGCACGCCCTCCTGCCGAGAGCTCCAGCCGCTCGCAGAGCTTGAAAGCGTGGAAATTCGTGATGATGATCTTGGCGCGGCTGATGTCCTCGAGCAGGTCGTTCGGCACCAGTTCGCGCGTCGAGTAGTAATTGTCCGGATCGTTCGGCTGCAGCACGCGCAGCCGGTCCTTGATCGTGAGTCCGGGGGCGACGACCAGAAATCCGCGCGTGAAGTGCTTGCTGCCCGGGCGGCGCACGGCGTTGATCGTCTGCCAGGCGATGAGCATCGCCATCACCGTGGTCTTGCCGGCACCCGTCGCAAGCTTGAGCGCGAATCGCTGCAGCTCCGGGTTCGCGTCGCGGTTGGCGGACGCGAGGTGATCGAGAAGCAGCTTGCCCGCTTTCGAGTGCGGCGCGACCTCCATCAGCCAGATCGCCGTCTCGACGGCTTCGACCTGGCAGAAGAACGGTCGGATCGTGCTGAAGCTGTGATGACGCCAGTGCTCGAGCAGGCGCGCGGTCTCTGGCGTGACCTGCCACTGGCTCGACGGGAGCTTCCGCCAGGAGTCGACCTGCTGGCGCACCTGATTGATGATCGACGTCAGGTCGTACTGTTGGGCCGCTGAAGAGAGGCCACGGCCTTCTTCAAAGACGATCTCGCGCTGGGCCGCCGATCGGGCGCGCTTCTTGGGTTTGGGGATGGGCGTGATGAACTCGGCTTTACGCCGATTCTCTGCAATCCGCTGAGTGGGCTGCCCGGTCTCGTCCAGCTCCCAATGGCGCACCGGATACTCATACGGGGAGTTGAGGATCGGGCGCTCGAAGAATTCAGCGGTCGCCATCTATCGCATCGTAACGAATTCTTCGGCGGAGGTCGGGTGGATCGCCACCGTGTCGTCGAAATCGCGCTTG
>Ga0073899_10004577_pt1 | contig 12099 bp, 9 predicted proteins | sample KloWWTmetaKNB5Ph_FD_88975 | JGI IMG/M metagenome (GOLD analysis project Ga0073899, IMG submission 88975) | Active sludge microbial communities from Klosterneuburg, Austria, studying microevolution and ecology of nitrifiers - Klosterneuburg... | ecosystem: Engineered > WWTP > Aerobic digester >... | reverse complement strand
TGCGCTGCTCGGGCTTGAGTGGATCGACCAGCGTCAGCGTGGTGGCCACCTGGGCACGTGTGCCGCCCTGGGCGGTCTTGTCCAGCGGCACGGCTTCGATCAACAAGCGGTCACCCTTGCGCGTCCAGACGTAGGCGCTGCGCTCGTCGGGCGTCGACAGCAGGGTCGACTGGCGCGTCGCCAGGTCCATGCGAAACACCTGCGTGGCCTCGTTGCCGCCGGTATCCCGGCTGTAGACGAGGTAGTTGCCGTGATGCGGCGCGAAGGTGGCGGCCGACACCACATCCGGGAAATCGGTCAGCTGCTCCAGCTTGCCCCCCGGGGACTTGAGCCAATAGATCTGCGGCAGGTTGGCGCCCTGCTCGCGGTGACGCACCAGCATGGAGCGTTCCCTGGGGTGCCAATCAACGAAGCCGTAGCCACGAAACTCGGTGTACAGGGACACCTTGTCGGCAATCGACTTCGGAATCGCCGGGATGCCGTCGGCCAGCAGATTGGCATTCGGCGCCACAAGCTCCTGCGCGCCGGCGCCGGCCAGGCAGAGCGCGACCAGCGCGCCCAGAATCAAATGTCTCATTCATCACTCCGGGATAGGTTGAACCAATCATCACCCGGCTGCGCCCTCGGTGGCGACGCCGGCACCAAGCCACTCAGCCGCGATGCAGCCGTTCATGCAAGCGGCGCAGTGACCACCAGACGCCCACGCCGACCACGGGAATGGCCAGCGCCGCCGTGCTCTCGGGGCTCAGCGCCCAACCCAGCTTCTGCGCGCCCTTGGCCAGGTAGCTGATCAGCCCGACGATGTAGTAGGTGATGGCCGCCACAGACAGACCCTCCACCGTCGACTGCAACTTGAGCTGCAGGTCCTGGCGCTGGTTCATGGTGGCCAGCAGGGCCTGGCTGCTCTGCTGCTGCTCGATCTCGACGCGGGTGCGCAGCAAATTGCTCATGCGCGAGACCCGCTGCGACAGCGCATCCTGCCGCCGTGCCGCCCACTCGCAAGTGCTGCGCGCGGGCGACAGGCGCCGGTCCATGAACTCACGAATGGTCTGCATGCCCGCCAGGCGCGACTCGGCGATGTCCTCGATGCGGGTGTCGACCAGCTCGAAGTAGGCGGCGCTGGCCGAGAAACGCGAGTGCGTGGCCGCGTGCTGGCTCTCGACCTGACCCGCCAGCCGGGTCAAGCGGTCCAGCAGCGCCGGCTCATGCTCGCGCGTGGCGCTGCGAATCGCCTGCGCCAGCTCCGCCAGTTCACGTTCGGCAAAGGCCAGCACGTTGGCGGCTTCGCGCGCCGCCGGCAGGCCCAGCAGCGCCGCCATGCGGTAGGTCTCGATTTCCAGCAGGCGCTGCACCAGCCGGCCCAGGCGGCGTGGCGTCATGCTGCCCGCCAGCAGCACCATGCGCGAGCAGCCGTCGGCGTGCAAGGCGAAATCGGTATACACCTCGCCATAACCGTCGGCCACGGTGGAGGCCACCAGCGTGTCCTCCATCAGCACGTGCTTGACCAGCGCGGCGCCCTCGAAGCTGTTGATCGGCAGCACCCACAGATGCAGGCTGGCCAGGCATTCGCCGGGCAAAGCCGCCAGCCATTCCTGCGGCACGACGCGGGTGGCCGCCTCGGGCTCGCGCTCGGTGAAGCCTTCGGCTTGAACCGGGCGTGAAAACGTCCAGCTGACAAATTCGGTGTGCAGCTCCCAGCGGATGCGAAACGGACCGACGTCCATGCGCAAATGGGTGCAGCCCTGCTCGGGCGAGGGCAGATGGTGGTCGCGCAGCAGCGCCGCCACGTGCACGCGGCTGGCGTCGCGCTGGGCGGCGTCGCACACCATCACGATGTGCGAGATCGCCAGCGGCGCGGCCATCGCCTCCGGCGGGCGGGCGTGGATCTCGTTGTGCAGCGCGGCGCGCTGCGGGTGTTGGCGGGGATGGTGTGGCGCTTGCATGAATTCCTCGGAGCGCACATTGTGACGCAGCTTGCCACCGGCTCGGTGCCCAGGCAGGACAATCGGAACAAAGCGGAACTCAATTCGGTCATGACCATTCTTCTCGCCCCGATGGAGGGGCTGCTGGACTTCGTGCTGCGCGACATCCTGACCAGGGTCGGCGGTGTGGACCGCTGCGTGTCGGAATTCATTCGCATTACCCACACGCTGCTGCCCGAGCGGGTGTTCCTGCGCCACGTGCCCGAGTTGCTGCATGGCGGCAACACCTTCGCCGGCGTGCCGGTGCGCCCGCAGCTGCTGGGGTCCGACCCGACCTGCCTGGCCGAGAATGCCGCGCGCCTGGCCAACCTGGGGCCGCACGGCGTGGACCTGAATTTCGGTTGCCCCGCCAAGGTGGTGAACCGCCATGGCGGCGGCGCCGCCTTGCTCGACGAGCCGGACCTGCTGCACCGCATCGTCAGCGCGGTGCGCCGCGCCGTGCCGGCGCAAGCGCCGGTGTCGGCCAAGATGCGCCTGGGCTTCAACGACGACCGCCGCGCCGAGGAGTGCGCGCTGGCGATCGAGGCCGGCGGCGCGTGCGAGCTGGTGGTGCACGCCCGCACCAAGGCGCATGGCTACCGAGCGCCGGCCTACTGGGAACGCATTGCCGACATCCGCACCGCCGTGCGCATTCCGGTGGTGGCCAACGGCGAGATCTGGACCGTGCCCGACGCACAGCGCTGCCGCGCGCTGTCCGGCTGCGACAGCCTGATGCTGGGCCGCGGCATGGTCGCCGACCCCGGTCTGGCGCTGGCAGTGGGTGCGGCCAGCGAGTCTGCCGGCGCGGCCATCCATGGCGCGGTGAGCTGGCAGGCGCTGTTGCCGCTGATCGCCGACTTCTGGCAACTGGTGCGCACCCGGCTGGAGCGGCGCCAGCAGGCCGGGCGCCTCAAGCAGTGGCTGAACCTGCTGCGCCGGCGCTACCCGGAAGCCGAGGCCGCCTACCAGGCGCTGCGCACCATCAACGAGCCGGAGCTGATCGACACCTGGCTGCGTAGCCAGCTGGCCGAACCCGGTTTCGACAGCGGCGCACGGGCGTCAGGTGCCTGGTGCGCACCAGGCCGGTAACTGCGCCGCACGCCCTTCGGAAAAACGCGTCAGCGTTTGCGACTGATTTCGTTGCCCACCAGGCCGCCCACTGCCGCGCCGCCGACCGTTCCGACGGGGCTGCCACCGGTCAGCACCGATCCCGCCACCGCCCCGACGCCTGCGCCGACGACGATGTTGCGTTCACGATGCGACGTCCCGGCGCAAGCGCCCAGACTCACCAGCACTGCCGCCATCAGCAGGTGATGCGCGACCTTCAATATGGTTTTCATACCCCCTCCTCAATCCAATAGCGTCGCATGGGATCGACGATGGCCTCGACGCCCAACTTGAAGGCCAGCACGCCCAGCTGCCCTGTCGCTGCCCTTCAAGGGAACGTCAGATTCGTGTTGACGACCGCATCCGCGGTCAGCATGGGCAACTCCAGCGTTCTGTCGCCGAAACCGGCCAGACTTGCCGCCAGCGTGTACTTGCCCGCGGCGGCACCATCGGCCACAAATACCAGGGCACCGGCAGGCGCCACGTAGGCGGCACGCTGCGGCGCATCAACCACCAGCGGGTAGGCGTAGCGCCCGGTGACGGCATCCACGAACCGCCCGGCAACTTCAATCCCCGGGCCACCCGACAAGGGCTGCACGATGCGCACCAGTGTGTCCACTGGCGCGCTGCCCTGGACCGTGGCGCTGGCGGACGCCGGCAGGCTGAGCGCCGTGGCCGCCGAATTGAGCGGCGTGACCGCGTCCGCCGCAACCACCACACCGGTCACCACACCGGTACGGCGGCCGGGCGCTGTCACCACCAGGGTATAGCTTCCGGGCGCCACCGGCTGCAGCAGAAACTTGCCGCCGACCTCCGGCGTGGTGGCCTTGATGACCGCCGCACCCTGCTGCAAGGACACACTGGTGCTGCCATTGGCCAACGCGTCCGCCACAAAGCCGCTGACACCGGCGACATAGCGCGCCATCACCGTGAGCACTGGCTTGAGCAGATACTGCTGTGAGTTGCCGAGCGTGACGACTGACCTGCAGGCATCGAAATCAATGACGAAGTCGGCCAACTGGTTGGCGGCGATGTCGATATCGATGTTGGCCTTGACGCCGGATTGCTGGCCGCTGGGCGTCTTCAGAGCGGTCTCGGCGTCTGCGCTGGGCAGCACCGAGTTGGCCAAGGGGTGGCTGGCGTCATTGTCGGCCAGCACCATCCTGAGTTGGGTGTACTTGCCCACAGGCAAAGGTGTTTGCCCAAGCTCCTCCAGCACGCCACCCCGCAGGTTCAGCAGGTTCAGCCGCCGCGGCGGGTTGAGCGCCACTTCGGACCAGCCACCGTCGGTGTCGGCGGCGCTGCGGCTCTGATGCACGCGAACCGCACGCACCGTCAGGTTGACGGCCTCATAGCCGCAAGCCGGCGCATCGGTCAGCGCCAGCCGCAAGGTGCCCTGGACCGAAGTCGCATTGCCGCCGTCGCTTGCGCCGCCGCAAGCCAACAGCAGCAGCGTCGCGCATCCCAGTGCGATCCATTTCAGCTTGTAGCGCAAAGACATGACCAGACTCCGTACTTCGATGTCCTTGTCAAAGTATGGCGTGGGCGCCAGCCAGGTCCACCGAGGTTTGTATCGTCCTGTATCGCTCCAGCCCAGGGTGAAACACCGTGACACAACTCCGAGAGGGACAGCGTATGCCCCTGGGCGGCCGAGGAAATTGGTAACGCAAGGTAATTGTTGGCCTGCAATCGGCGCGGCACAGGCAAGATGATCAACCGCGCCTGCCCCCGGGTCAGACCTGTCGTGATCGCCAACCTACACCGTTGTTTCGAAGCCTGGAGTCCTTGCATGCCGATACTGACCAACCGTCGCCCTGGCGACCACGTGCGATGCGCGCGCCACTTGGCCCTGACGCTGGCCGCCTTCGTGATGGGCAGCCTGGCTGCCTGTGGTGGCGGCTCTGCCGACCCCGCCGCCGTGGCAGCGCCCACACCAGCCAGCCCCACACCCACCCAGCCTACGCCTACGCCTACACCACCGGCGAATTCTGCTGCGGTATATGGCACCTTGCGCGGAGCCAGCCTGGGCGCTGGCGCCAGCCTGAACGGCGCGCTGCCCTTCCCCGCCAGCAACGCCTGGAACACCGACATCTCATCGGCCCCGACGGACCCCAACTCCGACGCGCTGATCGCCAGCATCGGCCTCACACGCGGCCTGCATCCCGACTTTGGCGCCGGCCTGTACGACGGTGCGCCCATCGGCATCCCCTACATCGTGGTCGCCGGCACGCAGCCCAAGGTGGCCATCACCTTCACCGATTACGCTGACGAGAGCGACCCCGGTCCCTACCCGGTGCCAGCCAACGCGCCGATCGAAGGCCAGCAGGCCAGTGGCGGCGCCTTCGGCGGCGACCGCCATGTGCTGGTGATCGACCGCGACGTCAACCGCCTGTATGAGATGGGCAACGCCTACCCGCAGGCCGACGGCAGCTGGCGGGCCAGCGGCGGCGCGGTGTTCCACCTCGACGCCAACACCGTGCGCCCCGGCGGCCAAGCGGGCTGGACCAGCGCCGATGCCGCCGGCCTGCCAATCTTTCCCGGCCTGGTGCGCTATGACGAGGCCGCCAGCGGCGTGATTCGCCACGCGCTGCGCTTCACCGTCAGCAGCACGCGCCGGGCCTATGTGCCACCGGCCACGCACTGGGCCTCCAGCAACACCAGCGCCAACGTGCCGCCCATGGGCATGCGCGTGCGACTCAAGTCCGGCTTCGTCATCCCGACGGGCTTCAGCACCGAGTCCAAGGCCATTTTGCAGAGCATGAAGACCTATGGCATGTTCGTTGCCGACAACGGCTCCAACTGGTTCGTCAGCGGCGCCCCGGATGAGCGCTGGAACAACGACCGGCTGGTGAGCGAGCTTGGCAGCGTCAAGGGCGCCAGCTTCGAAGTGGTGCGCATGGACGGACTGGTCACGCCGTAGATGGCCCCCCGCACAATTGGCGTTGACCGCAAGGCCGGCGGCCACTAGCATGCGCTAACGCACGCCACTGCGGCCTGCGCCTCCGGAGAGTCGATCATGACCAGCCTTGCCAGCAGCCGTCATTCCAATGCCTCATCGCGCCCGCGCAAGGGCAGCGATCCGGGCAAGCGGGTGCACCAGACGCCACGGTTTTCCCTGGTTGAGCTCGACCCGCGCGGCGTGGTCGATGGCACGGTGACGAGTGGCGGCTTCATGGGCGAGGAGGCGCCGGCCGTGGGCACCATGCGCGAGGCCTGTCCCTACTGCACGGGACTGCCGCTGCAACTGGTGCTACGGCACGGCCACGTGATCCGCTCGCATCTGGTGTGCCGCACCTGCACCCGTTGCTTTGACGCCCGCTACCCGGACGGCAGTTCAGCCCTGACGGTGCCGGGCGTGCCCATCGGGTAGGCGCGCTGCCGAGCTGACCTGAGAACAACAAGGCCGCCTGCATCGAGCGGCCACGGAGGAACACCATGGCGAGTTCGTCACCCCCCCTGAGTCCCTACCCGGGCGCGCAAGCCCGGCTGGAAGACGCCTGCCTGCGGCAGCGGCGCGGCCAGAGCGCCGCGCCGGCCAGCACCGACGAGCAGCAAGCCCGCGACAATGTCAGCGCGGCGCAGGCGCTGGCGCTGTCGGGCGGCGGCATTCGCAGCGCCACCTTCAACCTGGGTCTGCTGCAAGCGCTGGCCCAGGCCGGGCAGCTCAAGGACATCGATTACCTGTCCACCGTCTCGGGCGGCGGCTATATCGGCGCCTTTCTCGGGCGCCTGTACCACCGCGCGGCCGAAGAGGCGCCCGGCGCCAGCGCCACCACCACCGCGCGCGACGTGCAGCAGGTGCTGGCCAGCGATGGCGCGCCCATGCTGCGCTGGCTGCGCGACCACGGCCGCTACCTGGCGCCGCAGGGTCTGAAGGACCGACTGTTTGCCTACGGCATCTACCTGCGCAACCTGTTGACCATCCATGTGCTGCTGGGCATCACGCTGCTGGCACTGTTCCTCCTGTGGGCGGCGCTGCGCATCCTGCTGCCGGCGCTGATGCGCGCCGGCGCGGACGGCTTCCCCTTCGCCTACCTGCCCGACGGCAGCGGCCTGAGCCCGGCCTGGGTCGCGGCGCTGCTGCTTGGCGCGGTGGCGCTGGCGCTGTGTTGGAGCTACTGGATGCACCGCGCCTCGGCGTTCCTTGCGTGGCAGCAGCGCCTGATTGCGCTGGGCCTGGCCGCGCTGGCGGCGTTCACCTTCTACCAGAGGCTGCCGGGCTACCTGGCGGACATCACCGAGCGCCTGCCCGGCGCCTTGCTGCTGGCGGCGGTGGTGATCGGCGCCGGCGCGTGCGCCGCCTCCTTCATCGCGGGCTGGGGGCTGGCGGGCGATCTGGGGGCGGTTCGCAACCGCATCTCGGGCTGGACCCGCATGATGCTGTTCGCGCTGGGGGCCTGCGCCGCGTTCGCGCTGCTCGATGACCTGGCGTACCGCGCCTTCATCTGGTTCGGCCGCGACGACGCGCCGGCCAACGCGCTGATCGGCGCTGGCCTTACCGGTGCCTTGCTGGCGGGCCTGCGCGCGCTGGCGCAGGCGGTGGCGGCACGCGGCGAAGCCAGGCCGCGCGCGGCCAGCGGCAACTGGGGCGCGCTGCTGATCGCCGCCGCCGGCGTCATCCTGCTGGTGTTGGTGGCGCTGGGCTGGGCCTACGCGGTCGAGGCCTACGTCTGGTCCGGCTTGCCTCGCGGGACCGTGCCGCGCGACGCCTGGCCCACGCTCGGCGCCGCGGTGGCGCTGCTGTTGCTGGTGTGGCTGTCCGGTCGGCAGCTCGATGTGCTCAACCTGTCGTCCCTGCACGCCTTCTACGCGGCGCGGCTATCGCGTGCCTACCTGGGCGCGGGCAACGCCGCACGGGGCGTGCCGTGGTCGACTCAGCCAGCCCGATCGGGCGGCCGCCTGGTGCCGGTCAGCCAGGTGGCGGCAGGTGACGACCTGGCCTGGGCCGACTACGCGCCGCATCGGCATGGCGGGCCGCTGCATCTGGTCAATGTCAACGTCAACCAGTCGCGCTACTCGGCCGGTGGCGACTTCCAGCCCGATCGCAAGGGTTGGAACCTGGGCGCAGGTCCGGGCGGCTTCAATCTCGGACGCAGCCGCTGGCAGGCGCCGTCGTGGCCCGGAGCCGAGGCGCTGAGCCTCGGCCAGTGGGTGTCTGTCTCGGGCGCGGCCTTCACCACGGGCGCTGGCGCGCGCACCGGGCTGGGCTTCTCGGCCCTGCTGGGCCTGCTGGGCGTGCGTCTGGGCTACTGGTGGCGCTCCGGCAACACCCAGGCGGCCCCGCCGCACATGCTGACAGCGCTGTGGCACGAAATCACCGGTGCCTTCAACCCCGACGCGTCGAGCCACTGGTACCTGTCGGACGGCGGGCACTTCGAGAACACCGCCGCCTACGAACTGATCCGGCGCCGGGTCAAGCGCATCGTGCTGGCCGACTGCGGCGCGGATCCGCACTATGAATTCGAGGACCTGGCCAACCTCGCCCTGAAGATCCGCATCGACTTCGGCGCGGAACTGCAATTCTTCGGCCCGGATGACCTGGATCGCCACCTCGCCAACGAGCCCGCTGTGCGCGCGCTGTTCACCGACCCCCGGGCCATGGGCAGCCGCGAAGGCCCGGCGCTGCTGCTGGCCACCGTGCGCCACCCCGACGATGCACAACCGGGCTGGCTGGTGGTGGTCAAGCCGCGGCTGCCGGGCCAGCTCAGCGCCGACCTGGCGCGCTACGCCCAGCGCAACCCGGCCTTCCCGCAGCAGCCCACCGCGGACCAGTTCTACGACGAGGCGCAATGGGAGAGCCACCACCGGCTTGGCCGCCTGCTGGGCGATCAACTGTCGCAGGCGCTGGGCAAGCTGCCGGCCTGGCGCGACGGCAGCGCGCCCTGGCCGGTGGCGATGCAGGGCACGCGCTGGCTCGGGCGCGACACCACGGCCGACCCGGCGCCGGCCGCCGAAGCGGCCAGCAGCCCGGCGGGCCTGCTCAAACTCTATGCGCCCCTGGTGATCGCCTTGTGGACCGGCTTCGAGTTCTACTCCAAGTGGCAGCAGGATCAGGCGAAAGAAGCCGCCGAGACCAGCAAGCTGGTACTGGCCCGCATCGACGTGCTGGAACGCCAGGTGTTCGGCCGCGACGGCTGCGCCGCCAGCGACGATCCGCTCAAGAACTGCCCCACCGTGCCGGCACAGACCCTGTTCGTGAAACACCTGCTGGCCAACCTGGCGCCCGCCAACGCGGCACCGTTGAGCGAGGTGGTGGCCAAGATCGAGGAGGCGGTCAACGTCAAGAAGCCCCAGCTCAACCAGCAGGTCACCGCCGCCGCCGCACAGGTCGCGCCGCCGCTGGAACTCGCCCTGGTACAGGGTCAGCGGCCGACGCCAGTCGGTGCCGAAACGCGCGAGCGCGCGCTGGTCTACATCCAGATCTACGACGAGGCACGGCGCGCCGACGCCAAGCGCATGATCGAGCGCCTGCTGGGCGTCGGCCTCAAGCCCAACCAGCTGCCCGGCGTGGAGAACGTGGTGAAGACCACCCAGTCGGCCGGCGCCAAGCCGCCGGTGCGCTTCGAGAAGCCCACCGCGGTGTACTACCACCCCGACGACAAGGCGCTGGCCGAATGGCTGGTGCGGCAGGCGGTGGCCGACGACACGCTGGCGGTCGATCTGCGCGACCTCTCCAAGCGCTTTCCGGCGGTGCGCCAGGGCCTTGTGGAGCTGTGGCTGCCCTAAGCTCAGTCCTCCTCGGCGAACGCCTCCTCACGCTTGGACTTGACCGCCGGCAGCAGCACCACCACCAGCAGCAGGGCCGCCACCGCCAGCAGGCTGGCCGACAGTGGCCGCGTGACGAAGACGCTCCAGTCACCGCGTGAGAGCAGCAGCGCGCGGCGCATGTGCTCTTCCATCATCGGCCCCAGGATGAAGCCCAGCAGCAAGGGCGCGGGCTCCGCGCCGAGCTTGATGAACAGGTAACCCACCACGCCGAAGATGGCCACCATCCAGATGTCGAACGTGTTGTTGTTGGTGGAGTAGACGCCAATGGCACAGAACAGCACGATCGCCGGAAACAGAAACCGGTAGGGCACGCTGAGCAGCTTGATCCAGATGCCGATCAGCGGCAGGTTGAGGATGATCAGCATGGCGTTGCCGATCCACATCGACGCGATCAGGCCCCAGAACAGCTCCGGGTTGCTGGTCATCACCTGCGGCCCCGGCTGGATGTTGTGGATGGTCATGGCGCCCACCATCAAGGCCATCACCGCGTTGGGCGGAATGCCCAGGGTCAGCAGGGGTATGAAGGAGGTCTGCGAGCCCGCGTTGTTGGCCGACTCCGGCGCCGCCACGCCCCGGATGTTGCCCTTGCCAAACGGCACTTCACCGGGCCGGAGCTTGGTCTTCTTCTCTACCGTGTAGGCAGCAAAGGCCGCCATCACGGCGCCGCCACCTGGCAGGATACCTAGCGCCGAACCCAGCGCGGTACCGCGCAACACCGCCGGCACCATGTTCCTGAAGTCTTCCGGGGTCGGCATCAGGCCGGTCACCTTGGCGGTGAAGACCTCGCGCTCGCTCTCGTGCTTGCCCAGGTTGCTGATGATCTCGCCGTAACCGAACACGCCCATCGCAATCACGATGAAGCCAATGCCGTCGGTCAACTCCGGGATGTCAAAGCTGAAACGGGCGGCCCCCGAATTGACGTCGGTGCCCACCAGGCCCAGCAGCAGGCCCAGCACGATCATCGCCACCGCCTTGAGCAGCGAGCCCGAGGCCAGCACCACGGCGCCGATCAGGCCCAGCACCATCAGCGAGAAGTACTCGGCCGGGCCGAACTTGAACGCCACCTCGGTCAGCGGCGCGGCGAACGCGGCCAGGATCAACGTGCCGACGCAGCCTGCAAAGAACGAGCCCAGCCCGGCCGCCGCCAGGGCCGGTCCGGCTCGCCCCTTGCGCGCCATCTGGTAGCCATCGATCACCGTCACCACCGAGGACGATTCACCCGGCAGGTTGACCAGGATGGCGGTGGTGGAGCCGCCGTATTGCGCCCCGTAATAGATGCCGGCCAGCATGATCAGCGCCGACACCGGCGGCAGCGCATAGGTGGCCGGCAGCAGCATGGCGATGGTGGCCACCGGGCCAATGCCGGGCAGCACGCCGATCAGCGTGCCCAGCAGACAGCCTACAAAGGCGTACATCAGGTTGATGGGCGTGACGGCCACGCCGAAGCCGAGCGACAGGTTTGCGATCAGATCCATGGGAGTGTCCTCAGCCCGTGATGAATGCCGGCCAGACCGGGAACTGCAACTTGAGCACCACGATGAAGGCCAGGTAGCTGCCAATGGCCAGCACGGTGGCCAGGATCAGGCAGGTCTTGATACTGAACTCGTCGCCGGCAGCGCTGGCGATGAAGGTCAGTGCGTAGATTGCGATCACCATGCCCATGGGCGGCAGGCCGATGGACGGCAGGCCGCCGAGCAACACCCCGAACACCACGTTGGCCAGGATGATGAAGATCAGCGGCCTCCAGGCAAAGGCACCGATCCTGTCATCGACCTCGGTTTCCAGCACCAGCGCCTGGAAGGTGATCAGGCCACCCAGAATGGCCAGCAACACCCCCAGCACCAGCGGGAAGTAGCCCGGGCCCATGCGCGCGCCGTCACCAATCGGATAGTTGGTGGCACCCCAGGCGAAGGCGACCCCGACGCTCATGAACATGAGGCCGGCAAAGAAGTCCTTTTGACTCTTGATATTCACGAACGAACTCCTCGTGTGGTTCTTGTGCGAACGATTCTGCGCCGCAATGGCGCGGCCTCGCCATGTGGGTAACACCTATGTCGCGACGGCGACCCCGGCATCTCAGCTCAGTGACGGCGTGGAACTCAGCACCTCGGGGATCACCGTCAGGCCCTCGGCCACGCGCAGCGCGCCAGCCAGGCGCAGGGGACGCATGCCGTCGGCCACCGCCTGGCGCCGCAAGGACTCCATGCTGGGCTCGCGGTTGACCTTGTCGCGGAACGCCTCGCTCACCACCAGCAGTTCGTAC
>Ga0073899_10004575_pt1 | contig 12100 bp, 13 predicted proteins | sample KloWWTmetaKNB5Ph_FD_88975 | JGI IMG/M metagenome (GOLD analysis project Ga0073899, IMG submission 88975) | Active sludge microbial communities from Klosterneuburg, Austria, studying microevolution and ecology of nitrifiers - Klosterneuburg... | ecosystem: Engineered > WWTP > Aerobic digester >... | reverse complement strand
GTCGCCGCGGCGCACGACGCCGGCGTGCCGCTGGTCGCCGACTGCGAAGGCGGCATGTTCGGCTTCTTCTTCGCCGCTGCGCTGCCGACGCACTACCAGGCGGTTCTCGCCACCGACCGCGAGCGCTTCAACGGGTTCTTCCACGCCATGCTCGAGCGCGGCGTGCACCTCGCGCCGGCGGTCTACGAAGCGGCTTTCGTGAGTGCCGCGCACACGGCGGCCGACATCGACGCCACCGTCGCGGCGGCGCGCGAAGCCCTCGCCGCGCGCTGACGCGGCACGGGCGCTCAGGCCGGCGCGGAGCGCAGCCCGTAGGCCTTGTCGCCGACGAACAGGTATTCGACGCGCAGCACGGCGTCGCCCTTCTCGCCGGCGAAGGTATAGCCGAGCATCGCGAGAGCGTCGCCCGGCTTGATCTCGGCCACGGCCCAGGCCTGCATGCGTGTCAGCGGCGCCAGCTCGATGACCCACTGCCGATCCTTGCGCGTCGGCACCTGGGCCCGGGACAGCAGCGCAGCGCCGTCGACCGAGGCCGATTGCGCCGGCAGCTTGCGCTGCGCGAGGCCCGCCGGCAGCTGCAAGGTGGGAGCCACATCGAGCACGACTTCGGCGTGCGGATTGCGCCAGCTCACCTTGGCGGCGCGGCCTTCGAGATAGATCGGGCGCGTCTGATCGAAGCTGCTCCAGCCGTGATGCGCCCGTGCGGCCCATGGCGCGGCGACAAACGACAACCCGGCGATCGAGACGGTGCGGCGGTTGATCATCGTGCGACCTCGATTCGATTCAGGCGTAGGCGATCCAGCGACCACAGCCTACGACAACGATCCAAAGCCCCAGCGACAACGCGGTCTGCAGCTTCGCGATGCCGTCGAGCCGATCCAGCCCGTGGCGGACGTGGAACAGCGCCGCGTTGGTCCCGGCCACGAACAGCAGCACCATCTTCAGCAGGAACACGGTGTTGGCGGCCAGCTCGGCGCTCTGGCTCGCGAACATCAGCAGCCCCGACACCGCCGCGAGCGCGAAGCCCCCCAGAGCCAGGCCGATCGTCAGGCGGCCGAGCGCAGCGACGGGCAGCGCGACGCCGAGACCCCAGACGCGCAACTCGAACAGCGTCAGGTTGCCGAACAGCAGGCCGACGCCCAGCAGGTGCACGACCTCCAGCGCGGGGTAGGCCCAGGGGTGCGACGCCAGCGCCGGCAGCAGGGTCGGAATGCTCACGCTTGTTGCTCGTTCGTTCGGATCGGCACCCGCGGCGCCGCGCCCGTGAAATCTAGAATCCCGCGATGCACATTCATATTCTCGGCATTTGCGGCACCTTCATGGGCGGTCTGGCGGCGCTGGCGCGCGAAGCCGGCCATCGCGTCACCGGTTGCGACGCCAATGTCTACCCGCCGATGAGCGACCAGTTGCGTGCGCTCGACATCGACTTGATCGAGGGCTGGGGCGCCGACCAGCTCGCGCTCAGGCCCGACCTCTACGTCGTCGGCAACGTCGTCTCGCGCGGCAACCCGCTGATCGAGGCGATCCTCGACGCCGGCCTGCCCTACACCAGCGGCCCGCAGTGGCTGGCCGAACACGTGCTGCACGGCCGCCACGTGCTCGCCGTCGCCGGCACGCACGGCAAGACGACGACGACGTCGATGCTGGCGTGGATCCTGGAACACGCCGGCCAGGCGCCAGGCTTCCTCGTCGGCGGCGTGCCGATCAACTTCGACGTCTCGGCGCGCCTCGGCCAGGGCCGCGCCTTCGTCATCGAGGCCGACGAATACGACACGGCGTTCTTCGACAAGCGCAGCAAGTTCGTGCACTACCGGCCGCGCACGGCGGTGCTGAACAACCTCGAGTTCGACCATGCGGACATCTTCGACGATCTGGCGGCGATCGAGCGCCAGTTCCACCACCTGGTGCGCACCGTGCCGGCACGGGGGCGCATCGTCGTCAACGCGCGCGAGGACAGCCTGCGACGCGTGCTCGACCAGGGCTGCTGGAGCGAAGTCGTACGCTTCGGCGCGCGCAAGGAAGAGCCCGGCGCGCTGCGCGCGCGCGGCGAGCCGCACGCCTTCGACGTGCTGCGCGGCAGCCTGAAGATCGCGCGCGTCGAGTGGCCGCTGCTGGGCGAGCACAACCAGATGAATGCGCTCGCGGCGATCGCGTCGGCCGAGCACGTCGGCGTCGCGCCCGAGACGGCGGCGGCGGCGCTCGCCGAGTTCCGCAACGTGCGCCGGCGCCTCGAGCTGCGCGGCGAGGCCGCCGGCATCTCGGTCTACGACGACTTCGCGCACCACCCGAGCGCGATGCGCACCACGATCAACGGCCTGCGCCGCAAGGTCGGCGCGGCGCGCATCCTCGCTGTGTTCGAGCCGCGCTCCAACACGATGAAGCTCGGCAGCATGAAGGCGCTTCTCCCCTGGTCGCTAGAAGAAGCCGACCTCGCGTTCTGCCACTCCGGCGGCCTGGGCTGGGACGCCGCCGAGGCGCTGGCGCCGCTCGGCGCGCAAGCCGCCGTGGCCGCCACGATCGACGAGCTGGTGCGCCGCGTCGCGGCCGCCGCACGCCCCGGCGACCATGTGCTGTGCATGAGCAACGGCGGCTTCGGCGGCGTGCACGCCAAGCTGCTCGACGCGCTGGCGGCGCGTGGAGCCCGCGCTTGACGACGACGCACCTGCTGTACCTGCACGGCTTTCGCTCGTCGCCGCAGTCGACCAAGGCACGCCAGACGGCGCGCTGGATCACGGCGCACCGGCCCGGCGTGCGCTGGTGCTGCCCGCAACTGCCGCCGTCGCCGCGCGCCGCGATGGCGCTGATCGAAGACGCCGTCACCGGCTGGCCGCGCGACTCGATGGCCGTGATCGGCTCGTCGCTGGGCGGCTGGTACGCCACGACCGTGGCCGAGCGCCACGGCTGCCGGGCGGTGCTGCTCAATCCGGCCGTCGACCCGGCGCGCGACCTGGCACGCCACCTCGGCACGACGACGCCGTGGCACGGCGGCGATCCGTTCGAGTTCCGCCCCGAGTACGTCGACGAGCTGCGTGCGATCCGGGTCCCGGCGCCGACCGCGCCCGCGCGCTATTTCGTCATCGTCGCCAAGGGCGACGAAGTGCTCGACTGGCGCGAGATGGCGCAGCGCTACGCCGGCTGCCGCATCAAGCTCCTCGAAGGCGGCGACCACGCCCTGTCGGACTATGAAGCGCAGCACCTGCCCGAAGTGCTGCGCTTCCTCGGCCTGGCCTGAGCAGCGGCGACAATGGCAGGCATGTATGCATTGTTCGACGAGGCGGGCAAGTTCATGGCCGGCCGTGTGATGTCGGAGGCGCCGAGTTCGCTGCAGGTCGAGCTCGAGTCCGGCCGCCGCGTCAAGGTCAAGGCCGCCAACGTGCTGCTGCGCTTCGCCCAGCCGCAGCCGGCCGAGCTGATGGCGGCGGCACGCACGCTCGCCGAGCAGATCGACCTCGACCTCGCCTGGGAGTTCGCGCCCGACAGCGACTTCGGCTTTGCCGATCTGGCGCGCGACTACTTCGACGCCAGCGCCGGCACCGAGCAGCAGGCGGCGGCGCTGTTTCGGCTGTTCGACGCGCCGCACTACTTCCGTCGCACCGGCAAGGGTCAGTTCCGCAAGGCGTCGCCAGAGACGCTGAAGGCGGCGCTTGCCGGTATCGAGCGCAAGCGCCAGCAGGCGCTGCAGATCGAGGAGTGGGCCGGCGAGCTGGTGGCCGGCCGTTGCCCCGCGCCGGTGCGCGAGCAGCTTTACCGCATCCTCTTTCGGCCCGACAAGAACGCGCCCGAGTACAAGGCCGTGGTCGAGGCGGCGCGGCGCTCGCAGCGCGCGCCGCTCGATATGCTCAGCGCCGCCGGCGCGATCGACAGCCCGTACCAGTTCCACTGGCGGCGCTTCCTGTTCGAGCAGTTCCCCAAGGGCACGGCGTTCGCGTCAGTCACTGCGCCGCCGGTCCGCGAGGTGCTGCCGCGCGCGAGCGTCAAAGCGTTCTCGATCGACGACTCGGCGACGACGGAGATCGACGACGCGCTGTCGGTGCAGGGGCTGGGCAGCGGCACCGTCGTCCTCGGCATCCACATCGCCGCGCCGGCGCTCGCGTTCGGCCCCGACAGCGCGCTCGACCGCATCGCGCGCGAGCGCCTGTCGACCGTCTACATGCCTGGCTGGAAGCTCACGATGCTGCCCGACGAGGTGGTTCAGGCCTACACGCTCGAAGCCGGGCGCGACTGCCCGGCGGTGTCGCTCTACGTCGCGCTCGACGAATCGACGCTCGAAGTGCGCGACCACGAGACGCGGCTCGAACAGGTGCCGATCGTCGCCAACCTGCGCCACGACCGGCTCGACGGCGTGATCACCGAAGCTTCGCTCGCGGGCGACGCGCCGGCCGACTATCCGTTCCCCGCCGAACTGGCGTTCGCTTGGCGGCTGGCGCGCCACTTGAAGGCCAGGCGCGAAGTCGTGCGCGGCAAGCCCGAGGTGTTCACGCGGCCCGACTACAACTTCCGCCTCGACAACGAGCCCGGCGTCGAACCGCGCGGCGACGAAACGGTGCAGATCACGGCCCGCCAGCGCGGCGCGGCGCTCGACCTGATCGTCGCCGAGGCGATGATCCTCGCCAACAGCACCTGGGGCGGCTGGCTTGCCGCGCTGGGCGTGCCGGCGATCTACCGAAGCCAGGCGAGCCTCGCGCCCGGCGTCAAGGTGCGCATGGGCACGAAGGCGGCGCCGCACGCCGGCATGGGCGTCGCGCAATACACCTGGGCCACGTCGCCGCTGCGCCGCTATGTCGACCTGGTCAACCAGTGGCAGATCGTCGCTTGCGCGCGCCACGGTCGCACGGCGGCGCTGGCCGCGCCGTTCAAGCCGCGCGATGCCGCGCTGTTCTCCGTCATCTCGGCCTTCGACGCGGCGTATGCGGCCTATGGCGCGTTCCAGTCGGCGATCGAGCGCTACTGGACGCTGCGCCACGTCGCGCAGCGCGAGCTGCGCGATTTGTCCGCCACCGTGATGGCCAACGGCCTGGTGCGCTGCGACGAATTGCCGCTCGTGTTCCCGGCGACCGGCGCCGGGGGTCTGGCGCGCGGCACGCGCGTCGTCGTGCGCATCGCGTCGACCGACCTGCTGACGCTCGACGTCCACGCCGGCGTCGTCGCGCGCCGCGACGTGCCCGCGGCACCGGCCGCCGCCGACGACGCCGGCGAGCCCGACGAGGCCGAGATCGCCGGGCCGTTGACCCTGGCCATCGATCTGACGGACGATGCGCCGGCGCCCGAGGCGGCGCCCGCCGACGCGACGCCCGAGACCGAGAACTGAACCGCCCGATGCTGCGCAAGCTGTCCACCGTCCAGATCGCCCTGCTGATTTCCGTCGGCGTGCATGCCGCGCTGCTGACGGTGCGCTTCGTCGACCCCGAGGGTTTCAACCGCATGTTCCAGGACACGCCACTCGAGGTGATCCTGGTCAACTCGCGCTCCGGCGAGCCGCCGGCCAAGGCGCAGGCGATCGCGCAGGCGGCGCTGGCCGGCGGCGGCGAGGCGGTGCGCGGGCGTTCGACGTCGCCATTGCCGGCTTCGGCGATGATCGAAGTCGGCGACGCCAGCGAAGAGGCGCGCAAGCAGATCGAGCAGCTGCAGGAACAGCAGCAGCAACTGCTGTCGCAGATCCGCCGCGAGATGGCGCTGCTGCCGCCGCCCGACCCGCGGCGCGAGGCCGGCTCGCCGCAGGAGCGCGAACACGAGGAACGGCGGCGCCAGCTGATCCAGCTGCTCGCAGAGATCGAGAAGCGCATCAACGAAGACAACGCCAAGCCCAAGCGCCGCTACATCAGCCCGGCGACACGCGAAGAGGTGTACGCGATCTACTACGACTCGCTGCGCCGCAAGATCGAGGAACGCGGCACGCGCAACTTCCCCGAGTACCGCGGCAAGAAGCTCTACGGCGAGCTGGTGATGAATATGACAGTCGACGCCATCGGCCGCGTGATCGAGACCGAGATCGTGCGCGCCTCGGGCTCGCGCGAGCTCGACCGGCGCGCCGTGGCCATCGTGCAGGCCGCGGCGCCGTTCGGCGCGTTCTCGCCGGCAATGCGCGCCAAGGCCGACCAGCTCGTCATCACGTCGCGCTTTCGCTTCACGCGCGACGAGGCGCTCGAAACCACGCAGATGGCGAACTGAGATGAAACTACCCCCACGCTCGCTTTGCTCGCTGCCCCCCGGGGGGGCGGCTCAGCGGCTGCTGGCGGCCGGGCGCCACTGACCGATGGACCGCTACGCCGTCGTCGGCCATCCGGTCGAGCACAGCCAATCGCCCTACATCCATGAGCGGTTCGCGGAGCAGACCGGTCAGGCGATGAGCTACGAGCGGCTGCCTGCCCCGCCCGACGGCTTCGCGCGCACGGTGCGCGAGTTCGCGGCCGGCGGTGCGCGCGGCTGCAACGTCACCGTGCCGTTCAAGGGCGAAGCCTGGGCGCTGGCCGCGCACCGCACGGAGCGCGCGGCGCTCGCCGGCACCGCCAATACGCTGCGCTTCGACGCCGACGGCTGGCATGCCGACAACACCGACGGCGTCGGCCTTGTGCGCGACATCACGCGCCAGGCCGGTGTCGCGATCGGCGGCGCGCGCGTGCTGCTGGTCGGCGCAGGCGGCGCGGCGGCCGGTGCACTGGGCCCGCTGCTGGCCGAGCGGCCGGCTGCGCTCATCGTCGTCAACCGCACGCCGGCGCGCGCCGAGGAATTGGTGCGGCGCCACGCTGCGGCGGCCTCGGTGCACGGCGTCGATCTCCAGGCCGCGGCCCTCGCCGACTGCGGGACCGGCTTCGACATCGTCGTCAACGCAACATCGGCCAGCCTCAACGAGGCCGCACTGCCGCTCGCGCCGGCGGTGTTCCGGCGCGGCGGGCTGGCTCTCGACATGATGTACGGCCCCGCCGCGCGGCCCTTCCTGGCCTGGGCCGAATCGCACGGCGCGGTGCCGCGCGACGGGCTGGGCATGCTCGTCGAACAGGCCGCCGAGGCGTTCTGGTTCTGGCGCGGCGTGCGCCCCGACGTGCCGCCGGTGCTGCGCGCGCTGCGCGAACGCCTGGCGCAAACGGTGGCATGAAAGGCGCATTGCGCGGCCTGGGGCGGCTGCTCGCGCTCCTCGCCCTGTCGTCGCTGGCGCTGCAGCTCTGTTTCGCGGCGCGCATCGCGCTGATGGCCGTCGTCGATCCGCAGTCGACCAGCTTCCAGCGCAGCGAGGTCTGGCGGCTGCTGACGCAGACCGGCCGCATCGTCTGGAGCCAGCAGTGGCTGCCGTATGGGCGTATCTCGAACCACCTCAAGCGCGCCGTGATCGCATCGGAAGATGCCGCCTTCGCCGACCACGCCGGCATCGACTGGGATGCGCTGGAGAAGGCCTGGGAGCGCAACCAGCAGGCCGCCGAGCGCGAGGCCCGGCTCGCCGCGCGCCCGGCCCGGCCCATGGCGTCGACCGCGCGCAAGGGCCCGAAGATCGTCGGCGGCTCGACCATCACGCAGCAGCTCGCGAAAAACCTGTTTCTCAGCGGCGAGCGCCAGATCGCGCGCAAGGCGCAGGAGGCCGCGATCACGCTGATGCTCGAAGCGCTGCTGTCGAAGCAGCGCATCCTCGAGATCTATCTGAACAACGTCGAGTGGGGCGAAGGCCTGTTCGGCGCCGAGGCGGCGTCGCGGCACTACTTCCACGTCGGCGCGGCGCAGCTCACGCCGCACGCCTCCGCCCGGCTTGCCGTGATGCTGCCGGCGCCCAAGCGATTCGAGAAGCGGCCCGGGTCGGCCTATGTCGTCGGCCGCGCTGCCACCATCGTCGCGCGCATGGGCGACGTCGAGGCGCCCTGACCCCGCCGCCTAGAATCGCCGCATGAAGACCTCGCTGAGCGCCGAGCTCGCCGCTGCGGCAGCGCGCCTCGTCGTCGAGGAGGGCATGGAGTACGGCCCGGCCAAGCGCAAGGCGGCGCGCGTGCTCGGGCGCGGCGCGGTGCGCACTGCCGACCTGCCGGGCAACGACGCCATCGAGGACGAAGTCCTCGCCTACCTGCAGCTGTTCCACGCCGACACGCAGCCGGGCGAACTGGCGGCCCTGCGCCGCCTGGCGCTGCGCTGGATGGAGCGGCTCGCCGATTTCAGGCCGCACCTGACTGGCGCGGTCTGGCGCGGCACCGCGACTCGCCACAATGACGTGCACCTGCAACTCTTCTGCGACGACTGCAAGTCGGCCGAGATCGCGCTGATCAACCAGCACATCGACTACACGGCCGCCAGCGCGCCCGGGCCGCGCGGCGAGGCGGTTCCGGTGCTGAGCGTGGCGACGCACAGCGAAGAGCTGGAGGGGCCGGTCGGCGTGCACCTGGCCGTGCTCGACCACGACGATCTGCGCGGCGCGCTGCGCGCCGACGCCGGCGGCCGCACGCACTGCGGCGACGCGGCGGCGCTGCGCCGCCTGCTGGAGCCGGCGTGACACGGCGTCGACCGCTCCTCGCCGCAGCCGCCGTCGCCGCCGCGGCCGGCGCCGGCTGGGCCTGGTGGCGGCGCAGTGCGCCGCCGGCCGTCGACACTGCCGCACTGTGGTCGCTGCGGCTGGACACGCCGGCAGGCGCGCCGCTGGCTTTGGCCCAGCTGCGCGGCAAGCCGCTACTGATCAACTTCTGGGCCACCTGGTGCGCGCCCTGCGTGCGCGAGATGCCGCAGCTCGACCGCTTCCACCGCGACTTCGCGCCGCGCGGCTGGCAGGTGCTCGGCCTGGCGCTCGACAAGCCGGCCGCGGTCGCGGCCTTCCTGAAGGAGGTGCCGGTCGGCTTTCCGATCGCTATCGGCGGCGTCGAGGTGCACGACGTGCTGCGCCGCATCGGCAACACGGCGGGCGGCTTGCCGTACAGCGTGCTGCTCGATGCGCAGGGCCGGCTGCACCGCCGCAAGCTCGGCGAGACGAGCTACGACGAGTTGACGGGCTGGGCGCGCAGCCTCGGCTGACTTTTCGTGCCATCGGCAGCGAACCGCCGCGCATCGGATCTCTTCATGCGGCAGGCTCGCCACCTGCTACAGTTCGACGCCCGCGCCCGCCGCCGACCGCGAGGCCGCGACTTCGAAGCAGATGACCGGTCGATGGCCGGCACTTCAACGCGGAACACTACAAGACCGGAGTAGACCACCATGGATCTGCGCAAACTCAAGACGCTGGTCGACCTCGTTTCCGAATCGAACATCTCGGAGCTCGAGATCACGGAAGCCGACGGCAAGGTGCGCATCGTCAAGGCAGCAGCGGGCGTTGCTCAGCCCTACTATGCCGCGCCCGCCGCCAGCCTGGTGGCTCCGCCCGCCGCGGCAGTCGCGCCTGCAGCGTCCGTCCCAGCCCCGGTCGCCGCAGCGCCAGCAGAGACCGGCCATGTCGTCAAGTCGCCGATGGTCGGCACCTTCTATCAGGCGTCGACGCCGGGCGGCAAGCCGTTCGTCGAGGTCGGCTCGGCGATCAAGGAAGGCGAGCCGATCTGCATCATCGAGGCGATGAAGATCATGAACGAGATCGAGGCCGACAAGTCGGGCACGGTCACGCGCATCCTGTGCCAGAACGGTCAGGCCGTCGAGTTCGGCCAGCCGCTGTTCGTGATCGAGTAGGCCGCGATGTTCAAGAAGATCCTGATCGCCAACCGCGGCGAGATCGCCCTGCGGATCCAGCGCGCCTGCCGCGAGATGGGCGTCAAGTCGGTCGTTGTCTATTCGCAGGCCGACCGCGACGCCAAGTACGTCAAGCTTGCCGACGAGGCTGTGTGCATCGGCCCGGCGTCTTCGGCGCAGAGCTACCTCAACATGCCGGCGATCATCTCGACGGCCGAAGTGACCGACGCCGAGGCGATCCACCCGGGCTACGGCTTCCTGTCGGAGAACGCCGACTTCGCCGAGCGCGTCGAGAAGAGCGGCTTCACCTTCATCGGGCCGACGCCTGAGTCGATCCGCACGATGGGCGACAAGGTGTCGGCCAAGCAGGCAATGATCAAGTCGGGTGTGCCCTGCGTGCCGGGATCGGAAGGCGCCCTGCCCGACGATCCGAAGGAGATCGTGCTGATCGCGCGCACGATCGGCTATCCCGTCATCATCAAGGCGGCCGGCGGCGGCGGCGGGCGCGGCATGCGCGTCGTGCACACCGAGGCGGCGCTTCTCAACGCGGTGCAGATGACGCGCACCGAAGCCGGCGCGGCGTTCGGCAACCCATCGGTCTACATGGAGAAGTTCCTCGAGAACCCGCGCCATGTCGAGATCCAGATCCTCGCCGACGAGCACAAGAACGCCGTCTGGCTCGGCGAGCGCGACTGCTCGATGCAGCGCCGCCACCAGAAGATCATCGAGGAGGCGCCGGCGCCCGGCATCCCGCGCCGCGTGATCGAGAAGATCGGCGACCGCTGCGCGGCGGCCTGCCGCAAGATCGGCTACCGCGGCGCCGGCACGTTCGAGTTCCTCTACGAGGACGGCGAGTTCTACTTCATCGAGATGAACACGCGGGTGCAGGTCGAACACCCCGTGACCGAGCTGGTGACGGGCATCGACATCGTGCAGATGCAGATCCGCGTCGCCGCCGGCGAGAAGCTGCCGTTCACGCAGCGCCAGATCCAGGTGCGCGGCCATGCGATCGAATGCCGCGTCAACGCCGAGGACCCGTACAAGTTCACGCCGTCGCCCGGCCGCATCACGATGTGGCACCCGCCCGGCGGGCCGGGCGTGCGCGTCGACTCGCATGCCTACACCAACTACACCGTGCCGCCGAACTACGACTCGATGATCGGCAAGATCATCGTGCACGGCGACACGCGCGAGCAGGCGCTGGCACGCATGCGTACGGCGCTGTCGGAGACGGTGGTCGAAGGCATCCAGACCAACATCCCGCTGCACCGCGAGCTGATGGTCGACGCCAAGTTCGTCGCGGGCGGCACGAGCATTCACTATCTCGAAGGCTGGCTCGGCCACCACAAGCGCTGAGCCCGCGCGCATGCACGAGCTGGTGCTGCTGATGCCGGCCGACCGCGTCGACGCGGTCTCGGACTGGCTGGGCGACGAAGCCGGCGCGCTGTCGGTTTCGGTCGAGGACGCCGATGCGACGACGGGCGCCGAGCAGCCGCTGTTCGGCGAACCCGGCATGCCGCCGCCCGACGGCGCCTGGGCGCGCTCCGTCGTCACGGCCTTGTTCGCCGACGAGGCGCTGGCGACGGCCGCGGCGGCGCGGCTGCTCGCGCGCCCCGACGCCCCCGGCGTTCGGCTGCAGGCGATCCGCGACGTGCCCGACGCCGACTGGGTGCGGCTGACGCAGTCGCAGTTCGATCCGATCGAGATCACGCCCGAGTTCTGGATCGTGCCGAGCTGGCACGCGCCGCCGGCTTCCGCGCGGAAGGTGATCCGCCTCGACCCGGGCCTGGCGTTCGGCACCGGCACGCACGCGACGACGCGCATGTGCCTGCGCTGGATCGCGCGCCACGCGCCGTCGCACTCGGCGCAGTGGTCGCGCGTGCTCGACTACGGCTGCGGCTCGGGCATCCTCGCGATCGGCGCGGCATTGCACGGAGCGCGCGGTATCGACGCCGTCGACATCGATGCCGCCGCCATCGACGCGACGCGCGTCAACGCCGCCGCCAACGGTATGGTGTTGAACGCGGCGCAACCCAATGCCGCGCGAGGCCGCTATCCGCTGGTGCTCGCCAACATCCTGGCCACGCCGCTCAAACTGCTCGCGCCGGTGCTCGCCGCGCACGTCGCGCCGGGCGGCGACCTGGTGCTCGCCGGCATCCTCGAACGCCAGGCCGATGAATTGAAAGCCGCCTATGCGCCGATGTGCGCCCTCGACGTCGCCGACCGCGACGACGGCTGGATCCTGATGACGGCCCGCATGGCATGATTTGCGCGATGAGCGTGCCGACCCCGACCCGATGAGCCTGGCCACACGCTGCACCGCCTGCGGCACGGTCTTCCGTGTCGTGCAAGACCAGCTCAAGATCTCGGAAGGCTGGGTGCGCTGCGGCCGCTGCAAGGAAGTGTTCAACGCGCTCGAGGGGCTGTTCGACCTCGACCGCGAAGCACCGCCGCCGTGGCAGCCGCCGCCACCGGCGCC
>Ga0073899_10004574_pt1 | contig 12101 bp, 14 predicted proteins | sample KloWWTmetaKNB5Ph_FD_88975 | JGI IMG/M metagenome (GOLD analysis project Ga0073899, IMG submission 88975) | Active sludge microbial communities from Klosterneuburg, Austria, studying microevolution and ecology of nitrifiers - Klosterneuburg... | ecosystem: Engineered > WWTP > Aerobic digester >... | reverse complement strand
CGCGCCCTTTTTTCCGACCTTTCCACCGGAGTCTGCAATGACCGATACCGCACCCGTCGCCAACGGCGCCGCCGAACCGCAGCAGCAGATGGCGCAGGTCGCCATCCAGAAGATCTACGTCAAAGACGCTTCGTTCGAGGCGCCGAATGCGCCGATGATCTTCCAGGACCCGGGTCAGCCGAACATCCAGCTGAGCCTGAATCAGAAAGTGCAGACGCTCGGCGAGAACGTCTACGAAGTCACGCTGACGGTGACGCTGACCTGCAAGATCGGCGACAAGACCGCCTATCTGGCCGAGGTTCAGCAGGCCGGCATCTTCGGTCTGATCGGCTTCGACCAGCCCAACCTGCACGGCATTCTCGGCACCTTCTGCCCGACCACGCTGTTCCCGTACGCACGTCAGGCGATCTCGGGCCTGGTGCTGGATGGCGGCTTCCCGCCGTTCATGCTGCAGCCGGTCAATTTCGACCAGATCTACGCCGAGAGCATGCGCCGTCGCGCGCAGGAACAGCCGGCCGAAGCCGCGGCTTGAGGTCCATGCGCCCCGGTTCGCCGGGGCGTTTCGCGCGCCGGGGGTCCGATGCCGCATAGCGTTTCCATCAGCGTCTTCGGGGCCGGCTCCTGGGGAACCGCGCTCGCCGCGGTACTCGCTCGCCATGGCATCGACACCCAGTTGTGGGGACGCGATGCCAACGCCATCGCGGCGATGCGCGAGCAGCGGCGCAATGCGCGCTATCTGCCGGACATCGAACTGCCGGCAACGCTGCAATACACCGATTCATTGGCGCAGGCCGCGGCACGACCGCTGTGGCTGATCGTCACGCCGAGCCACGCCTTCCGCGAGCTGTTGGAAGAACCGGCGATGCGTGCGGCTGAGCCCGCCGGCGTGGCCTGGGCGACCAAGGGCTTTGAACCCGGCTCCGGGCGTTTCCTGCATGAGGTGGCGGCGTCGCTGCTCGCCGCCGGCACGCCGCTGGCGGTGGTCACTGGCCCCTCGTTCGCGCGCGAGGTCGCGCTCGGGTTGCCGACCGCGGTCACTGTGCATTCCGATACGCAGGCGTTTGCCGACCAGGTCGCGCAGTGCCTGCACGGCCCGAGTTTCCGCGCCTATACCGGCAGCGACATGGTCGGTGCCGAGCTCGGCGGAGCCATGAAGAACGTGCTCGCGGTGGCCACCGGCGTCGCCGACGGCATGCAGCTCGGATTGAATGCGCGCGCCGGGCTGATCACGCGCGGGCTGAACGAAATGCTGCGCGTCTGCGTCGCGATCGGCGGCAAGCCGGAGACGATCATGGGCTTGGCCGGCGTCGGTGATCTGGTGCTGACCTGCACCGGCGATCTGTCGCGCAACCGCCGCCTCGGACTTGCGCTTGGGCGAGGCGTCGATCTGCGCCAGGCGGTGCGCGAAATCGGCCAGGTGGTCGAGTCGGTGCAGACGGTGAACGAAGTCATGCGCATCGCCCAGCGCCACGGCATCGAACTGCCGATCAGCGAACAGGTGCAACGCGTGCTGGCCGAGGAAATCACGCCGCAGGAAGGACTCAAGTGCCTGCTCGCGCGCGAGCAGAAGCCGGAATACCCGGCTTACCTGTTCCGCTGAGCTGAAACGAAAAACCCGGCCAGTGGGCCGGGTTCTGCGCAATGCTGGTGTGGTCGCGATCAGAAGCTGATGCGCGGCCCGATAAACAACTCGTTGCCGTCGTTGTTGAAGTTCAGCGAGCCGACGATGCCCCAGTTGCCGAACTTGTACTGGCCGTAGAGTTCGACCGAGGTGTCGTTGTCGTCCTCGATGTCGACGTACTTCAGCGCGATGCCGCCCTCGAAGTTCTTGCTGAAGGCGTTGCGCACGCCGGCCTCCAGGCCCCAGCCGTTGGCGTCGAATACGTCGGTGTCGACCTTCTCGTAGGAAACGCGGCCGACGAAATCGAGGCTGTCGCTGATGCCCATGTTGTAGCCGAGGCCGAGGTTCCAGCCATCCACGTCGATGTCGGCAGCGAGCACGTCGACGCTGTACGAACGGTAGTTGCCAAACACGTGCCAGTTGTCGGTCAGCGCACCTGCACCGCCAAAACCGTAGCCGTTCTCGGACCCGGCGTCGTCGATGTCGACGCGGGTGGCGCCGGCCTGCAGGTACGAGTAGCTGAGGTCTTCGGCACTGGCCGCGAACGGCAGCGCCAGGGCGAGGGTAAGGACGAGTTTCTTCAGGTTCATGCAAAGCTCCTTGGAAAGTGCCCGCCGTTTGGCGAGGCGCGAATGATGGGTTCCTGCAGATGTACGCAATCTGAGCCGCGATTGTCTCAACCGTCCGCGTCTGGATTCAGCCCGGCGCCAGCGAAGCCCGACTGGCGCCAGGCCTCGAACACCACCACCGCGACCGCGTTCGACAGGTTCAGGCTGCGATTTCCCGGCTGCATCGGCAGGCGCAGCTGTTGTGCTTTCGGTACCGATTCGAGCAACGCTGGCGGCAGGCCGCGTGTCTCCTGGCCAAACACGAATGCATCGCCCGCAGCGAATGCCGGTTCGGTGTAGCAGCGCTGCGCGTGCGCGCTCAGCGCGAACACGCGAAGCGGACGCGCCGCGCGCCGGAAGGCATCGAAATCGGCATGCACTTCGACGCGCGCGAACTCGTGGTAGTCGAGACCGGCGCGGCGCAGGCGGGCGTCGTCGAGCTCGAAACCGAGCGGCCGGATCAGGTGCAGGCGGGCGCCCGTGTTTGCACACAGGCGGATGACGTTGCCGGTGTTCGGCGGAATCTCGGGTTGGAACAGGACGACATGCCACATGCCTGCATGTTTGCAGGCTGCCGGTTGTGCACTCAAGCCGGGCGCCTGCGACGCAGCAGGAACACGGCGGGCAAATGCTCGCGCCACGCGCGACGCGCCTGGACGTCGACGACGGTCACCACGCTGCGCGCAGGCTCGGCCGCGCGCGTGGCCCAGGGTTCGGGTGCGGCAGTCGATGCCGGCTCGGCGACGGCCAGTAGCGTTCCGCCGAGCACTGCGAACACGATGGCGGCGACTTGAATGCGTTGCATGGGGTGGACCAGGGACATGGCCGGCTCCGGGTGTTGGACTCATAGCGTTCGTTGCACGACCCGTGCCAGCCAGCGCGGGGACGCAAGCCCATGTTTTAAAACCGAAACGCGGCTGGAGTTCGGGTCTGGTGGCGGACACTGTCCGGAGCCGGACATCGCCATCGGACAACTTCCCGGACACATGAGCGTGGCGGGAGTCCGGGCCGCGAGCACGGGCATCGGACTGTTGCCATCGTTTGCGATGGATGACCGGTGCCCGGACTAATCTCGCGACAGGATTTTCGACGCAAGTGGATGGAACGGAGATGAAGGCCAGCAAGGCGAAGCGCCCGCAGATCAAGGTCAGCGCCATCATCGATGCGCGCGGCCGCATGCCGGATGGCGCGCTGATCGCGGGCCTGCGGCTCGGCAATGAGCATCTGCTCGACCGCCAACTGCGCCTGCTGCAGGGCGAAGTCGACGAGTACTGCGTGCTCGGTGGCGAAGAATTGTCGCTGGCTGCCGACTGGGCGGCCAAGGGCGTGCACCGCGTCGCGGGCATCTCGGGCATGTCCGGGCTGGCCGATGCGCTGGCTGAAACCCGCGGGCGTGTCGTGCTGCTGTTCAGTGCCGCACAGGCGTTTCCGGAAGTCGGCGAATGCCGTCGCGTGCTGGCGTCCCTGCGCAAGCGGCCGGTGGCTGGCGTGTTCCAGGGTGGGCGCATGAGTCTGGCGCGCGCGCAGGGCGCCACCGTGCTGTCATCGACGCCGTCGGAGGACTACTGGACGGCGCAATTGCCATTGGGTTTCGAGCGCGCCTTGCTGGGTGAGGTGTTGAGCGCCGCAGTGCACACCAAGGGCGCGGATCGGATGAACCTCTGCGAACTCACGCTGAGGCTTGGCCATGCCATCGCGCTGGTGGAAGGGCGGCGGTCCGGATTCCTGATCCGCGATGCGTTCGACTGGACCTTGGCGCAGGCGCTGGCGGCGCAGGCCCGCGCGGCCGCCTGACTACTGCGGCGGAGTCGCGCTGGCGGCAGTGCTCGATTTGGCGGAGAGTTCACGCCAGCGCGCCAGCTTGACTTCGTAATCCTTGCGCACGGTGTCCTTCGATGCTTCGCGCTCGGCCAGCGACTTCTGCTGCGAGTCGATCTGGGCGCGTACGCTGGCGATCGAGTCGGCCACGTTCTTCGGCACCGCCTTCTTGGTGCGCTCGAAGTCGGCAGCATGCGCCAGCAGTTCCGAGAGGTTCTTCTCCTGACTGGCCATGGTCAGCTTCGCGGTGACCATGTTCGACTCGATCACGCCGATCTCCTGGTCGCGCATGCGCAGCAGGTCGGCCTCGGTGTTGTAAGACAGCATCAGTGCGCGGTCCGCCTGGGCCTGGGCTTCGGCGAGCTTGCGCTCCTCCTCATCCTTGATCTTCTGCGCCGCCTCCGCGGCCAGTTCTTCCTGGGTCTTGGCGCGCTCGACTTGCTTGACGGTGACGCCGGCCTGGCTCATTTCCTGGCGCGCGAGCTTGGCCGCTTCCGGCGGAACCTTGTCGCTGTAGTGCACATTGCCCTTCTCGTCGACCCATTTGTACAGCTTCCCGGCGGCCGCGGGTGTGACCACGACGAACCCGAAGGCGAACAGCGAAAGCAGGATTGCGACACGCATGGGAGGCTCCGGTAGGTGGTCTCAGACGGCGGCACCGTGGCGGTTACGATAGTCCAAAAGCGCCGCGTGGTGCTGAATCAGCTCGGAATGTTCTGCGGTCAGCTGCAGTAGTTCGCCAATGCTGGCGATGGCGACGACCGGAATGCCGAATTCGGCGCGCACTTCCGCGACTGCGGACATCTCGCCCTGGCCGCGCTCCTGGCGGTCGAGCGCGATCAGCACGCCGGCGGGTTCGGCGCCATGATGGCGAATCAGTTCGATCGCCTCGCGCACCGCGGTGCCGGCGGTAATCACGTCGTCGACGATGAGTACCTTGCCGCGAAGCGGCGCACCGATGATCGCGCCGCCCTCGCCATGGGTTTTCGCTTCCTTGCGGTTGAAGGCCAACGGCAGGTTGCGTCCATGCTGCTCGGCCAGCGCGATCGCAGTGGCCGTGGCCAGCGCGATGCCCTTGTAGGCGGGGCCAAACAGCATGTCGACACCGATGCCGCTTGCGGTCAGCACGGTGGCGTAGGCGCGACCCAGTCCGGCCAGTGCGACGCCATCGTTGAATAGCCCGGCATTGAAAAAGTAAGGGCTGACGCGCCCGGACTTGAGCGTGAACTCGCCAAAGCGCAGCACTTGCTGGCGCAGGGCGAGTTCCAGAAATTCGCGTTGGTATTCGAGCATCGCTGCCGTCCGGTGCGGGGGTGCAGTTTAGCCGCCGACAGGCTGCGCAGTCGCCGCGGCTTCGGTTATGTTGCGCGCCACTCCTGCGACGGTTCGTTCGATGCGCATCATCAGTTTCAACGCCAATGGCATCCGCTCGGCCGCGACCAAGGGGTTCTTCGACTGGATGGCGGCACACAATCCGGACCTGCTCTGCCTGCAGGAGACCAAGGCCCAGGTCGAACAGTTGAACGATGCGGTGTTTGCGCCGCCGGGTTATCACCGTTGCTTTCGTGACGCGACCACGAAGAAGGGCTACAGCGGCGTTGCCATCTATTCGCGGCGTCAGCCCGACGAAGTGCGTACGGCGCTCGGATGGAGCGAGTTCGACGAGGAGGGGCGCTACATCGAGGCCCGCTTCGGCGATCTCAGCGTGGTCTCCTTGTACCTGCCTTCGGGTTCGTCCGGCGACGAGCGCCAGCAGTTCAAGTTCCGGGTAATGGACTGGATCGCGCCGATCTTTGCGCAGTGGGCCGCGAGCGGCCGCGACTATGTGCTGTGCGGTGACTGGAACATCGTGCGTTCGCGTCTCGACATCCGCAACTGGTCGTCGAACCAGAAGAACTCCGGTTGCCTGCCTGCCGAGCGGGCTTGGCTCAACGGACTCTGCGAGCAGGACTGGGTGGATGCCTATCGCGCAGTGCATCCGCTCGGCGAAGATTATTCGTGGTGGTCGCAGCGCGGCGCGGCGCGCGCCAAGAACGTCGGCTGGCGCATCGACTACCAACTGGTGACGGCGGGGCTGCGTGACCGCATCCGCACCTGCTCCATTGCGGCAGCACCGACGTTTTCCGACCACGCGCCGGTGGTGGTTGACTATGCACTCTGAGTCCGAGGTCGAACCGGGTTGGCGGCGCGTGCTGCGCGGCCTGCGGCAGCCGCGCACGCTGATCATGCTGATGCTCGGCTTCGCGTCCGGGCTGCCGTTCATGCTGGTCGGCAACACGCTCGGCTACTGGCTGCGCGAAGTCGGCATCGAACTGGCCACGATCGGATTCCTGTCCTGGGTCGGCTTGTGTTATTCGCTCAAGTTCCTGTGGGCGCCGCTGATCGATCGCATCCAGGCGCCGCTGCTCGGTTCCTGGTTCGGGCTGCGCCGTGGCTGGATGCTGCTGTCGCAGGCGCTGGTCATGATCGCGTTTCTGGCGATGGCGGCGATCGGCCCGGCGCCGCATCAGCTGGCCTGGTTCGGTGCCTTCGCGCTGCTCGCTGCATTCGCGTCGGCGACCCAGGACATCGTGATCGATGCCTGGCGGATCGAGACCTGCGAGGACAACGAGGCGATGGCGCTACTCAGTTCCGCGGCGCAGCTTGGCTATCGCGCTGCGTTGCTGCTGGCCGATGCCTGGATCCTGGTGATCGCCGCAGGCCTGGGCTGGGCGCTGTCGTATCAGCTGATGGCGGCGTTGATGGGCGTGGGCATGCTCGCGGTATGGCTGGCCACGGAGCCGACGGCGGTGACGCGGGACGCCGCGAGCCTGTTGTCCGCACGCGCGCTCGCGGATGCCATCGCCGGGCCGTTCATCGCCTTCTTCAAGACCCATGGCGTGCACGCGTTGTTGATGCTGGCGGCGATCAGCCTGTATCGGCTGCCGGATTTCGTCATGGGACCGATGGCCAATCCGCTCTATGCCGACCTCGGACTCGACAAGGAAGTGGTGGGCGCGGTGCGCGGGTCGGTGGGACTGGTGGCATCGCTCGCCGGTATCGCTGGTGCCGGCTTGTTCGCGATGCGTTTTGGCTTCGTCCCGGCCCTGCTGTTGGGCGCAGTGTTGGGTCCCGGCTCGAATCTCGCGTTTTCGTGGCTGGCATGGTCGGGCGGCGATCCGACGGTGTTCTCGGCAACCATGGCGATCGACAATTTCTCCGCCGGCTTCGCCGGGGCGGCACTGGTCGCGTACATGTCGAGCCTGACCAGTCTCGGCTACACGGCCACCCAATATGCGCTGCTCAGTTCGTTCTATGCCCTGCTCGGCAAAGTGTTGAAGGGGTTCTCGGGCATCGTCGTCGAATGGCTGGAACAGGGCCGTACCCTGATGGATGCCTACGCGATCTTCTTTGCCGGCACGGCCCTGATCGGCGTGCCGACGCTGGTCCTGTGTCTGCTGCTCGCGCGTCGCCAGCAACCGCAGGTCACGACGAGCTGACGCCGCGAAGTGCGACACATTCGGTTGCAGCGCCGGAATCCTGCGGGCTAGCATCGCGCACCCACTGGGAAGCCCCCGCCGTGCCTGACGTCCTGATCCGTGGCATCGACAACGACATGGTCGAGCGCATCAAGGAGATCGCGCGTCTCAACAACATGCCGATCAATGACGTGTTGCTGAGGTTGTTGCGACAGGCGCTCAAGCTTGATGTTGAAACGCTGGCGGTGGCCAACCCCAGGCAGGACATCGCGCGTCTGGCCGGGGCCTGGGACAAGGACGAGAACGAAGCGCTGCGCGCGGCGATCGCCGCATTCGAAAAGCTGCCCTGAAATTCAGGCCGGAAAGATCGCGCCGAGCACGCGCGGCCCGCGCGCGCCGGTCACTTCCGGACGACTGCCGGGACGGCCCGCGAGCGTTTCGCGCGCAAGCCAGGCGAAGGCGATCGCCTCGACGTAGTCGGGATCGATGCCGTGTTGAGCCGTGGTTTCGAGCACGACCGGCGCCAGCGCAGTGCCGAGCGCAGACATCAATTGCCCGTTGTGCACGCCGCCACCACAGGCGACAACGCGCGTCGCTCCGGCGCATTCGCGCTGGAGGGCGGCGGCCACCGAATGCACCGTCAGGGCGAGTAGCGTCGCCTGCACATCCGCGACCGATTCGTGGCCGCGCAACTGCGCGCGCAACCAATGCAGATGGAAGGTTTCACGCCCAGTGCTCTTGGGCGCCGGTCGGCCAAAGTAGGGATCGGACAGACATCGCGACAACAGTTCCGGGTCGACGTGACCCTGCGCTGCCAACGCGCCATCGTGGTCGAAGGCGGCGCCGGTGTGTTCGTGGCACCACGCATCCATGAGCCCGCTCGCGGGCCCGGTATCGAAGCCACGCACGCGCTCGCCGGGGGTGAGCAAGGTCAGATTCGCGATGCCGCCGAGGTTGAGCACCGCGCGCGTTTCGCTGCTCGACGCCAGGCACGCGGCATGGAAGGCGGGCGCCAGCGGCGCGCCCTGTCCGCCGGCGGCGATATCGCGGCGACGGAAGTCGGCCACGGTGGTGACGCGCAAGCGTTCCGCGATCACGTTCGGGTCACCGAGCTGCAGCGTGAAGGGGTGCGCACCCAGCGGGCGATGCCAGAGTGTCTGGCCATGCGAGCCGATCGCGCGCAACTCGGCACGGTCGATGCCGTGTTGCTCGATCAGTGCTTCGGCGGCGCTGGCGAAAGCGTGACCGATCTCGACGTCCAGCTCGCCGATGCAATCGAAGCTCGCCTCGCGGCGAGCCAGGGCGAGATCCAGGATGCGTTGGCGCAGCGCTGCCGGGTAGGGCGTGGCGGCGGCAGCGATGCAGTGGGGCAGGTCGCCCTGAAAACGCACCAGGGCGGCATCGATGGCGTCCGCGCTGGTGCCGGAAATCAGCCCGAGGTACAGCTCGGCATCGGCCATCAGCGCTGCGCGATGGCCAGGTCGCGCGACTCGGCCTGGGCCAGCTGCCGCAAGTAGGGCGCCGTCACCGCACGAAACTGCGCCATCAACATGCCCGGAAGCGGCTGCGGTGGCGGCAGCGTCACCTTGAGCGGATCGCGGTGCACGCCGTTGATGCGGAACTCGTAGTGTAGATGTGGTGCGGTGGCGAGTCCGGTCATGCCGACGTAGCCGATGGTGTCGCCCTGGCGCACGCGCGTGCCGCGCTTGGCGGCCTTGCCGAATCCCGACATGTGCCCATACAAGGTCGAATGGCCACGGCCGTGGTCGACGATGACGACGCGGCCATAGCCGTTCTTCCAGCCGGCGAAGTCGATGCGACCCTCTGCCGCGGCCATGATCGGGGTGCCCGAGGGCGCGGCATAGTCGACCCCCTTGTGTGCACGCACCGTGCCCAGGATCGGGTGGCGGCGAGCCGAGCTGAAACGCGAGCTGATCCGCGAGAACTCGACCGGCGTGCGAATGAAGGCCTTGCGCAGCGGCCGCCCATTCTGGTCGTAGTACTCCACGCTGCCGTCGGCCTTCGCGAAGCGCAGCGCATCGAAGCGGCGGCCGCGATTCATGAAAGTGGCGGCAATGATCTCGCCGCCGGCGACAATCTCGCCATCGCGATACATCTCTTCAAACACCAGCGAGAAGCGGTTGCCGCGACGCAGGTCCTGCGCGAAGTCGATGTCGTAGCCGAACACCTTGGCCAATTTGATGATGGTGGTGTCGTCGAGGCCGGCGGTCTCGCCGGCGCCAAACAGGGAACCGACGATCTCGCCGCCGGCCACGCGCAGGCGCTTCTCCACCGGACGTTCGATGGTCCGCTCGGTCACCACCTCGCCGGAGATCTCGACGACGCGACGGGTGTCGCTATCGACGTTGAGTTGCAGTGCGGTCAACGTGCCGGCCGCATCGCGACGAATGCCGATGCGGTCTCCCGGGCGCAACCGGGTGAAGCTGTCGGCGCTCGGTGCCGCTGCGACCAGTCGAGCCAGCTGACGCGAGGAAATGCCGAGGTTCGCAAAAATCTCCCCAAGCGTTTGTCCGCGTTCGATGGTGATCGAGGTCCACTGCGACGCTTCCGACAAGGGGGCATAGACCCCGTCGATCAGCGCGATGCGCTCATCGCCTTCGCCGGGAACAAAAGTGGCGATCGGCTGCTCCGGCAACGCCAGAAGTACCGCTGGTGCGCCGTCGAACGCGTCACCGCGGAGGATCGATGCAAATGAAGGCAGTACCAGCAAGCCGAGCAACGCCACCAGGCTGGTGGCCGCAGCGATCACCCAGGGTTGGCGGCGCCAGTCGAGATCGACGAAGGGCCAGGACCGGAACACCGTCCAGTCTGAGCGCAGTTGGTAGAAGTGGGCGTGCCGGCGTTGCGCATGGCGACGCAAGGCTTGGCGGTGTGGCGTGGCATGTTTGAACAGACGAACGGGAAACCAGGCCATTTGATGCACCGCGGACAGATCGGCGGCTACGGTAGCCGCGCCTCGTTTGCCGTGTCAAACCCTTGAAGCGATTGAGAATTCCTACGCGCGTGCATTAACGCAGATTTAACTTCCTCGGGCCCGGTAGATGGCCCCGCTGCCGGGTGCTCGCTGCGTCCGCTAAGGTACGTGGTCCGTTCCCTCTCGAAGTCGCAGGCCAAGACATGTCGTCACTGCAGGAATCGCTCGATCTGATCGGCCGTGGTGCCGAGGAAGTCATCAAGTTGGAAGAGCTGGAAGCGCGCCTGAAACTCGGCCGCCCGCTCCGCATCAAGGCCGGATTCGACCCGACCGCGCCCGACCTGCATCTCGGGCACACCGTCCTGCTGAATAAGATGCGCCAGTTCCAGCAACTCGGCCATCAGGTCATTTTTCTGATCGGCGATTTCACCGGCATGATCGGCGACCCCACCGGCAAGAACGCAACACGCAAGCCACTGTCCGAGGAAGACGTGGCCGAGAACGCGAAGACCTACGCCGCTCAGGTGTTCAAGGTGCTGGATCGCGAGAAGACCGAGTTGCGCTTCAATTCGGAGTGGTTCGGCAAGATGACTGCGGCCGACATGATCCGCCTCGCAGCCAAGCATACTGTCGCCCGGATGCTCGAGCGCGACGACTTCCACAAGCGCTATGCCGGCCAACAGTCGATCGCGATCCACGAGTTCCTGTATCCGCTGGTGCAGGGATACGACTCGGTGGCGTTGAAGTCCGACGTCGAGCTCGGTGGCACAGACCAGAAGTTCAACCTGCTGGTCGGCCGCCAGTTGCAGGGCGAGATCGGGCAGGCGCCGCAGATCGTCATCACCATGCCGTTGCTGGAAGGGTTGGACGGCGTCAACAAGATGTCGAAGTCGCTCGGCAACTACATCGGCATCAACGAGGCGCCGAACGAGATCTTCGGCAAGACCATGCGCATTTCCGACGAGTTGATGTGGCGCTACTTCGAGCTGCTTTCGTTTGCGAAGTCGATGGCCGACATCGCGCGCATGCGGGGCGATGTCGCCGCCGGCCACGCGAACCCGCGCGACTTCAAGCTAGCGCTGGCGCTGGAACTGGTCGAACGATTCCATGGCAAGGCGGCGTCCGATGACTCGCTGCGCTACTGGAACGACACCATCAAGGGCGGTGCGCTCCCGGCCGAGGTTGAGCAACGCGAAATCACGGTGGGTCCCGACGGCATCCGCCTGCCGCAGTTGCTCAAGCAAAGTGGGCTGTTGGCGAGTACGTCAGAGGCCATCCGCAAGATTGGCGAGCGCGGCGTGCGCGTGGATGGCGAAGTGATCGAGAACAAGGATGCGACCTTTGCTGCCGGAGCGGTGTTCATCCTGCAGGTCGGCAAGCGCTCCTTCCTGCGCGTTGCGCTGCGCTGAACCTGAACAATTTGTGCATTCGAACATCGCAGGGCTTCCCAAGCTCGGGGTGTCTGGCTAGAGTTCGCGCCCCTTCCGCAAGGAGGGGCAGCAAACGCGACGCGACATGAAAAATGCACGCAGCGAACAGTTGACAGCCACCAAACGCGCTCTATAATGCGCGGCTCACTCGGGACGAAATGTTCCGGCGCGGCGGACGGAAGTCTGGCGATGATGAGCGATCTTTGACAGCGTGCGCAGGTGTTTTGAGTG
>Ga0073899_10004572_pt1 | contig 12104 bp, 11 predicted proteins | sample KloWWTmetaKNB5Ph_FD_88975 | JGI IMG/M metagenome (GOLD analysis project Ga0073899, IMG submission 88975) | Active sludge microbial communities from Klosterneuburg, Austria, studying microevolution and ecology of nitrifiers - Klosterneuburg... | ecosystem: Engineered > WWTP > Aerobic digester >... | reverse complement strand
GGAGCCAGCCGGGCATTAGCGTGGGACACGAGAGGCCTCCGAGTGTTCGAGCTGAAGAACTAGACAGCTCCAACTCGACCGCGGAGGCCTCTCGTATGTCAACAACGATCCGGGTCAGTACAGGTGTCCGGCGGGCTCAGGTGCCGAGGAGGCGCGGAAAGCGGCCGAGCAGGTCGTCGCCGTCGACGGATGCGGACAGCACCGCGCGCTCGGTCGCGTCGTACTCCTCGGGGTCGAAGTATCCGGATGCCCGATACACGGCCATCCGGTCGGCGAAGTCCTGCGGCGAGGCCTCCGGATGGAACTGGGTCGCGTAGATGTGGTCGCCCACGCGGTACGCCTGCACGGTGCAGGCATCGTTGGTGGCCAGCAGCACGGCATCCGGCGGCGTCGCGCGCGCCGACTCCTTGTGGGCGGTGAACACCGAGAGGGTGGGCCCGCCGGGCCCGAACAGGGGATCGGCGAGTCCCGCGTCGGTGAGGTCGATGCGGGTGGCGCTGGCCTGCTCGGGCTGCTCGGTATGCACCTCGCCGCCCAGCATCCGGGTGACCACGCCGATGCCGTAGCAGGTGAACAGCGCCAGGGTCTCGCCCTCGAGCGCCCGTGCGGCGATGCGCTCGAGGTCGTGCTCGACAGCGCGCTGGTACTCGCCCTTGTCGGCATCGGTGACGTTGAACGGCGAGCCGCCGATCACGAAGCCGGTGTAGCGCTGCCACTCCACGGTCTCCAGCGACGCGTGCAGCAGGTCGATGCGATCGAGCATCCCCAGGCCCAGGCCCCTGCTGAAGGAGCGGTGCTCGGCATCCGCCGCACTGCGCTCGGGGCGGACGCACACGTACAGCACCGATGACATGTCGCGAGTCTATTGCGACGAATCGAGGTGCGTGGGAATAGCCGTAACAGTAAGACGTTGAACTTGAGTGAAGTACGCTCAACTTTAAGGAGGACGCGATGTCCAACGACTTCACCGACGGCGGCTCTGGCTCGTTCGACGAGTTCCTTTCCCGCTATCTTGCCGGCGAGCAGGCGCGACAGGCGCGCTCCATCGACCTCAGCCGGTTCCTCACCGCGCGCACCCAGCAGATCCTGCAGCGCGCCGGCCGCTTCGCCCTCGAGCGCGGCCAGACCGAACTCGACGCACTGCACGTGCTGCGGATGATCGTCGAGGACGACGCCGTGGTGCAGGCCGTCGAGCGGATCGGCGTGCGTCCCGCGGCCATCATCGAGGCCGTCGAGGCACGCCTGCCCATGCCCGGCGAACCGTCGTCGCACGATGCGGCGACCATCACGCCCAGCGCGAGCCGCGCGCTGTTCCACGCCTACCAGGTGGCGCGTTCGTCCGGCTCCACCTACATCGAGCCCGAGCACCTCTTCTTCGCGCTCGTGCTCGGACAGGACGTCCCCGCCGGGCAGATCCTGGCCCGGGCCGGTGTGACAGCCGAAGCCCTCACGCAGGGGCTGCGCGAGCCCGTGCACGCGGGCGGCGCCGCACCCGCCGAGCAGGTCGGCACGACAGCATCCGAGACCCCGATGCTCGACCAGTACGGCCTCGACCTCACCGCGCGGGCACGTGACGGCGAACTCGACCCCGTCATCGGCCGCGCCGACGAGATCGAGCAGACCATCGAGATCCTCAGCCGCCGCACCAAGAACAACCCGGTGCTGATCGGCGAGGCCGGCGTCGGCAAGACCGCGATCGTCGAGGGCCTGGCACGCGCCATCGTCGACGATGCCGTGCCCGCCCAGCTGCGGGATCGCCGGGTGATCGCGCTCGACCTGCCGGCGATGCTCGCCGGCACCCGCTACCGCGGTGACTTCGAAGAGCGCCTCACCAAGACCATGGACGAGATCGCCGCGCACAAGGGCGAGATCATCGTCTTCATCGACGAGGTGCACACCGTCGTCGGCGCCGGCGGCTCGGGGGACAGCGGCGGCATGGACGCCGGCAACATCCTCAAGCCGCGCCTGGCTCGCGGTGATCTGCACCTGGTCGGCGCGACGACGCTCAGCGAGTACCGCCGCATCGAGAAGGACCCGGCGCTGGAGCGCCGCTTCCAGCCCGTGAAGGTCGCCGAGCCGTCGATCGTCGACGCCGTGAAGATCCTCGAAGGGCTGAAGCCCGCGTACGAGGAGCACCACGGGGTCACCTACACCGACGAAGCGATCCGCGCCGCCGTCGAACTGAGCGCACGGTACCTGCCCGACCGGGTGCTGCCCGACAAGGCGATCGACCTGATCGACCAGGCCGGCGCCCGGCTGCGGCTGCGCCTCGGCATCCTGACCGACGTGGAGGCGCTGTTCGCCGAGCTCGCCGACCTGGAGGCGCAGAAGAACGCCGCCGTCGGCGCCGAGCACTACGAAGAGGCTCTGCGGCTGCGGGACGAGATCTCGCGCGTGCAGCACCTGATCGACCAGGCCGGCGCGCCCGCGGCATCCGGGGCTCACGCGAGCACCGTCGTCGACGAGGCGGAGATCGCCGCTGTGATCTCGCGTGCCACCGGCATCCCGGTCAGCCGCCTGACGGAGTCCGAGCGCGAGCGTCTCGGCGACCTCGAGGGTGACCTGCATCGGCGCGTGATCGGACAGGACGACGCCGTCGCCGCGGTGGCGCGCGCCGTGCGGCGCAGTCGCACCGGCATGGGTGACGAGCGTCGCCCGGTCGGCTCGTTCCTGTTCCTCGGACCCACAGGGGTCGGCAAGACCGAGCTGGCGAAGGCGCTCGCCGATCGCCTGTTCGACGACGAGAACGCCGTGATCCGGTTCGACATGAGCGAGTTCGGCGAGCGGCACACCGTGTCGCGTCTGGTCGGCGCCCCTCCGGGATACGTCGGCTACGACGAGGCCGGTCAGCTCACCGAGCGGGTGCGGCGCAACCCGTACTCGATCGTGCTGTTCGACGAGATCGAGAAGGCGCACCCCGATGTGTTCAACCTGCTGCTGCAGGTGCTCGACGACGGGCGCCTCACCGACGGCCAGGGCCGCACGGTCGACTTCCGCAACACGGTGATCGTGATGACGTCGAACATCGGCTCGGAGTTCCTGGCCTCGCGGTCGGGGGCGCTCGGGTTCGTGGCGTCGCAGGACGGCTCGGCGAACGGCTTCGCATCGCAGAAGGATCTGCGCGATCGGGTGATGGGCAAGCTGCGTGAGACGATGCGGCCGGAGTTCCTGAACCGCATCGACGAGATCGTGCTGTTCCAGAAGCTGTCGCGCGACGAGCTCGGCCGCATCGTGCACCTGCTGCTGGAGGCCAGCGCTGCTCGTCTGTCGACCCGCGAGATCACGCTCGACGTGACCGATGCCGCGGTGGCGTGGCTCGGCGAGCACGGCTACGAGCCGGAGTACGGGGCGCGTCCGCTGCGTCGGCTGATCCAGCGCGAGGTCGACGACCGCATCGCCGATCTGCTGGTCGCGGGCTCGCTGGTCGATGGTGGCCGGGTGCGGGTGGATGCCGTCGGCGACGCCCTCGTGGTGCAGGCCGCCCAGGTCTTGACCCCCGCGGCCTGATCCCCAGCCGCCCCTCATCTCCGCTCCGGTCGCAATTTCGGCCAGTGTTCGGGCTGTTCAACTGGCCGAAATTGCGACCGGAGCAGGTGAGGTCAGCGGGAGGAGTTGGTCGTACGGCCGCGCACGATGCCGACGAAGGTCTCGACATCGGGCGTGGTCGCCTCGCGGCGCCAGGCCAGCGCCACCGGTGAGACCGGACCAGCGAGGAGGGGCCGGTAGTCGGCATCCTTGCGGTGGTGCAGTCGCGCCAGCGACATCGGCACCACCACGATCCCGATCCCGGTGGCGGCCGTCGCGATGGCCTGCTCGGTCGTCGCGAGCTGCGGAAAGCTCGGAGCCACGGTCGGCAGGTTCAGCGGCCCCAGCACGTCGTCGGCGGGGGTGATGAGCACCTGGCCCGCCAGATCGTCGGCGGTGAGCCGGTCGGTGGCCAGCAGGAACGAGTCGATTGCGGCCACGACGACCGGCACCTCCTCGTACAGCGGGATCACGTGCAGATCATCGGGTCGGTCGATCGGCACGCGCACGATCGCCGCATCCAGAGCGTCGACCCCGGTGTCGGCCAGCTGCGCACGCTGCTCGGCGACGGTCACCGGCACGATCTCGATGTCGACGTGCGGCATCCGCTTCTTCCACGCGTCGATCCACTTGCCGGGCGTCGCCCCGGGGATCACGCCGAGCCGGAAGGTGCGCGGCTGCTCGGCTGCGGGTGCCGGTTCGTCGAAGCGCTGACCCTTCTTCGGCTGAGCCTTCTTGGGCTGGGCGCCCTTCTTGGGTGCCGGCTTGCCCGGTCCCGGGCGAGATCCGCGCGCGGGTCGCCGCCGGTCGTTCTTCATCGGTTCAGCGTAGCGGGATGTCTGGTTCGGAGCGGGCGCACAGGAGCTCCAGAACAGGAGGTTTGCCGAGAACAGGACGATTCGGCGGCATCCGTCCTGTCCTCGGCAACCATCCTGTCCTCGATGACGGTCGAGGTGCGGGGAGCGGCGCTCAGCTCGGGCGCACGGCCACGCAGCACTGACCCTCATGCGGTTCGCCGCGGGCGCAGAGGTGGTCGCAGCCGAGCCCGTCGAGGATGCCGTCGATCAGCGCCAGGTTCGCCGAGCACACCAGCTGGGTGTGGTCGCGGGCCAGCGACTCGAAGGGGCAGTTGGCCAGCGTGAGCGAATCGCCGTCGCGGCGGGGCTCGTACCCGTGCGTGTCGAGTACCGTCGCGACGCGAGTGAGATCGTCGCCGGTCGCCGAATCGGATGCCATCGCGGATGCTGCGATGAGGCGCCCCTCTTCGCGGGCGGCCGTGTCGACGGCATCCGGAAGCGGCATCCCCTCGCCGGCGCGTTCGATCGCGCCTGCCAGCAGATGCCCCACCAGGTCGTAGCGGCGCTCGGGCAGGGAGACGGTGATCGTGCCGGTCGCGGGGCGGTACAGCTTGGACGGCCGCCCGGCGCCGGGGCCGGTGCGTCCGCTCAGTCGGCGGAACTCCGTCTCGAGCAGCCCGACTTCGACGAGCTTGTCGAGGTGGAACCGCGCCATGTGCGGCGGGATGCCGATCGCCTCGGCCGCGGCGTCGCGCGTGACCGGCTCGGGCTGAGCCGAGATGAACTCGTAGAGGGCGCGGCGAGTCTCGTCGGCAAGCGCTCCGATGCTCACTGCGCTGTCGGTGGTGTCCAAGTGGCCTCTAGGAGAAATGCCCTCGCCTCGATGACGAAAGTTCTAACTTAGAGAATAGCTTCTTTTAGAAATCAGCAGGGCTGGTTCCGGGAAGCCAGGGGCGGATCGGGAATGCGAAGGGGCTGGTTCCGGATCGCGGGGCCTTCCGGATCACGGCTGGTCCGGCCGAGCCGCCCGCTGGGCGCGCCGGATCAGCCCGACGACCCCGGCGATCAGCACGAGCACACCGACCGACAGCAGGCTGATGGCGGTGATCGTGCCCGGCGTGAGCCCCGCGAGCCAGTCGGTAACGTCGTCGCGTCGGGTGGATGAGCTGAGCATCCAGATGCCCGTCCACGCCAGGATCGCGAAGAACACGCCCCACACGATGGCGGCCCATCGGGTACGGGGCCCGGGAGTCGCGGCCTGTCCGACGTGCTCGGCGTCGTCATCGGCGAGTGGTGACGCCGGGAGGAGGGCCTCGCCCAGCGGCAGCATCGGTTCAGTGCGCAGCGTCTCGGCGGCCATGCGTTCGGTGTTCATTCGGAGGTCTCCTCGTCGGCGCGCACGTAGTAGTTGATCTGGATCGAGCCGGAGCGCTGATCGATGGTGACCGGCACGCGCGTGATCGCGGCGCTCTCGGTCGTCGGGTCGGCGGTGGAGATGACGGACTCGCGGACGATGCTCGTGCCGTCGCCCCGCGACTGACCGGTCCACGCCCCGCTGGCCGCCGGGTCGCCGGCGCCATCCTCATCGATCGACCATCGAATCCACGTCACACTCGCATCGTCGATGGTGGCCGTGAGATCCAGTTCCACGCCCGGGCTGACGTCGATCTGGGTGAACCCGTCTCCCTTGTGCACCGTGATCGGATCTGACGCCCTGCCCTCGGATGCCACGAGATACAGATTCGTGAAGCCGAACGGCTGACGCACGTCGACACGACCGTTGTTCGACAGATGCACGTCACCGAAACGCACGTCACCCAGCGTCGCACCGACTCCCGCGCTCATCGCCCCGACGAGCGTTGCCGCAGTGACGAAAGCCAGGAATCCGCTGCGACGTCGGGCTGTGCCCGCGATGACCATGCTGAAGGCCAGCACGAGGGCGGCCGCGAACAGTGCGAGCGCCGCGGTGACGGCATCCGGTGTCTGCGACCACAGCCACACGACCGCGCCGGTGACCAGCGCGAGCCCGATCGCCGTCGCGACGTACGCGAAGCTCGCCCGCGGCTTGGCGGCCTTGCGGATGCGGCGCCGCTCGGCCGCCTCGGCCGAGAACGCCGCCGCGATCTCCTCACGTTCGCGGCGGGCCTGGTCGCGTGCCGCGCGCTCGGCATCCTGCTGCTGCTCGCGCCAGGCGCGCTCCTGCTGCTGCCAGGCGGCGTGCTGCTCGCGCCAGGCGTCCAGGTCGGAAGGGTCGGCGGGCTGGGCAGGCTCGGCGGGACGTTCGAGGGCGGGAGCGGATGCCGTCATCGCAGCGACTGCGCCCCCCTCGGCATCCGCCCCTCGCCCGTCCGCCTCGGCGGCGATACCCGAATCGCGTGCCGAGACGAACGAGACCGGAGTGACCGACGACGCGGAAGCCGTTCGCGAGTCGGTCGGAGAATCTCCGGGGGTGCGGCGCGCGGCGCGCACGATGAGGACGAGCAGCACGGTGACCAGTGCCAGCCCGACGATGAAGGCGAAGATACTCAGGCCCGACGGTCGGCCGAATCCGTAGTCGTAGCCGCCGTACGGTGCCGTCGTGATGCCGAACACGAATGACAGTGCCGACAGCGGCCACAGCGTCATCAGGCCGAGGACGACTCCGGCGAGGATGCCGAGCTGCGCCGGCTCGTAACGCCCGTGCAGCAGCGTGCGGGCATGGATCCTGCCTTCGGCGTCAGGGAGCAGCGCCCACGCGATCGCGTAGAGCAGGATCAGCGGCAGGCCGCACAGCGTGGCCACCACGAGCACGCCGCGAACGATCAGCGGGTCGATGCGCAGACGCGCGGCGACGCCGGCCGCGACCCCGCCGATCCAACCCTCGGAGCGCGCCACGCCGAGGCCGGCGACCCACGAGAAGAATCGATCAGAGCGTCGGTGCCGTTCGGGGGGAGGGGCACCGTCGGTCATCGGCGGCGCGGTCGGAATAGTCATGATTCGATCCTGGCGGTCGCGGGGTGCCGCGTGCCATGGGGTGATCCCCTGACTCGACCCTGATCCTCGGCTCTCAGGGGGTGCGACGCGGGGAACCGGTGATTGGATGGCGTCATGTCCTCTTCCGCCGCGCACACAGCATCCGATGCGCACGTCGCCTCGACTGCGCATCCCGCGCCGCGTCCGCGCCCTGTCGCGGCACCACCGCGCCCCGCGCTGACCCGCGTGCGCGAGTGCGCCATCTCCGGCACCGCCGCCGGACTCGCTCGGCACCTCGGCGCCCGAGCGTGGCAGGTGCGGATGCTGTTCCTCGCCCTCACGCTGCTCGGCGGCGCCGGAGTGCTGCTGTACCTGTGGTGCTGGGCGTTCACGCCGTGGGAACCGGGGGAGTCGGCGCCTTCGCGCAAGGCGCCGGTCGCGTGGATCCTGCTGGTGACTGCTGTCGTGCTCGAGTTCATCGTGCTGCCGCAGCTGGGCGTGGGTTACATCCTCAGCATCCCGCTGCAGGACCTGGGCAGCTACGGAGGCCTCACCGTCTTCTTCGACGCGATGCTGGTCTTCATGCTGGTGGCGATCAGTGCGACGGCCGGACTCTGGGGCGATGTCATCGACCGGGCCGACCCCGCCCGCGGGCCGCGTCACGCCTCGATCGTCCGCTCGATCGCGGCCGCTCTGCTGATCATCCTGCTGGTGGTGATGCTCACCCGGCCGATCCCGCCGGTCATGCTGCTGCTGCCGGTCGCAGGGCTCCTCGCCGTATTCGCATCCTCGTTCGCGCACCGCTGGCGGGAGCTGCAGGGGGAGCGCATCCGCCGCATCCGCGAGGAGCAGCGCAGCGAGATGGCCGCGCATCTGCATGACTCGGTGCTGCAGACCCTCGCACTGATCCAGAACCGCGCCGGGGCGTCCAGCGAGGCGGCACGACTGGCCCGCGCACAGGAGCGCGAGCTGCGGGCCTGGCTGTACGACGGGGATGCGCCCGCCGACAGCGACCTGGCGACCGACCTGCGCGACTACGCCGGTGCGCTCGAACTGGACTACCCGGCCCGCATCGACGTCGTCTCGGCCGGACTGTCGACCGAACGCGCGAGCGGCGAGCTGGCCGCGGCCGCGCGCGAGGCGATGCTGAACGCCGCCCGGCACGCGGGCGGTGAGGTGTCGGTGTACATCGAGGGCGCGGCATCCGGAGTCGACGTCTTCATCCGCGACCGCGGAACCGGATTCGCCTTGGCCGACGTGCCGAGCGACCGGCTCGGCGTGCGCGAGTCGATCATCGGTCGGATGCGACGGGCGGGCGGATCCGCGACCGTGCGCAGCGACGCCGGGGGAACGGAAGTACACCTGTGGATCGTGGGGACGGGGTCTGGCGGGCCTGCCGGCTCTGCGGGGCCGGGTGGGCTGACCGGGTCGAGTGGGCCTGCGGGGACTGCGGGGACTGCGGGGACTGTGGGGACTGTGGGGACTGTGGGGACTGCGGGGCCTGCTGGGCCTGCTGGGCCTGCGGTGCTGGCGGGGTCGGGTTCCACGGCGTCGGGCGCCGGGACGTCGAGCGCCGCGCCGCCGAGCGCCGCGCCGCCGAGCGCCGTGCCGTCGAGCGTCGGGATGTCGAGTTCGGAGGAGAGCCGTGGCTGACAGCATCCGGGTCGTGATCGTCGACGACCATTCCATCTTCCGGTCGGGTCTGCGTGCCGATCTGGATGCGACCGTCGAGGTCGTCGGCGAGGCGGCGGACGTGCCGTCCGCGATCGCCGTGATCGGCGAGACGCAACCGGACGTCGTGCTGCTCGACGTGCACCTTCCGGGCGGCCAGGGCGCCGATGCGACCGGCGGAGAATCCGTGATCCGCGGCTTGGCGACCGGCGCGCGCTTCCTCGCGTTGAGCGTGTCGGATGCTGCCGAGGACGTCGTGCGCGTGATCCGCGCCGGCGCGCGCGGTTACATCACGAAGGGGTCATCGGGCATCGAGGTCTCGGAGGCCGTGCATGCTGTGGCCGACGGCGACGCGGTCTTCTCGCCGCGACTGGCGGGCTTCGTGCTCGACGCTTTCGGAGCCGTCGCCGGCGAGACGGCGACGGTCGACGATGAGCTCGACAGGCTCTCGTCGCGCGAGCAGGAGGTCATGCGCCTGATCGCCCGCGGCTACGCCTACAAGGAGGTCGCCAGCGAGCTGTTCATCTCGATCAAGACCGTCGAGACGCACGTGTCGTCGGTGCTGCGAAAACTGCAGCTCTCGTCGCGGCACGAGCTGACCGTCTGGGCATCCGAGCGCCGGCTGCTCTGAAGTCGCGCTCCGGCCGGTCGGCCCGGTCGGCGGTTCACAACTCCGGAGATCTGCCGCGCTGAGGCCCGTTTCGGCGGGTTCGGTGGCGAACAGCAGAGGTTTCTCCGGAGTTGTGAACGGGTGCTGAAAGACAAACAGCCCGCGTGCCGGGGTGGCAGCGGGCTGTGTCGGCAACGGGGTCAGGCGGCCAGCCACAACCCCTTCTGATCGGTGATCACGGTCTGGCCGGGAGGCACGATCTCGTCGTGCCCGATGCGCGTGCCGCGCGCCACGCGGGCGCCGGCGCCGATCTCGGTGCGCACGCCGATCCAGGCGTTCTCGCCCACGGCGGCGCCGGATCCGATGTGCGCGTGCGCATCGATCCGCGCGTTCTCGCCGATGATGGCATCCGGTTCGATCCACGCGCCGCGCGCGATACGCGCACCCGCGGCCACGCGCGCACCGGGCTCGATGTACGCGCCGATCTCGACGAATGCCTTCGGATTGACCTTCGCACCATGCGCGACGAGGCCTCGACCGTTCACGTGCTTGCGGTATCGCAGCGTCGCGCCGTGGTCGTCCTCGATATCGATGTAGTTCTTACCCACGATCCCTCCCGAGTTTCCGGGCTAGTCCCAGTAAGTGAACAACCACGGGTGGGGCGATTTCATTCCCGAAGTGCGATGATCCTCACCGCTGGCAGTTCGGGCACCAGAAGGTCACGCGCTCACGGGTCGGGTCCGCCCCGATCTGACCGGTCAGGATCAGGGTTCCGCAGCGTCGGCAGGGGAGCCGCGCGCGTCCGTAGACCCAGTCCGTGCGGCCCCGGCCGGTCTGGCCGGTGAAGGTGCGATCGATGCGGTCGCGGTTGGCGCGGATCGTGCGCGCCCCCAGATCGAGGAGGGCGGGCACGTCGACCTCGGATGCCGGCGTCTCGGGCAGGATTCCGCGCAGGAACAGCAGTTCGGCGGCATACTCGTTGCCGAAGCCGGCGACGTTGCGCTGGTCGAGCAGGGCGACGTGGATGCTGCGTGCGTCGGCGCCCAACCGGCGGGCTGCCTCGACGACATCCCAGTCCTCCGCGAGGGGGTCGGGCCCGAGATGGCCGACGAGTTCGTGCTCGTCGCGGGTGGGGACGACCTTCACCTCGGCGATGTCGACACCCACCGTTTCAGCTGCGCTGGTCCCGACGATCGCGCGCACCCTGAACGCCGGATGGCGCCACTTCTCACCCGGTCGATACACGAACCAGGCGCCGTCCATGCGCAGATGGGAATGAACCGTGGAGTCGCCGATGCGCATCAGCAGATGCTTGCCGCGGGGGACGACCCCGTGCACGCGCTGCCCGGTCAGGTCGACCGTCGCCGCCTGCGGTACGCGCAGGTCGAAGCGCGTGACCTCGCGTCCCCGCAGCGCGGAATCGAGACGCCTCGCCGTCCGGAAGACGGTGTCACCCTCGGGCACGATCCGTTCCCACTTGAGAAGGGCCGGCCGCGTGACGATCGGTGATCTCGCGGGCGAGCATCGTCGCACCGACGACGGCCGCCGGCATCGTGACGACGGCGCCGAGCGGCACCATGAAGCACAGCTGCGTCGCCGCACCGAAGCCGAGAAGCCGGGCGCGGCGCCCGGTGAACAGCTGCGATCGGTCGTAGGTCGTCATGTCGCGGGCGTTGAGGGCGCGACCGGTGAGCTCTCGGGCGAGCAGTCTCCCGGTCAGCAGCACGCTCGTCACTGCTGCGACGACGGCGCCGATGAGCGGGATGAAACCGAGAACGAGCGTGAGCAGGGCGACGAGTGCGCCCAGCGCGATGAGTCGGATGCTCTCTCCCAGCGCGACGAGGAACCCGCCATCACCCTCGGGCACGTCGCCGCCGAGATCGTTCTCGACGGCCCGCCAGATCCGCTGATAGAACGGGTCGCCGATCAGCAGCGTGAGCGCGGTGAACACGACGCCCGCCAGCACGAGCGCGGCGATGGTGATCACGACCCCGACGGCCGCGCGCAGCGCCGTGCGCCAGAACGGGTTCCAGCCGTCGGCGAACGGCGTCGCCCAGTCGGTGATGACTCCCAGCGAGAGCAGCAGCGGCGTGAGAGCCGCGGCGAGCACGGCAAGTGCGATGACCCCGGGGATCAGTCCCAGCGCCATCAGCCCCGGGCGCTTCCGCCAGTACCCGAACCCTCGTCCGAGGAATCGGATGCCGGTGATGAACTCGCTCAATCGACTGCCAATCTGACGCTGTGCTGATTGCTCATGCTATTCGCCGCGGCGGTGGCCCGGGCACCGCCGCCGATGCACATCTTTCCCCGTTCTGCACGCCGATTCAGCAGATTCATGTGCAGGGCGGGGAAAAGTGTGCAGGCGCGTACGCCCAGCTGATCAGTAGTGGTACCTCGCCTGAAGGATCGTGACGCGTTGGTCGGTCGCGACGTAGACCAGCCTGTTCGAGTTGAGTCCCGCATAGTGGTGTAGCGCGCGGTGGTCTGGCTCGTCGTTCACGACGTAAGCGCGGCCACCGTGTGATCCTTCGAGAAAGCTCTCTACTTCT
>Ga0073899_10004571_pt1 | contig 12104 bp, 12 predicted proteins | sample KloWWTmetaKNB5Ph_FD_88975 | JGI IMG/M metagenome (GOLD analysis project Ga0073899, IMG submission 88975) | Active sludge microbial communities from Klosterneuburg, Austria, studying microevolution and ecology of nitrifiers - Klosterneuburg... | ecosystem: Engineered > WWTP > Aerobic digester >... | reverse complement strand
GGCATGCTCACCAACTTCAAGACCGTCAAGGTTTCCATCAAGCGCCTGAAGGAAATGGAAGCCATGGTGGAAGACGGCTCCATTGAGCGTCTGTCCAAGAAGGAAGCCCTGATGGCCTCCCGCGAACTCGAGAAGCTGCAGAAGAGCCTCGGTGGCATCAAGGATCTGGGCGGCCTGCCGGATGCCCTGTTCGTGATCGACGTGGGTTACCACAAGATCGCCATCACCGAAGCCAACAAGCTGGGTATCCCGGTTGTGGCTATCGTTGACACCAACCACACCCCTGAAGGCGTGGATTTCGTGATCCCGGGTAACGACGATTCGTCCCGTGCGATCCGCCTGTACGCCCGTGGCGTGGCTGATGCCGTGCTGGAAGGCAAGAACCAGGTCATCCAGGAAATCGTTGCGGCCGGTTCCGACGAGTTCGTGGAAGTGGAAGACAGCGCCGAAGAGCAGGCCTGAGCCTTATTGAATCCGATCAAATAGATATTTAGGAGCAAGCATGGCGGAAATTACCGCAGGCATGGTCAAGGAGTTGCGCGAGAAGACCGACGCACCCATGATGGAATGCAAGAAGGCCCTGTCCGAAGCGGCTTGCGACATGGCCAAGGCCGAAGAGATCCTGCGCATCAAGCTGGGCAACAAGGCCTCCAAGGCCGCTGCCCGTGTGACCGCGGAAGGCATCGTGGGGGTGTACATCTCCGCTGACGCCAAGCTCGGCGCGATGGTTGAAGTGAACTGTGAAACCGACTTTGTTGCCAAGAACGACGACTTCCTGGCTCTGGTCAAGAATGTTGCCGAGTTGGTGGCGACCAAGAACCCCGCGGATGTCGAGGCGCTTTCCGCCCTTGAACTGAATGGCCAGAGCGTGGAGGAAGTCCGTAAGGCTCTGATCGGCAAGATCGGCGAAAACATGACTATCCGCCGCTTCGTGCGTGTGGAAGCCCAGGGTGCCGTGGCCAACTACATCCACGGTGGTTCGAAGATCGGCGTGCTGATCGACCTGGTGGGTGGTGATGAAGCGCTGGCCAAGGATCTGGCGATGCATATCGCTGCATCCAAGCCGAAGTCCCTGGATGCCTCCGGCGTTCCGGCCGAGCTGCTGGATGTCGAGCGTCGTGTGGCCATCGAGAAGGCGCGCGAAGCCGGCAAGCCGGAAGCCATGCTCGAGAAGATCGCTGAAGGTACCGTGCAGAAGTTCCTGAAAGACGTGACCCTGCTCGATCAGGTCTTCGTCAAGGCCGAGGATGGCAAGCAGATCGTCAGCCAGCTGCTGAAGGCCAAGGGCGCTTCCGTTGCCGGTTTCACACTCTTCATTGTTGGCGAAGGCATCGAGAAGAAGGTCACCGACTTCGCCGCTGAAGTGGCTGCCCAGGCTGCCGCTGCAGCCCAGAAGTAAGAGGTTCGCAGAACGATGAGTCAGCCCGCCTATAAACGCATTCTCCTCAAGCTCTCCGGCGAAGCCCTGATGGGTGACGACGCCTACGGTATCAACCGTGAGGTGGTCGCCGGGATTGTTACCGATGTGGTCGATGTGACCCGCCTCGGTGTGGAGGTCGGAGTTGTGATTGGCGGCGGGAACATCTTCCGTGGCATGGCGGGGGCTGCGTCCGGCATGGATCGCGCCACCGCCGACTACATGGGGATGCTGGCCACAGTGATGAACGCCATGGCCCTTGCAGATGCGTTCCGGGCTGCAGGGGTCAATGCGCGGGTCCAGTCGGCCCTGCGCATCGACCAGGTGGTCGAGCCCTATATCCGTGGCAAGGCGATCCGCTATCTCGAAGAGGGGCGTGTCGTCATCTTCGGTGCTGGCACCGGTAATCCCTTCTTCACCACTGATACTGCTGCAGCCCTGCGTGGCTCCGAAATCGGTGCAGATATTGTGCTGAAGGCGACCAAGGTGGATGGCATCTACACGGCTGACCCGAAGAAAGATCCCTCCGCGACACGCTTCCACAAGATATCCTTTGATGAGGCGATCTCGCGGAATCTCGCGGTCATGGATGCGACGGCTTTTGCGCTGTGCCGCGATCAGCGTCTTCCCATCAATGTTTTCAGCCTCTTCAAGAGTGGTGCGCTGAAGCGGGTGGTGATGGGCGAGGACGAAGGCACGCTGGTCTACTGCTGAGGATGAAGCAATGATTCCCGAGCTCAAGAAAACTACCGAACACAAGATGCACCGCTCCATCGAGGCCCTCAAGCAGGATCTCGCCAAGGTGCGGACTGGCCGTGCCCACGTTGGCATTCTCGATCATGTGATGGTCGATTACTATGGCAGCCCGGTGCCCATCAGCCAAGTGGCAAACATCACCCTGATTGATGCGCGTACCATTGGCGTTCAGCCTTGGGAAAAGCCGATGGTCGGCAAGGTTGAGAAGGCCATCCGTGATTCCGATCTGGGTTTGAACCCCGCGGCTCAGGGTGAAGTCATCCGTGTGCCGATGCCGGCCCTGACCGAAGAGCGCCGCAAGGAGCTGATCAAGGTCGTCAAGAACGAGGGCGAGGGCGCGAAGGTTGCCGTGCGCAATCTGCGCCGCGATGCCAATGGCGCGCTCAAGGATGCTCTCAAGGCCAAGACGATTTCCGAGGACGACGAACGTCGTGCTCAGGATGAGGTCCAGAAGCTGACGGACAAGTCGATTGTTGAGATCGACAAGCTTCTCGCGCAGAAAGAACAAGAGCTGATGCAGATCTGACCGTCAGGTCGGTTGCTGCTTTCCCGGTTCCTTTTCTTCCAGGCGGATACGATATGGTGCGATTGCCGTTTCTCAGCTCCACGCGGGCCGTACCCGAGGCTGCGAAGGTTCCTCGGCACATCGCGATCATCATGGACGGCAACGGGCGTTGGGCGCGCAAGCGGCTGATGCCCCGGGTTGCCGGGCATGCCAAGGGTGTGGATTCCCTGCGCGAGGTGATTCGCAGTTGCCTTGATCGTGGTGTTGAGTACCTGACGGTGTTCGCCTTCAGTTCAGAAAACTGGCGTCGCCCGAAAGACGAAGTGTCTTTCCTGATGCAGTTGTTCGTGAAGTCCCTGAAGGCCGAAATCGAGCGCATCCATCGCAACAAGATCCGTCTGCGGGTGGTCGGTGATCTGGCGCCGTTCGACGACGCACTGGTGAGCCTGATCCGTGACGGTGAGGCGCTGACTGCCGATAACGGCAAGATGAATCTCACCATCTGCGCCAACTATGGTGGCCGCTGGGACATCATGCAGGCCGTGGAAAAGATGATCGCCACCTCTGGAGAGGCTGGCGGGCGTCCCTATTCCGAGGAGGACTTGGCGCCGCATCTTGCGCTGAGCTTCAGTCCCGAGCCAGATCTGTTCATCCGTACCGGGGGCGAGCAGCGTATCAGCAACTTCATGCTCTGGCAGCTCGCCTACTCCGAGCTTTATTTCACCGACAAGCTGTGGCCCGAGTTCGGTGAAGCGGCCCTGGATGAGGCCATCGCGTCCTACCAAGGGCGAGAGCGTCGTTTCGGACGGACCAGCGAACAGGTCGTCTCCGACAAGCCCGATACCGCGCCCGATCATGCTTAAGGCGCGGGTCATCACCGCGCTTGTCCTGCTCGCAGGTCTTCTCGCCGCACTCTTTCTACTGCCCGCTTCGGGCTTGCTCCTGTTCGCATCTCTCATCTGCGCCGTCGCAGCCTCCGAGTGGGCGACCATGCTCGGCTTTGGCGGTGTGGCCAGGAATCTCTATGCAGTGATTCTTGGCTCCCTGTGTCTCGCTGCCGGTGCGGTGGCTGGACTGCATCAGGAGGCCACTGTCGCGCCCTTCGGCCTTGCACCTGTGTATGCGGTCAGCGCCTTGTTCTGGGTTCTGTGCGTGCCTTTTTGGCTGCGTTCCCGGTGGCAATTGCCAGGGCAGGGTGCGGCGGCGCTGGTCGGGTTGGTGCTGCTTCTGCCCCCCAGTCTGGCCATTGCCCACCTTCGACTCCTGAGCCCATGGCTGTTGCTGGGGGTCATGGCGGCGGTCTGGGTCGCTGACATTGCTGCGTATTTCACCGGCCGGGCCTTTGGCCGCCGCAAGCTGGCGCCGTCCATCAGCCCAGGCAAGAGCTGGGAGGGTGCCTACGGGGCAATGGCCGGCGTGGTGATCTATGGTCTTATCTGTCTGAATCATGTGGGGCATGACGTGGCAGCAAGTGGCTACCTCCTTGCGGTGCCGGTACTGGTTGCCTTCACGGCGGTGAGCATCATCGGTGATCTGTTTGAGTCATTGATCAAGCGCCAGGCAGGCGTTAAGGACAGTGGGAGTCTGCTGCCTGGGCATGGTGGTGTGCTTGATCGTATTGACAGCCTTACGTCCACGCTGCCGATTGCCGGCTTGCTGACACTCTGGATGGCGCGTTGAAGTCATGAACCACGGCAAGAAACTTGTAACGGTACTCGGCGCGACGGGCTCCATCGGTGTCAGCACGCTGGACGTGGTGGCACGGCACCCGGATCTTTTTGGTGTGTTTGCCCTCACGGCCCATCGGCAGGTGGACAAACTGCTTGAGCAGTGTCTGGCTCACCGCCCCGCCTATGCGGTTCTCGACAGCTCGGAGGACGCGTTGGCGCTGCAGTCCCGGCTCGACGCAGCAGGCTGTTGCACCGAGGTGCTGGTGGGCGCGGCTGCCCTGGCCGATGTGGCTGCTGCCCCGGAAGTGGACATGGTCATGGCCGCCATTGTCGGCGCCGCTGGGCTCGTGCCGGCCCTTGCCGCTGCGCGGGCTGGCAAGCGTATCCTGCTCGCCAACAAGGAAGCCCTGGTGATGTCCGGGGCACTCTTCATGCAGGAGGTTGCAGCGACCGGGGCAAGCTTGCTGCCCATCGATAGCGAGCACAACGCCATTTTTCAGGCGCTCCCCGCGGGTTTCGAACGGGGCCTTCACGGTAGCGGTGTCAATCGCATCCTGCTGACCGCCTCAGGAGGGCCTTTCCGGCGCAAGCCTGTGGACGAGCTTGCCGCGGTAACGCCGGATATGGCCTGCGCCCATCCCAACTGGGTGATGGGGCGCAAGATTTCCGTCGACTCCGCCACCATGATGAACAAGGGCCTCGAGGTCATCGAGGCTCACTGGCTATTCGGCTTGCCGGCGGCAAGCATCCAGGTGGTCATCCATCCCCAGAGCGTGATTCATTCGATGGTCTCGTACGCGGATGGATCTGTCATTGCCCAGCTGGGCAACCCGGATATGCGCACGCCTATTGCCCATGCCATGGCTTATCCCCAGCGGGTGGATGCGGGTGTGCGTCCGCTTGATCTGTTCGAGATTGCCCGGCTGGATTTCGAGCGCCCGGATCTTGAACGATTCCCCTGCCTGGCCCTGGCCTACCGGGCGCTGGAAGAAGGGGGGATTGCACCCGCCGTGCTCAATGCGGCCAACGAGGTTGCGGTGGCGCGATTTCTCGATGGCGGGCTGCGTTTTGACCGTATCGCCGGCGTCATCGCCGATACGCTGGACGCAATTGCGCCGCATACGGCGGATACCCTCGAGATCGTTTTTGAGGCGGACCGACAGGCCCGGGATATCGCCGGTGATCTGGTTCGAGGGCGGTGCAGATGAGTGGCATGGGTCTGCTCGATTACGTCCTGCCTTTCCTGCTGGCGCTGGGGATTCTGATCGTCGTTCACGAGTTCGGTCATTACAGCGTGGCGCGCCTGTGTGGTGTCAAGGTGCTGCGATTCTCGTTGGGTTTCGGCAAGCCGCTGCTGATGCGTCGCTTCGGCCCTGACCAGACGGAGTGGGTGCTGTCGGCCTTCCCGCTGGGGGGCTACGTGAAGATGCTGGACGAGCGTGAGGCTCCGGTGCCAGCGCACGAGCAGCACCGGGCCTTCAATCGGCAGACCGTGTGGCGCCGGATCGCCATCGTGGCGGCGGGGCCGCTTGCGAACTTTGTCCTGGCCATCGTCCTGTACTGGGGGCTTTACGTCGGAGGGGTGGAGGAGTTGCGGCCACGTCTCGGCCCCCCGGTGGCTGCCAGCCTGGCCGAGCAGGCCGGCTTCGCCGACGGTGACGTCGTGCGCAGCGTTGATGGCCGGCCGGTACAGACCTGGCAGGAGTTTCGTTGGGAGTTGATCAACGATGCCCTGGACAAGCGGGTGGTGGTAATCGAGACCATCAACGACACCCGGGAGATCGTGTTTCGCAAGCTCGATTTGAGTGCGGCGACGGTGGATCAGGATAAGCAGGACATCGCGACACAGGTAGGCCTGACCTTGCAGCGTCCCAAGCTGCCTGCCGTGCTGGGCAAACTGAGCCCGGGTGGGGCCGCCGAAGCGGCAGGGCTGCGCGAAGGAGATCGGGTTGTCCGTATCGGAGAGAAAACCGTGGAGGACTGGACCGAGTTGGTGATGGCTGTTCGCGAGGCCCCGGGTCAGACATTGGAAGCAGAAGTCGTTCGGGATGGTGGAGCCTACGTGACCCGCATCGTCCCTGTATCGGTCGAGGAGAACGGTCGTGCAATCGGGCGCATCGGCGTCGGGGTGGCCGACGCGGAAGGCCGACGGGAGCTGATGTTCGTGACGGTTCGCTATGATTCCCTGGACGCGCTGGGCAAGGGCTTGCGTCAGACCTGGGATACTGCGGCGCTCAGTCTGTCGGTCATGGGACGCATGATTGTCGGCGAGGTTTCGGTGAAGAATCTCAGTGGTCCGGTGACCATTGCCGACTTTGCCGGGCAGTCCGCACGCATGGGTTTTTCCCATTACATCAAGTTCCTGGCGCTGATCAGCATCAGCCTCGGGGTCCTGAATCTGCTCCCGGTGCCGGTGCTTGATGGTGGGCACTTGCTGTATTATGTGATCGAGATCATCAAGGGCGGCCCGGTTTCCGAACGTGTTATGGAGATCGGCCAGCAGATCGGCATGGCCCTGCTGGCAGCGCTAATGGCTTTCGCCTTCTACAACGACATCAACCGCCTTGTTGCTAGCTGAAATCGGATGAAATCCAAGCTTCTTCCCGGGGTGATCGCTGCGCTTTTCGCTGCGTCTCCCGCATTGGCCTTTGAGCCATTCGTCGTCAAAGACATTCGTATTGAAGGTATCCAGCGCACCGAAGCCGGTACTGTATTCAACTACCTGCCCGTCAAGGTCGGAGAGCAGTTTTCCGACGACAAGGCTTCCCAGGCGATCAAGGCCCTGTTTGCCACGGGCTTCTTCAAGGACGTCCGGATCGAAGTGGATAAAGACGTGATCGTCGTCGTTCTCGACGAGCGTCCGGCTATTTCCCAGGTCGATTTTGTCGGCATCAAGGAGTTCGACAAGGAGGCCCTGAAGAAAGGCCTCAAGGAAGTCGGCCTTGCGGAGTCGCGGATCTTTGACCGGGCGGTACTTGAGCGTGCCGAACAGGAGCTCAAGCGTCAGTACCTCTCCAAGGGCCTGTATGGTGTGCAGATCACCACCACCGTCACGCCCCTTGAGCGCAATCGTGTCGGTGTGAATTTCAACGTGGTTGAGGGTGAGGCCGCGCGTATTCGCCAGATCAGCATCATCGGCAACAAGGTGTTCAAGGAGAAGGAGCTGCTTGAGCTCTTTTCCCTCACCACCCCGGGCTGGATGACGTGGTATTCGAAGAGTGACCAGTATTCGAAGCAGAAGCTTTCCGGCGATATCGAGGCGCTGCGCTCCCATTACCTGAACCGGGGCTATCTGGATTTCAACATCGATTCGACCCAGGTGTCGATCACGCCCGACAAGAAGGATATCTACATCACCCTGAGCATCTCCGAGGGTGAGAAGTACACCGTCTCCGACGTAAAGCTGGCAGGCACCATGGTGGTGCCCGAGGCCGAGCTTCAGGCGCTCATCAAGCTCAAGGCGGGTGAGACCTTCGTGCGCGACAGCGTCACGGCCACCACCAAGGCCATCAGCGATCGCCTGGGCAATGCGGGCTATGCCTTTGCCAACGTCAATGCTGCCCCGGAAGTGGACAAGGCGAAACGTGAGGTGGCCTTCACCTTCTTTGTCGATCCGGGCCGCCGCGTTTATGTGCGAAAAATCAACTTCGCAGGCAATGTGCGTACCCGTGACGAGGTGATTCGTCGCGAGATGCGTCAGATGGAGGGTGCGTGGTACGACGGTGCCGCGCTCAACCGTTCAAAGGTGCGCCTGGATCGCCTCGGCTACTTCGACGAAGTCTCCATCGAAACACCGGCGGTCACGGGCTCTACCGACCAGGTCGATGCCAACTTTACCGTCAAGGAGCGCGCCACCGGCAACCTGATGCTCGGCGCGGGTTTCTCCAGCTCCGAAAAGGTCATCCTGTCCGCGTCGATTTCCCAGCAGAACCTGTTCGGCACCGGCAATGCCATGACCCTTCAGGTCAATACCGGCCGGATCAACAAGACGGTTGCCCTGTCCTTCACCAATCCTTACTGGACCATCGATGGGGTCAGTGTGGGTTGGGACATCTATCAGCGCAACGTTGACCCGACCTCCCTGTCGGTGGCGACCTACAAGAGTTCGTCCATCGGTGCTGGTGTCCGCTTTGGCTACCCGATTGCAGAAGACGACCGGATCAATTTCGGCCTCGCCATCGACCAGACCACCATTAAGGTCTACGACTCCAGCCCGGCGCCCTACGTGAACTTCGTCAACACCTTCGGCGATACGGCGCGGAGTCTGCTGGCGACGGCGGGCTGGGCCCGGGACCGTCGGGACAGTTTCCTGTATCCGACCTCGGGGGTGTATCAGCGGGCATCGGTTGAAGTTGCCACGCCGGTTCTCGACATGCGTTATGTCCGCGCCAATTACCAGCATCAGTACTGGATTCCCTTTGGTGGTGGCTACGCGTTGATGCTCAATGGCGATGTGGGCTATGCCCACGGCTACGACGGGAAGGCACTGCCGTTCTACAAGAACTTCTACGCGGGTGGTATCGGATCGGTGCGGGGATATGAACAGAGCACCCTCGGCCCCCGTTATACGGACAGCTCGGGATTTGTGCGTTCCCTGGGTGGCAACCGGCGCGTGGTAGGCAACGCGGAGTACTATTTCCCCATGCCCGGCTCCCAGAAAGACAAGTCCATGCGACTGTCCTTGTTCGCCGATGCGGGTTATGTGTGGGGTTCGGACGACAAGGTCCGGGCTTCCGATTTGCGTTACAGTGCCGGCCTGGCGTTCTCCTGGAGTTCTCCTGTCGGCCCGCTCAAATTCAGTCTTGGTCAGGCGCTCAAGAAGGAAGAAGGCGATCGAACGCAGAAATTCCAGTTCCAGTTGGGTACGGTTTTCTGATCGCGACCGAACCGTATTGCAAGCAGATGGAGGTTTGAGTGAAGGGTATTGGCATTTCCACGCTGGCAGCAGTGCTGCTGGCAGCGTTTGCACAGACGGCCGTAGCCGAGGTGAAGGTTGGCTTCGTCAATTCCGATCGGGTCATGAAGGAAGCGACGCCTGCCAAGAAGGCGCAGCAGAAACTCGAGAAGGAATTCGAGAAGCGCGACCAGGACCTTCAACGCATCGCCAAGCAACTGCAAGGCATGCAAGAGGCGCTTGAGAAGAACACCATGACGATGGGCGAGGGTGAGCGCCGCAACAAGGAGCGTGAGTTCAACGACCTCAACCGCGAGTTTCAGCGTAAGCAGCGTGAGTTCCGGGAAGACCTGAACCAGCGTCGCAACGAAGAACTGGCGGGGGTGCTTGAGCGAGCCAACAAGACGATCAAGCAGATCGCCGAGGCTGATAAGTACGACATCATCTTCCAGGAAGCCGTGTACGCAAGCCCGCGTATCGATATCACCGACAAGGTGATCAAGGCCCTCAGCGAAGCCAAGTAGGCGTCCGTCCCCATGGAAGTCTCTCTTGGTGCCCTGGTAGGCAGGCTTGGAGGCGAACTGCTTGGTGACCCGGATGTGATGGTCAGGCAGATCGCCACCCTTGAGAAGGCGGGCGACGGAGACCTCGCCTTTCTCGCCAACCCCAAGTATCGCCAGGCGCTTGAAACCAGCCGGGCCGCGGCTTTCATACTGTCGCCGAAGGCTGTGTCGTTGACCGATAGACCGCGCATCGTCACGCCCGATCCCTATCTCTATTTTGCCCGGGCGGCCCAGTTTTTCAATCCACCGCGGCGCGCACCGGCAGGCATTCACCCCAGTGCTGTAGTCGCGTCGTCGCTGCCGCCTTCCGTCTCTGTTGGTGCCAATGCGGTGATCGGCGAGAGCTGCGTGATTGGTGAGAACTGTGTGATTGGGCCGGGCAGCCTGATTGGTGATGGCGTGCAAATCGGAGCTGAAAGCCTGTTGCATGCCGGGGTCACCATCCATTTCGATTGCATGGTTGGCAAACGGGCCATTCTGCATTCGGGGGTCGTCATTGGTTCGGATGGTTTCGGTTTTGCCCGGGATGTAGATCGTCATTGGGTAAAGATTCCCCAGATCGGTCGTGTGCTTGTTGGTGATGACGTGGAGATTGGCGCCAATACCACTGTCGACCGCGGTGCGCTTGGGGACACGGTGATTGGCAATGGGGTCAAGCTCGACAACCTGATTCAGATCGCCCACAACGTGAGCATCGGTGACGACAGCATCATGGCGGGGCATTCGGGCATTGCCGGCAGCACCCGGGTCGGGGCCCGGTTGATGGTTGGTGGGCAGGCCGGGATTGCCGGTCATCTGAAGGTCTGTGATGACGTCGTAGTGTCAGCCGGGACCATCATTTCCAAGTCCGTGGACAAGCCCGGGGTATACACCGCGATGCTTCCGCAGATGTCCCATGCGGACTGGATCCGCAATTTTGCCCACGTGCGTCGCCTTGATGCGATGGCCGACCGGGTGCGCGAGCTGGAGAAGAAGCTCGCTGACATGGAAAAGAAATCATGAGCGAAATCATCGACATCAACGAAATCAAGCAGTACATCCCGCATCGATATCCCTTCCTGCTTGTGGATCGGATCGTCGAGATCGAGCTCGGCAAGCGTGCCGTGGGCCTCAAGAATGTGACCATCAACGAGCCCTTCTTCCCTGGCCACTTTCCCCACAATCCGGTCATGCCCGGCGTGCTGATCATCGAAGCGCTGGCCCAGGCTGCCGCCGTGCTGGCCTTCAAGACCGAAGGGACAATTCCAGACAAGGATGCGATGGTGTATTTCGCGTCGGTGGACAACGTGCGCTTCAAGCGCCCCGTGGTGCCTGGCGATCAACTGATGCTCGAGGTCGAGATCGTTCGCACCATCCGCAACATCTGGAAGTTCAAGGGGGTTGCCCGCGTCGCCGGCGAGGTGGCAACCGAAGCCGAATTCATGTGTGCGATCAAACGATGACGATTCACCCGACTGCCATTGTCCACCCGGGAGCGCGCCTTGCTGCTGACGTGCAGGTCGGGCCGTTTTCGGTCATCGGCGAGCATGTCGAGGTTGGTGAAGGTACGACGATTGGCCCCCATGTTGTCATCGAGGGGCACACCCGCATCGGCCGTGACAACCGGATCTTCCAGTTCTGCTCCATCGGCTCCGAGCCCCAGGACAAGAAGTACGCCAACGAGCCGACCCGCCTCGAGATCGGCGATCGCAACACCATTCGCGAGTTCTGCAGCTTCAGCACCGGCACCATTCAGGACGGTGGTCTGACCCGCGTCGGTAACGACAACTGGATCATGGCCTATGTCCACGTGGCCCACGACTGCACGGTGGGCAATAACACCATCTTTGCCAACAATGCCACCCTTGCCGGCCACGTCTCGGTGGGTGACTGGGCGATTCTGGGTGGATTTACCGGTGTGCATCAGTTCGTGCGTGTGGGTGCCCACAGTTTCTGTGGCGTCGGCACCGTGCTGCTGCAGGATCTCCCGCCCTTTGTCACAGTGTCGGGCAACCCGGCCTCGCCCCACGGCATCAACAGCGAGGGGCTGAAGCGGCGCGGGTTTTCGAGCGAAGGCATTGCGGCCATCAAGCGCGCCTACAAGACGCTCTATCGCAACGGACTTACCCTCGACGAGGCTCGCCAGCAGATTGCGGCCGTCGCCGCCGATGTTCCCGAGCTCAGGCAGTTTTCCGACTTCATTGCCGACTCCGGTCGTGGCATCGTTCGGTAGTCCATGGCTTTGCGCATCGCCATGGTGGCGGGCGAGGCGTCCAGTGACCTCCTCGCCAGCCACCTGATCCGGGCGCTCAAGCGCCAT